>OJIU01000304.1_pt1 | contig 19471 bp, 19 predicted proteins | sample 1595961 | NCBI WGS metagenome assembly OJIU01 (sample SAMEA4350144, study PRJEB24818) | metagenome | biome: human; feature: gut; material: faeces | place: Denmark | collected 2013-09
CCCCCCACCCCCCCCTCTATGATTCTCCGCCTGCCTTTCCTTCTTACTATTCTAATCCGCACAACCGACATCTCAACTATCCCCTTCGTCGGCAGCCTCTAATGTGTATAAGAGACAGGGCTGTTTAATGGTCTGAAACCCAATTTGTTTCTGTGTGCCCTCCGAACTGTCCGATAATTTTTTGCATTGGGAGTCCCGGTCATGCTGAGCGCATTTCAACTGGAAAACAATCGTTTAACTCGCCTTGAGGCAGACGAGATCGAGCACCTGGCCAGTTCGGTTTGGGTCGATTTAGTCGAGCCGGATGACGAAGAACGAAACCGTGTGCAAAAGGACTTGGGCCAGAATCTGGCTACGCGCCCTGAACTGGAAGACATCGAAGCGTCCGCACGTTTTTTTGAAGACGAAGACGGTCTGCACATTCACTCCTTCTTCTTTTATGAAGATGCCGACGATCACGCGGGTAACTCAACCGTCGCATTTACCATTCGCGAAGGCCGCCTGTTTACCCTGCGCGAGCGCGAACTGCCGGCTTTCCGCCTGTACCGCATGCGTGCGCGTAATCAGGCGATGGTGGATGGCAACGCCTACGAGCTGCTGCTTGACCTGTTCGAAACCAAAATTGAACAGTTGGCGGATGAGATCGAAAACATCTACAGCGACCTGGAAAAACTCAGCCGTGTGATCATGGAAGGGCGTCAGGGCGATGAATATGACGAAGCGCTGTCGACGCTGGCGGAACTGGAAGATATCGGCTGGAAGGTTCGTCTGTGTCTGATGGATACCCAGCGCGCGCTAAACTTCCTGGTGCGTAAAGCGCGTTTGCCGGGCAGTCAGCTGGAGCAGGCGCGTGAGATCCTCCGCGATATCGAATCCCTGCTGCCGCACAATGAATCGCTGTTCCAGAAGGTTAACTTCCTGATGCAGGCGGCGATGGGCTTTATCAACATCGAGCAGAACCGCATCATCAAGATCTTCTCGGTGGTCTCTGTGGTGTTCCTGCCGCCGACGCTGGTGGCTTCCAGCTACGGGATGAACTTTGAATTCATGCCGGAACTGCACTGGAGCTTCGGTTATCCAGGAGCGATTGTCTTTATGATGCTCGCGGGTCTGGCGCCGTATCTGTACTTTAAGCGCAAGAACTGGCTGTAATGGCTGTGACTTATCCGACCTACGGAGATGTGCTTTTGTAGGCCGGATAAGCGAAGCGCCATCCGGCAATCTTCTAGCTTCGACGAACCCGTCGTTGCGTATAAATCGCATCCATCACGAAAATCGCCAGCGCTACCCAGATAAACGCAAACGTGACCATTTTATCCGCTCCCGGAACTTCACCGTAAAAGGTGACTGCCAGCAGGAACATCAACGTAGGTCCGATATACTGGAAGAAACCCAGCGTTGAAAGACGCAGACGGGTTGCCGCGCCGGTAAAGCACAGCAGCGGAATGGTGGTCACGACGCCCGCAGCAATCAGCAGCAGGTTAAGCGACATAGGGTTTTGCCCCATATGGCTGGTTGAGCTGTCCGCAATGCCAAACAGATAGATGGCCGCAACGGGTAAAAGCCACAGGGTTTCGATCAGCATGCCAGTTTGTGCTTCGACGGCAATCTTCTTGCGCACCAGGCCATAGAAGGCAAAGCTGAACGCGAGTCCCAGCGCGATTATTGGCAGCGATCCAAAGGTCCACAGCTGCACCAGTACACCGCAGGCGGCTAACAGTACCGCCAGCCACTGCATGCGACGAAAGCGCTCGCCGAGGAATAACATTCCCAGCACAATATTCACCAGCGGGTTGATAAAATAACCCAGGCTGGCTTCCAGCATATGGTGATTATTGACCGCCCAAATGAACAGCAGCCAGTTTCCGCCGATGAGCACGGCAGAGAGCGCCAGCAGGAAAATCTTCTTTGGCGTTTGTAGTAGCGTTTTGACGCCCGACCACTGGCGACTGATGCTCATCAGTACCACCATAAAGAAAAACGACCAGATGACGCGGTGCGTCAGGATCTCATCTGCCGGGACATAGTAAATCAGCTTGAAGTAGGCAGGAGCGATACCCCAAATAAAATAAGCAGCAAGAGCGAGTAACACGCCCTGCCGCGTTTGTTTAGCATCCATCGGGAAAACTCATTGCAGAAATGTAACAGCAGTTTACCTTTTTTTGGACACTTACCCCACCATATAAGTGGCGGTTGCGCTGGCAATATAAAGTTGTTCTTCGTTATGCAATTCCACGCGCGCAACAGCGACTTTATTACCCGCCCGCAGCAGGCTACTGGTGGCGGTAAAGCGATTCCCTCTTCCCGGACGCAGGTAATCAACGCGTAAATCGATTGTTCCCATACGTGACATCCGCTGACGCAGCTCATCCTCGCTGATCGTTTCATGGCGGGTCAGCGTACTCCCAACGCACACCAGCCCAGCAGCGACGTCCAGCGCCGAGGCGATCACGCCGCCATGCAGAATGCTTTGCGCCCAGTTGCCGACCATCATCGGTTGGTTATTAAAGGCTAATTGAGCAAATTCTTTCTCATAGCGTTCAAGCTCCAGTCCCAGCGCCCGATTAAACGGCATATGATAGACAAACATTTCACCCACTAACTTCAGCGCTTCCTCAGCAGTAAGTACGGCAGACATACGATCCCTACACCTCAATGGTTAATGAAATGTTGATATTATGCTTATTACTTGTTGTTTTCTACTTTAGGACGGGATGACTAACGAGGAAATCGCTAAGTATGTATACCCGTCATACTTCAAGTTGCATGTGCGTTGGCAGCGTCTGCTCACCCCAGTCACTTACTTTAGTAAGCTCCTGGGGTTTACAGACTTGCCGCCTTCCTGCAATTTGAATTATTTAGGGTATAGAATGCTTGCCAGATAATTATACAATTCATCAATATTTTGGTTCAGGAGAACATTACCGATGCGGGCGATTCTGGGATGGTTACTACCAGCAGTCATGCTGCCGTTGACCACGTATGCGCAGGAAGCGACAGTGAAAGAGATTCATGATGCACCGGCGGTTCGCGGCAGTATTATTGCTAACATGCTGCAGGAACATGACAATCCTTTCACGCTTTACCCTTATGACACCAACTATCTCATCTACACCAATACCAGCGACATGAACAAAGAGGCGATCAGCAGCTATAGCTGGTCCGAAAATGCGCGCAAAGATGAGGTTAAGTTTCAGCTAAGCCTGGCGTTTCCGCTCTGGCGTGGGATATTAGGGCCGAATTCGGTACTCGGCGGCTCCTATACCCAAAAGTCATGGTGGCAGCTTTCGAACAGTGAAGAGTCCTCACCGTTTCGCGAGACCAACTATGAACCGCAATTGTTCCTTGGTTTTGCCACCGACTATCGCTTTGCCGGTTGGACGCTCCGTGATATCGAAATGGGTTATAACCATGACTCCAACGGCCGTTCCGATCCTACTTCGCGTAGCTGGAACCGTCTTTACACCCGACTGATGGCTGAAAATGGTAACTGGCTGGTGGAAGTTAAGCCGTGGTACGTTATTGGAAGCACCGACGATAACCCTGATATCACCAAATATATGGGCTACTATCAGTTGAAAATGGGCTATCACCTGGGTGACGCGGTCATCAGTGTGAAAGGTCAGTACAACTGGAATACCGGCTATGGCGGCGCAGAGCTTGGTGCCAGCTATCCTATTACGAAACATGTGCGTCTTTACACCCAGGTGTACAGCGGTTACGGCGAATCGCTGATTGACTACAACTTCAATCAGACTCGTGTTGGCGTGGGTGTGATGCTCAACGATATCTTCTGACAGATATTGAGAGTATTTTAATCATTGCAGTTTCTCTCTCAGGCGCTGAAAATAGCGCCTGTTTTTATTTCAGGCTAATGGGGTTAATGTGGCGCAGGCGGAAGTGTTGAATCTGGAAATGGGCGCTAAACAGGTTTTGCAGGAAACCTTTGGCTACCAACAGTTTCGCCCCGGTCAGGAAGAAATCATTGATACCGTGATCTCTGGTCGCGACTGCCTGGTCGTTATGCCGACCGGTGGCGGTAAATCCCTGTGCTATCAAATTCCCGCATTATTGCTTAACGGGCTCACCGTTGTTGTTTCTCCGCTGATTTCCCTGATGAAAGATCAGGTCGATCAACTGCTGGCCAACGGCGTGGCGGCTGCATGTCTGAACTCCACCCAAAGTCGTGAGCAGCAGCTTGAGATCATGGCAGGTTGTCGCAGCGGGCAGATTCGCTTGTTGTACATTGCGCCAGAACGTCTGATGCTGGATAACTTCCTTGAAAATCTGGCGCACTGGAATCCGGTATTGCTGGCCGTTGATGAAGCGCACTGTATCTCGCAGTGGGGGCATGATTTCCGCCCGGAATACGCCGCGCTGGGACAGTTGCGCCAGCGTTTCCCGAGCCTGCCGTTTGTGGCGCTGACCGCAACGGCGGATGAAACCACCCGGCTGGATATTGTGCGTCTGCTGGGGCTCAACGATCCGTTAATTCAGATCAGCAGCTTTGACCGCCCGAATATTCGCTACATGCTGATGGAGAAATTTAAGCCGCTCGATCAGCTGATGCGCTACGTGCAAGAGCAGCGCGGTAAGTCTGGAATTATCTACTGCAACAGCCGCGCCAAAGTTGAAGATACCGCCGCGCGTTTGCAAAGCCGGGGTATCAGCGCCGGGGCTTATCATGCCGGGCTGGAAAACGCCGTACGCGCTGAAGTGCAGGAGAAATTCCAGCGCGATGACCTGCAAATCGTGGTAGCGACCGTGGCGTTCGGTATGGGAATCAACAAACCTAACGTACGCTTCGTGGTGCATTTCGATATTCCGCGCAATATCGAATCCTATTACCAGGAAACAGGCCGTGCCGGACGTGACGGCCTGCCGGCGGAAGCGATGCTGTTTTACGATCCGGCGGATATGGCATGGTTGCGCCGTTGCCTTGAAGAGAAACCCGCAGGACAGCTACTGGATATTGAACGGCACAAGCTCAATGCGATGGGGGCATTTGCCGAGGCGCAAACCTGTCGTCGTCTGGTGCTGCTGAACTATTTTGGCGAAGGGCGGCAGGAGCCCTGTGGTAACTGCGACATCTGCCTCGATCCGCCAAAACAGTACGACGGACTTATGGATGCGCGCAAAGCGCTGTCGACTATCTACCGTGTGAATCAACGCTTTGGTATGGGTTACGTCGTGGAGGTTCTGCGCGGAGCGAATAACCAGCGTATTCGCGAACTGGCCCATGACAAGCTGCCGGTCTATGGCATTGGCCGTGAGCAAAGCCATGAACATTGGGTTAGCGTTATTCGCCAGCTTATTCATCTTGGTCTGGTGACGCAGAATATTGCCCATCACTCCGCGTTACAGCTAACTGAAGCCGCGCGCCCGGTGCTGCGTGGTGACGTTGCGCTACAGCTTGCGGTACCGCGTATTGTGGCGCTGAAACCGCGTGCGATGCAGAAATCCTTCGGCGGCAACTATGACCGCAAACTGTTCGCCAAATTGCGTAAGCTGCGTAAAGCCATTGCCGATGAAGAGAATATCCCGCCGTATGTCGTCTTTAACGACGCCACGTTGATTGAAATGGCCGAGCAGATGCCGGTTTCGCCGAGCGAAATGCTGAGCGTCAACGGCGTGGGAATGCGTAAACTTGAGCGTTTTGGCAAAGAGTTTATGGCACTTATTCGCGCGCACGTTGATGGTGACGACGAAGAGTAGTCAGCGAGGCAAAAAAGTGCCAGGATGGTGACTCACTGAACTATTCCCCCGCGAGTCATTTTTATGTTAACGCTATTTTTCACCGTTGCGTTGGTGCATATCGTTGCGCTGATGAGTCCCGGTCCCGATTTTTTCTTTGTTTCTCAAACGGCCGTTAGCCGTTCGCGCAAAGAAGCCATGATGGGCGTGCTGGGTATTACCTGTGGCGTCATGGTCTGGGCTGGCGTGGCGCTGCTTGGCCTGCATCTGATTATCGAAAAAATGGCCTGGTTGCATACCATTATCATGGTGGGCGGCGGTCTGTATCTGTGCTGGATGGGTTACCAGATGCTGCGCGGCGCGTTAAAAAAACAGGACGTAGCGGCCCCTACCCCACAGGTTGAGCTGGCACAGAGCGGACGCAGCTTTTTAAAAGGTTTGTTGACCAACCTCGCCAACCCGAAAGCCATTATCTATTTTGGCTCCGTGTTCTCATTGTTTGTTGGCGATAGCGTAGGAACAGGCGCGCGATGGGGCATTTTCGCGCTGATCATCGTGGAAACGCTGGCGTGGTTCACCGTGGTCGCCAGCCTGTTTGCACTCCCGAAGATGCGTCGCGGCTATCAGCGTCTGGCGAAGTGGATTGATGGCTTTGCCGGCGCGCTGTTCGCAGGCTTCGGTATCCATCTGATTATTTCGCGCTAAATTTGTTACCCGCCTGGGCGTCCCAGGCGGAATGCGGTTTATTGCGCAAGTTTCTGTAGCTCATCCTTCGAAAGGCCGGTCATTTCCATAATCGCATCGGTATCGAGACCTCGCTTGAGCATCGCTTTTGCTATGTCCAGTACGGCAATACGTTTGCCCTCTTCGCGGCCTATCTGCTTTAGTTGATCCGCCATTGTCATCAGTTTATCTCCATGCTGCGGCACCCGCTGTGCCAGCTTATACAATAATGTCTGAACATCTTGTGTATTCCCTGCTTGCACCATGTAGTTTACCAGCACGGTTATTTGTTGTCCGCTCATCTTCTCCAGCATAAACAGACGGGTAAGTTTATCCAGCAGCTGCGCCATGTCGCGCTGGCGAATGTGTTTTTGTACTAATGTCAGCGCTGCCATACTGCGATGCTGCATGATCTCATCATCTGGAATAACCGTCACATCCACCAACGGGAACGGTGCGCTGTAAAGTTGAAGGGCAGTACCCGAATCCTCAAAGTGATCCAGCCAGTTCATCGAACCTTGCCAGGGGCTTTGCTTGCCATGGTAAAAGAGCACAGGAATAACCAGCGGTAATGTGTCGTTTCCCGCCTCAAGATGACGTTGCATCGCGGCGATAGCGTAGCGCATCAGGCGAAATGACATATGTTTGTCCGGTGAGCTTTGATGCTCAATGAGCACATGTACATAGCCATGCCCGCTGGTGGTTTCCAGTGAGTAGAGAATATCGCTGAAATAGGGGCGCAGATCGTCCTCCACAAAGCTGCCTGATTCCAGGCGGAGCGTTTCCAGCTTGCAGATTTTGATTAAGGAGGGTGGAAGATGAAGTTCAATAAAGTCCCGCGCGGTTTCCACGCGGGAGAGGAAGGTCTTAAATACATGAATCATGTGGTGTCGTTGCTTCCGCCATCGTCCATCATCCGTGAGTGGTGAATGTGGCAGCATTCTGGCATTAGCAATCAACGTCTAACAGTGCAGAATGAAAGACTTTTCTCCCTTTGCGGCGAAGTACGAACAGTCATGTTCAGACGCTCTTACAGTTAGCATTTCATTGCGAGCGTTGTTCCATTTGCTAGGCATGCCTTGCCGATGCCAGCAGAGCGCCTATCAGCATAAATAGCGAGCCAAACACTTTGTTGAGCGCCTTCATTTGCTTTGGTCCTTTAATCCAGCCTGCAATGCGAGTGGCCAGCGTCGCGTAACCGATCATCACAATGATATCGACCACGATGGTCGTAACGCCAAGCACCACGTACTGCATCAGCTGCGGTTCCTGCGGCAGGATAAACTGCGGGAACAGAGCGGCAAGAAAAACAATGCTTTTGGGGTTGGTCAGATTAACAAAGACTGCGCGTTTGAACAGGCGGCTGCGCGATTGCGTATTCGCCATGGTATTCAGATCGATAGCGCCCGCCGCGCGCCACTGCTGGATACCCAGCCAAATCAGATAGGCCGCTCCCGCCCACTTCAGCACCTCAAATGCGATCACCGAACGTGAGAATAGCGTTCCCAGTCCTACGCCAACCAGAACGATATGAATGCCCAACCCGGTCTGTAAACCCGCAATCGACGCGCTTGCACCGCGATAGCCGTGACTGATGGCGGTGGTCATGGTGTTGATTGCGCCAGAGCCTGGAGACAAGCTCAAAATAATAGAGGTCAGCAGGTAGGCAAACCACCATTCAAAGGTCATGAGAAACTCCCGGATTGTCTATTTTTATGCCACAATACTCTACTGCCGTTAGGTTGTGTCAGCGACGGCGAAAAAAACGATTTTACTTGGTCAGCGAGGCTGGATACCCGATGTTTCAGCAGCAAAAAGACTGGGAAACAAGAGAAAACGCGTTTGCTGCTTTTTCCATGGGGCCACTGACAGATTTCTGGCGTCAGCGGGAAGAAGCGGAATTTACGGGCGTGGATAATATCCCCGTACATTTTGTTCGTTTTCATGCAGAAAAAAACGATCGCGTCATCGTCGTCTGTCCTGGACGCATTGAAAGCTACGTGAAATACGCTGAACTGGCGTATGACCTGTTTCACTCTGGTTTTGACGTCCTCATTATCGATCACCGTGGGCAGGGCCGTTCCGGGCGTATGCTTTCGGATCCGCATCGTGGTCATGTCGATAACTTTAATGACTATGTCGATGATTTAACCGCCTTCTGGCAGCAGGAAGTGCTACCCGGTCCGTGGAGAAAACGCTATATACTGGCGCATTCTATGGGCGGTGCGATTGCCACATTGTTCCTGCAGCGCCACCCGAATCAGTGTGATGCTATCGCGCTTTGTGCGCCGATGTTTGGTATTGTGATGCGCTTTCCCGACTGGATGGTGCGCCATATTCTGGACTGGGCTGAAGGGCATCCGCGGATCCGCGAAGGCTATGCGATGGGAACCGGGCGCTGGCGGGCGCTGCCATTCGGTATGAATGCGTTAACGCATAGTCGACAGCGCTATCGGCGCAATCTGCGCTTCTATGCGGATGAGCCGCGACTGCGCGTTGGCGGCCCCACCTACCACTGGGTTCGTGAAGGTATTCTGGCAGGCGAACAGGTTCTGGCCGGAGCAGGAGACGACGCGACGCCGACGCTGCTGATTCAGGCTGAAGAAGAGCGGGTGGTAGATAACCGCATGCACGATCGTTTTTGTGAACTCCGCGCCGCAGCAGGCCATCCTGTAGAAGGGGGTCAGCCGCTTGTCATCAAAGGCGCGTACCATGAGATCCTTTTTGAAAAGGACGCAATGCGCTCAGTCGCGCTTAACGCTATTGTCGAATTCTTCGACAAGCATAACTCATCCAGCGGAACCCGCTTTGCCTAGAGGTTGAATTTTCTTATGTATCAGGTTGTTGCGTCTGATTTAGACGGTACGCTGCTTTCTCCCGACCATACTTTGTCCCCTTATGCCAAAGAGACGCTGAAGTTATTGACCGCTCGCGGCGTTAACTTCGTGTTTGCGACAGGCCGTCATCATGTTGATGTGGGGCAAATTCGCGATAACCTCGGCATTAAAACCTACATGATCACGTCTAACGGCGCGCGCGTGCATGATTCTGACGGGAATCTGGTGTTTTCGCATAATCTGGATCGCGACATTGCCAGCGACCTGTTTGGCGTAGTGAATGCAAATCCGGACATCGTGACCAACGTTTATCGCGATGATGAGTGGTTTATGAACCGCCACCGGCCGGACGAAATGCGCTTTTTTAAAGAAGCGGTATTTAACTATTCCCTGTTTGAACCTGCGTTACTGGAGCCTGAAGGCGTCAGCAAAGTGTTCTTCACCACCGATTCTCACGAAAGGCTGCTGCCGCTGGAGCAGGCGATTAACGCCCGCTGGGGCGATCGTGTCAACGTCAGCTTTTCTACGCTTACCTGTCTGGAAGTCATGGCTGGCGGCGTATCGAAAGGTCATGCGCTGGAAGCGGTAGCGAAAGCGATGGGCTACAGCCTGAAAGACTGCATCGCTTTTGGCGATGGGATGAACGACGCGGAAATGCTCTCCATGGCAGGTAAAGGCTGCATCATGGGCAACGCCCACCAGCGCCTGAAGGATCTGCACCCGGAACTGGAAGTCATTGGTCTTAATGCCGACGATGCCGTCCCGCACTATCTGCGTGAGCTGTTTTTGCAATAACTTTGTTGTTCGTTAGTTGACCAGTCGTCAACTAAAAACTTCGCTACAATGGGTGTACCTTCTGTTAAGAGACATCCATTGTGGCGTTACTCATCATTACCACAATTCTGTGGGCCTTTTCCTTTAGCCTGTTTGGCGAGTACCTTGCCGGTCATGTCGATAGCTATTTTGCGGTGCTGGTGCGTGTTGGGCTGGCGGCGCTGGTGTTCCTGCCGTTTCTACGTACCCGTGGGCACAGCGTAAAAACGATCGCGTTGTATATGCTGGTGGGGGCCATGCAGCTTGGTATCATGTATATGCTGAGTTTTCACGCCTATCTGTACCTGACGGTTTCAGAACTACTGCTCTTTACCGTGCTGACGCCGCTCTACATTACGCTGATTTACGATCTGATGAGTGGACGTCGTCTGCGCTGGAGCTATGCCTTCAGTGCGTTGCTGGCGGTGATTGGCGCAGGGATCATTCGTTACGATCAGGTGACCAGTCACTTCTGGACCGGCCTGCTGCTGGTGCAGTTGTCCAATATCAGCTTTGCCATTGGTATGGTGGGCTATAAACGTCTGATGGAAACGCGGCCAATGCCGCAGCACAACGCCTTTGCCTGGTTTTATATGGGTGCCTTTATGGTGGCAGTAGTTGCCTGGTTCATGCTGGGTAATGCGCAGAAAATGCCTGCAACTACGCTACAGTGGGGAATTCTGGTATTTCTTGGCGTGGCGGCGTCCGGCATTGGTTACTTTATGTGGAACTATGGCGCGACCCAGGTGGATGCGGGTACGCTGGGTATCATGAACAATATGCATGTGCCGGCCGGGCTGTTGGTTAATCTGGCTATCTGGCATCAACAGCCTCACTGGCCAAGCTTCATCATTGGGGCGGCTGTGATAGTGGCCTCACTGTGGGTACATCGAAAGTGGGTCGTTCCGCACTCCGTACAAACGGCAGGTGATCGCAGGCGTGATTCCGCGCTGAGCGAATAAACGCTTCTGTGACCGGCTGTCGCTGCTCGCCATCACGTACGGCGGCGTACAGTCGGCTCCACAATCCATCGCCCAGAGTTTTAGTCACCACCAGACCCTGGCGTTCAAAACTCTCCACCACCCAGTGTGGTAAAGCCGCAATACCCATTCTGGCTGCAACCATCTGAATCAGCAGCAGGGTGTTATCCACGCTCTTTAGCGAAGGACTCACGCCCGCAGGCTGCAGGAAGTGTCGCCAGACATCCAGTCGACTCCGTTGCACCGGGTAAATAAGCAGCGTCTCGCTGGCTAAATCCTCCGGCGTAATTTGCGTTTTGTTGGCCAGCGGATGGTCCGGCGCCAATATCAGACGGACTTCAAAATCGAACATCGGCGAGTAGTGCAATCCGCTGCGCGGCAGGATGTCGGAGGTTAACACCAGATCCAGCTCGTCCTGCTGTAGCGCCGGTTGCGGATCGAACGTCACGCCGGATTTAAAGTCCATCTCCACCTGCGGCCAGTTGGCACGAAAATTCTCCAGCGCGGGCGTCAGCCACTGGATACAGCTGTGGCATTCAATCGCGATTCGCAGCCGGGTTTGCTGTGGTTCGTTGCAAGCCTGCAGCGCACGACCAATTTGCGGCAACACCTGATTAGCTAACTGCAGCAGGATTTCCCCCTGCGGCGTAAAGCGCAGAGGCTGGCTTTTACGGATAAAAAGTCGAAAGCCAAGGCGCTGCTCCAGATCGCTGAACTGGTGAGAAAGGGCAGATTGGGTCTGATGCAACGTTGCCGCTGCGGCTGCCAGAGAACCACTATTCCGCAACGCCTGTAGCGTTTTCAGGTGTTTAATCTCGATCATGAAAGTCCTTCACTTCGGCATGAACAAATTGCGCTTGAGGAATATACAGTAACCGCCAATTATGGATGTGTAAACATCTGGACGGCTAAAATCCTTCGTCTTTTAAATTTATGGTGCGTTGGCTTCGTTTCCCCACCCCAGTCACTTACTTCAGTAAGCTCCTGGGGATGAGTAAACTTGCCGCCTTCCCTAAATTCAAAATCCATAGGATTTACATATAATTAGAGGAAGAAAAATGACAATATTGAATCACACCCTCGGTTTCCCTCGCGTTGGCCTGCGTCGCGAGTTGAAGAAAGCGCAAGAAAGCTACTGGGCGGGAAATTCCTCCCGTGAAGATTTGCTGACAGTTGGCCGCGAGCTGCGTGCCCGCCACTGGGATCAGCAGAAGCAGGCGGGGGTTGACCTGCTGCCGGTGGGCGATTTTGCCTGGTACGATCACGTCCTGACCACCAGTCTGTTGCTCGGCAACGTTCCGGCTCGTCATCAAAATAAAGATGGCTCTGTCGATATCGACACCTTATTCCGCATTGGCCGTGGCCGCGCACCAACGGGTGAACCCGCGGCGGCGGCAGAAATGACCAAATGGTTTAACACCAACTATCACTACATGGTGCCGGAGTTCACCAAAGGTCAGCAGTTCAAACTGACCTGGACCCAACTGCTGGATGAAGTGGACGAAGCGCTGGCGCTCGGTCACAAGGTGAAGCCTGTGCTGTTGGGACCGGTAACTTATCTGTGGCTGGGGAAAGTGAAGGGCGAACAGTTTGACCGCCTGAGCCTGTTGAACGATATTCTGCCGGTTTACCAGCAGGTGCTGGCTGAGTTGGCGAAACGCGGTATTGAGTGGGTGCAGATTGATGAACCTGCTCTGGTACTGGAGCTGCCGCAAGCGTGGCTGGATGCTTTTAAACCGGCTTATGTCGCCCTGCAAGGCCAGGTGAAGCTGCTACTGACCACCTACTTCGAAGGCGTAACGCCAAACCTGAATACCATTACTGCGCTGCCGGTGCAGGGGCTGCACGTTGACTTCGTGCACGGCAAAGATGATGTCGCCGAGCTGCATAAACGTCTGCCTGCCGACTGGCTGCTGTCAGCGGGTCTGGTGAACGGTCGCAACGTCTGGCGTGCCGATCTCAGCGAAAAATATGCGCAAATTAAAGATATCGTCGGGAAACGTGACCTGTGGGTGGCTTCCTCCTGCTCTCTGCTGCACAGCCCAATCGATCTCAGCGTGGAAACCCGCCTTGATGCAGAAGTGAAGAGCTGGTTTGCCTTCGCGCTGCAAAAATGTGGCGAGCTGGCGCTGCTGCGCGATGCGTTGAACAGCGGCGATACGGCGGCAATTGTGGAATGGAGCGCACCGATCCAGGCGCGTCGTCACTCTACCCGCGTACACAACGCCGCAGTGGAAAAACGTCTGGCGGCGATCGCCGCCCAGGACAGCCAGCGCGCCAACGCTTATCCAGTTCGTGCCGAGGCACAGCGTGCCCGTTTTAATCTGCCGGCATGGCCGACCACGACTATCGGCTCATTCCCGCAAACCACCGAAATTCGTGGTCTGCGTCTGGACTTCAAAAAGGGCAACCTGGATGCCGGTAACTACCGCACCGGTATCGCAGAACATATCAAACAAGCGATCGTTGAACAGGAACGTCTGGGGCTCGATGTGCTAGTGCACGGTGAAGCCGAGCGTAACGACATGGTCGAGTACTTTGGCGAACACCTGGACGGTTTCGTCTTTACCCAAAACGGTTGGGTGCAGAGCTACGGCTCTCGCTGCGTGAAGCCGCCGGTGGTGATTGGCGATGTCAGCCGCCCGGAAGCGATCACCGTTGAGTGGGCGAAGTATGCCCAGTCGCTGACCGACAAACCGGTAAAAGGCATGCTGACGGGTCCGGTGACCATTCTCTGCTGGTCATTCCCGCGTGAAGACGTGACGCGTGAAACCATCGCTAAGCAGATTGCGCTGGCGCTGCGTGACGAGGTAGCGGATCTGGAAGCGGCGGGTATTGGCATCATCCAGATTGATGAACCGGCGCTGCGCGAAGGTCTGCCGCTGCGCCGCAGCGACTGGGCAGCGTATCTGGAGTGGGGCGTGGAAGCCTTCCGCATTAACGCGGCGGTGGCGAAGGATGAAACCCAGATCCACACCCACATGTGTTATTGCGAGTTCAACGACATCATGGATTCCATTGCGGCGCTGGACGCGGACGTGATCACCATTGAGACGTCACGCTCTGATATGGAACTGCTGGAATCGTTTGAAGAGTTCGACTATCCGAACGAAATCGGGCCGGGCGTATACGATATTCACTCGCCGAACGTCCCGAGCGTGGAGTGGATTGAAGCCCTGCTGAAGAAAGCCGAGCAGCGTATTCCGGCTGAGCGTCTGTGGGTGAACCCGGATTGCGGCCTGAAAACGCGCGGCTGGCCGGAAACGCGGGCGGCGCTGGCTAACATGGTCAAAGCAGCGCAGAATCTGCGTCAGGCGTAATTCGGTGCCCGGGAAGCGCTGGCGCTTGCCCGGGTTATTGGAAATCGCAACAGTTGTAGGCCCGGTAAGGTGTTACTGCCACCGGGCAATTAACGTTTATTTCTTCCCGCCGTATTGCGCGAACCACTCCAGCATCCTCTGCCAGCCGTCTTTCGCGGACTCTTCGTGATAGCTCGGGCGATAATCGGCGTTAAAAGCATGTCCGGCATCGGGATACACTACGATTTCCGCTTTTGCATTGGCGGCGCGCAGCGCCTGACGCATTGTTTCAACGGTATCTTGCGGAATACTGGTGTCCTGGCCGCCATACAGTCCCAGAACGGGGGCGTTAAGATCGGTCGCGATATCAACGGGATGTTTCGGCGAGTTGAGGGTTTTATCACCTACCAGCTTGCCGTACCACGCCACCGCCGCTTTTAACTGCGGATTATGTGCGGCATACAGCCAGGTGATACGTCCACCCCAGCAGAATCCGGTGATCATCAACTGGTGGGCATCTCCTCCATTTCGCGATGCCCAACTGGCGACATGATCCAAATCGGCCAATACCTGAGAGTCAGGCACTTTGGCGACAAGACCGCTGAGTAGCGTAGGGATATCGGCAAAGTCATTGGGATCGCCTTCGCGAAAATAGAGTTCTGGTGCGATAGCCAGATACCCTTCCAGAGCCAGACGGCGGCAAACGTCACGAATGTGTTCATGAATGCCAAAAATTTCCTGCACGACAATAACCACGGGCAGGGGGCCATCGGTCTGTTTTGGTCGTGCGTGATACGCTGGCATATCATCGCCTTGTGACGGTATGGACGTTACCCCGGCGATAATTGCGTTATCCGGAGTGTGGACCGTGGTAGACGTCGGTGGAGATACAGCAGGTGCAAAGCCAGGTTGTCGTGTTGTCATGGTATTCTCCGTACCCTTAAATATTCAGCCAAAAAGCGCATTGTTAACTATAGACACATGCAACGAACCACATTGCCTTAAACGGTCTATCTTTTGTGCAAGGCTTCCTTACATCGCATCATTTATGTGATATGCATCACCATTTTATGGTAATTGAATGCAATTGATTTACATCATAGTGATGACTGTCACGAAAATATGTTTATGCCTTCGGTAAAGTGTGTTTTTGCTTCTTCTGACAAAACCGATTCACAGAGGAGTTTTTATGTCTAAGTCTGATGTTTTTCATCTCGGCCTCACTAAGAACGATTTACAAGGGGCTACGCTTGCTATCGTCCCTGGCGACCCGGAGCGTGTGGAAAAGATCGCCGCGCTGATGGATAAGCCGGTTAAGCTGGCATCTCATCGCGAGTTCACTACCTGGCGTGCTGAGCTGGATGGTAAAGCCGTGATCGTGTGCTCTACCGGTATCGGCGGCCCGTCCACCTCTATTGCCGTAGAAGAACTGGCACAACTGGGCATTCGTACCTTCCTGCGTATCGGTACGACTGGCGCTATCCAGCCGCATATCAACGTGGGTGATGTACTGGTTACCACTGCATCTGTTCGTCTGGACGGTGCAAGCCTGCATTTCGCGCCAATGGAATTCCCGGCCGTTGCGGACTTCGAGTGCACCACCGCGCTGGTGGAAGCAGCGAAATCTATCGGCGCTACCACTCACGTGGGCGTTACCGCGTCTTCTGACACCTTCTATCCGGGACAGGAGCGTTATGACACCTTCTCTGGTCGCGTCGTGAGCCGTTTCAAAGGCTCAATGGAAGAGTGGCAGTCTATGGGCGTCATGAACTACGAAATGGAATCTGCGACGTTGCTGACCATGTGCGCAAGCCAGGGTCTGCGTGCCGGTATGGTTGCGGGTGTTATCGTGAACCGTACTCAGCAAGAGATCCCTAATGCGGAAACGATGAAACAAACGGAAAGCCACGCGGTGAAAATCGTGGTGGAAGCCGCGCGTCGTTTACTGTAATTCTCCCGTCTATTCAAAAAGGCCGACGCGTTCGGCCTTTTTATTTTGCGTAGTGCCTCGCAGGAAATTCCTTTTAAACTGGACGTTTATACAGCACAATTCTATTTTGTGCGGGTAAGTCGTTGCTGTAAGGGGAGCGTTGTGGATATTTCAATTATGATGAGTGCCGTGCTGGCGTTAGCCGCAGGGTTGTTGGTGGGATGGCTCGCAACAAAAGCGCACGCCGACAGGATCCGTGCCGACCTCATCGAAGAGCGACGTGAAATAGATATTGCGCTAAGCGCCGCCCGCCAGCAGCTTTCTCAGGAAGCTCACTGGCGTGATGAGTGCGAACTCCTCAATAACGAATTGCGCAGCCTGCACAGCATCAACACCTCTCTCGAAGCCGATCTCCGTGAAGTCACCACCCGGCTGGAAGCGACGCAGCAGCATGCGGAAGATAAAATCCGCCAGATGATCAACAGCGAACAGCGGCTGAGCGAACAGTTTGAAAATCTGGCGAACCGTATTTTTGAGCACAGTAACCGTCGCGTAGATGAGCAAAACCGGCAAAGTCTGAACAGCCTGCTGGCACCGCTTCGCGAACAACTGGACGGTTTTCGACGTCAGGTTCAGGATAGCTTTGGTAAAGAGGCGCAGGAGCGCCATACCCTGGCGCACGAAATTCGTAATCTACAGCAACTGAACGCGCAGATGGCGCAGGAAGCGGTAAACCTGACGCGGGCATTAAAAGGCGATAACAAAACGCAGGGCAACTGGGGTGAGGTCGTACTCACGCGGGTGCTTGAGGCTTCTGGTCTGCGCGAAGGCTATGAATACGAAACCCAGGTCAGTATCGAGAACGACGCCCGTTCGCGGATGCAGCCTGATGTCATCGTCCGGCTGCCGCAGGGTAAAGATGTGGTGATCGATGCGAAAATGACGCTGGTCGCCTATGAACGCTATTTTAACGCTGAAGATGAATACACCCGCGAGAGCGCGTTGCAGGAGCACATTGCCTCGGTGCGAAACCATATTCGTTTGCTGGGACGCAAAGACTATCAGCAGCTCCCGGGGCTGCGCACGCTTGACTATGTGCTGATGTTTATCCCCGTTGAGCCTGCTTTTTTACTGGCCCTCGACAGACAGCCCGAACTGATTACCGAAGCGCTTAGAAATAACATTATGCTGGTGAGCCCTACCACGCTGTTGGTGGCGTTGCGCACGATCGCCAACCTGTGGCGCTACGAGCATCAGAGTCGTAATGCGCAACAAATTGCCGATCGGGCCAGCAAACTTTATGACAAGATGCGATTGTTTGTGGATGATATGTCGGCAATTGGCCAAAGCCTGGATAAAGCCCAGGATAACTACCGACAGGCGATGAAAAAACTTTCTTCAGGCCGTGGAAACGTCCTGTCGCAGGCAGAAGCGTTTCGCAGTTTAGGTGTAGAAATTAAGCGCGAGATTAATCCTGAGCTGGCTGAACAAGCCACTACGCAGGATGAAGAATACCGCTTGCGCTCGGTCCCTGAGACGCAACAGGATGAACCTTACCCTGATGATGAAGCGGTAAATCAGCAATCAAACTAGTTCGTTTGGGGTAGTTGAACCGGGCAGAAGGGTAGGGCAAATTGGCCCAATCTGTTACACTTCTCGAACATTTTTTGGATGAGCAGGCACTGAGATGGTGGATAATTCACAAGAAACGACGCACTTTGGCTTTCAGACCGTCGCTAAAGAGCAGAAAGCTGACATGGTGGCCCACGTTTTTCATTCTGTGGCGTCTAAATATGACGTTATGAATGACTTAATGTCATTTGGCATTCATCGTTTGTGGAAGCGCTTCACCATTGACTGCAGTGGCGTGCGTCGCGGGCAAACCGTTCTCGATTTGGCGGGCGGTACCGGCGATCTGACGGCAAAATTCTCTCGCATGGTAGGCGAAACCGGCAAAGTTGTGCTGGCGGATATCAATGACTCAATGCTCAAAATGGGACGCGAAAAGCTGCGTAATATCGGCGTAGTGGGTAACGTTGAGTACGTTCAGGCGAACGCGGAAGCACTGCCTTTCCCTGACAACACGTTTGACTGCATCACCATCTCTTTCGGTCTGCGTAACGTAACGGATAAAGACAAAGCATTACGCTCCATGTATCGCGTGTTGAAACCGGGCGGACGCTTACTGGTGCTGGAGTTCTCCAAACCGATTATCGAACCGCTGAGCAAAGCTTACGACGCCTACTCTTTCCATGTTCTGCCACGCATTGGTTCCATGGTGGCAAGCGACGCAGATAGCTATCGCTATTTGGCGGAGTCTATCCGCATGCATCCCGATCAGGACACCTTAAAAGCTATGATGCAAGATGCCGGGTTCGAAAGCGTTGATTATTACAACCTGACGGCAGGTGTCGTTGCGCTGCATCGTGGTTACAAGTTCTGACAGGAGATTGGGGATGCCTTTAAAACCCTTAGTGACCGCCGGCGTTGAAAATTTGCTCAACAGCTTTCTGTACCGTTCTCCTGCGCTTAAGTCAGCCAGAACGCGCTTACAGGGCAAAGTTCTGCGTGTTGAGCTCAAAGGATTTTCAACACCGTTAGTGCTGGTGTTTAGTGAGCGCCAGGTCGATGTGCTGGGGGCATGGGAAGGCGAAGCCGATTGCACCGTAATCACACATGCCAGCGTGTTACCGAAATTACGCGACCGGCAGCAACTTACCACGCTTATCCGCAGCGGTGAGCTGGAAGTTCAGGGCGATATCCAGGTCGTGCAGAATTTTGTCGCACTGGCCGATCTGGCGGAGTTTGATCCCGCAGAACTGTTAGCGCCCTATACCGGCGATATTGTCGCGGAAGGGGTTAGCAAAGTATTGCGTGGTGGAGCGAAGTTCCTGCGCCATAACATTCAGCGCCAGCAGCGCTATGTTGCCGAAGCGATCACCGAAGAGTGGCGTATGGCCCCGGGTCCGCTTGAGGTTGCATGGTTTGCAGAGGAAACGGCAGCCGTTGAGCGTGCGGTCGAATCCCTGGCTAAACGGCTGGAAAAACTGGAGGCCAAATGACGCCAGGTGAAGTACGGCGCCTTTATTTCATCATTCGCACTTTTTTAAGCTACGGACTTGATGAACTGATCCCCAAAATGCGCATAAAGCTGCCGATACGGGGAGGGCGTCACCCGCTGTTCGGGATGCCCCC
>OJIU01000309.1_pt1 | contig 19172 bp, 16 predicted proteins | sample 1595961 | NCBI WGS metagenome assembly OJIU01 (sample SAMEA4350144, study PRJEB24818) | metagenome | biome: human; feature: gut; material: faeces | place: Denmark | collected 2013-09
GTGGCGCTGATCCTCTGGCACTACACCCGTAATCGCAATTTAATGGATGTCACGAATAGCGATTTTTCCCAATTTCACGTAGTCCGTGACAAATTTTTGATCTCCCTCGCGGTGTTATCTCTCGCAATACTGTTTGCTGTAACGCATATACATCAACTTATCGTATTTATTGAGAGAGTCGCATGACAGGAAGTCAGGTCATTGATGCTGAAGAGGACAGGCATAAACTGGTTGTAGAGTATAAGGATGCTCTGCAACCTGCCGATTTTTATCACAATTTCAAACAGCTGGGCATCCGCTCAGTACAGCTTATTCCCCATCTTGAATTTGATGACCGGGGCGATCTGACGGCCGCTTCGGTGACAGCAGAGCTGTGGGGGAAATTTTTAATTGCCCTGTTCGAGTGTTGGGTGCGGGCAGATATCAGTCGTATTTCGATTGAACTTTTTGACACCACCTTACAAAAATGGTGTGGCAGCGAAAAGTCGCAACCGCGCCGTGACTGCCAGGCGTGCGACTGGCATCGCCTGTGCCCGCACGCTCGGGAAGATAAACCAGACAACGTGCTTTGTGCGGGCTATCAGGCGTTTTATTCTTACTCCGCGCCGCATATGCGGGTGATGCGTGATCTGATAAAGCAGCATCGTTCTCCCATGGAGCTGATGACGATGCTGCGGTGACGTGAGCTTAAACAGGCTGCCCCTGATGCGACATCCGCGTCGCCAGCGGTAGCCAGCACAGCACGATCAACAATCCCATTAAGGTCATCAACAATCCCAGGCTGCCCTGACCGGTTTGCGGCAACATCGCAGAGAGCGACGCCAGCACGCCGGAACCAATGTTTTGCAGACCGCCGACCAGCGCGCCAGCGGTGCCCGCCAGGAAGGGGAACGGCTCCATCGCGCCGCTGGTAGCCAGTGGAAACAGCATCCCGGCACCGAAAAAGAACAGCGCGGCGGGAATGAGCAGCGTCCAGACATTCATCACGCCAAACCAGTCGGGGATCCACATCAGCAAGCCAGCCAGCAGGCAACAGATAACCGACTGCCACATCAACGTTGAGAAGCGTTTATTGGGACGTCCGGCAAACCATGCGCCAAAAAATGCCGCCGGAATCGGCAGAATAAACAAAATACTGACCGTCATACTGCTCAGCCCTAACACCGCGCCCATCAGCACGCCGGAGCAGGCTTCAAAGGCGGCAATTCCGGCCAGACCGCCAATCAGCATCAGCAAATAGCAGTTAAAACCGCTGTTACCGAAAAGCGTTTTATAACTGGTAAGCAGGCGCGTGCGCGGTGCGTCGACCGGACGCGTTTCCGGCATCCAGCGGGCCATACTGAAAGTCACACCGGCACAAAGAACCAACAAAAAGAGATAACAGGCGCGCCAGTTCCACATCGTATCCAGCAGACCACCGATTAGCGGTGCGAGCAGCGGACTGACAAGAATCCCCATGTTTAACAGGCTGTTAGCGTGGCGCAACTGTGTCCGTTCATATAAATCGCGCGGCAAAGTACGCGCCATTACGCCGCCAACGCCGGTGCCCATCCCCTGCATCGCGCTGGCGGCAATCAATACCATCAAACTGGAGGTCGAGACCGCGACCAGCGTTGCCAGCATAAAAATGGACATTCCGACGAGGATCACCGGTCGGCGACCCACGCGGTCGGAAATCGGGCCATAAAACAGCTGTGAGACACCGTAAGTCAGCAGATAAGCGCCCATTACGCTCTGCACCGCCCCTTCACGGACATTGAGATCGCGCGCCATATCGGCAATAGCTGGAATATAAATGGTTTGCGCCATCTGACCGACGGCCACGAGTAATACCAACATCAATAACAAATTGACGTTTCTATGCCTTTTCATTATCACGGATGCTTTTATAAAAATAATTAGAATAAGTCACTACGCATTCCCATAAATGCGGGAGAGGAATCTATCACATTGATGAATGTTAGCCAGATATACGCCAGGAATGGGGAATTGTTTAGCGGCAGAATATGTAAACAAAAGCGGCAATAAATGTTGCCGGAAACAGTGGTGGTGCGGTTGGTAGAGTAAGGTGTTTACGCTGTATTCGACATGAATAAGGCGCACTCTGTCAACAACCTGACCGTCTTTCAGGTGATGATGCTTTATTGCCTGAGTTTCAGTTCAAAATGTGATCTGCCACGTATTTTTATCCGGAAGAAAAATTTTCCATTGTCTCCCCTGTAAAGCTGTGCTTGTATAAATATTGTTAAACACAAAACCAACAAGGTCCCTAATGACTACTTCCATGTTCAACGCAAAACTACTACCAACTGCGCCATCCGCCGCAGTGGTCGTCGTGCGTGTGGTGGTGGTCGTCGGCAATGCGCCGTAGGGACTGGAACAACACACGATTCCAAAACCCCGCCGGCGCAAACCGGGCGGGGTTTTTCGTTTAAGCACCTCCCGGAAAGTCGGCCCAGAAGAAAAGGACTGGAGCATGGCAAGTTCGGGCACAACATCGACGCGTAAGCGCTTTACCGGCGCAGAATTTATCGTTCATTTCCTGGAACAGCAGGGCATTAAGATTGTGACGGGTATTCCGGGCGGTTCTATCCTGCCTGTTTACGATGCCTTAAGCCAAAGCACGCAAATCCGCCATATTCTGGCTCGCCACGAACAAGGGGCGGGGTTTATCGCCCAGGGAATGGCGCGCACCGACGGTAAACCGGCGGTCTGTATGGCCTGTAGCGGACCGGGTGCGACTAACCTGGTGACCGCCATTGCCGATGCGAGGCTGGACTCCATCCCGCTGATTTGCATCACTGGTCAGGTTTCCGCCTCGATGATCGGCACCGACGCCTTCCAGGAAGTCGACACCTACGGCATCTCTATCCCCATCACCAAACACAACTATCTGGTCAGACATATCGAAGAACTCCCGCAGGTCATGAGCGATGCCTTCAGCATTGCGCAATCAGGCCGCCCTGGCCCGGTGTGGATAGACATTCCTAAGGATGTGCAAACGGCAGTTTTTGAGATTGAAACACAGCCCGCTATGGCAGAAAAAGCCGCCGCACCCGCCTTTAGCGAAGAAAGTATTCGTGACGCGGCGGCGATGATTAACGCCGCCAAACACCCGGTGCTTTATCTGGGTGGTGGTGTGATCAACGCGCCTGCGCGAGTGCGTGAACTGGCGGAGAAAGCGCAACTGCCTACCACCATGACTTTAATGGCGCTGGGTATGTTGCCAAAAGCGCATCCGCTGTCGCTGGGTATGCTGGGGATGCACGGTGTGCGCAGCACCAACTATATTTTGCAGGAGGCGGATCTGCTGATTGTACTCGGTGCGCGTTTTGATGACCGGGCGATTGGCAAAACAGAGCAGTTCTGTCCGAATGCCAAAATTATTCATGTCGATATCGACCGCGCAGAGCTGGGCAAAATCAAGCAACCGCATGTGGCAATTCAGGCGGATGTTGATGACGTGCTGGCGCAGTTGATCCCGCTGGTGGAAGCGCAACCGCGTGCAGAGTGGCACCAGTTGGTGGCGGATTTGCAGCGTGAATTCCCGTGTCCAATCCCGAAAGCGTGCGATCCATTAAGCCATTACGGCCTGATCAACGCCGTTGCCGCCTGTGTCGATGACAATGCGATTATCACTACCGACGTGGGTCAGCATCAGATGTGGACCGCGCAAGCCTATCCGCTCAATCGCCCACGCCAGTGGCTGACCTCCGGCGGGCTGGGCACGATGGGTTTTGGCCTGCCTGCGGCGATTGGCGCGGCGCTGGCGAACCCGGACCGCAAAGTGTTGTGCTTCTCCGGCGACGGCAGCCTGATGATGAATATTCAGGAGATGGCGACCGCCAGTGAAAATCAGCTGGATGTTAAAATCATTTTGATGAACAACGAAGCGCTGGGGCTGGTGCATCAGCAACAGAGTCTGTTCTACAAGCAGGGCGTTTTTGCCGCTACCTATCCGGGCAAAATCAACTTTATGCAGATTGCCGCCGGATTCGGCCTCGAAACCTGTGATTTGAATAACGAAGCCGATCCGCAGGCTGCATTGCAGGAAATCATCAATCGCCCTGGCCCGGCGCTGATCCATGTGCGCATTGATGCCGAAGAAAAAGTGTACCCGATGGTGCCGCCAGGTGCGGCGAATACTGAAATGGTGGGGGAATAAGCCATGCAAAACACAACTCATGATAACGTGATTCTGGAGCTCACCGTTCGCAATCATCCGGGTGTAATGACCCACGTTTGTGGCCTTTTTGCCCGCCGCGCTTTTAACGTTGAAGGCATTCTCTGCCTGCCGATTCAGGACAGCGACAAAAGCCACATCTGGCTACTGGTCAATGACGACCAGCGTCTGGAGCAGATGATAAGCCAAATCGACAAGCTGGAAGATGTGGTGAAAGTGCAGCGTAATCAGTCCGACCCGACGATGTTTAACAAGATTGCGGTGTTTTTTCAGTAAGTGATTTTCTCGCCTGGATGGGATATTTACATCCGGGCGAGCTTATATTCTGCAACTCAAATTATTCAGAGTATATATTCGTCCATTGAAGACAACATTGATTTCTTATTCATATCATCAGGCCAATTCACTTCACGGCCCCAAATACCTGGAGCAGTGTTGATAGATTTCTCTAAAAACTCATCGTCAAAATTCATAAAGCTATTAATCCATAACCATAATTTGTTATTTGTCATATGCAATGCATTTGTAGCACTCTCTGTCGTTATCAGGTTAAAGGTGTCAATAATATTTGTACTGTCTAATGATTCATAAACAATACAGCGAATGGTGGCGTATGTGGAATGGTGATTTTGCGCAAAAAAAGCTATACCTTGAATTTGTTCCCAGTCGTACTCTTTATATTCAGGCTTAGTATGTTTGTAGAATGGGTAGTGCTACCAGAAGGTATAGGTCGATTTATGACTCATATCATTAAGAATATAATTACAAATATAGACCTTTCCTGTTTTTCTATTAAAACGAATTGGGTAATGTCGCGGGGCAAAGATAAAATAATTTAGGATAGCAGCAAAAACAAAAGACATGAAAAAAATTGCGCAGTAAGCAATATGTAGCAGTAACTCAGAGTCTGCGCGGTATCTCCACGTATCTAAGTATCGTTCGAAGTTAAATATAATGTCATATATAAAGAATAAAACAGAGCCAAAACATAAAATAACGATAGGTAAAAAAAGAACGATGCTCAGAATGTTCATGCCATAAAATGACGTGTAGTTTCGTGTTATCTCACAGTAGTTGTCATTAATATATGTTAATTTATCACTGTTTGATAACTTCTCACTATTGCTTTGTGTTCTTTTGTTTATTTCATTAATGAGTCGTGGAACAAGAGTTTGTTTTATTAAGTGAGGGTGAGTGTGCATATCTGCTCCTTTTTTACAGACAATATCACGCAGGGATTTTTTTGTACATTAATCGGTGGGTTTTATTATTAAAATGTAATAATGAAGCAGGCATGCTTGTCATACTTCAAGTTGCATGTGCTGTGTCTGCGAAATATTCGACCTTTCAGGATTAGTGCAAGCGTTGTTCAAAACGTCACTGCGTTTTTTCCTGCAGCGCGAATTATTTCGAGTATGGTTTTTATACTGAACTAATAATTTATAATTATACAAACAATCAAACTATAAATATAGAATATACATTTTACTTATTCAAAATGGATACTAACAAGGTATTAATGCCGCCAGCATTTTTAATGGTTAGTCGATATACAAGTCCTTGAAGGCATCACTTCTTTCCACAAGCAACAAGAGCGCAGCTTTTGGCAGTAACCGCTCAAGGCTTGAACAACATCGCGCTTATCGTTAAGGTAAGCGCGTTTTATTACCCGCCAGGACAAGACCATGATCACCGTTGCCCTTATAGACGATCACCTTATCGTCCGCTCCGGCTTTGCGCAGCTGCTGGGGCTGGAACCTGATTTGCAGGTAGTTGCCGAGTTTGGTTCGGGGCGCGAGGCGCTGGCGGGGCTGCCGGGGCGCGGTGTGCAGGTGTGTATTTGCGATATCTCCATGCCTGATATCTCCGGTCTGGAGCTTCTAAGCCAGCTGCCGAAAGGCATGGCGACAATTATGCTCTCCGTTCACGACAGTCCGGCGCTGGTTGAGCAGGCGCTTAACGCGGGGGCGCGCGGCTTTCTCTCCAAACGCTGTAGCCCGGATGAACTCATTGCTGCGGTGCATACGGTTGCCACTGGCGGCTGTTATCTGACGCCGGATATTGCCATTAAACTGGCATCTGGTCGCCAGGACCCGCTAACCAAACGCGAACGCCAGGTGGCAGAAAAACTGGCGCAAGGAATGGCGGTGAAAGAGATTGCCGCCGAACTGGGCTTGTCGCCGAAAACAGTACACGTCCATCGCGCCAATCTGATGGAAAAACTGGGCGTCAGTAACGACGTTGAACTGGCGCGCCGCATGTTTGATGGCTGGTGATGAAGACGTTGTTCTCCCGTTTAATTACCGTTATTGCCTGCTTTTTTATCTTCTCTGCCGCATGGTTTTGCCTGTGGAGTATCAGCCTGCACCTGGTTGAGCGCCCTGATATGGCGGTGCTGTTATTTCCGTTTGGCCTGCGGCTAGGGCTAATGCTGCAATGCCCGCGCGGATACTGGCCGGTGCTACTGGGTGCGGAGTGGCTGCTGATTTACTGGCTAATGCAGGCGGTCGGTTTAACCCATTTCTCCTTATTGATGATCGGTAGTTTACTGACGTTATTGCCCGTGGCGCTGATCTCGCGCTATCGCCATCAACGTGACTGGCGCACCTTGCTGTTACAGGGTGCGGCGTTAACGGCGGCGGCGTTGTTGCAGTCGTTGCCCTGGCTTTGGCACGGCAAAGAGTCGTGGAATGCGCTGCTGCTGACTTTAACTGGCGGCCTGACGCTGGCCCCGATATGTCTGGTGTTCTGGCACTATCTCGCCAATAACACCTGGCTGCCGCTCGGCCCGTCACTGGTTTCTCAGCCAATCAACTGGCGCGGGCGACATCTGGTCTGGTACTTGCTGCTGTTTGTTATCAGTCTCTGGCTCCAGTTGGGATTGCCAGACGAACTGTCGCGCTTTACGCCATTCTGTCTGGCGCTGCCGATTATCGCGCTGGCCTGGCACTATGGTTGGCAAGGAGCGCTGATTGCGACATTGATGAACGCCATCGCGCTGATCGCCAGTCAAACCTGGCGCGATCATCCGGTGGATTTATTGCTCTCGCTGCTGGTGCAAAGTCTGACAGGGTTGTTACTGGGCGCTGGCATCCAGCGGTTGCGTGAACTTAACCAGTCGCTGCAAAAGGAACTGGCGCGCAATCAGCATCTCGCTGAACGGTTGCTGGAAACCGAAGAGAGCGTGCGCCGCGATGTGGCGCGAGAGCTGCACGATGATATCGGTCAGACCATCACTGCTATTCGTACTCAGGCTGGCATTGTCCAGCGGCTCGCGGCGGATAACGCCAGCGTGAAACAGAGCGGGCAGCTCATCGAACAGTTGTCGTTGGGCGTTTACGACGCGGTGCGCCGCTTGTTAGGGCGGTTACGTCCGCGCCAGCTGGATGATCTCACCCTGGAGCAGGCCATCCGCTCACTGATGCGGGAAATGGAGCTGGAAGGGCGCGGCATTGTCAGTCATCTCGAATGGCGAATCGATGAATCAGCGTTAAGCGAAAACCAGCGCGTGACGCTATTTCGCGTCTGCCAGGAAGGGTTGAACAACATTGTGAAACATGCCGATGCCAGCGCGGTCACGCTGCAAGGCTGGCAGCATGATGAGCGGTTAATGCTGGTGATTGAAGACGATGGCAGCGGTTTACCGCCAGATTCCGGGCAACACGGTTTTGGCCTTACCGGAATGCGCGAGCGCGTAACGGCGCTGGGTGGCACATTGACCATCTCCTGCCTGCACGGCACGCGTGTCAGCGTTTCTCTACCTCAACGTTATGTCTAAGGTTCGATGATGTTGCCGTTTCTGAAAGCGCCTGCCGATGCGCCATTAATGACTGATAAACATGAAATTGATGCCCGCTATCGCTACTGGCGTCGGCATATTCTGCTGACCATCTGGCTGGGTTACGCGCTGTTTTACTTCACGCGTAAAAGTTTTAACTCCGCCGTACCAGAAATCCTTGCTAACGGCGTGCTCAGCCGTAGCGATATTGGCCTGTTAGCGACCCTGTTTTACATTACCTACGGTGTGTCGAAGTTTGTCTCCGGCATTGTCAGCGATCGCTCAAATGCCCGTTATTTTATGGGGATAGGGCTTATTGCCACGGGCATTATCAACATTCTGTTTGGCTTCTCGACGTCGCTATGGGCGTTTGCCGTGCTCTGGGTGTTGAACGCCTTTTTCCAGGGCTGGGGTTCACCGGTGTGTGCGCGTCTGTTAACCGCCTGGTATTCTCGTACCGAGCGCGGCGGTTGGTGGGCATTATGGAACACGGCGCATAACGTCGGCGGCGCACTCATTCCCATTGTGATGGCAGCGAGCGCGCTGCATTACGGCTGGCGTGCCGGGATGATGATTGCGGGTTGTATGGCGATCGTCGTGGGGATTTTTCTCTGCTGGCGGCTGCGCGATCGCCCGCAGGCGTTAGGTTTACCGGCAGTTGGTGAATGGCGGCACGACGCACTGGAGATTGCTCAACAACAAGAAGGGGCAGGGCTGACGCGTAAAGAGATCCTCACCAAATATGTGTTGCTGAATCCGTATATCTGGCTGCTTTCGTTTTGCTATGTGCTGGTCTATGTGGTTCGGGCGGCGATCAACGACTGGGGCAATTTGTATATGTCCGAGACGCTGGGCGTCGATCTGGTCACGGCGAATACGGCAGTGACAATGTTTGAACTGGGCGGATTTATCGGTGCGCTGGTAGCGGGTTGGGGTTCGGACAAACTGTTTAACGGCAACCGCGGGCCGATGAATTTGATTTTCGCCGCCGGAATTTTGCTTTCAGTCGGCTCGCTGTGGCTGATGCCATTTGCCAGCTACGTGATGCAGGCAACCTGCTTCTTCACCATTGGTTTTTTTGTCTTTGGCCCGCAGATGTTAATCGGCATGGCGGCGGCAGAGTGTTCCCACAAAGAGGCGGCAGGGGCGGCGACGGGGTTTGTCGGCTTGTTTGCTTATCTTGGTGCGTCGCTTGCTGGTTGGCCGCTGGCGAAAGTACTCGATACCTGGCACTGGAGCGGATTTTTTGTGGTTATCGCCATCGCCGCCGGGATTTCCGCACTGCTGTTACTGCCCTTTTTGAACGCCCAGACACCGCGAGAAGCGTGATGCATCTCACCTTTTCACTTCATATCCGGCAAAACTAAGAAATTTTCCAGGTTTTGCCTGGACGCTATCTCAGGCCTGATTTGCTGCTGATTTTTACAATGCATGCCTCACGCAGGTATTCATTTCAGGAGTAACCCATGCTGGCTTTCTTAAACCAGGTTCGCAAGCCGACCCTGGACCTTCCGCTCGAAGTGCGGCGCAAAATGTGGTTCAAACCGTTCATGCAATCCTACCTGGTGGTCTTTATCGGCTACCTTACGATGTACCTGATTCGCAAGAACTTTAACATCGCGCAGAACGACATGATCTCGACCTACGGGTTGAGCATGACGCAGCTGGGGATGATCGGCCTGGGCTTCTCCATCACTTATGGCGTGGGTAAAACGCTGGTTTCTTACTACGCCGACGGCAAAAACACCAAACAATTCCTGCCGTTCATGCTGATCCTGTCTGCCATTTGTATGCTGGGCTTCAGTGCCAGTATGGGCAGCGGCTCGGTTAGCCTGTTCCTGATGATTGCCTTCTACGCCTTGAGCGGCTTTTTCCAGAGTACCGGCGGTTCATGCAGTTACTCCACCATCACCAAATGGACGCCGCGTCGTAAACGCGGGACATTCCTCGGTTTCTGGAACATTTCTCACAACCTTGGTGGTGCAGGCGCAGCAGGTGTGGCGCTGTTCGGCGCAAATTACCTGTTCGATGGTCATGTCATCGGCATGTTTATTTTCCCGTCGATTATCGCGCTGATTGTTGGTTTTATCGGTCTGCGTTACGGCAGCGACTCCCCGGAATCTTATGGCCTCGGCAAAGCTGAAGAGCTGTTTGGCGAGGAGATCAGTGAAGAGGATAAAGAGACAGAATCTACCGATATGACCAAGTGGCAGATCTTTGTTGAGTATGTGCTGAAAAACAAAGTGATCTGGCTGCTGTGCTTCGCCAACATTTTCCTCTATGTGGTGCGTATTGGTATCGACCAGTGGTCAACCGTGTATGCGTTCCAGGAACTGAAACTCTCTAAAGCGGTGGCGATTCAGGGCTTTACGCTGTTTGAAGCTGGTGCGCTGGTCGGTACGCTGCTGTGGGGCTGGCTCTCTGACCTGGCGAACGGTCGCCGTGGCCTGGTGGCCTGTATCGCGCTGGCGCTGATTATCGCCACGCTCGGTGTGTATCAACACGCCAGCAACCAATATATCTACCTGGCTTCTCTCTTTGCGTTGGGTTTCCTGGTCTTTGGCCCGCAACTGTTGATTGGCGTGGCGGCTGTTGGCTTTGTACCTAAAAAAGCGATTGGCGCTGCCGATGGTATTAAAGGCACCTTCGCTTACCTGATTGGTGACAGCTTTGCCAAGTTAGGTCTGGGAATGATTGCCGATGGGACGCCGGTATTTGGCCTTACCGGCTGGGCAGGCACCTTCGCCGCGCTGGATATCGCCGCGATTGGTTGTATCTGCCTGATGGCGATAGTGGCGGTGATGGAAGAACGCAAAATCCGCCGCGAGAAAAAAATTCAGCAGTTGACAGTGGCATAAACGTAACTGGTGACTTTTGCCCGGCATGACGCCGGGCTTTTTTTTATTATTCCGTGACTTCCAGCGTAGTGAAGGCAAACTTCTCACCATCAAACAGCCCCTGACTGGTTAGTTTCAGCGCGGGGATCACTGGCAGGGAAAGAAACGCCATCTGAATAAACGGCTCATCCGGTAACGGACCGCATTCACGGGCGGCGGCTTTCAAGGCGTCAATTTGCTCCGCCAGTGACTGCGCCGTGTCGGTGCTCATTAGCCCGGCAATGGGCAACGGTAGATGACTTTGTACCTGGCCGTTACGGACCACGCACAGCCCGCCGCCATCCTGAATCACCTGATTGACCGCCAGCGCCATCTCTTCTGCGCTACGACCGATCACCACAATATTATGGCTGTCATGGCTGACCGTCGCCGCCAGCGCACCTTCATTCAGGCCAAAGCCGCCGAGCAAACCACAGGCCGGAGCCAGTCGTTGTCCGTAACGCTCAAGAACGGCAATAAAGCACACATCATCGCGATCAAAACCGTTTTCGCTGTAGACGCTGGAGCGGGAGTGCGTGATCAGTTCGTTATGGATTACCTCAATAACGCGATAGCGTTTTCCGGGGGTAAATTGCAGGGCAAAGTCACTGGCGGAAACTGGCTGGCGATCAATGGTATTGCCATATGGCGGGGCGGATTGTGCCAGTCTCGCCGACTCTTCCGCCTGTAAGGTTTGTGCATCGATCGGCTCGCCTTTCACCAGTACCTGCTGCACCGTGACCTTACGCGCATCGCTCAACAGGACGATATCGGCCTGCTTGCCGGGTGCCAGTAAGCCGAGGTGATTCAGACCAAAATGGCGCGCCGTCGACCAGCTGGCTACGCGATATGCCACATGCAGCGGTACATTGTGTTGTTCGATCAGGCGGCGAATTAAGGCATCGATGTGTCCTTCATGGGCGATCTCCCACGGGTTACGGTCATCGGTACAGAGCATGCATTGCGGGCTGTTAAATTCGTTGATCAACGGTGCCAGCGCGTTGAGATTGCGGGCTGCGGACCCTTCACGGATCATCAATGACATGCCGAGTTGCAATTTCCGGCGTCCTTCTTCCAACTGATAACTTTCGTGGCAGTTTTCAATACCCGCAGCAATATAGGCGTTAAGTTCTTTACCACCCAAACCCGGGCAGTGACCGTCCAGTGTCAGGTGGCGAAATGCGTCCAGTTTATCGAGCAGCGCATTCTGCCCGCTAATTACGCCAGGGTAGTCCATCATTTCTGCAAGGCCGGTAACCTGCGGATGGTCCCGCCAGGCGAGCATCTGTTCAAGGGTAAAACTGGCACCATTAACATCGCAGCCTTCCAGGGCGGGTACGCAAGAGCTGACCTGTAAGTACTGGTTTTGCCTTGCCTGTTCGGCACAGCGGGCAAACCAGGCGAATCCGGCTTCTCCCATCACGTTGACGATTTCATGAGGGTCGCAAATAACGGTCGTCAGGCCGCGCGGCAGGGTAGCAGTTTCAAAGGTGACCGGCGTCATCATGCTGGATTCAATATGCAGGTGAGCATCAATAAACCCTGGCACCGCCGTTGCGCCGCGGGCATCAATCCGCTGCAAAGCCGGAGCATCAGCGTATTCTGCGCCAACACCGGCAATGTAACGTCCTTTAATCACAATTGGGCCGGAAATTTCTCCGCCATTGATCAGGTCGAGAATAGAGACATTATCAATAATATAATCGGCAACAGCGTCTCCACGGGAAACGGCTAACAATTCCTGGTATTCAGCCCGGCTAATGTGATGAAATTTATGGTTAATAGAATTATTCATATTTTTCTCATTTTGATTTTATCAATTTGATTATTATTTATCATAAAGAAACGTCGCGAGATTATTAAAGAATATCCATTAATGTGCAATTGAAATGTGATAATTATCACTGAACCGTTGTTGTCATTTGTTTTACAAAAGCAAGGGATTAAATCTCCTCCAATGGACAAAAAAATGAATAATGACAATACCGATTACGTGAGTAATGAATCAGGGACGCTTTCGCGATTATTTAAACTACCTCAGCATGGGACCACCGTCCGCACAGAATTGATTGCGGGGATGACCACTTTTTTAACCATGGTGTACATCGTTTTTGTGAACCCGCAAATCCTCGGCGCGGCACAAATGGACCCAAAAGTGGTGTTTGTTACCACCTGTTTGATTGCCGGTATCGGCAGTATTGCGATGGGGGTATTTGCTAACTTACCCGTGGCACTGGCTCCGGCAATGGGCCTGAACGCCTTCTTTGCCTTCGTGGTCGTGGGGGCGATGGGTATCTCCTGGCAGACCGGGATGGGCGCGATATTCTGGGGCGCAGTTGGGCTATTTTTGCTCACGCTGTTTCGTATCCGGTACTGGATGATCTCCAACATTCCATTAAGTTTACGTATTGGTATCACCAGCGGAATCGGATTATTTATCGCCTTAATGGGATTAAAAAATACTGGCGTTATTGTCGCCAATAAAGACACCCTGGTGATGATTGGCGATTTAAGTTCTCACGGCGTGTTGTTAGGTATTTTAGGGTTTTTTATTATAACTGTGTTGTCATCACGTCATTTTCATGCCGCGGTGCTTGTTTCTATTGTGGTGACGTCTTGCTGTGGATTATTTTTCGGTGATGTTCATTTTAGCGGTGTCTATTCCATTCCGCCTGATATTAGCGGCGTCATTGGTGAAGTGGATTTGAGCGGTGCGTTATCACTTGAACTCGCCGGTATCATTTTCTCCTTTATGCTGATCAACTTATTTGATTCATCAGGGACATTAATTGGTGTGACTGATAAAGCTGGCTTAATAGATAGTAACGGTAAATTCCCCAATATGAATAAGGCGCTGTATGTTGATAGCATCAGTTCGGTGGCGGGTGCGTTTATCGGTACCTCGTCTGTTACCGCCTATATTGAAAGTACTTCAGGTGTGGCTGTCGGTGGTCGCACGGGGCTGACTGCGGTTGTTGTCGGCGTTATGTTTCTGCTGGTTATGTTCTTCTCACCGCTGGTGGCGATGGTTCCTCCTTACGCAACCGCCGGAGCGTTAATCTTTGTTGGCGTATTGATGACATCGAGCCTGGCACGCGTTAACTGGGATGATTTTACCGAATCGGTGCCTGCGTTTATTACCACGGTGATGATGCCCTTTACGTTCTCGATCACCGAAGGGATTGCACTAGGCTTTATGTCGTACTGCATCATGAAAGTGTGCACCGGGCGCTGGCGCGATCTGAACCTGTGTGTGGTGGTGGTCGCAGCTCTGTTTGCACTGAAGATTATTCTGGTGGATTAGTAACTGGCGAGGGTTTCCAGATATCATGAGTTCTGATTACGCAGGAGAACTCATGATCTGGATAATGCTCGCCACGCTGGCGGTAGTGTTTGTGGTTGGTTTTCGGGTGCTGACATCCGGGGCCAGAAAAGCGATTCGCCGTCTCAGCGATCGGCTGAACATCGATGTCGTACCCGTGGAGTCGATGGTCGATCAAATGGGAAAGTCAGCCGGTGACGAATTTTTACGTTATTTGCATCGCCCGGATGAGTCGCACCTGCAAAACGCCGCGCAGGTGTTGCTCATCTGGCAAATTGTCATTGTCGATGGTAGCGAACAGAACCTGCTGCAATGGCATCGGATTTTACAAAAAGCCCGCCTTGCCGCGCCGATTACCGATGCTCAGGTCAGACTGGCGCTGGGTTTTCTGCGCGAAACCGAACCTGAAATGCAGGATATCAATGCTTTTCAGATGCGCTATAACGCGTTCTTTCAGCCTGCCGAGGGCGTTCACTGGCTGCATTAAAACCGCTTCGTCTTATCAGCCTACAGACCGCGCCTGACCTGGTGGGTGGATAAGGCGTGTACGTCGCATCCGGTATCGGAATTGACAGTAGGTGAACGCATTATCTACGTTCTATTTACAGCAGCACCTCCAGCCCGTGTTTTTGCACAATGCTGAGCAGTTTTAATGAAATGCCATTGGGGCGTTTAGCGCCACTTTCCCATTTTTGTACAGTTGAAACGCTGGTATTGAGATAGTGAGCGAAGACGGGCTGACTCACTTTTAATTTTTCCCGCAGTGCTTTTATCTCAACAGGTTGTAAGTCTTGCACGCTGGTCAGGCAGGCTTTGTCAAAAGTACGCATCGTTTCGGCAGAAATAGCATCGACTCTGGACAATCCAGCCGCTGCGCTGTGAATAGCTTCAAATGCAGGACTTTTAAATTTAGTTTTTGCAGTCATAGCAGATCTCTGTCAGTTCTTTAGTGTTAATCATTGCTGTCAGTTGGGCTTTCGTCAGGAAGGCATAATGCTTTGCAAGTTCACGAAACCCAGCCAGTTCCTGACTATTAATGTTCGACATATCCTGTTTTGCATATAAAAACGTGTAAAACCAATTGCTTCCCCCTTTCGCCAGAATAATTGCACGCTCACGATTTCGGTGAAGGCGCTTTTTAAAAACGCCACCACCAAGTACATCAGCTTTACCTTGTTCCGTTTCTAAAATGGCCCGGCACAACTCTTCATCTGTTATTGCATGAGACCTGGCTTCCCTTGCAAACCATTTGGTTTTAAACACGCGCATATCGTTGAGATCCTGTTATTAAAGTATATCACCAAGTGCAATACTTTATCCCTTATTCCCAACCTAATCGCGAAAATGCATATCACCTTGCCCTATGATTTTTATTTCTTCGAGCAGCCTCGAACTTTTCCCACAACACCGTAAAAGTTGCAAAAACGTTAAATACGTCACACATTTCAATGTTAAAGTGGTCGGCTTTCCCTCTGAAACATGCCACGGGTAACACCATGAGTGAATTTATTGCTGAAAACCGCGGCGCGGATGCCATCACCCGACCGAACTGGTCAGCCGTTTTCTCGGTGGCATTTTGCGTTGCCTGTCTTATTATCGTTGAGTTTTTGCCCGTCAGTTTGTTGACGCCAATGGCCCAGGATTTAGGCATTTCGGAAGGGGTTGCCGGGCAATCGGTGACCGTAACCGCTTTTGTGGCGATGTTTGCCAGTTTGTTTATTACCCAGACCATTCAGGCCACTGACCGCCGCTACGTTGTCATTCTGTTCGCCGTTTTGCTGACGCTTTCCTGTTTGCTGGTTTCCTTTGCCAACTCATTCAGTCTGTTGTTAATCGGTCGCGCCTGTCTGGGGCTGGCGCTGGGCGGATTCTGGGCGATGTCGGCGTCGCTGACCATGCGTCTGGTACCGCCGCGTACGGTGCCGAAGGCGCTGTCGGTGATCTTCGGCGCGGTTTCTATTGCGCTGGTGATTGCCGCGCCGTTGGGCAGTTTTTTAGGCGAGCTTATCGGTTGGCGCAATGTCTTTAATGCGGCGGCGGTGATGGGCGTGCTGTGTATTTTCTGGATTATCAAATCACTGCCTTCGCTGCCAGGCGAACCTTCGCATCAGAAACAAAATACTTTCCGCTTATTACAACGTCCGGGAGTGATGGCCGGGATGATCGCCATCTTTATGTCCTTTGCCGGACAGTTTGCTTTTTTCACTTATATTCGCCCAGTGTATATGAATCTGGCGGGATTCGGTGTTGATGGCTTAACCCTGGTGCTGCTGAGTTTTGGTATCGCCAGCTTTGTCGGGACATCGCTTTCGTCGTTTATTCTCAAACGTTCGGTGAAACTGGCCTTAGCGGGCGCACCGTTTGTGCTCGCCCTGAGCGCGCTGGTACTGACGCTGTGGGGAAGCGATAAAATTGTTGCTACTGGTGTGGCGATTATCTGGGGGCTGACCTTTGCTTTAATTCCCGTTGGCTGGTCAACGTGGATCACTCGCTCACTGGCCGATCAGGCAGAAAAAGCCGGATCTATTCAGGTGGCCGTTATTCAGCTTGCCAATACCTGCGGTGCGGCAATCGGCGGTTATGCGTTGGATAACATTGGTCTGACTTCGCCGCTGATGTTGTCCGGCACATTGATGTTGCTGACTGCATTGTTGGTGACTGCAAAGGTGAAAATGAAGAAATCCTGATATCAGGTAAAGAAGCGTTGGTCAGTGGTTGTTGCCGTTCTTACATATCCGGGCATTCTACCTTACCCAACGCTTCCCAATAATTGCTCTGATTATTACGTTCCATCGCTACGATGGCTTCGCGTATGTGTTGTTTATTGCTTTCATCAGACAACATTAACTTTTCCCACGCTTCATCTGATAACGATGCCTGCGGGGTACAAATTTTACGTAAATCTTGCAATACCGTGGTTTTCTCTTTTGCCGACTGTAGGGAACTGAATGGCGACTCGGCCTGAGAAATGGCTGGAAAAATCAGGAATATGGTAATCATGAGTAGCATCGTTGGCTTCATAGCGGCAACCTTCTGCAAATGTGCATCGAATGAAGCATAAGTGTAGTTTGCTTTTGCCGCTCTCATCATGCTGTACGAAAGGTGTTTGCGTGGTCAGTAAGAAGTGCCAGACTTTATATTCCACTTTTATTCCTTTTTATTCTTATCGATAGCGTTTCGTTTTTTAAACTGCAGCGACCTTACCGCTATAGTCAGGTAATCATTAATAAAAGGATAAAAAAATGAAACTGACAACACATCATCTACGGGCGGGGGCCGCATTATTACTGGCAGGAGTTCTGCTGGCAGGTTGCGACCAGAGCAGTAGCGATGAAAAGCATATTAAAGTTGGCGTTATTAATGGCGCAGAACAAGATGTCGCGGAAGTCGCTAAAAAGGTAGCAAAAGAGAAATATGGCCTCGATGTTGAACTGGTAGGATTTAGCGGTTCGTTGCTACCGAACGATGCGACAAATCATGGCGAGCTTGATGCGAACGTCTTCCAGCATCGACCCTTTCTTGAACAAGATAATCAGGCGCATGGTTATAAACTGGTAGCGGTGGGAAATACGTTTGTCTTCCCCATGGCGGGTTATTCCAAAAAAATCAAAACCGTGGCGCAAATAAAAGAAGGCGCGACAGTGGCGATCCCCAACGACCCGACTAACCTTGGTCGTGCGCTTTTACTGCTGCAAAAAGAGAAGCTAATTACTCTGAAAGAGGGAAAAGGGTTATTACCTACCGCGTTGGATATAACCGATAATCCACGCCATTTGCAGATAATGGAGCTGGAAGGGGCACAGTTGCCACGTGTACTGGACGACCCGAAAGTGGATGTAGCGATTATCAGCACCACTTACATCCAGCAAACAGGACTTTCTCCGGTTAACGACAGCGTATTTATTGAAGATAAAAATTCGCCGTATGTGAATATTCTGGTGGCACGGGAAGATAATAAGAATGCAGAAAACGTGAAGGAATTTCTGCAATCTTATCAATCACCCGAAGTCGCTAAAGCGGCAGAAACCATCTTTAACGGAGGCGCGGTGCCTGGCTGGTAATTCTCACTCATGCCGCGCCGGACGATTTATTTTTCTGGCGCGGCGGCGGGAATCCATTGAAATCAAAATCACCGATGACAGAATCAGCAGCGTTCCCAGCCAGTCCGGCAATGTGAAGGTGATCCCCAGCAACAGCAAAGAGAGCAGTGCGCTACTTAATGGTTCTGCACAGCTTAAAATGCTGGCTTTTGGACCACCAATTAATTGTGCTCCTTTCAGGTACAGACTAAATGTCAGGGACGTACCAATGACCACCAAATAAAAAAACGCCAGAATCAAACTGCCGTTAACGACAAAGTTTGTCCCTTGTCTGGCATAAAAGGGCAGCAGGATCAGACCGCCAATGAGCATACTCCAGCCGACGACCGGTAACGTGCCATAGCGAGCAATCAGCGTTGAGGGATAGGTGGTATAGAATGCAGCAGCAAATGCCGAGGCAATGCCCCAGAATAACGCGGCAGGAGAGATCGATAATGACGTCGGATTACCGTGTGTCACCAATAAAAAAGTCCCGATCAGCGATGTCAAAATAGCGCAAAAAACCAGGATGCCGGGGTGGGATTTACGCACCAGTGAGAACCAGGCGACGATAATAGTCGGTGAGAGGAATTGCAGCACCGTTGCCGTGGCTGCGTTCGATTTTTCGATGGTTAGCAAAAAAGTGAGCTGTACGGTTAGCGCGCCAACCACGGAAAAAATCAGTAGGCTAATGGCATCTTTGTGATTGTTAATAATAGAAAAGATTTTATCACCATGAACAAATGATAGCGTCAGCAGAATCAATCCGGCGAATATCAAACGCGTCATAGTCAAAAACTGCGACGACATCTGGCTTTGCTCCATGATGTATTGCGCGCAGACCCCTGAACTTCCCCACAACACGGCGGCAATCAGAACGTTCAGCATCCCCTTTCTGGTGGAACCCATTTTTCCCTCTGCATACTGTTTTGTC
>OJIU01000319.1_pt1 | contig 18350 bp, 14 predicted proteins | sample 1595961 | NCBI WGS metagenome assembly OJIU01 (sample SAMEA4350144, study PRJEB24818) | metagenome | biome: human; feature: gut; material: faeces | place: Denmark | collected 2013-09
GTCCTTAACGGTCAGGGTAACGACACCGACTACGATGGCGAAGCTGGTGACGACATCATGGTTCAGGGCGCGGGGATCCAGCGCAATAATGGTATGGCCGGTTTCGACTGGGCTATCCATAAAGGCGACCCTAATGGCGCTAACTCTGACCTTGGGATCCCCATTTTCGTTAACCAGCAGGAATTTATTCTGCGCGATCGTTTTGACCTGGTTGAGGGGCTGTCGGGCTGGAAATACGACGATATCCTGACCGGGACGGAACAGCCGATAGGAACCGCCCCGGTTCAGGGTGTTCCCCTCTCTAACAACCTGACCCAGGAAGGTGCCGACCGGATCAACGGGCTTCAGGCCATTCTCGGCGTAGAACGTTCTGCTAACCCGGACGCGGTGCTACTGAACCCTGATGATGGTAGCGATATTTTACTCGGCGGCGGCGGTAGCGACCGCATTATGGGTAAAGCCGGTAACGATATTATTGATGGCGATGCGTGGCTCAACGTGCGTATTGCCGTTACCGGTATGGCAGGACTCACCAGCGCCGAAGGCATGGCCGAACTGAAGTCGTACATGCTTGCTGGCACGCTGAAACCGAATCAACTGTCGATTGTGCGCGAAATTCTGCATGAAGGTAACGGCACGGAAACCGACGTTGCGGTGTACCGTGATGTCAGCAGCAACTATGTCTTCACCCGTATGGCTGACGGTAGCCTGCGTGTCGATCACGCTACGCCCAATGCTGCGCTGAACCTGAATGATGGCATTGATCGTTTGTTGAACATCGAAAAACTGGAGTTTGGCGATGCTCAGCAGTTGTGGGTGACGGCGCAGCAAGCGACGGGCGATCTCACCATCAGCAATCCTAACCCTTCGGTGGGCGATCTGCTGCGCGTCAACGTGGCGAATTTGCTGGACGGTAATGGGCTGGCAGCGGATGTGGCCATCACGATGACCTGGCAGGCATTCGTCAACGGCCAATGGCGAGATCAGGCAACAGGCGTTGAGTTCAGAGTGCCTGGCGCTATTCAGGGCGCACCGTTGCGTGTGGTCGCCAGTTTTAACGACCGCATGGGTGACGCTGAAACCCTGGTGTCGGCACAAACTCAGGCAATCCTGCCGAGAAATCAGGCCACCACCGGTGCGCCGGTAATTAATGACCTCACTCCGACTGAAAGTCTGACGCTGACCGCGGTGGTTTCGGGCATTGCGGACGCAGACGGTCTGAGCGGCGGTAATTTCACCTATCAATGGAGAATGAGTTCGCCAACCGGATTCGTCAACATTAACGGCGCGACATCCGCGACCTATACGCCGGGCCAGGCCATGGTCGGTCGAACGCTGCAGGTGGTGGTTACCGTCGTCGACGATGAAGGCAACCCCCCTGTTGTTCTGACCTCGACCACCACACAGCCTGTGGGCGATCTGATTGTCGGTACCAACGGCGCGAACACGCTCGTCGGTACCGCATGGAGCGATATTCTGCGCGGTGAAGGTGGGAATGACACTTTGTTGGGCGGCGCAGGTGACGATCTGCTCGTGGGCGGTGCGGGTAACGACAGTCTGTCTGGTCAGGCGGGGCAAGATATCCTGCAGGGGGATGCGGGTAATGACACGCTTGATGGTGGTCTTGGCGCCGACAGTATGACCGGCGGCGCGGGCGATGATACCTACATCGTTGATGATTTCGGTGATGTGGTTATTGAAGGTGTGAATGGCGGTACGGACATTGTGCGTACCGGCCTCAGCAGCTATGACCTCACTGACAACGTGGAAGAACTGGTCTTTACCGGCAGCGGCAGCTTTATCGGTACCGGGAATGCTATTGCTAACACCATTACGGGCGGTTCCGGCAATGACTATCTGTTTGGTATGGGAGGTAATGACCAGTTGTTTGGCGGTACCGGGAATGACTTCCTCGATGGCGGAGATGGCGCTGATAACCTGCAGGGCGGAAACGGCAACGACGTCATGATTGGCGGCGCGGGCGCGGATACCCTCTCCGGCGGTAGCGGCGACGATATTCTCAATGGCCAGGAGGGTAACGACATTCTTGACGGAGGGGCCGGGAGCGATATCTTCGCCTTCGGTGCTAACTTTGGGCAGGACCGGATCACCGGTTTTGACAGTAACCCCAACGGCGGCCAGGACTTCCTCGATCTCGTCTTGTTAGGCATCAACGCGGGTAATTTTGCCAGCAGCGTGTCTATCACCGGAAACAATGGCAACACCATTGTGACTATCGGCACTGACACCATCACATTAGTGGGCGTCAATTCGACCACCGTGAATATTGGTGACTTTTATCTGGAAATGCCCACCACCCTTGCCAGCAACAATGGCAATAGTTCATTGATCGTATAAGGAGAAGACTATGTCGCGCCAGCATACGCCAACAGAACTGAATGATGCATTAAAAGGAACGAAACCCACTTTTCTGATGCTGCTGTTTTTTAGTTGTGTGATTAATATGCTTATGCTGGCGCCGGCAATTTATATGCTACAAGTATACGACCGCGTGCTGGTGAGTAAAAATACCACCACGCTGTTAATGCTAACCTTATTGATTGTCGGCTTGTACATCGTTATAGCCATGATTGAATCCGCCCGCGCGCAGGTCATGGTCAGGCTTGGCAACCGGCTGGATATAAAGCTAAGCCAGTTAGTCTTTAACGCGGCATTTAAAAGAAAGATGGTTACCGGTGATAATAACCCGGCGCAATCTTTAGCCGAACTGGATCAGCTCCGTCAGTTTCTTTCCGGGAATAGTCTGTTCGCTCTGTTGGATATTCCCTGGACGCCGATATATCTGTTCATCGCCTTTCTGGTCCATCCTCTGCTGGGCTATCTCTCCCTCGGTGGAATAACGTTATTATTCATTCTGACGCTGGTCTCGGAAATCGCTACCAAGCGCCCTATTCAACAAGCGCACGCCTTAACGATTAACAATGCCAGTAAACTGAATAAACAGCTACAAAACTCCGATGCCATTGAGGCGATGGGAATGCTCTCAACCCTGAAGTCCAACTGGCAGGAACAGCATAACAAAGTGCTGGCGTTACAAACGCTGATTGCCGACAAAACGGCCGGGTTAAGCAGTCTCAGCCGCTTTGTGCGGGTGTTGCTGCAGTCGATTGCGCTGGGCGCCGGGGCTTTACTGGTGATCGGCGGCCATATTACCCCGGGCCTGATGATTGCCGCGTCGATTATTCTTGGCCGCGTCCTCAACCCGGTAGAACAGGTGATCGGCAGTTGGAAGCAGTTTGTGCAGTTTCGTAGCGCCTGGCACCAGCTCTCTGACCTGCTGAAAGAGTATCCGGCACCGAAAGAGGTGCTGACCCTGCCTCGTCCGAACGGCAACATCAGCGTTGAAGGTGTTTTTGCTGCGGCTCCCGGTCAGTCTTCCCCACTATTGCGTAATATCTCATTCCAGTTGGAACAAGGCGAAGTGCTGGGGATTATCGGTCCCTCTGCCTCAGGGAAGACATCGCTGGCCAAGGTTTTGGTTGGCGTCTGGAAGCCGTTATCAGGAAAGGTCAGATTAGACGGGGCGGATATTTGTCAGTGGGATAAAGCACTGCTGGGTCCGTCCATTGGCTATCTGCCGCAGGATGTTGAACTGTTTGACGGCACCATCGCGCAAAACATTGCCCGTTTCACCACAAATGACAGTGAGCTTATCGTCGCTGCCGCCCTGCTGGCCGGCGTACATGAGATGATTCTGCGTTTGCCGCAAGGATACGACACACCGCTTGGCGCAGGTGGGTACCAGCTCTCCGGCGGGCAGCGACAGCGTATCGGGCTGGCTCGCGCCGTTTACAACAACCCTGCGTTTATCGTGCTTGATGAACCGAATGCCAATCTTGACGACGCGGGGGAATTCGCACTCGTTAAAGCCATCAATACCCTGCGCACGCAGGGACAAACTACCGTCATTATCTCGCACCGACCCACGCTGCTCGGCGTGGTCAATAAAGTTTTGCTGCTTAACGATGGCGCTATACAGGAGTTTGGCACCCGCGATCAGGTTTTTGCCCATTTGCGTCAGGCCAACGTACTGAAACCGGTGGCTACGCCTTCTCCATCCACTACTGAACAGCAACGTGAGGCCTGATGATGAAAAAGAATCCCCACAACGCGGCCTCCGCTGGCGTAGATACCAATATCTGGTCGCCGATTATTCGGGGCGTGATCGTCATTATGCTGGGTGTCGGCAGCTTTATCCTCTGGGCGGTACAAGCACCGTTAGATGCGGGCGTGGTCGCCGATGGCACGGTAACCGTATCGAGTAACCGCAAAACTATTCAGCACCTGAGTGGCGGTCGGGTAACGGATATCTTTATCAAAGAAGGCGACCTGGTGAAGAAAAACCAGGTTCTCGTCCGGCTGGATAAAATGCAGCTCGAAATGCGTTTCAGCGCCTTAAACGCCCAGTATATTTCTGCTAAAAGTATTGAAGACCGCCTGCTGGCAGAACGCGATGGTCTGGAAACAATCGGCTTTAATACGACGTTGACGCAGCAGTTCTCCGGCAATAAACGGCTGGCGGAAGTGAGAAATCTGCAGGCTAAACTTTTCGATACGCGCCGCAAGACCATTCAGGACGAACTGTCGATGATTCAGGAGACGCTCGATGGTCTGGTTGGACAGACGGATAATCTCAATAAAATAAAAGGCTATCGCGACCGCCAGTTCAATCTGATTAACCGGGAACTGGGTGCTATTCGCGCACTGAGTGAAAAAAACTATTACCCCAAAGCGCAGTTACTGGTGCTTGAGCGCGAAGCAGCAGAAATATCCAGCAGCGTTTCAGAAGATATACTTAATATTGCCAAACTGAAATCCCAGCAGAATGAATTAAAAATTAAAGCCTACCAAGTGCGTCATCAATATTTACGTGAAGTTGAGTCTGAACTGACCGAAAACCAAAAAGAGGTGGCAATGCTGGAGGATGAACTGGTATCCACGCGTCATGAACTGGATAACACCGAGATCCGCTCGCCGATTAACGGCATCGTGCTGGATGTTAAAGTCAGTACCGTTGGCGGCGTCATCCAGCCTGGAGAACATTTAATGGATATCGTTGCCGCCGGGCAACCGATGCAAATCGATGCCAAAATACCGGTGCACGCCATTGATAAACTGGTCCCCGGTTTAACCGTTGATGTGCTATTCCCTGCCCTTAACCACGCGCTGTTACCGTCGGTCCCGGCCCGGGTTCTCACCATCTCGGCGGATCGTTTAATTGATGAGGCCACACAGCAGCCTTACTACCTTGCTGAAGTACAGGTTTCAGCAGAGGGCGCGCGTTTGCTGGGCGATTACAAAATTAAAGCGGGAATGCCCGCCAGCGTGACGATCAAGACCGGTGAACGAACCCTGATGAGTTACCTGTTTAAACCGTTGATTGCCCGTCTGGAACTGGCCTTTAAAGAGTATTGATCCATCCATTGCCGGTTGGGTGCTCGTCTTGTAGCGCCATGCCGGTTTCTGCCATTGCTGGCAGCTTTGCTTTCTTGTAACCTTCTTCCCGTAAAATCTGGAACCACTGAACTGGACTTCATATGAATGCTCATATTTCTAAAGACCCTTTACATGGCGTAACGCTTGAAATGCAGGTCAATGCCCTGGTTGATCGTTATGGTTGGGCTGAACTGGCGCAACGCATTAATATCAACTGCTTTAAAAATGAACCGAGCGTTAAATCCAGTCTGAAGTTTTTGCGCCGTACGCCGTGGGCGCGGGCAGAAGTCGAAGCGCTGTACCTTGATTCGCTGCATGACCAGGTCTCAAATAACACCCCCGAACCGGCCTTCGACCCATGGGCTAACAGCCGCAACAAGAAGAATTAAGAGCAAAATCTGATGTCAGCATCCGGTTTTATTTCAGGAAATTATCAGAAAAAACTGGCGAATGTTCTCGCCCGTTCCCGTGCCAGGCTGCCGCTAACCAACATGAAGTGGTTCGCGCTGCTGGTAGGCAGTATGTTGCTACTGGGCAGTTGTTCATCGCAACCGCCCGGCTCCAGAGTTACGCCACAGCCTCCAGTGAGTAAACCACAGCAAAGCAAGGAGCCGGTGCGTGGTATCTGGCTGGCAACGGTTTCGCGTCTGGACTGGCCGCCGATTTCATCTGTCAACATCAGTTCGCCTGCCGCTCGCATCAGCCAGCAGCAAAAAGCGCTGACGGACAAGCTGGACAACCTGAAGCGGCTTGGTATTAACACCGTTTTTTTCCAGGTGAAACCTGATGCCACCGCGTTGTGGCAGTCTAAAATCTTGCCATGGTCAGATACCCTGACCGGTAGGATTGGTCAGGATCCGGGTTACGATCCGCTCCAGTTTATGCTCGATGAAGCGCATAAACGCGGCATGAAAGTCCATGCCTGGTTTAACCCCTACCGCGTGTCCGTGAACACCAGGCCTTCGACGGTCACCGAACTAAACAATACCCTGACGCAGACGCCCTCCAGCGTTTATGTCCTGCACCGGGACTGGATCCGCACCTCGGGTGAGCGTTTTGTGTTAGATCCCGGTATTCCCGAAGTGCGTGACTGGATAACCAGCATCGTGGCTGAAGTCGTTGAGAATTACCCGGTTGACGGCGTGCAGTTTGATGATTACTTCTATACCGAGTCTCCCGGATCTGCGCTCAACGACACTCAGACCTTCAGAAGATACGGCCAGGGATTCGCTTCCAAAGCGGACTGGCGGCGGGATAACACGCAACGTCTGATCGCTCAGGTTTCGCGAACCATCAAGAAACTCAAACCTGAAGTCGAGTTTGGCGTCAGTCCTGCGGGCGTGTGGCGCAACCGTTCGCACGATCCGGCAGGTTCCGACACGCGCGGTGCGGCAGCGTATGATGAATCGTATGCTGACACCCGTCGTTGGGTGCAACTAGGTCTGCTGGACTACATCGCTCCGCAGCTGTACTGGCCTTTTGCCCGCGACGCGGCGCGCTACGATGTACTGGCAAAATGGTGGGCTGATGTCGTCAAATCAACCAACACCCGCCTGTATATTGGGGTGGCGCTGTATAAAGTCGGCGAACCGTCGCGAAAAGAGCCGGACTGGACGGTCAAAGGCGGCGTACCGGAGCTGAAAAAACAGCTCGATCTGAACGAGTCTGAACCGCACATTAATGGCACAATTCTGTTTCGCGAAGATTACCTTAATCAGCCGCAAACGCAGGAAGCCGTGACCTACATTCGCAATCGTTGGGGGCGCTAATGGTTGTCCTGACCGCGAAGCCTGAGCCAGACGCTCACGTAGCGGCTAAATTTCCCCACAAAAACACCGGCGAAGATGCCGCCAGTAATGATAGCCATGGCACTCATTGCGGGCTGGCGTAAAACGTCGGGGGAAACAGCGTTAAGTACGCCAAGTACGTACTTAACGCCGAATGCCAGCAGCATAAACGGCAATGCGGAATAGTCCGCCGGACGGTGAATACTCCGCGGTGCGCTACCTCGACTCAAACGGCTGGGGTTAATCAACATGTAGCCAATTATCGCGCCACTGATAATACCTATTACCCACTGGATATAGGTAATGAGGGTCGGATCGCGATAAGTGATTAAATCGTAGATATCCCAGAACAGAAAAATAGCGGGGATTAGCGCCAGTTTTTCCAGCGTGACGGTGGCGGGCGTTCTGGCTTTAATCCCCCGGTAAAGCAGAAAGACAAACAACAGATACACCCAAACTGGTGTGTGTTCCAGCATACCCAAGACAAATTCAGCCATAACATTGCCCCGCTCAGCTTTAATTCTCCGGTAAGTGTAGCGGCTATATCTGCGTCACCGGGACATTAACCGGCGGACATTATCATTAATTTGTTTCTGTATCGTATTCAGCGTGGATTGCGTTATCTGATCGGGATATTTATCCCTGGCGACAGCGCTCAATCCTGTGGCAGAGTGACAGACCTTTTCGATTATGCCGTTCACATGATCAGCAGATAACTCAGCTTCCTGAACGCCTAGCGACAGAAGGTGCTTTCTTTCGATATCCAGCGCCTCTCCCAGTACGTCCATTTGGTGATATCCACCAGGCCCTTCACACCAGGTGACGTCGTAGGCCGGAGCCAGAGTCCAGTTTCCATCAGCTGACATTAAATAGGCAAAATTCTTCGGATGATCGTCGCGGTTGTTAAATGCCACGTTGAAAACCACGCGTTCGAACGCTTTTGCCTTTTCTCTGACATCATTGGTACAAATCTGCGTAGCGCGCAGAAAATCCCGGTAGTCTAAAGCGCCGGGTATCTGGTAATTTGCCCCGGTAAGTGCCGCCAGGCTCTGCATAGGAATACGTATCGACTGGTCACGGTCGAAACGGCGAGTGGCAAATGCAGCCTGTCCGCCGGGCAGATTAAAATACGCCGTGTCTGGCGTGGTGATCCCACATTGGCGCAAGCATTCAGCATAAACCGCTTCGATGGCACATACCTCAGCATGCTCATGCCTGGCGGGAAATTTAATCAGCCAGCTTTCGCTCCCGGGTAGCGGCGCCGTGGTGAATTTAGACGTGACAGTGTCACGATAAAGTAGCGCCTTAGGCCTTGCTCCCTGTGGCGAACCGCCCATCTGGAGTAGTTTTTGCAAGAATTCCCCGCCTTCCCCGCTCAGGACTTCCTGAACCTCCGCGGCCAGTTGTGCGAGAGGAACATCCTCTTTTGACAGCGTCTCGACATCTGACTGAACGGGCTGGAATGTCATGGCGCCCATCGCGTTGTTGCCGACCCAGGTTAAGCGCTCCAATGGACCGATGCGTGCTGCGTTGAGCCCGCGGCGTTTAAATAGTCGGTCCATCAACAGCATACCCCAGCCATCAGGTAGCGAATCATAGACCGGCCCAGGCAATCCCAACTGATGAGCCGGGAAATCCCTGCGTAAACGGGGACCGTTTAGCGGTAACATCAGTCGGGACAGTTCCAGCCCCTTACGTAAGGCCTCTTCACTGTATTCAAAGGCGATCAACGGACGTCCGGTCAGGGCTGTGGAAGACACCAGTTTGCCCCACAGCCATTTCTCACCCCAGCCTTCATAGAAGACATCAACTTGCTCAGGCATCAGAATTTTTCCTTTTGATCCGCTGACGTGCTGCGCTCTTTTCGTAACGCAAAATATCATCGAGACTATCAATCCTGGGTTTGAATAACCCCTCCAGCGCATCGCCATAGCCTAACACCATCGCGACTTTGACCAGATTCTCAAATCCTACATTTTTCCCCGCTTCCAGATTCGAAACGGTATTCACACCGACCCCTGAACGCGCGGCAACATCAGCCTGCGTCATTTGCCGGGCGAGTCGTTCTTTACGCAATCTGTCGCAAAGTAGTTTGACGATATCGGCTGCAGTATTTAGCGTTAAATCCATAATATTGGCTCTTATTGGGATAAAAACGACTTTACACCCAATATTATAGAGTTAAGCGGGGAATGATTCAAAGCCTTATAAGGCACAATAAAAGGGAGTTAAACCGGAAAATCTTGCTTAAGGGCCATTATATTGGAGTTATCCGGGCACATTGCCTGTACCCGGGTAGGGTGTGGTTATCCGGCAACGCCAGGCTCAGGTAATCTGAAGGATGAGACCAGCAGTGCCAACTGTTCCGCCTCCTCTTTCAGTGCCTGCGTCCGTGCTGCGGCATCATCAATTAATGAGGCGTTTTGCTGAACGGTGCTGTCCATTTCGGTAACGGCCAGCGTAACTTCGGAAACGCCCTTACGTTGTTCTTCACCCGCAACGCGTATTTCCCCCATCAACTGGCGCACCTGACGCACATTGCTCACCAGTTCTCCCAGACGTTCGCCGGCAGTGTGGATTTGCTGACTTCCGCTACCTACATGAGAAACGGATTCATCAATCAACGCTTTAATTTCCTGGGCAGCAGTGGCACTGCGCTGAGCCAGCGTGCGCACTTCTGAGGCCACGACGGCAAACCCTCTGCCAGCATCACCCGCTCTGGCGGCTTCAACCGCGGCATTCAGGGCGAGAATATTGGTCTGGAACGCAATGCTGTCGATGACCGCGACAATTTCCACCATTCTGCCGGATGAGGCGCTGACGTTATCCATCGTAGAGATCACGCCCTGCATCACATCGCCGCAACGGTTTGCCGTTTGCGCGGTACTGTCGGATAGCTCATCCGCCAGTTGTGTGTTACTGGCATTTTGATGAACGGTCGCATTTAACTGCTCCATAGCCGCCGAACTCTCTTCCAGAGCAGCAGCCTGCTGCGTTACGCGGGATGAAAGCTCCATATTACTGTCAGCCAGGCTAACGGCGTTATTCGCCACCACTGTGCTACTGCTTCTGACGGTGATCAGAATGGCTGAGATTTTATCGACGAACAGGTTAAACGCCTCGGCAATAGCAGAGATCTCATCTTTGCCGCGAACATCCAGACGACGGGTAAGATCGCCTTCGCCCTGCGCGATGTCATCAAGAGCCTGACGGGTATCATCGAGACGTGAAATCAGTCGGCGAACCACCAGCCAGGATCCCACCAGCAACAACGTCATTATCGGGATTAATACTTCCAGGACGTCCTGCATCATTACTTTGGCAAGGCCGACGATACGCGACTCAGGTGTCACCAGACCGACAACCCAACCGGTATCCGCCATCGGGAACAGCATTACCCGTGACGCCGTATTCAGAACGTTGTCGTTTGCAAGCGTAATCGTCTTCACCCCATCGGCCGGGCGCAGAGATTTCAGCCCCTTTTCCACCGGGATAAGCCATTGCGCGCTTTGCGCCAGATCGTTAATGGTTTTATATTTTGCCAGGTCGGCCTGCGGGAAATAGAGAATTTGTCCCTGCTTGTCTACCACAAACGCGTAGCCGCCGGTGCTGTTGCCCTGCTGCTGCATGAAAGTAGCGACATTATCCAGGCGAATGTCGGTGGTGGCGACCCCGGCAAACTTGCCCGCCAGTTGATAAGGCACGCTGCATGTCACCATGTTGACGCCAGAACTGGCATCCTGGTATACATCAGACCATAGGCAGTTGTTTTGTGATTGCCCTTTGGCGTGCTGATACCAGCTTTCATTGTGGTATCCGCTTGATCCTTCGACATTGTAGTCGTTGGAATACACCAGTTTTCCTTCAGCATTACGCGCCCAGAAAAAGCTTCTTTTCTCTACACCAGCGGTGAATGCATCAGGTTCTGGCCAGATGCCGCCGCCGGTGATAATCGACTCTTTACCTTCACCAATCAGATGTGGAACGACGTTTTGGTACAGAGATTCATCATTTGGCAGCACCTCAGCCAGCCGTGACAGGCTGACGGTCTCGCCTTCAATTCTGGACAATACGGTACTCAATTGACGGGTTAAACCTTGCCCTGTTTCTTCGATCAGGGCGGTGTTGATTTCAACGACGCGCGGCTGACCACGCCAGAGCATAATCACCACTATCACAAGGCTCGTGACTGCAAGCAGCAGAATGCCGCCGATGGTTAAACGCGTTGAAATACGAGTAGGATACCAGGCCATACAAACTCCTTCTGCAAAAGGCTAACTTTTATCCAGTATCGGCACAGGAGTTTATATCTTTATAAAGTTTTCTTAAGTATTACAAAACAAATAAGTGACGTTGTCACGAATAGCAAAACCCAGCACTCTGGCTGGGTTTTAATAACAACTTAATCTTATTTGGATAATTCTTTTTTGATTTCGTCTTTTATTTTGCTTAATTCACTCTGAGGATGTTTTTTACAAAGTTCAACGGTCAGGGGAACAGCAGTCGTCACGGTTTCGTTATAGTCTACGTAATCGCCACCTTTGAAGTCTTCGTCTTCATTGAGCACCCAGAAAGCCACCGGAGCCATAGTTTGCGGGTTCAAATCAATAAACTCCTGGCAGCTCATGCCTTTCGGAGTCACTTCAGTTTTAGCGTTATCAGTTGCTGCATTGACGCTGACACTGGTTAACAGCGCTGCGACCAGAATACCAGCTGTAGAAAGAGAAAATTTATTCATTGTAGAACTCCATTTATAATATAAATAATATCTACACTTGCGCTTCAAACCGTTAATGTAGTTCGCAAAAATAATACCCCTACCATCATGAGAATAAAGATTGCCGCCATGGATATAGCTGAAATTTATATTTCACATTACTGATTCTGATGTTTGGGCGTAAAACGTGGCCACAATGTGATCGTTCCGACGAAATCAACAGAATCCTGCCCCGCTCCCCCTGCCGTTGCACCAAAACTGAACTACGCTGCACAAATGTTGATCATTAGTTAACGAATATGAGTTTGTTTTAACAAAAACAGCCAGTGTGCCGCTGTTACCGACCTGGCACGCGTCCTGCATTGTTAATTTGCTAACAGTGAACCGTAATCTGACAGACAACTAACAGCGAGAAGGTAATGACAGCGAAACCTGAGTTATTTACCCGCATAGAGCAGACCTTTAGCCAGCTGACGCCCAGCGAAAAGCGCGTGGCCGGGTGGCTGTTAGCCCATGCTGTACAGATCCCTTTTGAAACCGCGGATGGTATCGCTAAAGCAACCGGAACCAGCGGTATTACCGTTGGACGCTATCTGCGTAAACTGGGGTTTCGCAATCTGGAAGATGCAAAAGCCAGTCTGCGAGAGCTACCCGTTGTCCCGTATCAGCCCTGGGGAATGAACGAGCGGCTGGACTCCTGGCACCAACAGCAAAGCCTGCCGGATCGCGCGCAGCAGTCGCTGTTACTGGAAATCGACGCCATTACCCACGTCTATCAACTTGCACAAAGCGAAACGTTTTTACGCATTGCGCAGCAGCTGGCGCATGCGGAAGCCGTGTATATTCTCGGGATCCAGTCCACCCGTGGGATCGCCAACGCCTTTTTTAGTCACCTGGAATACCTGCGACCTAAAGTTAGCTACTCCGAAGGGCTTTCCGGCAGTTGGGTGGAGTCGCTGAATTCGGGATTCAACCAGCCTTACGTGGTGATCACCGATATGCGCGCCTATTCCGCTATCTCGCGACAATATTGCCGCGTCGCCACGGAACGTTGCATTCCGCTGGCGCTAATCACCGATGTGTGGTGTCCATGGGCCAGAGACTATTCTATTGATTTACTTCAGGTAAAAACCGACACCGGACATTTCTGGGACTCACTGGCGCCGGTGAGTTGTTTGTTCAATTTATTACTCTCTGCGGTGGTGGCCCAACTGGGTGACTCCCTCGCAGGACGCCTGCAAACCAATCGCCAGTTACAACAACAATTTGGTCAATTCGAACAATGAACAGGAAACGTGCTATGTCAGAAACCCCAGAACTGGTCGATCTGTCGGTGATATTTCCGTCGCTGCATATCGATCTTAAATACGCTACTGCCGACAACATTACCGGTGCGCCTATCTATCGGGAAGCGCGCTGCCTGTTGCACGCCGAGGCGGTAACCGCGCTGGCTAAAAGCATTAGTATTGCGCAACTGGCGGGATTGTCGCTGGTGGTGTACGACGCGTATCGCCCTCAGCAGGCGCAGGCAGTACTGTGGAATGCCTGTCCTGATCCCCAGTACGTTGTTGATGTGGCGATAGGATCCAATCACAGTCGCGGAACGGCCATTGACGTTACGTTAATGGACGATCGTGGCGTTCTACTCGATATGGGGGCCGGTTTTGATGAAATGCACGACCGTTCCCATGCCTGGCACCCTTCTGTTCCTCCGGCTGCGCAGCGCAATCGGCTGCTGCTCAATGCCATTATGTTCGGGGGCGGTTTTGTCGGTATCAACAGCGAGTGGTGGCATTTTGAATTACCTGATGCCGCTCGTTATCCGCTGCTTGACGACCAGATAGCCTGTTTCCCCGCTTCACCCATAACAACACAACATCCCCTTTAATTCTGGAGCCTGGTTATGAAGACTACACCTGCGTTAAACGCGTTTTTTCGCCCCGCTCTGATAGCCGTTGCGTTGGCGTTTGCCCTGCCCGCCGCGCAGGCCGCCGTGCCTAAAGACATGCTGGTGATTGGCAAAGCCGCCGATCCTCAGACGCTCGATCCCGCCGTGACCATCGATAACAACGACTGGACGGTCACCTATCCCTCTTATCAGCGGTTGGTTCAGTACAAAACCGATGGTGGCAAAGGTTCCACGGAAGTTGAAGGCGATTTAGCCAGCGGTTGGAAAGCCTCGGACGGCCAGAAAGAGTGGACGTTTACTCTGAAAAACGATGCCAAATTCGCCGACGGAACGCCGGTGACGGCTGATGCGGTAAAGCAATCCTTCGAACGTTTGCTCAAAATTGGTCAGGGTCCCGCAGAAGCGTTCCCGAAAGATCTGAAGGTTGAGGCGATCGATAACACCACGGTGAAATTTACCCTGAGCCAGCCGTTTGCTCCGTTTCTCTATACGCTGGCAAATGACGGGGCTTCAATTATTAACCCGGCTATCTTAAAAGAGCATGCCGCAGACGATGCCCGCGGATTCCTCGCGCAGAACACGGCGGGTTCCGGGCCATTCATGCTTAAAAGCTGGCAAAAAGGACAACAGCTGGTGCTGGTGCCTAACCCGCATTATTCCGGCACTAAACCGACGTTTAAGCGGGTTTCGGTAAAAATCATCGGTGAAAGCGCCTCCCGCCGCCTGCAATTATCGCGTGGCGATATCGACATTGCCGATGCGCTTCCTGTTGACCAACTGGCCGCCTTAAAACAAGAAGGCAAAGTGAACGTGGCGGATTACCCCTCATTGCGCGTGACCTATCTGTATCTCAACAACAGTAAGGCCCCGCTCAATCAGGTGGATTTACGCCGCGCCATCTCGTGGGCCACCGATTATAAAGGCATGGTCAACGGGATCCTGAGCGGCAATGGGAAGCAAATGCGTGGCCCGATCCCTGAAGGCATGTGGGGTTTTGACGACAAGGCCATGCAGTACAGCTTCGATGAAGCCAAAGCGAAAGCGGCCCTGGACAAAGTTGCCACCAAACCTGAAAGCCTGAGCTTCCTGTACTCTGATAATGACCCTAACTGGGAACCTATCGCGCTCGCGACCCAGGCAAGCCTTGGCAAACTGGGCATTAAGGTGAAGCTGGAAAAACTGGCGAACGCCACCATGCGTGACCGCGTGGGTAAAGGCGATTACGACATTGCCATTGGCAACTGGAGCCCGGACTTCGCCGACCCGTACATGTTTATGAACTACTGGTTTGAATCAGACAAGAAAGGCTTGCCGGGTAACCGTTCGTTCTATGAAAACGCTGAGGTCGATAAACTCCTGCGTAGCGCGCTGGCCACGACCGATCAGGTTGCCAGAACCAATGACTACCAGCAGGCGCAAACCATCGTGATTGATGAAGCAGCCTACGTCTATCTATTCCAGAAAAACTATCAGCTGGCGATGAACAAAGACGTCAAAGGATTTGTATTCAATCCGATGCTGGAACAGGTCTTCAATATCTCCACCATGAGTAAATAAGCCACGTTGATGCGGAGCCGCTCTGGCTCCGCAAGGGGAAGCTAATGACGTTCTGGAGTATTTTACGCCAGCGATGCTGGGGACTTATTCTGGTGGTTATCGGTGTTTGCGTAATCACCTTTATTATTTCACACCTGATACCAGGCGACCCCGCGCGGCTGCTGGCGGGCGATCGCGCCAGCGATGAAATTGTCGAAAATATTCGCCAACAGCTGGGGCTGAATCAGCCGCTGTATGTGCAGTTTTTTCGCTATGTCAGCGACATTTTTCATGGCGATTTAGGCATCTCTATTCGCACCGGACGTCCGGTACTGGATGAGCTACGCATTTTCTTCCCCGCTACCCTTGAGCTGGCTTTCTGCTCCTTGTTGCTGGCGCTGATTATTGGGATTCCGTTAGGTATTTTATCTGCAGTATGGCGCAACCGCTGGCTTGATCATCTCGTTCGCCTGATGGCGATCACCGGCATCTCCACGCCTGCATTCTGGCTGGGGCTGGGGGTTATCGTGCTGTTTTACGGTCATCTGCAAATATTACCCGGCGGCGGACGTTTAGACGACTGGCTGGATCCGCCTGCTCACGTTACCGGGTTCTATCTGATAGATGCACTGCTGGAAGGCAATGGCGAAGTCTTTTTCAATGCGCTTCAGCACCTGATCCTGCCATCACTGACGCTGGCATTTGTGCACCTGGGGATTGTCGCTCGCCAGATTCGCTCCGCCATGCTTGAGCAACTGAGTGAAGATTACATTCGTACCGCTCGCGCCAGCGGGCTGCCGGGCTGGTACATCGTATTGTGTTACGCGTTGCCTAATGCGCTCATCCCCTCGATAACCGTTCTCGGCCTGGCATTAGGCGATCTGCTCTACGGCGCGGTGCTGACTGAAACGGTCTTCGCCTGGCCAGGCATGGGCGCGTGGGTGGTGACGTCGATTCAGGCGCTTGACTTCCCGGCGGTAATGGGATTTGCCGTAGTGGTCTCTTTCGCCTATGTGCTGGTTAACCTGGTGGTGGATTTGCTCTATTTGTGGATAGACCCACGAATTGGACGTGGAGGCGCACAATGATGCTCACACAAGAAACGCCGACCGCCCCTCAGACAACACGCCGCCGCACGGACTGGGCTAAACTGTTCTGGATGATGAAAAGCAGCCCACTGACGATGGTTGGCGGGGTCATCATTGTACTGATACTACTGCTAATGGTGCTGTCGCCGTGGCTAACCCCTTACGATCCCAATGCTATCAATTTGAGTGCACGTCTGCTGCCCCCGTCAGCCGCGCACTGGTTTGGTACCGATGAAGTTGGCCGCGATCTGTTCAGTCGCGTTCTGGTGGGAAGTCAGCAGTCGGTCGTTGCGGGGCTGGTGGTGGTGGGTATTGCCGGGGGATTGGGTTCGCTGCTGGGGTGTCTGTCTGGCGTCATGGGCGGACGTGCCGATGCGATTATTATGCGGATAATGGACATTATGCTGTCTATTCCCTCGCTGGTGCTGACGATGGCGCTGGCCGCCGCGCTGGGTCCAAGCCTGTTTAACGCCATGCTGGCGATTGCCATCGTACGTATTCCGTTTTATGTGCGCCTCGCCCGCGGTCAAACGTTAGTGGTGCGCCAGTTTACCTATGTGCAGGCCGCACGAACCTACGGGGCTTCACGCTGGCATTTGATTAGCTGGCACATTTTACGTAACTCTCTGCCGCCGCTCATTGTGCAGGCGTCGCTGGACATCGGCAGCGCGATCCTGATGGCCGCCACGCTCGGGTTTATTGGTCTGGGTGCACAGCAGCCCAGTGCTGAATGGGGGGCGATGGTCGCAATTGGCCGCAACTACGTGCTTGATCAGTGGTGGTATTGCGCTTTTCCTGGCGCCGCCATTCTGATTACCGCCGTGGGTTTTAATCTCTTTGGCGATGGTATTCGCGATCTGCTGGATCCGAAAGCCGGAGGAAAACAGTCATGACACAACCCGTACTGGAAATCGAAGATTTACATCTGAGTTTCCCCGGCTATAAAGCTGACGTGCATGCGCTGAACCATGTATCACTGCACATCAACCGTGGAGAAATCGTTGGTGTGGTGGGTGAATCCGGTTCCGGTAAGTCCGTGACCGCCATGCTCACCATGCGTCTGCTTCCGGAGGGAAGCTATCGTATTCACCAGGGACGCGTTTCACTGCTGGGTGAAGATGTGCTCAACGCCAGTGAGAAACAAATGCGCCAATGGCGCGGCGCACGCGTCGCGATGATCTTTCAGGAGCCCATGACGGCACTGAATCCGACCCGGCGTATCGGCCAGCAAATGGTGGAGGTAATCCGCCATCACCAGGCGTTAAGCCGCACGGATGCCCGTCATAAAGCCGTCGCTCTACTCGAAGAGATGCAAATCCCGGACGCGCCGGAGGTCATGAAACGATTTCCGTTTGAGCTTTCCGGCGGGATGCGCCAACGCGTGATGATTGCGCTGGCCTTTTCGTGCGAGCCAGAGCTTATTATTGCCGATGAACCGACCACCGCGCTGGACGTCACGGTGCAACTGCAGGTGCTGCGTTTGCTGAAGTTAAAAGCACGGGCCAGCGGAACAGCCGTGTTATTTATCAGTCATGATATGGCGGTGGTTTCACAGTTATGCGACCGGTTGTACGTCATGTATGCCGGGAGCGTGATTGAGAGTGGCCCGACGCAAACCGTTATTCAACGTCCGACGCATCCCTATTCCATCGGCTTGCTGAAATGCGCGCCGGAACACGGCGAACCACGCGCATTGTTACCTGCGATCCCCGGCACCGTACCGAACCTAACCTGCTTACCTGCCGGATGCGCATTTCGTGAGCGCTGTTTTGCCGCTGGTCCTCGTTGTGAAGAAACGCCTGCGTTAAGTAGTCAGGGAGGCGTAGATCAACAATCTGCCTGCTGGTATCCACAAC
>OJIU01000322.1_pt1 | contig 18228 bp, 15 predicted proteins | sample 1595961 | NCBI WGS metagenome assembly OJIU01 (sample SAMEA4350144, study PRJEB24818) | metagenome | biome: human; feature: gut; material: faeces | place: Denmark | collected 2013-09
TGACGCCAGCAAGCATGAGAAAGAACAGATAAGCCGAACGGTGCAGGAAATGTTTGAAGAGGCTGATATGTGGCTGGTTTCAGATTAAACGCCTTGAACCGTCATATTGCTTAAGTACAATCCGCTGCGACTGGCAATCATTCAGTACTCGCACTATCGAACATTCGCCAGTCGGCCGTAGTCTATGCTTCCATGCAAAGTGGCAGCGGTTACCCCATCACACAAGACCCTCGTTAAAAAACCCGGATCGCGTATAGTTAAACATAAATTACGGATGCTATTTCAAAGTAACTTAGTTATAGTTATTCAGGAATTTCAGGGAGTATTTTATGAACAAAAGAATAGAATCTTTGCAGGCTCTACGTGGATTAGCCGCAATTTTGGTTATGATGTTTCACTATCGCTTTTACCTAAGAAGTCAGGTTGAAAACGGCACAACCATTTGGGACGCATTATTCGGATGGGGAATTATCGGCGTTGATATTTTTTTCATCATTAGTGGATTTATAATGGTATACACCACTCAAAATTATACTCAGAGTCTGTTCTCAACAAAACGATTCCTGATTAATCGTGCTATAAGAATATTTCCAATGTATTACGTTGGCCTTTTGATAACATTTCTTTTGAGTGGAGCAATGAGTACTTTCCATTATCCTGAGAAAGTGCAAAATTTGCTAAGTGCTCTTACATTCACTGTCTATAAGACGGACATAACACCTCATTATATTGATGATGGTGGTATGTATAATATACGCTGGACACTTAATTATGAAGTCTATTTTTATATAGCTTTTTCCGTTTGTCTGCTTGTTAAACATCGTTTATTAGCTCTAATTGGTTTTAGTGCACTTATGATATGCCTCATTCCTGCCATTGCGGGATTCCAACCAACAACAAGTATACAAGGCTATCCCTTCCACTCCCCGACTCTTGGTTTGTTAACAAATCCTGTTTTCCTTGAGTTTATTATAGGGGCAATAGTTGGTTATTTATATTTAAAGCTCAAGAATATTACATCGTCAACTAAGATTCAAGCTATCGCCAGCTTTATATCATTATCTTTGTTCATGTATGTAATTTATGGAATATATAATGAAAGCTTGAGAGCGTTTAATACAGAAAGCGTTATTATTTTAGGTGTGTTTATTCTTTTTATCACTCTAGCCGATCCTTTATTAAAGAAATACATCCCACACATATTAACATACCTTGGTGATATATCTTTCTCACTCTATTTACTTCATGGTGCTATAGGTTCCGCTGTCATGAAAAGAATGGAGCTGTTTGAATTATCCAATTACAAAGGAATCGTGACAGTTGTTATAGCTATTTCCCTATCTATATTCATTTCTCATTTAACGCATAAATATATTGAGATTAGATTAACCAGAAAACTAAAAAAGAGAATGCTTCCAGTAAGTTCATTAAGGCAAAAACCGTATAACTTAGCTAACTAATTCATGAAATGGCATAACAGGCGGATTCTCTTCTCTGCCTGTTTCTAAGAATCATAACTCTGGTTTCTCCGGCCAGTCAGGATTTGAGGTGTCGACCCTACCCGGTGCAAAAGATATCATTCCGGGAGAATTGAGTAAGAGAGTTCACCGGATTTTCCCCGATGCTGATGTTCGGGTTAAACCGATGATGACACTGCCGGCGATCAACATTGACGCCAGCAAGCATGAGAAAGAACAGATAAGCAGAACGGTGCAGGAAATATTTGAAGAGGCTGATATGTGGCTGGTTTCAGATTAAACGCCTTGAACCGTCATATTGCTTAAGTTGTATTAGCTCTGACCTGGCACTCTTAAGGCACAGAGCGAAACCTAAGCTGACAGTCCACTCAGTGCCAAAGCGGACGTTGTTAAGCTCAATCAGTATGGATTCACGAAAAAAATACGTTATATTTTGTCCTGATTTACACGGGATGAAAGCTCCTGATGGCTTTCTTTTCGCTCGCTGTAACGATCTGCAAGATAACCGGTTTGTCCCTTAAGCAGCAGCGTGACTTTAAACAACTCCTCCGCTACATCGACGATGCGGTCATACCATGAAGAAGGTTTCATTCGTCCGTTTTCGTCGAACTCTTGCCATGCCTTGGCTACAGAGGACTGGTTGGGGATCGTAAACATCCGCATCCAGCGACCCAGAATACGCATCTGGTTCACGGCATTGAAGGACTGTGAACCACCGCAGACCTGCATTACCGCAAGTGTTTTGCCCTGCGAAGGACGAACCGCGCCTTCACTTAAGGGTATCCAATCAATCTGCGCCTTCATAACTGCGCTCATAGCACCGTGCCGTTCCGGAGAACTCCACACCATCCCGTCACACCATCTGACCAGACCGCGCAGCTCGGTGACTTTAGGATGCGTATCTAGCGCATCATCCGGCAGGGGTAAACCTGAGGGGTTAAAGAGTTTTACTTCCGCGCCCATCGCTGTCAGCAGGCGACCAGCTTCTTCCGCAGCAAAGCGGCTGTAGGAGCGCTCTCTAACTGAGCCATATAGGATCAGAATCCGCGGCGGCTCGTGCAGGTGCAGGCGCTCGGCGATGTGTTGATCAAAGCATTCACTATTCAGGGCTGGAAATTGTTCCATTTTTCTACTCCGGAAAGATCAGATTATTTCAAATTTAATACATATGGTTTAACATATGTATATTCTAAAGGGAACGGAGTGAAAAATGCTACAACCTGTTCAACTTTTCAAAATTCTGTCGGATGAAACCCGGCTCGCCATCATCATGATTCTCCGGGAGTCAGGAGAACTGTGCGTCTGTGATATCTGCGCAACAATTTCCGAATCGCAGCCCAAAGTCTCGCGACATATGGCTATTCTTCGCGAGGCTGGGTTGGTTCTGGATCGTCGTGAAGGCAAATGGATCCACTATCGTCTGTCACCCCACATACCGGCATGGGCAGCTGAGACAATCACAACGTCCTGGCAGTGTATGCGAGAGGATGTGCGTGAATGGCTGGATAAATCAGCCTGCACCTCCTGTTGAGAAAAGAAAACACATTTACATAATCATATATAATGGAGTCTGAGATGCTTTTGGCAGGGAGTATATTTTTACTGACGCTGATACTGGTGATCTGGCAACCCAGAGGCTTGAGCATTGGCTGGAGTGCGAGTATCGGGGCTGTGCTGGCGCTGGTAACCGGTGTCATCCATATCACTGATATACCCGTTGTCTGGAATATCGTCTGGAACGCGACAGCGGCATTTATTGCGGTCATTATCATCAGCCTGCTGCTCGATGAAGCCGGCTTCTTTGAGTGGACCGCACTGCACGTCTCCCGCTGGGGTAACGGGCGTGGTCGCCTGCTGTTTACCTGGATAGTGTTGCTCGGAGCCGCTGTTGCTGCTTTGTTCGCCAATGACGGCGCCGCGCTGATCCTGACACCAATTGTGATTGCGATGCTGCTTGCAATGGGATTCAGCAAGGGCACAACACTGGCCTTTGTGATGGCCGCAGGATTTATAGCAGATACGGCCAGCCTGCCGCTCATTGTTTCTAACCTGGTGAATATCGTCTCGGCGGACTTTTTCGGTCTGGGCTTCACGCAGTATGCCTCCGTTATGATCCCCGTAGATGTGGCAGCGATTGCGGCCACGCTAGTCATGCTGCATCTCTTCTTCCGCAGGGACATTCCGGCGACGTATGACGTTTCGCTGCTGAAGACTCCTGCCAGTGTGATAAAAGATCCGGCAACGTTCAGGGTGGGCTGGATTGTCCTGTTATTGCTGCTTGTCGGTTTCTTTGTTTTGGAGCCTGTGGGGATCCCGGTCAGCGCGATAGCGGCTACTGGCGCAGCAGTACTGTTTATAGTGGCGAAAAGAGGTCATGCCATCAACACCGGTAAAGTCCTGCGCGGTGCGCCATGGCAGATCGTTATTTTTTCGCTGGGCATGTACCTGGTGGTCTATGGCCTCCGCAATGCAGGGTTAACGGAGTATCTGTCTGGCGTGCTAAACCTGCTGGCAGAAAAGGGATTATGGGCAGCAACGTTTGGCACCGGCTTCCTGACCGCGCTCCTGTCGTCGGCGATGAACAATATGCCGACAGTGCTGATTGGCGCGCTGTCGATTGATGGGAGTACGGCGACTGGCGTTGTCAAAGAGGCAATGATTTATGCCAACGTGATCGGCAGCGATTTAGGCCCGAAAATCACCCCGATTGGCAGTCTGGCAACCCTGCTTTGGCTGCATGTGCTTGCTCAGAAAAATATAACGATTACCTGGGGGTATTACTTCCGCACCGGCATTATCATGACTCTGCCGGTGCTGTTTTTCACTTTGGCCGCGCTGGCGTTGCGGCTCTCCATCACTTTGTAATGAGATACAGATATGAGCAACATTACCATCTATCACAACCCTGCCTGCGGTACTTCTCGCAACACGCTGGAGATGATCCGTAACAGCGGCAACGAACCAACGATAATTTATTATCTCGATACGCCACCGACCCGTGATGAGCTGATTAAACTTATTTCAGATATGGGAATTACGGTGCGTGAATTACTGCGTAAGAATGTTGAGCCTTATGAACACCTGGGTCTTGATGAAGAGAAATTTAGTGATGAGCAGTTAATTGATTTCATGCTTCAACATCCGATCCTGATTAATCGGCCGGTAGTCGTTACGCCGCTTGGCACTCGTCTTTGCCGTCCTTCAGAAATAGTGTTGGATATTCTACCGGAAGGTCAGAAAGGAGCGTTTACCAAAGAGGATGGCGAGAAGGTCATTGACGAAACGGGGAAGCGGGTTAAGTAAACTGCCCACATCAAAATATCGGACGCCTATTCACGCTATGCGGGCGTCCGCTTTTCGCTCTCAACGGAGCTTTAACTCAGCCAGTTCGTTCTCTCTGTGCCAGGATCGAACGTTGGTGTCAGTGTTCTCAGGCGGAGGCACACCTGAACTGGCTACCTCCTGATAAAAGGGCGTTAATTTTAGATGTTATTTTTCATATCCGTATAAATTAATCCTACCTGATAAGTACTCACCTAAATATACCTCACTGATTTTATTGAAGCCTTTCTTTGTAACTTCATTATCTAACCATTCATTGTCTTTATTAAGGATTTCTAGCAGATCATGGTTGGCTAAACCGTCCACTATAATTGGGTAGCGTATATTTTCATCGCCACTTTGTATAATAGTTAATTGCCCATTTTGTTCGAGAACCACGCGTTTTAGTTGTTCTATTTCATAAATACCATTTGCTCTTAATTTGAACATTAAATCATTTGCAGAAACACCATTCCGTAAACACTCCTTAACATTAATGCTACCATTGTGTACTAAAGTAATAGGTTTTCCATCGATCACCCTTTTTACTAACCGACTATTTTCCTTCAAAAACTTAAGAACAAAGACCAAAAAAGTCCATATAATTAGGACCAGGACAAATTGGAGAACTGTTATAGATTCGTTGTAAATCACACCTCCTATAATCCCCCCCAGCACATAGTTTTGAACTTGGTCCATTGCGGATGAAGGAGCCAGATTTCCTTTCCCCATAAGATTTATTTGAACAATTAAACACAGTATCCCCAGACCCAACTTTATAATGATAGGTAAATAAATCATCATTTCCACACCTCATTTATTTATGATTTCTACTTCTGGGTTTATTAACGAAACCTCTACTAAATTGTATGTTTTTTGATCCGAACCTAAGTTGACGCGATAAAAAAGATCATTAATTTTAACGATAATGCCATCAGAGAGTTGTACTGAACTGGAAGCTATAGCATTCACATTCACATCTTTTTTTTGTGATAAGAATCTAACAAAATTAACCATTTGTGATGATTGGGAATGTATATTTTGACTATCAGTATAATCAGCATACTGAACACCACAAATGAAGAGCAAAAATAAGAAGGCTATGATTGTTAAGTCACGATATTTAGTCTGCAAACGATGGCGCATATACAGACTAAAAACAACGATTAGGATAAATAAAGCACTAAATATAACGATGTATTTTAAATAATCATTGATGCTAGACTGCATTTGTAGATAATCTATGCTATAAAATTTCATATATGTATAATCCCCAACCCCTCAAGACCCCATTTTTATTATAGTAACACATTGCCATTATCCGTTCTGGTGTTACTTAACAGCTAATAATTATCAGTTATCAGCCGAGATTTGTCATTATCATTTAAGTCAACTGCAGTGACCTGCTTAGTATGACTCAAGGTACCTCAATGTAAGTAAGCATTCTGAACTTCTACTCTTCGTTCAAAACGGACTTTCAACCATCCAATACTCGCACTATCGAATGTTCGCCAGTTCTTGCATACGACGAAGCGGTGGTACCTTATCAACTGGCCTTAACATCCGGGAGTGGAGGCCATTCCGGCTTTGAGATATCAACTCGATTAAGCAAGACACGGCATTTTTTCCACGCCAGTAAAAGTGCTGCTTCCGCTTCAGTTGCAATATCCAGATCAACTGCGTCCTGTAATGGTGCGATTTTTGATGCAGCCAGAGCAAGAAGGCTTTCTTTTTGCTGGGTCGTCTGCGTAATCTGTGCCAATTTTTCCGCTTCAGTGTCATGAACCCATTTTTTCCCGTCCCATTTTACAAAATGTCCTTCAGGTGCAACGGAAACAACATCATCAGGTAACTTACCTGGCTGGTTAATTGTCATGGCTTCCCCTGTATGAATGTCGTAGACCCTTTTCCCGCGATGGTCTTCAACAAGTGACCATATACCTGACTCGGAATTGAATACAGCGACAAAACCGGCCTTCGCTGACGGCGGAGCAATATTGGTGCTGTAAGCGGGTAAACCAGTATTTGCCGGAATAAATCCATCACATTTTCCAATAAACTCATTTGTATCTGCACGAAAGTTATAGAGAGTAATTGTCCGGTTTTCTCCGGTCATTTCAAAAGTCATTATGCAAGCCTCACAATGTAGTTATACGCAATATTTTTAACAGTGTTTTCTGTATTCCCGGTGGCATGAATGGTCGCAGTATGTCCGTGATACCCCATAATCACATAGTGGTTATGCTCACCGATGCCCACCCAATGGTCATGAGGACCAATCCACGTCACATGAGCATGATTACCGCTTCCCTCAATGCGATCTCCCGCAGACCATGAGATATTCGACGAGTGCATCCCCAAGCCTGACCCTGGAGTATCTCGGTATGCAGATGTTGAGCAATACCGGAAATTATGTACGTGCCACCCACCCTCAGTGGAGGATTTATTTCCGTAGTCAAAACTAGTTGTTGGTTTTGATCCATAATCAAAAGAACTGGTGTATTTCGTTCCCAAATCGGTGTCGGAAATAGTGGCTCCGTGGGTATGTGATATGACACCATCCTGTTCATACGAAAGTGCCGCTCGACCATCAGGCTTGCCTTAAGTATCTGGCCTCGCATGTCAGGGATAACGCCTGATGTATAAGCTGCAGCAAGTAATGGGTAGGCTGATTTATCAAACGGCTGCCCCTGCATAATGGCATGGTTCGCAGGTGGCGTATCTGAAGGCCAGGGAATTGGAGCACCTACTGGATAGATGCCTAGGGGGGGATTATTTGGTGAATAAACCTGTACGCCACCTTCAAAAACAACACGCCCTGACAAATTACCACTGACTGTCATATGTCCATTACGCCCTATGGATAATGGATTTGATTCCCATGCACCTTTTTCGTCATAAAAATGAAGATCAAATCTGTCCTGATAATAGCCGTACTGACAAGCCAGAATAGCGTTAGCGTCACCGTTCGCTATTAGGCAGTTGGCTTCCACTCTGGTCGCTGGAAACAAAAAAGCAAGCTGCCCCAGTAAATTACCTCCTTTTGCTGGCAGCGCTCCGGCAGCAAGTTTTATCGTTTCTACCAAACCAAGGTATATGAGAATTTCATTTATTGAGCTTTTAGCAATCAAAGCTCGCCCTGTCGTCGTCAGGTCCGTCAACATCAAGGTATTTTTACTGCTAAAAAAAGGCAATTTACTTCCGGAGGTAGACAGTCCTGCCAGCGACGTCAGTATTTCATTTAACGGTTGTTTACCCGCTAACGCATTGAGCACTGTAGTTGCAAAGTTTGGGTCATTGTTTAATGCATTAGCTAACTCAGCCAGGGTGTCCAGGGCTTCAGGAGATGAGCTAACAAGCGCAGCAACCGCAGCCTGAACGTACTCGGTATTCGCAATCTGTTTGTTGCTTACACTTAATGGCGGTGTTGGGACAGTTGGAATCCCGGTCAGATCCGGACTGTCCAGTGGTGCTTTCTGGTCTGCTTGATCTTTGACTTTTTTGACGGCTTTCGGTGTCGCTGCATAGGCTTCACTGTCGCTGTCGTAGTCGCTACTTAACTGCACAAGCCCCTTTTGCGTTGTACTGGCAACTCCCGGCTTCAGACTTTCAGCAATATCCCGTGCTTCATCACGGTAGCCCTGTGAGGCTGCTGCCGCACTTTCAGCACTATCCATCGCAGCTTCTGCGCGCTGGGTATCAGCAGCAACTATCGCTTCCAGTTGCTCCGATACTTTGTCTGCTGCTTCCGTTGCCGCTTCTGTCGCTGCTGTTTCAGCGGCTTCTACTGCCTCATTCCTGGAAGTCAGCGCATCATCTCTGGCCTGTGCTGCGCGGGTGGCACTCTCAATGGCTGCATTTTTCTGGTTCTCAGCCGTTTCGGCTGACTGCAGGGCTGATGCTTCACTTGAAGATGCAGATTCTGCACTGGCTGATGCCGCAGTCTCTGATTTAGCGGCCTTGTCACTGGATTCCCTGGCATGCTGTTCACTTAGTGCTGCAATTGCCGCGCTGTTATTACCCTGTTCTGCAGCCTGTGTAGCCGTAAGGGCGCTTTCACGCGCAAAGGTTTCAGATGCGGCTGCATTACCGGCATGCTCACCCGCTGTTTGTGCTGACGCAGATGCACTTCCGGCACTTCCAGCTGCAGACTGTGCCGAAGCGCCTGCCTCCTGCTGCGCTTTCTGTGCCGTATCAGCGGCTGTTTCTGCCTGTCCGGCATGCTCCGTCGCTGTCTGTGCTGACTTTGCCGCACTGTCAGCATCCGCAGCACTGGCCAGAACATCCTGCGCTGTCTGTCGGGCATTATCGGCAGCAGACCTGGCTGACGCATCAGCAGCATCTGCAGAGAGTGCCGCCTGGCGCTGTGACTTTGCCGCGGCCGTTGCAGACAATGCCGCTGAACCCTTACTTTGTTTCGCTGACTGTGCTGCGTTTTCCGCACGCTCCCGATCCTTTTCTGCCTCCTGGCACAGCGCTGCAGTGCGGTTGACCATTTCCTCAAAACGTTTCATCACCTCCGGACGAAGGTCCGCGTCCTTTGGCGCATCGAGAAACGCATTCAGGGTATCCGGCGCATCGGTAGGGGCCACGTAAATGTCGCCTGCCACTGAGGGAGGAAAACCTTCCCGCACCAGTGACACACTGTAATAACCCGGTTCAGCCTCAATGCTGTAATGGCCGTTCGCGTCAGTAACAGAAGATGAGATAACCTCCACAACAACGGTCGGGCTGGTTTTCTTCGCATTCAACTGGATGACGCAGCCCTGTACCGGTTTCCCCGCCCCGTCTTTTAATACGCCAGAAATTTGTACTGACATATGCCATTACCTCTTGTTTTCAGCAATAAAAAAGCGCCCATTCAGGCGCTCGTTTCGGAATTCAGGCATCAGTAAATGCTGATGCCTGTGCTGTTCTTCTTCACCACCATGACCAGCAGGTTGCTGATATCAGCCCAGGCCCCGCCGCCATACCCCCTGGATGAAACCGTGAAGCTCAGCGTCACATTTCCACCTCCGGCTGGCATATCAAGGACCCTACTGAATGATCTCACTGTAATCGCGGGTTCTGCGTTGTATATCTCTCTGCCGTTGTGCTTCACCACAAGCCCACAGTCTGTCCATATATCGTTGCTTGTCTCTGATTTTGCCTTTCCTCCTGCAAAGGTGATGGGGGGAATGATTATCTGCCGATCAAAATGGTGGTCATCCTGTATCTGAACCGTGAGGGTTCCATTCGGGTAATTAGCACTTCCGGGGAAAGCCCGCCCCACGGCTTTAACGATATCGCCGACAATATTCTCTGCCCGCATTGTCCCGTTGATGGTGCAGTTTTCCGCTATCGTCACATTTTTGAGGATGCCGGAATTCGCGCTGATATTACCGCTGATATCGGCATTACGGGCGGTCAGCCTGCCATCAGGCGTCAGCATAAAAGTCGGCGGGTTCCCGCCGCTGGTGATGCTCGGCGCTGTCAGATATTTGAGAAACACTTCGTTCATAAATATCTGGTCACCCTGCATCACGAAGGCGGGAGTTTCATTGCCATTTGCCGGATTGATAAACGCGATACGGTCAGCCGCCACCAGGAACTGGCTCAGCTTACCTTCTTCCGTGTCTTCCATACTCAGCCCAAGACCAGCCGCATAGTGCCTGCCGTCTTCGGTCTGCTCTATCTTCACACCCCACATGGCATTCCATTTGCCGTTCGCGTCCTGCCATTCTTTCGAAAACTCATCCAGCCGGCTGGCGTTGTCTTCCGTCAGCTCCACCTTCTCCAGCAGCTCTTTCCCAAGATGGCTTTCGGTGATTTCCCCTTTGAAGAAATCCAGGTAACCCGCCGCATCGTTGCTGGCCTGCCCTTTATCCTCCACGAACGCCGATTTCCCGACCTGGTTCACGGCCCGGATATAGAAGTAATAATCCTTGCCGGGTTTGATATTCGCGTTTGCTGCAATCCAGTACAGCGCGGTGCCGAGATAACGCGCATCGGTTTCCACCTGGCGGATATCGGCAATCTGCGTATCCGTAAACCAGAATTCATACTGCACTGTGGGGTCATATACCGCCTGGCGCGGGGTGGCGGTTATCTGGAAATAGCCGGGAGTCAGTTCAACATAAGACGGTACTGCGGGTGCGGCGATGCTGAAATCCGTGCGGGCCGGATCGCCCTGCTGGCCCTGGCTGTTCACTGCCCGGACCGTCAGGGTGTAACGCCCAGGAGACAGGTTGCGGAAGGTGTGCTCCGTTTCGCTCAGAGTCAGGCTGCTGGCCAGACGGTCGTTGTTATCTTCCGCTTTCACCGTCAGGCGCAGGGAGAAGTTAACCCCCTTCACCACACGCGGAGTTGACCATCGCGCCCGCGCCTGATACTGCCCGTCCTCCGCCAGAATCTCTGTGGTCAAGTGCTGCACGGCAGGCGGCGTGTTTGTGATACTGGTTCCGGGCAACGGATCAAACGTCGCCCCGTTGTCCACGATGCTCTCTTTCTCCGGAACATGCTGGACGGCGGTAATGGCATACGTCCCGTCATCGTTCTCCCGTATAGCCACGCAGCGAAACAGGTGCTGGCGAAGATCCGGTAATTTCAGCCCCCACACGCTGTACTCCGCCACGCCATCGGGTAACTGGCTGACGGTCACGCGGTCCGGGGCGGGGTGCGCGGTAACTGCGACGGTAACAGGCTGGCCATCGCTGCCCACTAGGTTCAGCACCACATTGCCGCCTGGCGGTATCTCCACCTCACGGTCCAGCGTGAGCGTGCGCGTAAGGCTGTCGACCGACAGGATTCGTCCGCCCACGGTCACGCCAGCATAATCACTGTCGCATACCTCAATGATATCGCCGGGAACATGTCGCAGTCCTTCGGCCCCCACGAAAAAATCCACCGTCTGCGTTTCCAGCAATTCGGTGGTGATGGCCCACAACCCGGCGTGGTGCGCCTGCCCACGGCTGGTACAGGCAAATGCATCCATCTTCAGAACATTGCGACCGTAGCGCCGGATGGCAGCGTCGTTTTCCACCAGTTCGGTGGACGTTTCCCAGCCGTTGTTCGGGTCGGTGTAGCGCACCTCGGCGGCATTGTGGCGCTCTTTCAGGGCACTAAAACTGTAGATGAACGGCGCACCGTCAGCGGGCATCACCACATTACTCGGTGTGTAGGTCCAGACTTTATCGGCGGGCCGGTCCTGCACAAAGGTCAGGGTACTGCCGTTCCAGACCGGCATGCAGCGCATCAGGGAACAGAAATCCCCCAGCACGTCCCACGCCTTACGCTGGTCCGTCAGATACGCATTGCAAGTGATGCGCGGCTCTGTCCCGCCAAAACCGTCAGGAACAAGCTGATCGCAGTACTGTGCAATGGCATACAGCGCCCACTTGTCCACATAAGCAACACCAATGCGGTTTCCCATGCCATAGCGCGGATGAGTCAGCATATCCAACACACACCAGGCCGGATTATCTGTCCAGGCGGGTTTAAACGTCCCGTCCCATATTCCCGTATATGTCCGTTTTACCGGATCGTAGTTCGACGGCACCTGTACGATACGCCCGCGCAGAAGATAGTTTCGCGTGACCTGTTGGCTGCCAAACTGCTCCGCGTCCACTTTTACCCCGATAACGGCGGTATTCGGATAGCGTTGTTTTACATCAATGATTTCGGTATAGCCCGACCACACCGTTTTGTTCTGCAGCAGGTCTGTCGTACTGTCATCAGTGATACGTTGCATGCGGACTTCAAACGGCCGGGGCGGCAAATCATCGATCACCACAGATGCCAGAAACTGCGTGGTTGTTTTACCTGTAATGGTGATATCCCGTTCCGTTCGCCACAGCCCGTCCCGGCGAAACTGGATCAGCATCTGTACGCTGGTCGGGTTGCGGTCGCCTTTGGTACTGGTACTAACCAGAGACTGCACACCAAAGGTAAAACGCAGACGGTCCACCGTTTTAGCGGTAATGGTGCGGGTCACCGGCTCTGACTTCTTCACCTCCACACCCAGCAGGGTTTCAGTACCGGAGTCTTCGAACCCCTCCATCGCGGTTTGCTCATCCTCCCCCACGCGGTAAACTACGGTGACACCGTGAACCATCGCATTACCGTCGCTGTCGAGGACCGGCGTTTTGTTAATTCTGACACTTTTCAGTCCGTCCACCGGACCTTCAATCGGCCCCTCGCAGATGGCATCAACAACGGTCAGCATCTGGCTGGATTTCAGGTCGTCAGGAGCCTCATGCGGCGTTTTACTGCTGCCACCACCCTTACCCATAATCTGTTCCCTCTGAAACGACAGAACCGCCCGGAGGCGGTTCTGTGTAAATACAAATATGCTGCAGTAAGTCAGCGACCGATGATCACCACCTGCCCCCCGCCACCTTCATCCCGTGTGCTGATTTCCTGGGAGATCGTGCGGGATCCGACCAGCATTTCACCGTATAACACCGGCAGGGCATTACCCTGTGCCATCATGTTGTCCAGCGACGAAAACCAGGTGTTCTGTTTGCCGTTATCGGTCTGCCGGGACGAGGGGATTTTTGCCTGCGGCGTCAGCATCTGCGCCACACCACCCAGCATCATGGCCGCCCCCATAGAAAACAGAACCGAGGATGCCGAAATAGCACCGGCAGATAACGCTGCTCCCCAGGCTGCCAGTGAAGCCCCTGCTGTAAAAAAGGACGCGGCTATTGCCACTGCTCCCAGCACCACCTGGAACAGACCACCGGATTTAGCCCCAGCCATGCGTGGGACAATATGAATAATGGCACCGTCCGGCAGCGGCTCGTGCAGACGGGCTGACAGGCTGGTTTCATTCACATCCAGGCCTGCAATGCGTATCTGATACCAGCCATCATTCATTTTCTGCCGGAAGCCCGGAACCTGCATGGCCAGCGCGTAAATGGCCTCGGCCCCCGTTTTTATACTGAGGCTGAAGCGGCGGCCAAATCGTTGTAAATCCCCGTGAAGGCAAACTCGTGCCATGCCCGGTGTCGCCATATCGAGTGTGTGCGGCGTTGCCATTTGTCGGTATACCTCTCGCGTTTACTGAGCTGATCAGGAATATGGTGCAGCAGCTCGCCATCGCCGCAGTAAATCGCAGCATGATTGGCAACCGATGAACCAAAACAACAAATTAGAATGTCTCCGGGCTGTGCCTCTGCGGCATTCACCCGGTAAAAGCCGGTCGCCTCCAGATTATCCAGATACAGATTATCCCCCTGCGTCCACCAGTCCTCCTTCCGCGCAAAATCCGGCATCTCAATACCGGCCAGATGGTACGCATCGCGGAACAGGGTGTAACAGTCCGTCACCCCGTGCTCAAATGCCCGCCCGGTGAGGAATGGCATGCAGCGAAATTTGTATATCCGGTCATCGCAGACCAGCCACCACGGCAGGCCACTTTGCACCTGCAGGCGGCGATCAACATCGCTGAGAAACGGCTGGCCATCGGGATGGCTGTGTACAAGGGCCACCATATCGCCTGCCGCCTGCGCCTGAAGGTAATCAGCCGGATCCATGCGAAAATACATTGTCGGTTCAGCGGAAAGATTCTGGCAGGGAAAATACCGCTCCCCGGCAGACGTGTTCACCACATAGCCGCACGATTCAGCGGGCGCACACGCAGCGACATGCGCCAGGATAGTTTTGTTCATAGGTGTATCATCCATCAGGAAAGACGGTTAATCGAGAGGAAGCAGCCGATGCGCGGCAGGTTATTACGCAGCTCGCAGCCAGTACGGCATTTGCTGCAGGCATCTTTTGCCGGGTCTGCCGCGGGCTTGTCAAACTCATCCGCCACAGGCGGACCGGCATAGCCACACTCCTCAGAACGGTAGGTCCAATTGCAGACATCAGCCAGCATGATCCGCGCCGGAAACACGCTGCCGTCCGTTTCGGTCGGTGTGGCCAGCACAAAGGTCGCCGTGGTGGATTTCAGCTCCGACAACTGTTCAATCACCCAGCGGCTGACCACTTCCTGTTCCGGATCGGCTTCCGGGTTGCCGCCTGTAAAGTTCACTGCATCGAGAAAACGGGCATACACAACATGCCTTACCACCGTGGCCCCGACGAGGCTCTGCATATCTGCCGCAAGTCCCGTAACCATGCCAAACAGGTTCGACACTGCCAGCGTCGGGCGGGCAGATGTTCCTTTCCCTACCAGGTCGAACCCGGTTCCCTGTATCGGGTAAACGTCATACTTCCGGCCCTGCCAGGTGACCGGCTCGCCCTTCTCGTTCAGTTCATTTGAAAAATAGTAGCGCTGGCCACCAAAGGCCGTCAGGTCGATTTCCCACAAATCAATGCGGGCCGACTGTTCGGTTTTCGTGGTTTCGTTGAGGGTATTCTGAGGAATATCTTGCATAAGGATCCTTAAGCAATGACCTGCTCAAATTTACAGCTGAAATCGGAATACGTGACGTTGTCCGTAACAGACCACTCCCGGCAGACAACTTTTATCGTGCAGTTGTATTTTGGCGGTCGCCACAGAAAGGCTTTATATCCTCCGTGCTCGGCCAGAAATGCTTCAAGTGCGGTGCGGGAATTGTCCGACGTTATACGGAATACAGGCTGGAAGTTAATTAACTGATGGTTGAGTCCGGTCGGGCGACGTTGCTCATAGCCATCCCCAAATTTTATGGTTGTCACCGAAGGGGAAACAGAAGACTGCATCCCCTCCCTGGGTGCCCAATGAAAGGTTTTCACTTATCCTCCCGCCAGCATGCCGCCATCACGTCCCTGAGTTCTCAGGATACTCATGACACGCGTATCGATCATTTTGACCAGCATCTGCGATGCCTGCGGCCCTATCTCCCCGTTTTGCCCGTCATTCTGAATGGCAATGTGATACACAGGTGAATAAGCAATTCCCCCATTCGTACCACCACCAGAAGAACCAGGGTCACCCAGCGCCCTGACACCCAGCGTACCGTCAGTCGTTTTCGCCAGAGGCATAATGGCTTCCGGACCAGCCTCACCAAACACGCCAGCCCCCTTTGCAAAAGCAAACAGGGTCGGGCTGTCATAGATGCCGTTGCTGTAGGCACTTAATGAAGGTGAGTCATAAACACCGCCCTTCGCATTAAAACTAAAACTGCTGCCAAAACTGCTGATGGCCGTGCCGGTGCTCGCGGTGGCTGCACCGCCAAAAAGACTGCCGCCGATACCCATGATGGATTTCAGGATGGTGTTGGTGATCAGCGCCTGCGCTGCCATATCGACAAGGTTTTTAATCACCGACTGTGTCAGGGAGGAAAATAACCCAATCATCCCGTCCCGGAGTGTCTGTGTACCGTTCAGCATGCCGGTCAGCATGTTGGAGGTTCGCTCCTGGGTGGTTTCCATCAGACCGATTGCGAGACTGTTCAGATTCCCCTGCGACTTATACAGCTCGACCGCCGTCTGGTACTGCGCATCAGCGGAATCTTTATCCGCCTTTTGCTTCAGCAGTTCGTACTGCTCTTTGTTGATCGCATCATTCTGGTAAAACGCCTGCAGCAGTGACTGACGCTCAGTCAGCTGATTACGCAGTTCTGCCAGCGGATCAACCGTCCCGGCGATATCAATCAGAGGGGCAGACATTGCCGCTGCCTGTGCCTGTAACAGTTCACGCACCGTACTTTGAGCCAGCGTGATTCTCGCCGTCTGGTATTCCTTTTCATCCAGAAGACGGGCATTCAGGAGCGACTTCAGCTCCTGGCTCGCTTCACGCTCTTTCGTAAGAGTTGCTCTGGCTGGCGCATACTGTTCTGCCAGTTCGAGGCGCTGTTTCTGATAGTTTTCGGCATTCAGCAGCAGCGTCTTCTGAATATCGGCCTCGCTGGCCCCGTCTGCACGGGCGGCTTTAAGGAGTTTTCTGGCGCTTTCCTGCTCCTGCAGGTTGATACGTCCGAGACTCGAGGCATGTGCTGCTTCGATTTCACGCCGCAGTTGCTCATACTGGTTAACCTTCGCCTTTTTCCCCTTACCAGTATCACCGCCTTCCCCGGTCCAGGGGGTATCAGGTTTATCGCTCCCTGTTTCATTCCCTGGTTTATCCGGCTTCGGCGTGGGATCGGTTTTCCCTGATTTAGCCTGTTCTATGGCCTCTTTGACTATTTTTTGCCGTTCTTTGAGGAGTTTTAACCCCTGCTCAACGGCATCCAGATCCCCTTTGTAGCGGGTTTTATCATTCTGTACGCCTTTAAGTTGACCAAAAATGTCAACGCCACTAAGAACATCGATACGGCTGTCTGCATCCTGAATTTGCTTAATCAGTTTATTTCGCTGAATAACCTGATTCTCAAACTGTTCATCAATGTCCAGCTGCTTCACGTTGAGCTGGTTAAGCGACAGTTTTTTGAGTTCTTCATTCGTTTCAACAACAGCATTTTTCAGGTCAATCGCCGACTGGCGGGCGTTCTTCGCCTGATTATGGAAATAGAGCAACGCCGAACCGGCAAGCATCGCCGCCCCCACCGGACCGCCCACCAGTGCCAGCGCCCCTCTGGCCATACCTACTGCTGCAGAGACTGCGCGGGCTGAAACGGAAAGCTGTTTATTGGCTGCATTCAGCTGGCTCTTTGCCTGGGTGGAGAGCAGTGCCTGCTCGGTTTCCTGGCGAATTAAGCGGTTAAACTCGCTCTGGTAACTCACGTTAAGGCCAAATTGCCTGGCGCTTTTCTCCATTTCCCGATAACGCCCGAATTCTGCATTATTCTGCGTCAGCGTGGCAGCGGTACTTTCCAGCGTTTTTCGCGCCATATCGGCCTGCGCCATCGCGCTGGCCCTGACTGCCTGCTGCTGCTCAACCCATGCACCGATGTTCCCCCTGATACCTGCCGTCAGTTTTGTCGCCAGAACAGGAATCAGCGTATACAGCGCAACGTTGGCGACCGTATTAAAATTATCCGTCAGGCCATTAATGGCATCGGTAACGGTCTGAACACCACTGCGCAGCGGACCGTTTCCGCTCTGTCCTACCTTAATAATCAGACCTTCAAAAGCCGAAGTCAGGCTGAGAAGATCGCCGTTCAGGTTATTTACCCTGATTTCGGCCTGCTCATGCGCGGTCTGCGTACCGGTCAGGGCGGCAGTCAGCGACTCCACCTTCTCGCGGTTCTGCACCAGGATAGATGCCGCGCTGAGGTTTTCCACACCGAACAGCTTCACGGCCTGTTTTGTTGACAGATTTTTTCCCGCCAGGTTCTCCAGCGCCTGGCTCAGCCCGACAACAGAAGGCTTCAGGGTCTTATCGGTTCCCTTCTCCAGATTCAGGATCACGTTGCGCAGCGCGGTCCCGGCTTCGCCACCTTTCACTTCGCGCTCTGCCAGTACCTGTATGGCGGCATTGAGGGTTTCAAAACCCACGCCAGCCTGTGCCGCTGCCACCCCGCCATTTTTAATCGCGGCAGCAGTATCGGCCGTCCCTTCTCCACCCCCCCCCCCGCCCCCG
>OJIU01000331.1_pt1 | contig 17819 bp, 14 predicted proteins | sample 1595961 | NCBI WGS metagenome assembly OJIU01 (sample SAMEA4350144, study PRJEB24818) | metagenome | biome: human; feature: gut; material: faeces | place: Denmark | collected 2013-09
CACCACCCCCACTTGCTGTCTCTCTCACTTGTGTTGCTCTATATCCTTCTCCCTCCTTTGTTTTGCAATCGTCCTCCGCCCCCGCGTCAGTCACCTACCTCCTGCGTCCGCATCGCCAGATGTGTATAATAGACTTTTATTTCCGCCAGCGCATTGCGAAACAGCGTCAGCAAAGTGCGGGTTCTGGCGCTGGGTAGCGGGCGGCCATGAATATCGGAAGCCAGACGATTTTCAATCAGGCTGGCAAGGATCGTCCAGCCGATGGCGGAGAAGAATAAAATCAGCGCGATACGGATCAGAATATCCACCGTTTTTTCTCCTGCGCCGTAATGCAGCCAGTTCCAGAAGTCGAACAGTCCCCAGGCATTCAATAACAGCATCACCGCAACGCACACCGTCAGGATCCTGGCCACGCTTAACGCCGTCGACAGCCAGCCATTCAGTCGTTTTTGTAATTCCGGATAGCTGCGCTGGGTGTGTGGCGAAAGGGTAATAGTCTTGGCTATCCAGCGGGAAAACATGCCGGACACAAAGGCAGCAATCCCGATAATCACGAGGCTGCGCAGCGTAGCGCCCATCATGAATTTCAGGCTGTTGCCAGGATCAAACAGCGAGAAGAAAAACAGCACAATGAAGTAGGCGCTGGCCAGCCAATGCCACACCAGCGCAAAGGCGCGGATAAACAGGCTGAAGAAAGCTAACGATCTTTCCGCCAGATTCTGTAAATGCTGTGTTATCTCTTTCTTGTTTCTGAAAATCAGGTACAGCGCCCATAGCGTAATACACAGCATGATGATGACGTTTGCCATCGCGCCGACCTGCACGTTGACCTGATTGGAGATAATGGGAACGGCAACGATCAGTCCGTAACCAATCAGACTGCTCAACGAACTCAAACGGCGATTCCAGTAGCGAGCACCAGCATCCTGAATGTTAAACGGCCGCAGTTCGGCCACCGTTGGGCAAAATATCAGACGTAGAATGGCTTTGAAGAATTCAATCAGGGCAAAGGCATTGAGAAACAGGCTTTGCTGAAAGGCGATCGTGCGACTGCCGGCGTTCATTCGGTCACTCAGTATTTGCCCGACAAACAATGTCAGCGCCAGCAGAAGCAAATCGATAATGAATGCGCCGATTATCATCGCCGGAAGCTGGAGCCAGTTGCTGCGTTCACGGTTTTTCCGTCGTGCCCATTGCCCCATTTTGCGATACAGCGGAAGCGCGCACAGGCGAATCAACCAGAAAAAACCGAACACTGACGCCGCCAGCATTAAAAAATGGGTCAGGGCATTGGTGAAAGTTTGTGGGTTAAAACTCTTATGCGGTGCGTCGGTAATATTACGGTAAAGTTGGGCAAAGCGGCTGGAGAGCGCCTCACCGTAGTGCCGTGTGACATCCGTGACGTTTTCCAGCACCGTTTTTTCTTCTGTTAATGTGGGTGGAACAATGGTTGGCACAGGCTCGGCAGGGGGCGCTGTCGCCACTTTGCGTAACTGATCGATCAGTTCCTGACGTGAGGCGTCATTTTCCAGCACATCCGCCAGTGCGCCGTAGGCCGCTTTCTTCTGTTCAACATCCGGCTCTTTCGTTGGCGCGGTTTGTGCGTTGGTTGACGTTGGCGAGGTGACGCCAGGTATCGTCACCGCCTGAGCCGGAATACTCAGCAGACAAACAAAGATGAACAGGATCCAGCGCATGACTCCTCCCATGAGAAAATAAATTCAAAAGGATAAGTATAGATGTCAGGGCGGGGGAGAAATGAAATGAGAGGATTCTGGTGAAAAACCTCCCTTCGGGCGAAGGGAGGCTGATATCAGGAAACGTGCTGCAAAAATTCCTGTAAGCGTTGGCTGGGCGGATTTTCAATCAGGGCCTGCGGATTACCGTCTTCGGCAATACGTCCCTTATCAATGAAAATCAGGCGTGAAGCCACTTTTTCGGCAAAGCCGATTTCGTGGGTTACAATCACCATGGTCATCCCTTCTTCCGCCAGATCCTGCATAACTTTCAGAACTTCATGACGCAGTTCCGGGTCCAGCGCTGAGGTTGGCTCATCAAACAGCATCATTTTCGGCTTCACCGCCAACGCACGGGCGATAGCCACACGCTGTTGTTGACCACCGGACAGTTCAGAAGGGTAGTGATGCGCACGCTCAGCCAGACCCACTTTCGCCAGCAGCTCTTTAGCCAGTTTCTCAGCCTGCTCTTTATTCGCCCCGCGTACGCGCTGCGGTCCGAACATGACGTTTTCCAGCGCCGTCAGATGCGGGAACAGATAGAACTGCTGAAACACCATCCCAGCTTCCTGGCGGATTAACCGCTCGTCTACCTTCGGATCGTTTACTTTCAGACCATCGACGATCAAATCGCCGGAGGTGATTTCTTCCAGTTTGTTAATACAGCGCAGCAGGGTAGATTTACCGGACCCGGACGGACCGATAATCACCACCACTTCGCCCTGCTGAATGTTCAGGTCAATATTGTGCAGCACCTGAGTTGGACCAAAGTGCTTAGAAACGTTTTTAAATTCAATCACAGGATTTTCATCCTTCTTTCCAGACGACGCAGAATGAAGCTCAGCACCAGCGTAATGATCAGATAGAACACCGCAACGGCGCTCCAGATTTCCAGTGCGCGGAAGTTACCGGCAATGATTTCCTGGCCCTGACGGGTCAGTTCAGCGACGCCAATGACAATAAACAGCGAGGTATCTTTTATGCTGATTATCCACTGGTTACCCAGCGGCGGCAGCATACGACGCAGTGCGAGAGGCAAAATTACGTGGCGGATAGTCTCTGTGCGTGAAAGTCCAAGCGCCAGTCCGGCTTCGCTGAATCCTTTATGGATTGAGAGCACCGCACCGCGGGTGATTTCCGCAATATAGGCCCCGGAGTTGATCATGATGGTGACAACGGCGGCGCTAAAGGGATCAATGCGTAAATCGTTAAATGCCATTGGCAGGGCGAAGTAAATAAACATCACCTGCACAACGATTGGTGTTCCGCGAATGACTTCGATAAACACCAGCGCTACGTGGTTGGCGATCCAACCGCCGAAAGTGCGCGCAAACCCTGCTGCAAGTCCGATTATCAGACCGCCAGCCAGACCGAGGACCGAAATCCACAGGGTCATTTTGGCGCCTTCAATCAAAAGCGGGATGGCGGGCCAGATGGCACTCCAGTCAAACTGCATATGTCGTTCCTGTTACCGTGGTGTAAATATTCAAATGCCTGTTTTACCGGATTCACTGTGTGGTTATTCGGCCTACAGGTCTCAAAAATCTCGGCGTAAGCCCGGTAAGCATCGCGCTACCGGGCAACGCTGCCGGTTATTATTTAGGTTCAGTACCGAACCATTTTTTGTAGATTTCGTTATACGTGCCGTTCTCTTTCAGCGTTTTCAGCGCGCCGTTCACTTTCTCGCGCAGTTCATCGCTGCCTTTCGGGAATGCGATACCGTACTGCTGGGCTTCCAGGGATTCACCTACGGCTTTGAACTGGCCGTTACCCGCAGTTTTGATGAAGTAAAGAATGTTTGGCGTGTCGTGCAGCACAGCGTCTGCGCGGTTGGTGCCCAGTTCCATATACGCGTTATCGATATTCGGGAACTGACGCAGGTCTTTGGTTTTGATGTTAGCTTTTGCGTAATCAACGGAACCGGTGCCGCTCTTCACAGCGACGACTTTACCATCCAGATCTTTCACGCTTTTCACGTCGTTATTATTCGCTTTGACCATCACTAACAGGCCGCTTTTGTAGTAGCCGTCAGAGAAATCGATCGCTTTTTTACGCTCATCAGTGATGGTGATACCCGCCAGTGCCAGGTCGATATTTTTGGTTTGCAGAGCCGGGATGATGCCGCTGAAATCCATTGGTTTCAGTTCATAATCCAGCTTCAGTTCTTTGGCCACGGCAGCCCACAGATCCACATCAAAACCAACGTATTTGTCACCCTGTTTGAATTCGAACGGTACAAACGCGGTGTCGGTTGCGACAACCAGTTTCTTATCTGCGGCATGGGAGGACACCGCAAAAGCCAGGGTAAGTGCAGCCAGTGAAACTTTTAATACAGACTTCATAGGATTTCCTTTTATATCCACGGGGCGATCCCCTGCGAGAACATATGGCTTAATGAAAAAATCGTGCCAATTTTGCAACTCATTGTTTTAACAAGAGGGTGTCTTGTTTCTCTGCACAATAAGTAGGGCAAATCGGGCGATCTGCACTATTTTGGGGCACTCATTTGGTGCGCGCCTGACACGGTGCAAACGGTATGACTATTTAGCGTAAAAATTGTTGATAAAACAATCTTTCGTTAACGATTGTGTGAGGTGATTATTACAATTAATTTACTTTGGGGTGACGAATGATCAATGTTATGCACCATAGAAGTGCAAAACCCCCGCCAGGGCGAGGGTTATATAGGTAATTCTTATGTCTGCTGTTATTCAATATTGGCTTCGATAAACCACAGGAATTTGTCGAGATCGCGTGACGCGGCGGTGAAGATATCTGCAGTATCTTCGTCTTTAGCTTCGCTAATGGCTTTACGTACGCTATTCGCGACGACGGCATAACGATCGGCCAGCTCTTTTAAGTGGTCCTGCACGCTATGGATATCCAGCGGGTAGCTTTTCAGAGGCGTTTTGCTGTTAATCACCTGGGTTGTACCCAGTGCGACTCCGCCCAACTGTACGGCGCGCTCAGCCATGGTGTCGAGGTGATCGGTCAGGGCTGTGCGGAAGCCATCCAGCATTTCATGTACGGCAATAAAGTTGGTGCCGCGCATGTTCCAGTGAGCCTGTTTGGTGATCAACGACAGGTCGATGAACTGGATCACTTGCTGATTCAGCAGCTCTACGGTCGCTTTCTTTTCGCTATCTGTCACATCGTTGCGGGTATATAGGAGGGCAGATGCTTTTGTTTTTACCAATTTTGCGGTACTCATATTTTCATATCCTCTTGATATTTATGTCCCAGCTCTTCAACGGGATTAAGTATAGCGCTAAATTTGGATTTGTTTTTCCGATCTTGCCTATCACTTTAATAGCGAAGAGAGAGGTTGGTATAAAATAATTAATGAAATCATAGTGATATGATGGTTGTTGCCGGGGTGATGTTATTTTTATGTTAATGTAAAAAGTAAAAGAAATATGTGGATGAGAAAAATATATTTATTAGAATAATTATCACGCAGATTTACAATTGGATATTCTGCATGATTATGCAAACCATGCAGAATATTAAGTGGTTAATTCACGTCAACTTGCTTAATTTGCGGTTCTTTGCGAATAGTGAGCGTAGACCCCATTGATGCGACGATAATGGCGCCCAAAGCGAGCGTCTGGATAAGCGTCAGCGTTTCACCGAGGAAGATCATTCCGGAAACCGCTGCCAGTGCGGGCTCCATGCTCATCAGCGTCCCAAAAGTACGGGTTGGCAGCCGCGTCAATGCAATCATCTCCAGCGAGTAGGGAAGCGCAGTGGAGAGGACCGCAATGGCGAGGCCTAACGGCAGAATGGACCAGTGCCACAGGGCATCTCCAGCCTGGATCGCGCCGATGGGGACAAAAACCAGCGCCGCAATTAATGACCCAACCGCAACGGTCGCCGGACCATGTTCCGCGCCTGCACGCTGCCCGGTAAGAATATAGATTGCCCAACAGGCGCCAGCCCCCAGCGCCAGCGCGGCGCCGGTTAAATCCACGTGAGAAACGTCCTGACCTAACGGCAGCAGGAACCACAGCCCGAGAACAGCCAGTGCAACCCAGATGAAATCCACCGGACGCCGGGATGAAAACAGCGCTACCGCGAGCGGACCGGTAAACTCCAGCGCCACGGCAATTCCCAATGGCACGGTCTGGATTGACAGGTAGAAGAGATAGTTCATCCCGCCCAGAGACAGGCCATAAAACAGCAGGGGCAGGCGCTGTTCTTTGGCGAATCGCAAACGCCAGGGTTTAAAGAAGGCGATAAGGATGAGGGTGCCCAACGCAAGGCGCAACGCGGTAACGCCCGGCGCGCCAACGAGCGGGAACAGCGATTTCGCCAGAGATGCTCCGCTTTGAATGGAGGACATAGCAATGAGCAAAACCAAAATAGGCAACCAGACTGGCGATTTACGTGACGACCCCGGCATCCTTTCTCCTGTCAATGATGATTACACGCCTTCATCTGCGCGACGTTGCAGTTTTGCTACGACACGGATGACTTTATGTATAGAAAAGTAAAACAGCGAGTGTAATGGAAATACGCATCGCTGGTTGACTATTCGTTGAAAAAAAAATTGCTCAGTTCCGTACAATGGCATGAAAATGATGGATTAATAATCTGTGTGATTAGGATTAATCTGGATGAATGTGCCATATTGTGCGCGCAATAATGGCATTTTACGTTAGAAAAGTGATGTTAATTGAACGAGATAGCGGGTTTCTGAAATGTTCTGTTACATGAAAGACCCCGTTAGACATCGCGAATCGCAAAGAGTTTCCCATCAATTTTTGGTATATTTAAAACTTAAGATTTACTTGAAGCACATTTGAGGTGGTTATGAAAAAAATTGCATGTCTTTCAGCACTGGCCGCTGTTCTGGCTTTCTCCGCAGGTACTGCTGTAGCTGCTACTTCTACCGTTACCGGTGGTTACGCTCAGAGCGATGCTCAGGGCGCAGCGAACAAAATGAACGGTTTCAACCTGAAGTATCGCTACGAGCAGGACAACAACCCGCTGGGTGTTATCGGTTCCTTCACTTACACTGAAAAAGATCGTACCGATGCTTCTGGCGACTACAACAAAACCCAGTACTACGGCATCACTGCTGGTCCGGCTTACCGTCTGAACGACTGGGCAAGCATCTACGGTGTAGTGGGTGTTGGTTACGGTAAATTCCAGAACGCAGCATCCCCGGCTGACAACCACACCACCAGCGACTACGGTTTCTCTTACGGTGCTGGTCTGCAGTTCAACCCGATCGAAAACGTTGCTCTGGACTTCTCCTACGAGCAGAGCCGTATTCGTAGCGTTGACGTTGGCACTTGGATCGCTGGCGTGGGTTACCGCTTCTAATCACTCCGGTGATATGAAAAATCCGCCTTTTAGGGCGGATTTTTTTTTGCGTGTAATTTAGAGATTAACGAGATTTGGTCTCAAAGATATCGGTACCAAGATGGTTGTAATCCACCTTCTGCAGTTTGAAGTTGGTGATGTACACCGGGCCGGCCTTTTTCTCTGAAATAAAGCGGTAGCTGTTAGTAATTTCCTTTGCGCTTATCCCTGTCCACTGTGAGAAAAAACTGAGGAAATCATTCGCAGAGCGACGGGCTTTAATCACCCGATGCGCTTTATCATCGCTCGACAGCACCATGAAAGGCACCTGGAAATTCTGCTGGAACTGATCGTCATGCGCCAGGTACTGCACCTCTTTTCCTCGCTCTTTAAACGCGAGGCCATGATCGGAGAAATAGACCATCGAGAAGCTGGTACCGCTGTTACGTAGCTGATCGTATAGCTGACGCAGCAGGTCATCCGTCTGCGTCATAGTGTACAGGTAGCAGGATGTCTCTTTTGACTGGACGAAGGTCTCGTATTTACCCTGCGTACGGTCGCAGGCCTGTGGATGTGAGCCCATTAAATGCAGCACGATGAGCTGTGGCTGGGTGCGCTCGGTTGCCAGCACCTGGGCGGTCATCTTCAACAGCGCTTCGTCACGGGTGTTTTTATCCGCTTCGAAATCACCGCTTTTGAGAAACTGAACTTCATCAGCGCGTTTCGCGATGCTGGCGATGGCCGTATCGTATTCACCAATCTGTCCCTGATTGGAAAACCACCACGTCTGGAATCCCGCTCGGTTGGCCAGGGTGACAAAGTTATCCTGGAACTGGGGCTTATTGTCGACCACCCGATTCAGCGTCAGGCCGAGTGATTTTTGCGTCGAACCGCTTGCCGCAATGTAATCCGCGAAGATGTAGCCGTTAACGGAGCTGGCAAACGGGGTGTTATCCCAGTGGCCGCCAAACGCGCCTAACGCATCGCGGCGGGCGCTTTCGCCGATCACCACGACGTAGGTGTGATACTTCGGCTTGACGGCGGTTACCGTCCAGCTGTCTTTTACGCTCGACAGTTTCGCCATACGCTCTTGTTCATCGAGCACTTCGTTGTTATTGACGATAACGTCCTTGGCAAAGCGGAAAACCGGATAGCCAGTGTCTTTCAGCTTGAACACGCCGCCCCAGGCCAGGTTTTGCATCGGGGTAACAAAGAATGCGACAACGCTAAACAGTAAACAAACACTGTCGAACTTGTTCCAGCCACGCTGCTGTACATCTTTTTTACGGCGTACGGCGATAATGCCGAGGGCGAAAATAAATACCCCAACCAGATAACTGTACCAGGGGAAGATGGTCAATATTTCAGTAGACTCTTCCATATTGGTTGAGTGCAGCGCCAGCAAAGTATTGAAGTTCGGCGCACCATAAGCCTGGCCGAACGGAAAGTACATTGCCGCAATGAGTGAGCAAATGCCAATCAGTGCTTTCTGCACGCGCGGCGCGCTACGCCACAGCAGCATCAATATACAGGTGAAAGCAACGCTATAGAGCAGGCTAAGCGGATAGCCCAGCGCAAGGTTGATCAGCAGAGACTGTAAGAAATAGAGGCCAGTCCACGGACTAATTGCCCGGCTACGAGCAATGATTGAATCTTTGAGGGTTAAATTCATATGCCACTGTTACAAAAACGCCATGTGCTTACCCTGGCGCTAAGGGTCATTGCCTGCCTGAGAGAGCGAGAAGAGGGATAGGGTCCGCATCCGCGAGCCGCAATATACGCAGGGCTGCGAAAAGATAGAGTGTGCGCAGGAGAAGGTCAACTACTACAAAGAAATTGTTTTGCGAGGGACGTGGCAAAACTGACAAAAAGAAGGGTTATTAGCAGGAAAACGATCGCCGTATCCGAGTTACGGCAGGAAAAAGAAGCGGCGTACCGCGACGCCGCATTATTTTTCTGAAGGTTTATCCTGCTCTGGTTTGCTGTTAATCATGTCGCACAGCATAGAGATAAGCATTAACCGTACTTTAAAGGGAGAGTGGCTAAACACGCGTATACACCTCTTAAATTCATTCATATAAACCTCCTGACTTCACGATCCCATCAGTCCTTGAGGGATGTCTTTATTATATACAGATATAGCACAGGCTATATTATATAGCTATTGCTAAAACGTTAATTTTTTGTGCCCACGCAACTCTGGTTTACAATGAGCGCTCTCTAATCAGATGCCGTTAACGCGTCACAGGAACGAGGAAGCATAATGAGTCGTCGCGCAGGTACGCCAACAACAAAAAAAGTGACGCAATTGGTGAATGTCGAAGAACACGTTGAAGGATTTCGTCAGGTCCGGGAGGCACATCGCCGTGAGCTGATTGATGACTACGTAGAGCTGATTTCCGATCTCATTATTGAGGTTGGTGAAGCGCGCCAGGTAGATATGGCCGCGCGGCTTGGGGTTTCCCAGCCGACGGTTGCTAAAATGCTTAAGCGTCTTGCTTCAGTCGGATTGATTGAAATGATCCCCTGGCGAGGGGTGTTTTTAACCGCAGAAGGTGAGCGACTGGCTCAGGAGAGTCGGGAGCGTCATCAGATTGTAGAGAATTTCCTGTTGATGTTAGGTATCAGCCCGGAAATTGCCCGTCGCGACGCTGAGGGAATGGAGCACCACGTCAGTAAGGAAACGCTGGAAGCTTTTAGCCGGTTTACGCAACAGCAAGGAACAGGCTCTGAATGAGTTTTCCTTTATTACGCGCCTTACAGCGCGATCGTTTTTTTCAGTTGTTAATCATCGTCGGGATTGTACTAAGCCTGTTTACGCCATTTGCGCCCCGGTCGTGGCCGGGGGCGATTGACTGGCACACGATTATCACGCTTAGCGGGCTGATGTTACTGACCAAAGGGGTGGAGCTAAGCGGTTACTTCGATGTGTTAGGGCGCAAGATGACCCGCCGCTTCAATACTGAACGCCAATTGGCGATATTTATGGTGCTGGCGGCGGCGCTGCTGTCGACGTTTCTGACCAACGATGTTGCGCTGTTTATTGTGGTTCCGCTGACCATCACCCTGAAAAAATTGTGCGCCATTCCGGTGAATCGCCTGATTATCTTTGAGGCGCTGGCGGTAAACGCCGGATCGTTACTCACGCCAATAGGCAATCCACAAAACATTCTGATGTGGGGACGCTCAGGCTTATCGTTTAGCGCGTTTATCTGGCAAATGGCGCCGCTTGCGGGGGCCATGATGCTGACGCTGGTGGTGCTGTGCTGGTTCAGTTTCCCACACAAAGCCTTGCACTATCATACCGGTACGTGCGCGCCTGACTGGCAACCGCGCCTGGTGTGGGGCTGTCTTGCGTTGTATATCATCTTCCTGACGGCACTGGAGTTAAAACATGGGCTGTGGGGCCTGGCGGTTGTGGCGGCAGGTTTCATGGTGCTGGCTCGCCGCGTGATCCTCAGCGTGGACTGGACGTTGCTGTTGGTGTTTATGGCGATGTTCATTGATGTGCATTTGCTGACGCAGCTCCCGGCCTTACAGGGGATGACCCATCAGATTGGCACCCTCTCAGCGCCGGGGCTTTGGTTGACCGCCATTGGCCTGTCGCAGTTTATCAGTAATGTTCCCAGTACGATTTTGCTGCTGAACTACGTCCCGCCAACGCTGCTGTTAGCCTGGGCGGTCAATGTGGGCGGCTTTGGGCTGTTGCCGGGGTCGCTGGCGAATCTTATTGCTTTACGGATGGCAAACGACCGACGGATCTGGTGGCGTTTTCATTGGTATTCGGTGCCGATGCTGATATGGGCGGCGCTGGTGGGATATGGTTTGTTGTTACTAATGTAATAGCGGCATTGAGGCAATAAAAAAGGCGGATGAATTATCCGCCTTTTTCGTGTCAGGTATGTACTTAGTTCAGACGAACCGGCATACCTGAACGGTTCTGAACCGCCTGCTCAACGACGGCCTGATCGACGTCAGACTGACCGGTGATGCTGGTAATGCTCTTGTTCAGCGTAATCGGTACGATTTCCCCGCCTTCAAACTGTGCTTCAGTGGTAGACAGTGGGTTATGTACCTCGATGTAACGGCTGCCGTCTGGTTCGGTAGTGGCTTTTACCGGCTCATCGATAAACTGTACGCGGGTGCCGACTGGCACATTTTCAAACAGGAATTTGATGTCATCGTTACGCAGACGCACGCAACCGTGGCTGACGCGTAAGCCGACGCCGAAGTTAGCATTGGTGCCGTGGATGGCATACAGACGACCAATATACAGTGCGTACAGACCCATCGGGTTATCCGGACCTGCCGGAACAACGGCTGGCAGCGGTTCACCCGCAGCGCGGTATTCCGCATGCATTTTCGCCGTTGGCGTCCAGGTTGGACCCGCTTTTTTACGTTCTACTTTGGTAGTCCAGTTGATTGGCGTGTCTTTGCCCAACTGGCCGATACCAATCGGCAGAACAATAACGGTGTTGGTGCCTTTCGGGTAATAGTACAGGCGCATTTCAGCGCTGTTGATAACAATACCTTCATGCACGGTATCCGGCAGGATCAACTGCTGAGGAATGTTCAGCACCGTGCCGCCTTTCGGCAGGAAGGTATCCACGCCCGGGTTGGCTTCCAGCATGTTAGACAGACCCATCTGATACTCCGCCGCAAAATATTCCAGCGGTTGGGTGTTGCCTTCAGGAATCGTGATGACCTGGTTTTGCCCAATTAAACGGCTGCCATCGGTAGGCAGCGGGTACGTGACGGCAGAAGCTGTATTACAAAAACCAACTATTGCGAGTGCCGCCGCGAAAAGCGTTGTTAATTTCATATTCATGTTCATGTATGCGAGATTCAGTGCCAGGCAGGCTAGTGGGTTGAGATTTATGTAGTGTTGGGCACGCATTATATGTGCAATCTGAGCAACAAGGAATTCGGATGTGTACTAAATCACATTTTTTTCCTTTTACTCTCATTTTAGCCCTTCAGCATCAGAGGGCGATCTTATTGCAGACTTATGGCATAATAAGCGGTTTGTCACATATTTCTTTCTCTTTCAGGATACGCCAGTGTTAGTTTCCAGCAACGTCACCATGCAGTTCGGCAGTAAGCCGCTGTTTGAAAATATTTCCGTCAAATTTGGCGGCGGCAACCGTTACGGCCTGATTGGCGCGAACGGTAGCGGTAAATCTACTTTTATGAAAATTCTCGGCGGCGACCTCGAACCGACGCTGGGCAACGTTTCCCTCGATCCGAACGAGCGCATCGGTAAGCTGCGTCAGGATCAGTTCGCCTTTGAAGAGTTCACCGTGCTTGACACCGTGATCATGGGTCACGGCGAACTGTGGGAAGTGAAGCAGGAGCGCGATCGCATTTACGCCCTGGCTGAGATGAGCGAAGAAGATGGCTACAAAGTTGCTGACCTTGAAGTTCAGTACGGCGAAATGGACGGCTACTCTGCGGAAGCGCGTGCGGGTGAACTGCTGCTGGGCGTCGGTATTCCGGTAGAACAGCATTACGGCCCGATGAGCGAAGTCGCGCCCGGCTGGAAGCTGCGTGTGCTTCTGGCGCAGGCGCTGTTCTCTAACCCGGACATTCTGCTGCTCGACGAACCAACGAACAACCTGGATATCGACACCATCCGCTGGCTGGAGCAGACGCTGAACGAGCGTGACAGCACCATGATCATCATTTCGCACGACCGTCACTTCCTGAACATGGTCTGCACGCACATGGCGGATCTGGACTACGGTGAACTGCGCGTTTATCCGGGTAACTACGACGAATACATGACGGCGGCAACCCAGGCGCGTGAACGTCTGCTGGCTGATAACGCCAAGAAGAAAGCACAGATTGCCGATCTGCAATCCTTCGTCAGCCGCTTTAGCGCCAACGCGTCTAAATCTCGACAGGCGACTTCTCGTGCGCGTCAGATTGATAAGATTAAGCTCGACGAAGTGAAAGCGTCCAGCCGTCAGAACCCGTTCATTCGCTTCGAACAGGATAAGAAACTGTTCCGTAACGCGCTGGAAGTGGAAGCGCTGGCGAAAGGTTTTGATGAAGGCCCGCTGTTTAAAAACTTCAACCTGCTGCTGGAAGTGGGGGAGAAAGTTGCCATCATTGGCGCCAACGGCGTGGGTAAATCCACCATGCTGAAAACGTTAGTTGGCGATTTGCAGCCGGACAACGGTACCGTTAAGTGGTCTGAAAACGCCCAGGTCGGTTACTACGCGCAGGATCATGAATACGAGTTCGAAAACGATCTGACCGTTTTCGAATGGATGAGCCAGTGGAAACAAGAAGGCGATGATGAGCAGGTTGTGCGCAGCTTCCTTGGCCGTCTGCTGTTCAGCCAGGACGATATCAAGAAACCTGCGAAAGTGCTCTCCGGTGGTGAAAAAGGCCGCATGCTGTTCGGTAAACTGATGATGCAGAAACCGAATATCCTGGTCATGGATGAACCAACCAACCACCTGGATATGGAATCTATCGAGTCGCTGAATATGGCGCTGGAAATGTACCAGGGCACGCTGATCTTCGTTTCTCACGACCGTGAGTTTGTCAGCTCGCTGGCCACCCGCGTGATTGAAATTACGCCGGAACGCGTGATCGACTTCACCGGTAACTACGAAGATTATCTGCGTAGTAAAGGCGTCGAATAATTTTCCCGCCGTCTTTCGCGTTACAGGTGTGTTGGCTACACCTGTAACGCGAGATTCTTAGGGAAAAGGGTATAAGTTACAGATTAAATAATCCCCAACGCGCGTTTACCGTGGATATTCAAATCCTCCAGCGTGAAGCGTCCTTCCCAGTTAGTTTCATAATCCTCACGCGGGAAATCACCCGGCGACGCGCCTTTTTCCAGTGCGGCTTTCACTTTGTGGGCATAAGCCAGATTCTTTTCGCACATTGGTGCGGCAGGAATGTACATCACGTTGCCCCAGCCCTGCTGATTTTCCACCGGGGCGACGGAGTGAATCACGTCGCAATGCCACCAGACGGAGTCTCCGGCGTCCAGTTGCGGAATGCTGGTTAATGCCTCAATCAGCAGCGGATGCCATTGTGTGGAAATCGGCAGGACTCTGCCGGGCGCGACGCCGCAAAGTTCATCTTCTGGCACATCATCAAGCAATGGGCGTAACAGCACATATGCCATCGCTTCAGGAATAGGGACCACGTGCAGCAATCCCTGACCCGGCAGCATATCGGACAGTGCAGTCCAGCCCTGGAAGGTACGGAAGACCGAACATTTGGTGGTGTTATCCACCGTGTACTCTTCTACCTCGGTGCGATGCGCCGCCTGCCATGGATCATAATCTTCCAGCTTACCATTGAAAACATTAGCAAAGACCTGCTGATACGCCGGAAGAAGCCAACGCTCCAGCGCGCCGGAATCCGTATGCGCACCCAGCCCTTTGGACGTCGTTCCCGGCGGGCGACGGCGTATCCGGTCAGGGTAGATAACGCTGACATCCGGGTTAAACCATTGCTTACCTGCGCTTGAAAATGTCCAAAGACGATTAAGGAACGACTGTGCATTGGCCATTTCTTCACTCTGACGGGCCTGCATCTGCGCCTGGGACCAGTAAATGGGGTAGATTTCAGGCCGCGATGCGCTCAGGGTACCGAAGAAATTATCGCCCGGTCCTTTATAGACCTCGTCAAAATGGTTGCGGTCCAGATAGTCCAGCATTGACCGATCCCAATCGAGGGCCTGTTCTCGAGGGAAATGGCCTTTAATCACCGCACATCCGCGACGCTTAATTTCTTCACGCTGCTCTGCACTTACGCGACCCGCGTTGATATCTGCATAAGACACTACGGGCCAAACCGGGGAGCCTTGCGCTTTGAGGGCGTTGATTTCCGCCACGCGATTGGCAATGGCATCGCTCAACTGATTGAAAATCAACTGAACATCTCCAAGCTGTTCACGCAGTTGCTGTTTCATCTGCCGGATTGTCGCTTTGTGATCGGCGGGCAACGTGTCGCTGGTAAAAGTAAAAGCCATATCCACCTTACATTAACTTTCATTCGAAACTAATTTAACTTACAGATGATAATATAAGTTAAAATTTAGTTAACGCAAGTTTAATTAATGGTGCTCTGACCGGCTGGGACGATGCTGCATTGTCCGAATTGCAGGGAGTTATGAGTATTACGCGTAAAAACGTTAGCCTGGCGTAAGTGGGGTTCTTTATAATTTGATTCGCACTGATTCGACCGCTAAAAAATAGGGCGCAAGGACACAGCACGATTTCAAGGAAAATTGCTATGGAAAGAAAAGGAATTCTTTACCTCTTTACCGTCCCGGTGAGCCTCTTTTTTTATGCGCTTTGGCTGTGTTGGCGCGTGGGGGATGCTCCCATTAGTGATAACGTGGAGATGTTTCGCTGGGCGTTGGCCTGGTCGGCAATATTACTTACGGGTGGTGCGCTGCTGGTTGTTGGCACCGCAATTTGCGTATGCACAACCAGTGCACGCGCTTCGCATCATTCTCAGACCATCCTGATTAACAAATTTACGCTCTGTCGACGCCTGCTGCCTGTCTTGATGGTGGGGGAAATAGTGGCTTGTGGTCTGGCGACCATATGTTTGGTGTTATCGGAAGTTATCTGGACTCTCTCGCATATTGGCGGAGCCGGGGGCTTCAAGCTTGTGGTGATACTCCTGCTCGCCGTCGGCGTCATTTTCTGGATGTTAATAAAAAGCCTGGCCTCCATCAAAAGATGCTTTGCAATTTTTAAGCAAGAAGATACGGATAGCTACGGGATAAATATCACAGAGGCCTGCAATCCGATGTTATGGCGTTGGGTTCGAGATCTCACCGAGCGTGGTCGACTCACCGTACCCGATAACATTGTGGTGGGTTTTTTTGAATGCTTTTACGTCACGGCCAATGCCGTAAACACTATCGATGGTGAACGTCTGACGGGGAATACCCTCTATTTGCCGCTAACCTATATGGCGCTACTGGATGAAAACGAAGTCGCCGCCGTGATTGGTCATGAACTGGGGCATTTTACCGGGGAAGATACCCAGTACAGCCTACGTTTTGCTCCACTGTATGCTGGTATAGAAAATAGCCTTGAGCATATGGCAAATAGTTCACAGGGTTTTTCCTGGCTGGACCGCATAGTACTGCGTCCCTCTTTGGATATGGGCGTCTGGTTTTTACAGTCGTTTCACGAGACGGTGAGTTACTGGAGCCGAGTTCGTGAACATGCGGCTGATAGTAAGGGCGCTGAGGTCTCTTCTCCTACGGCAATGGCTTCGGCGTTATTGCGTATGTCGGTACTTGATGAACCGGTTTCCCGGTTTCTCGACGACATGATTCGCAAACAGATTGTTAGCGATTGCTGGCTTGCCAGTCTGGTGACTGCACTGCAAAGCGTTAATCCATTTGAGTTGCATAACGCTATCGACAGTGAAATTGCGCATCCAATGGATAGCCATCCTACGACGCGAGCTCGCATTGCTCTACTGGCAGTAGAACTGGATGATCAGCTTCAGACACGAGCTGTGCGGCCGGTTACGGCAAGTGACGGTGATTTTATTCGTAAATTGTTCAGCGATGTGGATGCTTTATGTTCGTCACTTACGCAAAAGCTATTGGGCCACATTGTTCCACAACGTGAGGCGTATCGTCAGGCGCTTGAAACTGAGGCCGTTCTGGCAACGGAGTCGGTTGCACTGTGGACCAGCAAAAAAGAACCATGGTATATGATTGTGCTGGGTTTTTTGATGTTGCTGGGGGGAGGGTATTTAGTTCTGTTCTGCACCGTCAGTGCATGGTTCTGGATGCTTCCCTTCGCAGGTACTGCCTCAGGGATACTGGGGGTCATCACATTACGACGAACGCGGCAGCCGCTGTTAGTGTTCACGTCGGACAGCATTACCAGCTCCTGGCTACCTCAACCATTACCGCTAAAATACGTTTCTAATGGTGAATTGACGATCGTCTCCAGTTCATTGACCATCAAGCTCTTCCTGAATGAAGAGTATCAACCCAACGTCACCACAAAGCGGTTTATGCAGGCGATTCGTTTTAATCCTCGACAGCATGCGATTACAATTGTGGTGTCCGGCAGCCTGCTACGCCAGCAGGAAATGAAAAAGGTTAAGCTGGATGCGCAAGCCTTGATGACGCTTATCGGTCAATACATTGGCTCAGCCCACGCGCGGGCTGAGTTAGCGGATTTCTGAGCATAGTAAAAACCGGAGCCAGCACTCCGGTTATCTGTCAGACGTTAAAAGGCGAAGTGTTATCCAGCACCGCCTGAATCACGTTCAGCGCGCCCTGATGGTTGTTGTCGTCGGTCTGATAGCGAGCAATCGCTTTGATACTCTCTGCAGCGTTGGCCATGGCGAAAGAGTAGCGCGCCATTTTCAGCATTTCCGCGTCATTACCGCTATCGCCAATCGCGACCACGTTTTGCGGTGACAGGTTCCAGCGCTTTAGCAGACGGCTGATCCCGTTGGCTTTATGTAAACCAGGAATGATCAGGTCGATAAACCCAAAGCCGCTGGTAACGGGCTTCATAATACCGTCAAGGGCTGAATGAAGGTGATCGATAACTAATGGGATCTGTTGGTCAGGTAGATTTAGCGAGAACTTGAACAGTACATCGTCGATGTCCTGATAATCCTTCACGGGTTTCAGGCGATGATAGTGTTTCGACATCAATGCCACGAAAGGCTCTGGGGCATTCTCGCTGACGTAGGCGCTTTGCAGACCACAGGCCACAAAATTGAGCTGCTTGTCTTTGAGGAGTTCGCCAATAACAA
>OJIU01000332.1_pt1 | contig 17805 bp, 14 predicted proteins | sample 1595961 | NCBI WGS metagenome assembly OJIU01 (sample SAMEA4350144, study PRJEB24818) | metagenome | biome: human; feature: gut; material: faeces | place: Denmark | collected 2013-09
CCACACGGATAGCGTCGTTGCGCCGCCCGGCACCCGGCTTGGCGCCTCGTTCACGGCACTTGCCGCGGAACGCCGCGGCGGTGAACTTCTCGCCCGGCTTGCCGTATTCCTGCTCTACTTTCAGCTCGATCGGCAGACCGTGGCAGTCCCAGCCCGGAACGTAGGGCGAGTCATAGCCCGTCAGTCCTTTGGACTTCACGATAATGTCTTTCAGAATCTTGTTAACCGAGTGACCAATATGAATGCTGCCATTCGCATAAGGAGGGCCATCATGCAGAATGAAGGTTTTTTTGCCTTTTTTGGCCGCACGAATGATGCCGTACAGGTCATCATCAGTCCAACGCGCCAGCATTCCCGGTTCACGCTTGGCGAGATCGCCGCGCATCGGGAACCCTGTTTCCGGCAAATTCAGGGTTGATTTATAGTCACTCATCAGATTCTCGGTTCCGTATTTAAAACTCGTATAGGCATTAAGCCGGTTTTGTAAGCCCAAAAAATTCGCGGGCAGTCAACTCATCACGCGCAATCTGCGCTTTTAGTTCATCCAGCGAGGAAAATCGCTGTTCGCTGCGTATTTTTTTACGCAGCACTACATCTATATGGCGACCATACAGGTCCATTACAACGTCCAATAGATGCACTTCCAACTGTTGGCGTACCCCTGCTACCGTCGGGCGGGTACCGATATTGGCGACGCCGGGCAACGGTTTGTCACCCAGTCCCATCACTTCAACCGCATAAACCCCTTTCACCGGAGAAACCTGGCGACGAAGCGGTAAATTTGCCGTCGGAAAACCAATGGTGCGCCCTAACTCATCACCGTGAACGACGCGTCCTGAGATAGTAAAAGGATGCCCAAGCAGGCTTTCGGCCAGTTGCAGGTTATCTTCTGCCAGCGCCTGACGTACCGCGGTGCTGCTAATGCGCACACCGCCTTCACAGAAGGTTTGGGTGCTGGTGATATCAAAACCATACTCAGCGCCCGCTTCCTGTAATAACAAGAAATCGCCCGCACGGCTAGCGCCAAAGCGGAAATCATCGCCAACGGCAAGAAATTGTACACCAAGGCGCTTAACCAGCAGATCGCTGATGAAGGTCTGCGCCGTTAATGCCGCGAAACGCCTGTCAAAACGCACGCACAGCACGTAATCAACGCCGCACTCTGCCAGATAACGCAGTTTTTCCCGCAGGCGGGTGAGGCGCGCAGGTGACTTGTCCGTCGCAAACAGCTCAAGCGGCTGCGGCTCGAAAATCATCACCATCACCGGTAAATTGCGTTTGCGTCCTTCTTCCCGTAAGCCCTGCAGCAACGCGCGGTGGCCACGGTGCACGCCGTCGAAATTACCAATAGTCAGCACACACCCATGCGGGGCCTGACTGAGATTATGTATGCCTCGTATCAGCTTCATGTCTGGCTCAAAACAGTGAAAATCGTGAAAGTATACCCTGTACCGAGGTCAACGTTAACCGGCGATTGTTTCTACGAAACAGAAAGAGGATTGTTTTCATTGTTATGAAACAAATTGCAGACCTTCTGCGGCACGCTAATGCAATTTTTCTCGTGGAAAAGCTGTATTCACGCCACGCAAGCTGGTAGAATCCTGCGCCATCACTACGCAACGAGTGCTGCAATTTAAACGGCGCTTATTTGCACAAATCCATTGACAAAAGAAGGCTAAAAGGGCATATTCCTCGGCCTTTGAATTGTCCATATAGAACACATTTGGGAGTTGGACCTTGGCTAATATCAAATCAGCTAAGAAGCGCGCCGTTCAGTCTGAAAAGGCCCGCAAGCACAACGCTAGCCGTCGCTCTATGATGCGTACTTTCATCAAGAAAGTATACGCAGCTATCGAAGCTGGCGACAAAGCTACTGCACTGAAAGCATTTAACGAAATGCAACCAATCGTGGACCGTCAGGCTGCTAAAGGTCTGATCCACAAAAACAAAGCTGCACGTCATAAAGCAAACCTGACTGCACAGATCAACAAACTGGCTTAATCGCCTGCTTGTTGTCGCTTTGTGAAAAAACCCGCGCAAGCGGGTTTTTTTATGTCTGTCGTTTGCAGCCCGCTTCGACAGCCCCCTCATTTGCTGAACTTGTTCATCCCCACTCCTGCCCGTTTCTCCTGTCAGCCAGCCGTCCCACCAGATACATGAAAGTTATTTTCTTTCACTGTTTAACTTTTTTAATTTCATTGTAGGGGAAATTGTGACCACCATAACAAATGACATAATAACTTAGCCAAAAACGAATAAACGCAATCCTGAAGTAAGATTTGATAATTGATCGCGATGCCTGGGTTAACTATTTTTCACAAAACCAATTAACCACTATTTCAATCCAAAGGTGAACGTTTCCTGGCAACAAAAAATAAAAAACACCCTACTGCTTAGAAAGTAAAAGCTGTTTTTCTGGGCGTATCGCACCAATATCGGAGTTATCATTATGAGTTCTGTTATTGAGGATACCCAGTCTTGCGGGTCAGCATCATTATCTTTACTGCAGCGTATTAGCTACGGCTCTTTGGATGTGGCGGGTAATCTGCTGTACTGTTTCGGTTCAACCTACATCTTATATTTCTACACCGATGTTGCGGGTATCAGCCTAGCCGTAGCCGGGGTTATCCTACTGCTGGCGCGTATTGTAGACGGCATAGACGCCCCCATCTGGGGGATCATCATCGATAAAACGCGTTCGCGTTACGGTAAATGCCGCCCCTGGTTTTTATGGTTACCGCTGCCTTTTGGTGTATTTAGCGCGCTGTCATTTTGGTCTCCTGATATCAGTATGACAGGAAAAGCCATCTATGCAGCAATATCCTACATGATCGCCAGTATTCTATTTACCGGACTTAATACACCTCTCAGCGCAATATTACCCTTGATGACCCTGTCCCCTAAGGAGCGTCTGGTATTAAATTCCTGGAGAATGACCGGCGGGCAAATTGGGGTGTTATTAATGAATGCCACTGCGTTGCCCCTGGTTGCATTTTTAGGTAATGGAAACGACCATGCAGGTTTTATTTATACGGCAATTTTGTTTGCCGTCATATCCTGTTCGTTAACGCTTTTCGCCTTTAAAAATATCCGCGAAATGGATGCGGATAAAATTCAGCAAGAACCCAGATTGCCGATGAAAAAAAGCTTCGCGGCGATGAAAGGTAACTGGCCATGGATCTTAATGGTGCTGGCAAATTTGATCTTCTGGATTGCCCTACAACAGCGCTCCACGACCATTGTCTACTATCTGACCTACAACCTCGACCGCAAAGATCTGGTTCCACTGATTAACAGCCTGGCGACAATTCAGATCCTGTTTATCATCGCCATTCCATTCTTTAGCAAATACCTCGCTAAAACCTGGATATGGGTAGGCGGTCTGCTGGTCGCCACGCTTGGCGGCGTCATGATGTGGCTGGCTGCGGACAACATTCCTTTCCTCATCGCCGCCTGGGTTCTTGGCAATATAGGCAGCGGTATCGCCTGTTCAATGCCGTTTGCCATGCTGGGCTTCGCCGTCGACTTCGGCGCATGGAAGACGGGTATCAAGGCTACCGGCATTCTTATCGCCTTCGGCAGTGCTTTTTGCATCAAGATGGGCAGTGGTTTGGGTACTGCATTCGCCGCCTGGATCATGAACAGTTTTGGCTATGTTCCGAACCACGCCCAGAATGCTGCAGGTCTGGAGGGAATTACCTGGGCCTTTATCTGGGCGCCCGCCCTGCTCTTCGCTCTCGCGGCGATCCCGCTGCTTTTCTTCCGTAAATACGAAGCGATGGAAGAGAAGATTCGCCACGATCTGGAAACTATCAACCAATAACTTACCTTCACCCTCGAAATACGGGAGGCACCACCATGCCATTTGTGCAACATGATCCGCGTCGTCTGGTCTGGCAGCAAAACGATCGCTATTTGTGGATTGAACCCTGGGGCGAGAACAGTCTGCGCGTACGCAGCGGTCGTCATCTCGCGGTAATGAGAAATGAAGACTGGGCATTGAATGAGCCCGTCGCAGAAAGCCTCTGCCACATAGTTTATGAGCACCACCAGGCTACGCTGACCAACGGTAAAATCACCGCTATCGTCAATCAAAAAGGGCAGGTCTCCTTTTACCGCCATCCGCATAAGCCTCTGTTACAGGAGTTCTGGCGTCTGCGGGGTGAAATCGGCGAGGACGAGTCTTCACACGGGCAGTACGTCAGCGCGCTAAACCTGGAGGGGCGCGAGTTCCGCCCTATTCCGGGAGGAAAATATTCGATTAAAGCCCGCTTCGAAGCCGCCGAAGGGGAAAAAATCTATGGCATGGGCCAGTATCAGCAGGCCAACCTGGATCTCAAAGGATGCGTTCTGGAACTGGCACAGCGTAACTCCCAGGCCTCTGTACCGTTTATGCTCTCAAGCCTGGGCTACGGATTTTTATGGAACAACCCGGCAGTGGGTCGCGTAACGTTCGCTAACAACGTTACCGAATGGGAAGCTCAGGTCAGCGAACGACTGGACTACTGGATCACCGCTGGCGATACCCCCGCGGAAATCAGCCAGGCTTACGCGCTCGCTACCGGCACACCGCCGATGATGCCGGATTACGCCATGGGCTTCTGGCAGTGTAAACTCCGCTATCGAACCCAGGAAGAGCTGCTGGCGGTCGCCCGCGAATATAAACAACGCAACCTGCCCATCTCGGTTATCGTTATTGATTTCTTCCACTGGCCTAACCAGGGTGACTGGATGTTTGACCCGCGCGACTGGCCCAATCCCGACGCCATGATCGCCGAACTAAAATCACTGGGTATTGAGCTGATGGTCTCCGTCTGGCCGACGGTGGATAATCGCACCGAGAGCTATCGGGAGATGCGCGAAAACGGCTGGCTGGTGCAAACGGAACGCGGATTGCCGATCAATATGGATTTCCTCGGCAACACGACGTTTTTTGACGCCACCCATCCTGGTGCGCGCGATTACGTCTGGGGTAAAGCTAAGCGCAACTATTACGATAAAGGCGTAACGCTCTTCTGGCTAGATGAAGCCGAACCTGAATTCAGCGTTTACGATTACGACAACTATCGCTATCACGCCGGGCCGGTACTGGAAGTGGGTAATATCTACCCACGAATGTACGCCAAAACTTTTTTTGATGGTATGAAAGCCGATGGCGAAGACCAGGTTATCAACCTGCTGCGCTGCGCCTGGGCCGGCAGCCAGAAATATGGCGCGCTGGTCTGGTCCGGTGATATTCACTCTTCGTTTCGATCGCTACGCAATCAGTTTGCCGCCGGACTCAATATGGGGATCGCGGGAATACCGTGGTGGACAACGGATATCGGTGGTTTTCATGGCGGTAATATTCACGACCCCAAATTCCATGAGTTGCTGATTCGCTGGTTCCAGTGGGGCATCTTTAGCCCGGTGATGCGCCTGCACGGCAACCGCGATCCGCAGATTTTACCAGAACATCCTTACCGTGATGGTATTGCCCAGTGTCCGACCGGTGCGGCGAACGAAGTGTGGAGCTATGGTGAAGAGGTGTGCGAAGTGTTGACCGGCTGTCTGACGTTGCGTGAAAAGTTAAAGCCGTACATCAAAGCGGTAATGGCGGAAACGCACGAACGCAATGCGCCGGTAATGCGCACCCTGTTTTTTGAATTCCCAGAACAGACAACAAGTTGGGAGATTACCGATCAATACTGTTTTGGCCCCGACCTGCTGATTGCGCCGGTCATGCATGAAGGTATGCGCGAGCGTGACGTTTGGCTACCAGAAGGGGAAACATGGACGGATCTTGCGACCGGCGAGAGTTATTCTGGAGGGCAAACGCTGCGCTATGCCGCACCACTGAACAGAATACCGGTATTTGTCCGCGAAGATGGTCAGTACCGGGGTTTGTTAAGGCTGTAGAATGATTCCGGCTGCGGGCAACCACCGCAGCCGGAAGGATTATGACGTTCTGGCTTACTGCAGCTTAAATAATGCCGAGTAGTCCGCATTGCAAATACGCTGCACCGCCGGATGCTGGATCATTCTTTCCGCAAATATGGCGTGATACTCCTCCATCACATTCTCTACGCGTCCAATTTCAACAATAGAATCATCGGCATAGAAATTGTGCGAATAGAGCGTAGGCGCAACAAATATAGCGTTGTGCGTTGCGCCAAACGCTTTCATCAGCGCGGCGTCGTCAAACTCGCCGAGGATTTCAACATTCAGTCCTTGTGAGTTAATCCAGTTCAGCAGCTTACGCCCGAGCATCGAACGACGCCCGGGGATTAACAATCGACGCTCTTCCAGACAAGCCGGGAATGGTTTCTCAGGCAGCGGCTGGGTGCACCAAAAACTCACGCTGCATTCGCCAATCCGCACAGAGAATAACCCTTCCTGCTGCGTTGAATCGATCGGGCAGTCGGAGATGATCATATCCAGCTTATGTTGGCTGAGCTGATCAAGCAGCATCTCGTGCGTTGATTCAAAACAGCGCAAATGGATTTGTTCATCTTCAACAACTGCGGCATCCAGCACGCTGCTGACCAGCTGTTTGGACAACGCATCTGCCACACCGACATCGAACAGTAAATTCGACTCTTTGCGGTAGTTCACGATATCCAGCATTTCCTGGCTTAACGTGAACATCTTATCCGCATAACGAAAAACTAATTCGCCTAACTCGCTTGGCTCCAGCCCACGCCCCTTGCGCTTGAATAGCTTTCCCTGCAAACGTTCCTCAAGCGCTTTAATCTGTCCGGTAATGGTTTGCGGCGTCAGATAAAGCGCTTCTGCAGCGCCAACCACCGAACCTTCTTTATAGACATGCCAAAAGTAGTACAGGTGGTTGTAGTTTATATGAGACATACTCACTCCCTGAAAATTGTCACAAAAGGGTTATCCCGTCAGGCTGACGCGTTCAACCGGGTGCGTAACCAGCAGAAACCTATTACCGCCGACAGCAAGGAACCGATCAGGATCCCCAGTTTCGCCCAGTTAATCAGCTCAGGATCGACGTTCCCAAACGCCAGGCTGGCGATGAAAATTGACATCGTAAAGCCAATGCCGCACAGAATGCCGACCGCCATAATTTGCTGGAAGTTCGTTCCCTCCGGCAATTGCGCCACCTTAAGGCGTAACGCCAGCCAGCAAAACAGGCTGATACCCAGCGGTTTGCCGATCAACAGGCCGGCAATGATCCCCAGCGGTAACACCGAGGTCAGTCCATCAACAGTAACGCCCTGCAATGAAACGCCCGCGTTAGCGAAGGCAAACAGCGGCAGGATCAGGTATGCCACCCACGGGTGCAGAACATGCTCCAGTCGCTTCGCCGGTGAACGCCCGTGTTTTTCCTTCAACGGAATGAAGAAGCCGACGATCACGCCCGCCAGCGTCGCATGCACGCCTGACTTCAGTACGGCCGTCCACAACACTACGCCAACCAGAATATAAATACCGGTGCGTCTTACACCGCACAGATTCAATGCCGCCAGAACGAGGATCGCGCACGCGGCTACGCCCAGCGACAACAGCGAGAGATCGCTGGTATAGAACAGCGCGATGATGACGATAGCGCCGAGGTCATCGATAATCGCCAGCGCCATCAGGAAAATTTTCAACGCCAGTGGAACACGACTGCCCAACAGCGCCAGCACGCCTAATGCAAAAGCGATATCCGTTGCCGCCGGGATAGCCCACCCCTCACGGGTGACAGGGTCGGCATAGTTGAATGCCAGATACAGCAGCGCCGGGACAATCATGCCCCCGATTGCGGCAATGATCGGAAACGCCGCCTGACGCAGGCTGGCCAGTGAACCTTGCATCAACTCGCGCTTCACTTCCAGACCAATCAACAGGAAAAACACTGCCATCAACGCGTCGTTGATCCACAGCAGCATATTTTTGTTGATCTCAAGCGCGCCAACCCTTAGTTGAACGGGCGTTTCCAGAAAGGCGTGGTACCATCCACTGGTCACCCCGATATTTGCCATCAGCATAGCGACCACGGCAGCGATGATCAGAATGATGCCCCCCGAGGCGTCACTACTAAAAAAACGATGCAGATGTTTCACTTTTATTCTCTCTATTGGGTGAATACTTCGTAAATACTATCTTACACCCTCAAAAAGCTCGTTAAAATTAGATTATTCATGATGAATAGATCGGTTTTTACGATGATATCTTCATTGCTCAGGCAACGTGCCTGGCAGGACAATGCGCGAGATCATGCTTCAAATCTCACCTGGCCTTGGCCATGAGTTTGTGAAGCTCTGCGTCGTTTCAACAGAACATCAACCTATTCTTGATATCGACTATTTATTAAAAATATTTAATATCGGTCATTTGCCATAGACATTTGCCATAGAGAGTATAGGCAAGTTGGCACAATCAATAACGACAACTAAAAGCACAGCAATTGCTTTTTATTACAACTTCCACTAAAAACAGAATATTAGCTACGCTCAACTCCCGCCATAAACCGTGATAAAACGCTCTATATTAAAATAATTCATAGTGCAGACAATTCTCATCTATTGAAGAATACAAAATCTCCGCCTACGATGCAGAACCCACAGGAAACCAATGGTAAATAGAATCATGACCATATATACAATCAACAATCAATGTACTTATGATGATAAAACTCATGAAATCAAAAATCTGAAAAGCTCAGATAGATTAATAATGACAAGCATGAGGGTAAGATGTCTAAGATATATGATCCAAAATTCACACGAGGAAGTTATTCACAAGAAACAGCTTGCGCAGGCTCTATGGGGAGAACGCTGCCAGTTTGTGAACGACGCAAACCTGACTCAGCTACTATATTTATTGCGTAGAGATCTCAGAGAATGTGGTCTGCATGATTTTTTCTCTACCATCCCGAGGCAAGGTGTAAAAGTTAATGCTGACATCATTATCAATAAACCGGTGAAAAAATTATGGCTTCATCAGCGGTTGTGTAAAAACATACTATTTATTACTGTGTTAATTATTTCCTCCGTTCTGGCATTCATATTCACTCATTAATCACTGGGTTAATCATTAGAACCTATAACAGGCATCTCATAATGGACATAGGGATATGTCATGACATTTTATTTTTATCAAGAATAGATTGCAGTAATAGAATAAAATCTTTTGCTACTTGATAACGCTCACTTTTAACAGATATGCAGGCATAGACAGGCAATTTTTTAAATGAAAATTCACTGGGTGGTCGCATAATTTTCACTTTGTAATTTCTGACATCACGAAAATACAAAGCATAATTTAAAGGTACCAGCGCAATCATATCGCTTCGTTCCACAACATTAAAAACCCCAACTAATGAATCACTATGATAACCCGCATTCCTGCGTCCTTTGCAAAAAACTGTGTTCTCATATAAATCAACCACGTCCGCCGCTGCAGGGGTAAAGATATCCGTATGATACATTGCATGCTTACTGGCATAGAAATTATGCAGCGACAGTGCATCTAACTCATACAGTAAATTATGACTACCACATATGCACACATAGTCTTCAATATAATCAATAAGATGAACATCTACCAAATGATGTTCAATGGCTGCGAGACCAAAAGAAATATCGATCCGTCCCTTTATCAGCATCGTACTTAACGCGTTTTTTTCATTTTTCCTGGCTGAGTAGTGGTTAATAATATAATTACTGAATAAATCGCAATCATTAAATACAGAAAAGTAGTAACTCTCAATAATATCACCCCCTAAAATAATGATCTCATTATCGTCTTTGGCGTGATGTTGGCTATTGAGGGTTGCATCGATAGCAGAAATAACTTGCCGAAACACCTGGTGCAAATCTTTTCCTGCCACAGTTGGCACCAGACCATCTCGGGTTCTGATAAAGAGATCTTCGTCATAGATGGTGTGCAGCCTGACAAGAGCATGAGAAACCGCAGCTGGCGTCACCTCCAATTTTTGGGCTGCCCGGGTTGCATTTCCCTCCGTGATAACAGCATCAAATACTTTAATCAGGTTGAAATCAAGATTTTGGTAATGTTTCTTTCCAACAACCATTCACGTATCCCTGTATCAATATGAAAATTTTATCGCGGCAACAGATTACCTTCGGGGATAATTTATTACAATAAAATTACCAGATAACAAGTTATAAATAAACAATACTATTGTAATTACCTACTTTATAAGTATCAGACTCGCCATCAAGATTCATAGCGTAAATGCATGTACAAAAAACGCACATCAACCGTAATAAAAAAAGATAAAAACATTATCACAATTGTTGTTTATCTAAATTAACAATAAATGATTTCTCTACACTCAGGACTTAATCTAGCCTACAGTCTGATATTAACCAACGAGTGGATTTACAGGCGGCATATTAAATACTGACAACCTGTATTTTCTTATTATGTTAGTGAGGCGCAATAAATTAATGAAACAGTATAAAATCAACGATACGATTATTTATAATGAGTCATTACGAGAAATTACATCATTACAAGATAAAACGATAATAAAAATGACGCATATGCGGGCACAATGCTTAAGCTTTTTGCTTCGCAATGCAAAGCGAGATCTGATTACGCGCGAGATGGTAACAGAAGCCGTCTGGGGGCAAAAAGGGAAATTTATCAGTGATGCCAGCCTGACCCAACTGCTTTATCTGTTACGCCGTGATTTAAAACAATTTGGTTTGGATGAATTGTTCACAACATTGCCACGCCAAGGATTAAAAATTAATGATGATATTAATATCACTTTCAATGATACCCCAACCAGCTATACCTCATCAGCAATAAAAAATAAAACATTACAGGCAATATTTCTAATCATTTTATTGCTTACAATTTCATTCGCACTTGTCAGATATATGTAGGCCAATTGGGGAAAACGCATAATGAATAAGACTCTGGAGAACATTTTGATACTGGAAGGGGGTTATGTTGATAACCCGAAAGACAAAGGTGGTGCAACCAACTGGGGAATTACTGAGGCAACCGCTCGTAAACATGGGTTCTTGAATGATATGCGAGATTTAACTCGCAGCGAAGCCTATGCTATCCTCGAAGAGGATTACTGGATTAAACCAAGGTTTAAAGATGTTGCAAACCTATCCGAATCTATTGCGTTTGAGCTATGTGATGCGGCAGTCAACATTGGACAACATCATCCTGTTTTATGGTTACAGCGCTGGTTAAATGTTCTCAACCGAGAAGAGAGAAGCTATCAGGATATTGTCGTGGACGGAAAAATCGGCCCATACACCATGGCAACGCTGCACTATTACCTGGCCGTACGTGGCAAAGAGGGTGAGGAGGTATTGGTGAAAGCCTTAAATTGTAGCCAGGGGGCCTGGTATCTGAGTCTCGCCGAGAAAAACCAACAAAATGAAGAATTTATTTATGGCTGGATGAAAAATCGAGTCTCATAACATACTGAATTATGTTATCCCCCGGCTCATGGAGGAGCCTGCTTAAAGAATAAAAGAATATTTAAGCTTTCGCATTATCAAGCATACGTTTTATCTTATCTTCAAGAACCTTCAGAATGGGTCCAGCAAAGACACCACCAAGGCCAGCGGCCAATAACACCATATTAAAGCTGAGCTCTTTTTCAATCGCCAGAGCACTCAACAGGAAGCTGGTAAAACACGAAATAACCATCTGTGTTAAGCAATACCTGATTTTATCGAAAATACTTCGTTTTTCTCTATTTTCTTTTCTCAGCAGAAAGCTGACTACACCTCCCCAGGCGCCAATTGCAATTACCGTCATTAACACTTCCAGTTCCAACAGCACAACTTCAGACGTAGCTAAATGATTTGAAATAGCCATGATTAACACTCCAGTTTTTAGCGAAATAGTGTTTACAGCTGGAGTTTATGCGCATTAATAAGATGAGAAAAATCACAGTGCATCATCTGTCAGCACTGCGTATCAAAGAAGAGAAATGATATTTCTCATGCACGGCATTAAGGCATGAAAATCGATAGCGTATTAGGCATTACGTTGAGGATAAAAAAACCTGGGCTATTTGCCCAGGTTCAGAGGAGTTCAACGCTGAAGCTTAGCGCGTCAGATCGTCGAAGAACTTCTTCACACCATCGAAGAAGCTTTTAGAGCGCGGACTGTTTTGCTCGCCGGTCGGGCCGCCAAAGCTGTCCTGCAGATCTTTGAGCAGTTGCTTCTGCTTGTCGTTCAGGCCCACTGGGGTTTCAACCACCACGCGGCACAGCAGATCGCCCTGAGCGCCACCGCGTACAGACTTGACGCCCTTTCCACGCATGCGGAAAAGTTTGCCAGTTTGCGTTTCGCCCGGAATTTTTAACTTCACGCGACCGTCCAGCGTCGGGACTTCAATTTCGCCGCCCAGCGCTGCCATCGCAAAGTTAATCGGTACTTCGCAGTACAGGTTATTGCCTTCACGTTCGAAAATTGGGTGCTGTTTTACCTGCACCTGAACGTACAAATCACCCGCTGGCGCGCCATGTTCACCGGCTTCACCTTCACCCGCTAAACGAATACGGTCGCCGGTATCAACCCCTGCCGGGATCTTAACGGACAGCGTTTTGCTTTTCTCAACGCGACCATGACCGTGGCATTTGTTGCACGGATCTTTAATCAACGTACCGCGACCCTGACAGTGTGGACAGGTCTGCTGTACGGCAAAAAAGCCCTGACGCATCTGCACCTGACCGGAACCGTGACAGGTTGGACAGGTTTGCGGCTGAGTGCCCACCTTCGCGCCGCTACCGTGGCAGACGTCACACTCTTCCAGAGTCGGAATACGGATCTCTTTGGTGACGCCACGCACGGCTTCTTCCAGAGTGAGATCCATGTTGTAACGTAAATCAGCACCACGTGAGGCGCGCTGACGACCACGACCGCCGCCAAAGATATCGCCAAACACGTCACCAAAGATATCGCTGAAGTCAGCCCCGCCGCCAAAACCGCCGCCGCCGCCCATGCCGCCTTGCTCAAACGCTGCATGGCCGTACTGATCGTAAGCCGCACGTTTTTGCGCATCGGTCAGGATCTCGTACGCTTCTTTGATCTCTTTAAACTTGGCTTCGGCCTCTTTATCACCCTGGTTGCGGTCCGGGTGATATTTCATGGCCAGGCGCTTGTAGGCCTTTTTGATTTCACGCTCTTCCGCTGATTTGGAAACGCCTAAAATCTCGTAATAGTCTTGCTTAGCCATCTCTTTTTATCTGCCCCTAACATGCGTGCACGGGCGGAGAGGAAACCTCTTCGCCCGTGCCAGTAATTACCCGTTCAAAGGGCGATTATTTTTTGTCTTTCACTTCTTCAAACTCGGCGTCGACAACGTCGTCATCTTTCGCGTTGTTTGCAGAAGCATCAGCGCCTGCTGCGCCAGCCTGCTGCTGTGCGTGCTGCTGCTGAGCGATTTCCATCAGTTTCTGGGAAACCTGTGCCAGCGCCTGCATTTTCGCTTCGATATCTGCTTTGTCTTCGCCTTTCAGAGAAGTTTCCAGCGCGGTCAGTGCAGACTCGATGGCAGTTTTGTCATCAGCCGGCAGTTTGTCGCCTGCTTCTTCAACCTGCTTGCGAGTGCTGTGCAGCAGATGGTCACCCTGGTTACGGGTCTGAACCAGCTCTTCAAACTTACGGTCAGATTCTGCGTTCGCTTCTGCTTCGCGAACCATTTTCTGAATTTCTTCTTCGTTCAGACCAGAAGAAGCCTTGATGGTGATCTTCTGCTCTTTACCGCTGTTTTTGTCTTTCGCGGAAACGTGCAGGATACCGTCGGCATCGATGTCAAAAGTCACTTCGATCTGCGGCATACCGCGCGGAGCCGGGCTGATACCATCCAGGTTAAATTGACCCAGATCTTTGTTATCAGCGGCACGTTTACGTTCACCCTGCAGCACGTGGATGGTTACCGCAGACTGGTTGTCTTCAGCGGTAGAGAACACCTGGCTGTGCTTGGTCGGGATAGTGGTGTTTTTCGCGATCAGTGGAGTCATTACGCCACCCATGGTTTCGATACCCAGAGACAGCGGGGTAACGTCCAGCAGCAGCACGTCTTTCACATCACCGGTCAATACACCACCCTGAACGGCAGCACCGATTGCCACTGCTTCGTCCGGGTTAACGTCTTTACGCGGCTCTTTACCGAAGAATTCAGCAACTTTCTTCTGTACCATCGGCATACGAGTCTGACCACCGACCAGGATAACGTCCTGAACGTCGGAAACAGACAGACCAGCATCCTGCAGAGCGACTTTCAGCGGCTCGATAGAACGGTTAACCAGGTCTTCAACCAGGCTTTCCAGTTTCGCACGGGTCACTTTGATGTTCATGTGTTTCGGACCGGTCGCGTCTGCAGTGATGTACGGCAGGTTCACGTCGGTCTGCTGAGCGGAAGACAGTTCGATCTTCGCTTTCTCAGCGGCTTCTTTCAGACGCTGCATCGCCAGCGGGTCGTTACGCAGGTCGATACCCTGATCTTTCTTAAATTCGTCAACCAGGTAGTTGATCATACGGCTGTCGAAGTCTTCACCGCCCAGGTGGGTATCACCGTTGGTTGCCAGAACTTCGAAGGTTTTTTCGCCGTCAACTTCGTCGATTTCGATAATAGAGATATCGAAAGTACCACCACCGAGGTCATATACCGCGATAGTACGGTTGCCGACTTCTTTATCCAGACCGTAAGCCAGCGCAGCTGCGGTTGGTTCGTTGATGATACGTTTTACTTCCAGACCTGCGATACGACCGGCGTCTTTAGTTGCCTGACGCTGAGCATCGTTAAAGTATGCAGGTACGGTGATAACTGCTTCAGTTACCGGCTCACCCAGGTAATCTTCAGCCGTTTTCTTCATTTTTTTCAGCACTTCAGCAGAAATCTGCGGCGGTGCCATTTTCTGACCTTTTACGTCAATCCATGCATCACCGTTGTCAGCACCGATGATTTTGTACGGCATGATGGCTTCATCACGCTGTACTTCTTCGTCCTGGAAGCGGCGGCCAATCAGGCGTTTAATCGCAAACAGGGTGTTTTGCGGGTTTGTCACTGCCTGACGTTTAGCCGGCTGACCAACCAGAGTTTCACCATCCTGGGTATAAGCAATGATAGAAGGCGTGGTGCGATCGCCCTCGGCGTTCTCCAGCACACGTGCAGTAGTGCCATCCATAATCGCTACACAAGAGTTGGTAGTACCCAGGTCGATACCAATAATTTTACCCATCTAAACGTCTCCACTAAAAATTCGGTCATCATGTGGTTGTGAATCTGTAATAAGGGCGAAACGTGCGGTTTCAACTACCCTGAATCGTTTTTTTTCAGACTCACCACTGCGGTTGTCTACAAGATGGGGTCGTAACCCACTTCATCAAGGGGGGAATGAAAATTTTTTTTAGCCTTGTGGCAATAAAATCATAGAAAAAAGGCTAAAAGATAAAAAATGAATAGTTGCCAGCCAGAATTAATTCACACCAGCAATTAAATAAATAAAGCCATTCACATAAAAATTGTAATAAAAAGAAAAGATTACGAGAATGAATCATTTTTCCGACGGCGGTAAGATGGTCTGAAGTCACACACTTTTGCAGCCGTCAAAGAGAAATCCCATGAAATCCTCGTTAACCCTTTCCGCCAGCCTGTTTATGGGCCTGCTGCTGAGCAGCGCCGCGCACGCTAACGATCATAAAGTTTTGGGTATGATTGCCATGCCCCGTAACGAAACCAACGATCTGACCCTAAAACTTCCCGTTTGTCGCGTGGTGAAACGCATTCAACTCACGGCCGATCATGGTGATTTACAGCTCAGTGGCGCATCTGTTTATTTCAAGGCTGCCCGCATGTCCAGCCAAAGTCTGAATGTGCCTTCCTCCATCAAAGAAGGGCAAACGACCAACTGGATCAACATTAATAGTGACAACGACAATAAGCGCTGCGTCAAAAAAATCACCTTCTCCGGCCATACGGTGAACTCCTCTGATATGGCGACGCTGAAAATCATCGGCGACGACTAATTCCGCACACTTTTATTCAGAAGCCATAGAAAACATGAATGTCACGTATTTGAATGACGACGACCTCGACTTTCTTCAGCATTGTAGTGAGGAGCAACTCGCCAATATTACCCGCCTGCTCACGCATAATGAAAAAGGGAAAGCCCGTCTGTCGAGCGTACTAAACCACAACGATTTATTTAAATCGATGGAAGGACACCCGGAACAACATCGCCGCAACTGGCAGCTGATTGCCGGCGAGCTTCAGCATTATGGCGGCGACAGCATTGCCAATAAACTCCGCGGCCATGGAAAACTGTATCGGGCGATTTTGCTGGATGTTTCGAAGCGTCTGAAGCTGAAAACCGACAAAGAGATGTCCACATTCGAAATAGAACAATATCTGCTGGAGCACTTTTTACGTAATGCCTGGCAAAAAATGGATGCGGAACACAAGCGGACCTTTTTACAGGCCGTTGATGCAAAAGTCTCTGAACTGGAAGAACTTTTGCCACTATTAATGAAGGACCGTCATCTGGCGACAGGTGTATCTCACCTGCTCTCCAGCCAGCTTAGCAAGATCCTAAGAACACACGCCGCCGTCAGCGTCATCGGACACGGATTACTGCGTGGAGCCGGACTTGGCGGCCCGGTCGGCGCCGCATTAAACGGAGTTAAAGCGGTGAGCGGCAGCGCCTATCGCGTGACGATTCCGGCGGTACTTCAAATCGCCTGCCTGCGCAGAATGATCGCCCACGCGCAAGCGTGATGCCCATCACAGGGAAAATAATTCATTTTCCCTTCGTTAGATCATAGACAGTGCCCTCTCCCCTGATTATCATGCCGCGCCCCGAAGACTGCGATCGTTATTCGGGGAAACTATTTCACCATTCAATCAATGATGATTTTGAGGAATTATGGGCAACACTAAGTTGGCTAATCCGGCACCGCTGGGCCTGATGGGCTTTGGCATGACCACCATTCTGCTTAACCTGCACAACGCGGGTTTCTTCGCCTTTGACGTTATTATTCTGGCGATGGGCATTTTCTACGGCGGTATCGCGCAAATTTTTGCCGGTCTGCTGGAATATAAAAAAGGCAACACCTTCGGTTTAACCGCCTTTACCTCCTACGGTTCGTTCTGGCTGACGCTGGTTGCGATCCTGATCATGCCGAAAATGGGCCTGGCGGATGCAACCAATGGTCAGTTCCTGGGCGTGTATCTGGGTCTGTGGGGCGTCTTCACTCTGTTCATGTTCTTCGGCACGCTGAAAGCGGCTCGTGCGTTGCAGTTTGTCTTCCTGAGCCTGACGGTGCTGTTCGCGCTGCTGGCCGTTGGCAACATTGCAGGTAACGAAGCGATCATTCACGTTGCTGGCTGGGTTGGCTTAGTGTGTGGCGCAAGCGCCATTTACCTGGCGATGGGTGAAGTGCTGAACGAACAGTTTGGCCGTACCATCCTGCCGATTGGTGAAGCGCACTAATCTGACGTTATCCCCCCTGACGGGGGGATATTCCTTACAAGCGCTGTAACTCTGCCTGCACGTTCGAATCGCGATGATAAATATCCTGTCGCAGCCAAATTCCCAGACCTAACCCCCACCAGCGATAGCGCCAGCACATACCAGGCCGGAGCCATTGGCGACACGCTCATTAACATCGTCACGGCGATTGGCGTCAGACCACCAAAAATGGCGTACGACACGTTGTAAGAGAAGGATATTCCGGTAAAGCGGACTTCCGCCGGAAACGCTCGAACCATGACATAAGGCACCGGCCCCACCACGCCAACGCCCACACACACCAGGACATACAAAAGGAACAAGTGCGGTGGAGGGCGCCCGGGCAGGGGAGCGAAAA
>OJIU01000334.1_pt1 | contig 17773 bp, 17 predicted proteins | sample 1595961 | NCBI WGS metagenome assembly OJIU01 (sample SAMEA4350144, study PRJEB24818) | metagenome | biome: human; feature: gut; material: faeces | place: Denmark | collected 2013-09
CACAGCACTTCTCATACCCCTCTTGTTCTTTCACCCTGCGCCCCCCCCCCTCGCCTACCCCCTCCTCGTCGGCGGCACCGTCAGAAGGATATAAGAGACAGCTTCAAATTGTTCACGGGTAACGATCGATACCGACTGCGGCGTTTCAATATCCGGCGTGGCAAGCTTCGTGGCCCCGCTCTGCATCTGTGAGGTGACAACCACCGTATCGTTTTTTGTTGTTTCCTGCGCCAGCAGAGGAAAAGCCACGCTGCCGGTAACCCATCCCACCAGCAGCGCCAAGCGAGTCTTCGCGAACATGAATATCTCCAAAGGCATGTCTAATTGTAAGTGAGAATTATTACCTTTTTGCTGACGGAGATAGCTATGCCGGATGCCAGGTTGCCTATGCGCAGTGCCAAATTGTCAGGAAATCACGTGCGTAAAACGCAAATATGGATTAGCAAGGTTTGAGCAAATCGCCCGGCGAAAAGCCGTAACGGCGACGAAAAGCGGTAGAAAAGTTGGTGGCGTGCTGATAACCCGACATCCAGGCCGCCTGTTGTACGCTATATCCTTCCAGTAGATATCCGCGCGCACGTTCCAGACGGCAATCGCGCAGGTAGTCGAATACCGAACAGCCATAGGCTGCGCGAAACTTACTGCGCAGGCTGCTGGGACTCATCGCCGCGCGTTGGGCCAGTTCATTAAGGGTGTAGTCATTTTCGGGACTCTGCTCCAGCAGACGGCGAACGACCTCCAGCCGTTGTTGCTCACCGCTGGCCGCAAGGCGTTTGCCGCTCTCAACCTGACACACGCTAAGGCCATGGCCGAACAGTTGTAATATCAGCCCTTCCAGCATCAACTGGCGAGAAACATGGCTAATCGTGCTCTGCTGCGCGTACTGCAGTCCGCTGAGTAAAAACCCCGGTACCTGCCATATAAGCGTCGGTGTCTGGCATCTTTCCCACTCACGCATCAATGATTCAAGCAACCCCGTGCGCCACGCGCCGTCGGGATACAGACCAAGCGATAAGGTTCGCAGTTTGCAGTCGGCATGATGGCGGGCACGCATCGTCTGGTGCTCGCTCAGGCGTGAGCTAAACGCCATCCCGGAACGCACCATATGCTCCTGCCCGTTGAGCGTCAGGATCACGCAACCTTCCATGACTACCAGCATATAGAGAGGGCTGCTGTGGCGGGAGGTGGTTTCGTAAGGTTGCAGCACCTGGACATCAGAGTGCGTTACACACATCCCGCAGGGGAGCGTCATCTCCTCCACCTCACCTTGCAGAACGGGGCTGCAGGATGGTAAATCCGGCTTTTGCGCCAACAGGGGAAAACGGTAATCAATCCCGTAGCGCTCACCAAAATCCATAAACTCGCTGACGGAGAAGGTGCGAGCAACGCGTCTGGAGGCATTCAGGGCGGTGGTGTTCTTCATGCTGTCTTCTGCACAGGAAATGGGATTAACGATTTATCACTGAAGCAACATTACCATTCCCTGAACAACACGACAATAATAATGAGAACCATTATCAATATGGTAAAACTAAATAATTCGCTTACTCCAGCCAGTTCAGATCTGCCGTAGGGGTACACGGCGCAGCCTCTTTTAACCAGCGATACAGTAACTCAATATTTCTGAGCCGTGTGGAAGCCTTTGGCCAAACAAGGTAATACCCCTCGCCGGTCGCCACCACATCTTTAAACGGTAACGCCAGCATTCCGGACTGAATAGCGGCGTGGCTTAACAACAGATCGGCAACAGAAACACCATGACCGCTCATCGCCGCAAGACTCCCCTGTTCCAGCGTGTCGAACACTTTGCCACGTGCCAGATTCAACGCAGGAAACTTCCCGGTGCGTTGTAGCCATCGACGCCAGTCGCGGCGATCGGCGGAGGGGTGAATCAATTCGCAGGCACAAAGATCACGCTGCGCTTGCGCCAGTAACGCAGGTGAGCACACTGGAATAAGCCACTCAAGAAACAGTAACCGGCTATCGGTATCGTCACCAAAATGGCCATTCCCTAATAGGATCGCACAGTCATACGGTTCTCGGCTGAAGGCCACCGAATCGGTATCCATCCAGATGCTGGCAATTTCGATCACTGGGGTTGGATGCGCCTCACGGAAATAGCGCAGCACGTCCAATAGCCAGCGCATCGTCAACGTGGACGGCGCTTTCAATCGCAACTGATGGCTGCTGCTGCGAAAAGCATGACATGCCTGTTCCAGACTCTGAAACCCGACAGTCAGTTGCTGCGCCAGCCCCTGGCCGGAAGGCGTTATCTCAACGCGTGGGCCGCTGCGAACAAATAGCTCACAGTCAAACCATGCTTCCAGCGTGCGAATATGTCGGCTTACCGCGCCCGGCGTTACGTTAAGTTGAATAGCGGCTTTACTGAACGACCCCAACCTGGCTGCGGCTTCAAAAGCCCTCAGGGCGTACAACGGAGGTAGTGTCATCGTGAATTTCTATATTGAGTTTTACTCACAGTTAAGCGCAGTTTTATTCGTTTTTCAATGCGTCACTCAGGAGGAATACTGATGGAAAATATCATCAGGATAATCAGGTATGAATTTCACTTTACTGGCTGCCTACAGCCTCAGCATTGTAACCCTGCTGCTAACACCCGGCCCCGTCGTGGCGCTGGTTACCGCCACCGCAGCCCAGTATGGTTACCGCCGGGCATTTATCACGCTTGTTGGTACTAACGGCGCTTCTTTAGTACTGATTGCTCTGGCTGCGTTGATGCTGGCAGGCGTGGTGTCGATCTCTACAATATGGCTTGGCGTACTGGGTCTTGCGGGATCGTTGTATATCGGCGTGATGGCGATTAACGGCATGCGGGGCAAAATTCCAAACTTCGCGCCGGGTGCACGAGAACGCGATAACAGCGGGCTAATCCACGGTTTTCTGACCGGGGTCGCCAACCCGAAGGATATTCTGTTTTTCGTTGCGTTTTTTCCGCAGTTCATTGCCATTACACAAGACTTCGCCACCAGCATTCTGACGCTAACGCTGGTGTGGGTTATTTTTGATGTTGCAGTGCTGTCGTTTTACATCGTGATTTTTAAACGCTGGATGCCCGCACGTTTTACCCGGCACAGCCTTTTTATCTCCTCACTGTTTTTGCTGGCGGTAGCGATATTTGGCGTAATCTATAATGTGAACGCGTTACAAATACTTTCACTCGCAAATTAAGCCTGGCAAGTTGTTCAGCTAATCATCTCATCAGGCGGAATAACCCACTGATGAGATGAGCAGCGCCGGGTTAACGCCCTGAACACTATGCTACGATTTTTCTTCCACCTGAAATACAGCCACCGCCTCGGACAGCATGGCCGACTGCTCTTCCACACTGCCTGTCGTGGCGGCAATCTCCTCAACCAACGATGCGTTCTGTTGAGTCACTTGCTCCATCTGCGTTACCGCGACCCGGATCTGTTCAATACCACGGCTTTGTTCTCCTGATGCGCCGGAGATATCTTCCATTAATACGTTGATGTTGCGTATCGCTTTGGCGAGATCCGCCATCATGACCCCACTATTTTCAGCTATCTCAACGCCTTCTTTGACGCTGATTGCCGCTTTGGCTACCAGTTCACTGATCTCTTTCGCCGAGGCGGCGCTACGCTGGGCAAGGGTTCTGACTTCACTGGCTACAACGGCAAACCCACGCCCGGATTCACCTGCGCGTGCTGCTTCTACCGCGGCGTTTAACGCCAGGATATTGGTCTGAAACGCAATACTATCAATAACATGTGATATTTCGTTTACGCTTTGCGCATTGATGCTGATCAGGTGAATTTTCTCGACCATCTCACTCATCAAACGCTCGCCGCGCAGGGCCATTTCTGAGCTTTCACTGGTCATGGCAGATGCCTGGTGGGACTTATCGGAGTTATTTCTTGTCGTTACCGAAATCTGTTCCATGCTGGCCGCCGTTTCCACCACTGCCGCCGCCTGCTGCTCCGTTCTGGTCGATAAGTCTGAATTACCGGAAGCAATTTCCTGCATACCCGTATTAATCGATTCGACGCCATCGCGAATGGTGCTGACCGTCTCACGCAGACCGTTCTGCATATTTTGTAAATTCAAACACAACAGACCTATCTCATTATTACCCGATACCTTAACCGGATGACTCAGATCGCCTTTGCCAATCCGTGAAAAATGCTCAGACACGGTATTTAATGGCCGAATGATTGTCCGGTTCATCCAGATATTGCAGATAAAAAAGATAAGTACTGTTACCATCAGGATCACAGATACCTTCAGTACTGACTTATTAAACTGAACGTGGGTCTGTTCTACGATCTTTTCACCGACCAACAGTGTTGATTTGTAATAATTCTCCACCTGGCTATCAAAGTTTTTGCGAATAGCAAGCAGTTCAGGCTCGATAGTTACTTGTTTATCCACAATACTGCCGGTAGAAATCATCTCATTTAATTTATCAACATTTTTTTGTGCCGCATTCATTTGTTGTTCAAATGCTGCCCTGATAGTTTTACCGATCTGCGGATTATCAGCGGTTAAACCTGGTATGTCCCAGAAATTATTGAACTGTTTTCTGGCTTTACCAATCTCCTCTTGCGCCTGGCTCAATGTTTGTTGGGTATCAGACACATTATTCAACTGAATATTATCAAGTCCCCCTCTTATTTTATAAACAGCCTCAGCAACCTGATGCAATGCATCCTGTTCCTTAATGACATTATGCAGTAAAAGTGTACTTTTTTGGTTCTCTTTGAGATCGATGAGCTCAAATCCATTAGAAAAAAACTGCATAAAAGTGAATAACAACAGCAATAATAACAGACTGGTTTTAATCCTCATATCCTTTAACATTTGAACATCTCCATAACAATAAAGTTCATCCACGACCTAATTGTTATCGACCCGCAAAGAAATACCTTAACCTGTAAAATGGTTAATTATCAGAACGTATTTTCGCTGGCTTTCTCGTCATAAATTAGTTGCACGAACCCACACTCTGCGGCCGGCCGCATATATCTCAAGCAGGGATAAATAAAACCAGAACAAACCCACATTAATATTATTTATGGATAATAAAATGATACGCAAATTGAACGCCAACAAGCCATTGAGAATAGCTGAGTTGGCGTTATCTGACTTAAACCAGGCAGCGAATATAGACGGTAACCTCTGCCTGTCTATCGCCCGGAACCCGCACCCAGGACAACGAATCAACGGTGATTGGCGCCATTTCATTTTCTAAGCGTAATAAAGGCGTACTGCCATCTGGCGTACCTGTGCTTTCCGCTATCTCGAGAACGCCCCGAAAAGAAATGGATACGTTGTCTGGAATATTAGACAACCTAATCCATTCGCTGCCGATCGCTAACTTTCGCGTAAACATTCGCTATCCTTGGCGCGTGGTTTATATCCGATACATTGATATGTAGAACAATACATTCTTCGAATTATCAGCACACTGCTCAGTTCGTCAGTTAAGCATTACTTACCTGAAGAAAATGGAAGTGGTAAAACTCATTCGATATGTGCTTTACAAATTCAACTGCGAGGTTATGTTTGATGAAAGTTAACTTTGCAAACTCAACATCACCATACACCCGGATACAGAAGGGGTTAACAATCTCTCCCTGAATGCCAAAGCACTCCTGGAGTCTGGTGTCATCCATAAAAATAAAATTACCGTCTCTTACCTTAATTTTTTCATGCAGATCTCGCCATTTCTCCGGCGTAAGCAAAAAGCTTTCCCAGCCATTATTTCTCAATACCTCGATCGTATGAGTAAACTTAAAATAATCGTTTTGCATTGTTACATCACCACTCGAAGTCGAGTACAGGTATTCTATTTTAAATTTAAGCTGTGCATTGAGGCTTTTTTTCTTTCCTTCATCAATTAACCACTGAAGCTCATTGACGATACTCCTTGAAAAGAGTTTTCTTTTTTTAGCGATGGCCAGCCAATGCATAATAAAAAGATGTTCTGACATTTTAGAGTTAATCTTACGATCCTGTGTTGCGATACCGATTGCAACTAATGCACTCCAGGTAAACGCTTCCAGGTCATCCTGATAATGGTGTCGTAACGTACTAACTTTTCCTGAATCTTTTACCACTGAAACCTGCCCAAATAAATCATTATTTCATGTCGACCTTGCATCATTCCATTTAAAAAACTACTACAACTAAAAACCTCAAAATATGATCCAGATTAATATATTTCAATGTAAAAAATGAACCCTGAAACACATTATCTTTATTAATCATTAATAGTTGAAAGGTTGACCACAAATAATAAGAACAGCTCAATAAAGCTGAAAGCTAATAATAATCACCAGCAATCAATGCAACAACATATCAAACCAGAAAACCTCCAGATTCAATGAATCGGAGGTTTGCCTGTGCCTGCAATTGTTAATAGAAAATACCGATGATCAGAGTATGAGTAACAAAACCTACGATCAACGGCACGGCGGTCCGTTTCACCACATCAAATGGGGTTATTTTGGCTCCGCTGGAAACGGCAATCACCACGCCGGATACCGGTGAAATTGCCCGTCCCATATGCGATGCCTGTTGCATCGGCAGGATCATGGCAACAGCATTAGCCCCCATGCTGGCGGCGATTTGCGGGATGAGCTCAACAAAGGCGAGGAATGGCGCATTTCCCGAGCCCATAATGATTGCCGCGGCCAGCGTCACCAACGCAAATACCACCGCCATGGCAAACGGTGGTAACCCCAGGTGTTCAGCCATCAGTATAAGTTGGTCGATAGCACCGATAACCTTAATGCCATGAGCAAAAACCCCCGCCGCCACCAACAGTCCAACCACGCCAGTAAACGCAGTGCCCATTCCCTTAAGGAAATGGCTGAATCCTTCGCATACCGACTTTAAATCACGCACCCGCAGCCACTCGATCAGCATACAGATTGCCATTGAAATGAGGACAATGGTGATAATATTCAGGTTAATACCGCTGACGAACATTTCGGATGATCCCACTGCCATCAGAATTGGTAGCATCGGAAGCAGCGCGTAAAATGCCGGAGCTTTTCCTGAGTCAGTCACCTCAGCGCTACCGATTTCCCGTGGTAACGTCCCCGCTTTACGGTCACAATGTCGCTGCCAAAAAAAATGGCAAACGCCGACGACCAGAACCGTTGCCAGCGCGGCGGGTCCCTGGTGGTAGACAACATATTCCACCACATCCATATTGACCGCTTTAGAGCCCCGGATAGCATCGATTGCCGTCGGGGTGTAAGCCACGCCAAGCGAAGTGGCAATAACCCCGGCAGCCGAAGCCGCAGAAAGCCCTAATCCCAGCATAATGGGGAACATCGTCCCCATCAGCAATACGGCAAGCCCGGTTGCTGAAGGAATGGCCAACTGCAGGAGGCTGGCGAGCAGGTAGGAGAAAAAGAGCAGCACATAGGGTGAACGCAGCGTCCGTAAGGGTTTCGTGACGACGCGCACGACCGCTTCATTTGCCCCGATGTGGTCCATGTAATGCGCAAATCCCATTAACGCCATGATCATCAGGCCGAGATCGGCGGCACGGGTGCTGAAGAGATCGCGCATCACCTCGAAAGGATCAAGGAAGGAAATCCCCGTACTGGCAACGCCCTTCGGTAATACCGTCCCCCATCCGGTTAACGCGGTGCAAATCATCAGAACTAAGCCCGCAATAAATAGCACAGGTTCAGCGCGATAACCTTTCAGAATCAGACGCGCCACCATCACGATAACCAGAAGCGCGATTAACACCTGAATCATGGCTGAGCTCTCCGCTGCGAGAACTCAGTATACGTTTCCTCAATGACCGCCACCACGACATCGCTGGCAGCCCGTAAGGAACGCACCGGCAGATACTCATAAATTGAATGGAAGTTATGAGCACCGGTGAAAATATTTGGGCACGGCAATCCTTTTTGCGACAGAACCGCGCCATCATACCCGCCACGCATAGCGACAGGGGCTGGGGTAATGCCACATTTCTGATAAGCGCGCAATGCAATATCAATCGGATAGCGCGCATCACCCTGCAGGCTATTAAACACATTCTGATAGCGATCGGCTAAATGACAGACCACGCTGTTTTCTCCCCACAGCGCACAGGTGCTTACGGCAAGCTGACGGATAAACGCCATTCGCGCCTTATAACCTTCTTCACTGAAGTCGCGGATATCCAGCTTAAGGACCGTACGGGCGCTGTTACCCTGTAGCTGTTTTACCCAGTAATAACCTTCGCGCCTTTCCGTATACTCAGGCGCTTCTCCCCCTGGTAGCATCGCAATAAACTTATGCGCCATCAGCAGCGAGTTCTTGAGCTTACCTTTGGCCGACATCGGGTGTGCGGACTGCCCGGTAAAGATGATTTCCGCATCACCCGCATTCCAGTTTTCGTAAACAAACTCACCGATACCGCAGCAGTCCAGGGTATAGCCAAAATCAGCACCAAACGCCGCAACATCAAACGCTTTTGCGCCACGCAGGCCCTGTTCCTCGTCCGGGACAAAACCGACTTTCACCGGCCCATGTTTAATCTCCGGATGCGTAATCAGATACTCCAGGGCATTCATAATTGCGGCGATGGCGGCTTTATCGTCTGCCCCTAACAGACTGGTTCCATCCGTTACCAACAGGTCATCACCGATATAATTTTTCAGTTCTGGAAATTCACTTTCGCGCAGGTAAATATTCAGCTCTTTGTTCAGGCATAAACCCCCCCCGCGATAATGCAGACGCTGTGCTTTGGTGTCTGTGGTCTGTTCAGCACTGGTATCCAGATGACCAAAAAAGGAGACCACCGGGATCGCGTCATCGGTATTGCCAGGTAAGGTTGCCGTCACAATAGCGGTATCCCTGACCTCAATGTTTTCCATTCCTAATGCTTCAAGTTCTGCTGCAAGCAGTTTTGCCAGTTCCATTTGACCTGGGGAAGAAGGCATTATCCCATTAGCGCCGTTTTCCCTTGATGTCGTGGTATTGATTTTCGTGTAGTTTATAAAGCGTTCAACAATATCCATTCCAGGTGATCCTTAATGTATCATTTAAGAGGTACTGCGAGAGAAGACCAGCATGCAGCGCGGGTTGATGAATCTGAGAACCGAATAAAATCAGCGTTCATCCCAGAACGCTGATTTTATGGGCACTACGACAACGATTTATATAAAGGAAGATAAAAAGGCTAGTGGTTGTACCTGTGATTAAAAACTCCTTTCTGATTGATGAAATCATATTCCCTGTCTGTTTTTACTGCTATTTCCCATGGTGTTGAGCTAACAGAAGTCATAAATAGTATCCGTATACCTAAGAGATAATAGAAATCATTTAGATTCCTGTATTCTGCACCGGTATAAGACGTACCATCGCTATATTTTTTTAATGAACGAATACTGTTACAGCTACATGCAACCGTTTGCACTTCTCTACAAATAGCCAGTTAACGCACTAAAATCCGTGAACAAAATCACAATTACTTCAAAATCACGCTTTTCTCATTACCATGAAAAACAGTTAGTTATAAGAGAAATCATATAATACCCCTATAAATTAAGGTGGATTCATACTATTCACAATGGAATATGTTCATAGTGGTACTATTTCAATATTACAAAACCCGTTGAACAAAGATCTCACAAGACATTATTAAAAAGGCTCCAACAACAATATTAATATTTTATTCAAAGTGCTTAACAAATTTATCCACATACAAAAAAAACCTCTCCCCTGAGAAGAGATTCAGGGCAGAGGTAATACGGGTGTTAAGGACATATTTATAGTTTTAATGATAACAGAAGAGCTTCTTGCAGGATCGAGTATACACACTTAGCAACATTAAGAAAATTCTTAAAACAATGAAATTAAAAATTTAATTTAAAACCACTTTTATAATCAAGAAGTATTTATCAAAGCAAAAAAGCAAGCAACAGAAAACTTTAATCGCATTAATCAATGATGTCATAATAATTAAACAGCAACGCTGCGTGGCTAACGATGACGATATTTACGATGTTCAAATATTAAATTATATTGATACATCAACGCATTTTCACATAACAAGAATTAAAAAGTCGTTAAATAAGCAAAATACACTTTTTCGTTACTGATCACACTTCTTCCACAGGGAGATTCCCCCTGCTGTTCCTTGCTGGTATGATTCAGCAGGTAAATACCTTCTAACTCAACCCGAGGCTTTGATGCTGGAGAATGTAATCATCTGATAATCAGCTTCCCGACCTTTTCAGGCCGGACTGGTTATCAATGCGCCGAAATCGAATGCGGACACCGCTGTGTGTTTGCACGTTTTGCACATGATGATTAAACAGGTTTTCCAGTATGAATTTATCCCGTCAGGAACAACGTACCTTACACGTTCTCGCCAAAGGTGGTCGTATTGCTCACGTCCGCGATGCCTCAGGCCGCGTCACTTCCGTCGAATGTTATAGCCGCGAAGGATTGCTTCTCTGCGACTGCACACTCGACGTATTCAAAAAGCTCAGAACCAAAAAGCTGATCAAATCCGTCAATGGTCAGCCCTACCGTATCAATACTACCGGGCTGAACAACGTTCGCGCCCAACTGGATAATCGCTAAGGAGAGAGAAATGGATATCCCGAAGATTTTTACAATCAGCGAAAGCGCACATCGCATTCATAATCCGTTCACCGCGCAGAAATACGCCACGTTAGGTCAGGCTTTGCGAATGGCCTCAGGCACCCGCATCCTGGACCTTGGCAGCGGATCGGGTGAGATGTTGTGCACCTGGGCACGCGATCATAATATTTCCGGCGTAGGTCTCGATATGAGCATGCTGTTCAGTGAGCAAGCCACTCTACGAGCCAAAGAATTGGGCGTCACTGAGCGCGTGCGTTTTATTCATGCCGATGCAACAGGTTATATCGCTGAAGAAAAATTCGATATTGCCGCCTGCGTTGGCGCAACCTGGATTGCAGGCGGCGTTGCCGGAACGGTCAGACAGCTGGAACAAAGTCTCAAACCCGACGGGATCATACTCATCGGCGAACCATACTGGCGTCTGATGCCCGCAACGGAGGAGATTGCCCAGACTTGCGGCGCGACGTCAGTGACTGATTTCCTCTCTCTGCCGGAACTCGTTTCATCTTTCGACCAGCTCGGTTATAACGTGGTTGAAATGGTACTGGCTGACCAGGAGGGTTGGGACAGATACGAGGCGGCAAAATGGTTAACGATGCGCCGGTGGCTGGAGGCAAATCCGAACGATGACTTTGCCCCGGAAGTCAGAGAACAACTGAGAGGTTCACCAGCACGCCACGTTGCATTCACCCGTGAATACATTGGCTGGGGCGTGTTCGCACTTATGCAGAGGTAATAGGTAAAGTCGGTATAGCCAGGCAGGTTGTACCGACTTTCTCATGGCTTACTTCATTAATACTTCAACAAATTTAGCCAGCCATTGCGGATGCGCGGGCCATGCCGGCGCGGTAATCAGATTGCCATCAACGTGGGCCTGGTCAATACCGATGTCTGCGTAATGTCCACCGCTCAGACGAACCTCTGGCGCACAGGCCGGATAGGCGCTACAGGTCCGATTTTCTAACACCCCCGCCGCCGCTAACAGCTGAGGCCCATGACAAACCGCGGCGATAGGTTTACCGGCTGCGTTGAAATCTTGCACCAGCTTGATGACATCCGGATTCAATCGGAGATATTCCGGAGCACGTCCGCCAGGGATCAGCAGCGCGTCGTAATCTGCGGCCCGCGCCTCGGCAAAATTCGCATTCAACGTAAAACGATGCCCGGGCTTTTCACTGTAGGTCTGCTCCCCATCAAAATCATGAATAGCGGTTTGAACGTAGTCACCCTGGCTTTTATCCGGACAGACAGCATCAACACGATGGCCCAGCATTTGCAGTGCCTGAAAAGGCACCATCGTTTCATAATCTTCGACATAATCTCCGACCAGCATCAGTATCTTCTTCATTCACATCCCCCGCTCTCGATTATTAATGATGAGAAATAACGGCCATCTTTACTATAGCCCACGCATTTCACGGCATTAATAAATACAACAGAACACGCCGTCACCCGACGTCAGAAAGTAGTTATCCTTGTCCCTCCATCAGATACAGGCATGTGATGATTCACCGCCGGCTGAACCCATTTTATTCTCTATAATGATGCCGTGATTGCACCAGTATTAAATACTATTCTGAATAATGGCGGCCTTTACAATATTCTATTTATCAAAGAAATATGAGAATCCTGCCATACATCCTCAGGGCTAATAAATCCTTTCGGATTATATGCAATGCTAATTCCGGCATTGTTGAAGCAAGCGTAGACGAGTTCGGAGCAGATGTATTCCCTGTCCTTTTTCGATTTTCCCTTCCCAAGTGCTATCCTCGCAAGGATGCGTGCTATTTCTTCTTTATCATATGGACGGGTTAGTTCATTAAGACCAAAAGCGGCTACTTGCTCAACGGCAGACTTAGACAACACATCATACCTGGCGAGAACAACCCGGCCTTTGTAAGGTTTCCCAATATCATCATAATCAGATAGATATTTTGATAATGGAGCAAGTCGTACCCCCATATCTTCCACGCTTTCCAGGAGCAACACGCGATCTATTTGCGGTAAAACAAAAACAATCCCCACATGGCTCCATGGTGAATCAGTCATCTTTTCAATTGCTTTTGATACCAGGTAGTCTCCGGAGGCGAAAAAAAGGTCACCTGATTTTAACGTTTCACGCAACGTGGCATAATTAACCACTTTCATCGCTTTGACTTGTGCTAAATCAATATGATTTGGCATGTGAACCTCGAAGAGAAAAAAGGATGGTATTAAAAGTTTATCCAACCTGCTGCTATATCTCTCTACGACGAAATAACGATACCGGATCTCTTTTTACGGCCGAGGGCGCCCTTGACGGCACGCCCTGTTGTTAATACCCGAAATAGCAAGGTGGTTCGTCGTCTGATTTATTCCCCATCACTCCCAGACCCGCTCAGATTTCGCGGCATCAAACTGCGGCGGCGGCTTACGAAAACGTCCGGTCAGCCAGGCAAGGTACACCAGCCCAACGCCGGCCCATACCAGTCCCAGCGTCAACGATGTCACCTCCAGATTTACCCACAGTACGGCAACGGTGGCGGCACCGACCATCGGCAATACCAGATAATGCAACTTCTCTTGCCAGGTATGCTTGCGTCCTTCACGACGCCAGAAGTGGTTAAACACGGAGAGATTAACGAACGTAAAGGCCACCAGCGCGCCAAAATTAATCAGCGCCGTAGCTGTCACCAAATCAAAAAACAGGGCCGACAGCGCCACAATCCCGACCATAATGACGTTCAGCGCGGGTGTACGCCATTTCGGATGAACATAGCCAAAGTACTTCTCCGGGAAGACATTATCGCGGCCCATCACGTACAGCAGACGCGAAACACTGGCATGCGACGCCAGACCTGACGCCAGCGTATTCACAAAGGTGGTACACAGGAAAATTGACTGGAATAGTTTACCGCCGACGTACAACGCAATCTCCGGCAGCGCCGCATCCGGGTCTTTAAATCGGCTAATGTCTGGAAAGAACAACTGCATAAAGAACGAAGCGGCAATGAAGATCAGTCCGCCGTACAGCGCGGTGAGGAAAATAGCTTTTGGGATGGTACGTGCGGCATCCGGCGTCTCTTCAGAGAGCGTCGTTACCGCATCAAAGCCGAGAAACGAGAAACAGACAATGGTCGCCCCGGTGATAATCGGAATCAAATGCGCATTCTGGCTGATAAACGGTTGCAGCGACCAGACGGTCCCTACCCCCTCGCCTTTGTGCAGCCCCTGTACCACGAGGAAAATGAACACCACGATTATCGCCACCTGTACCAGAACAAACAGCGCATTAAAGTTCGCCACCAGGTTAACGCTTTTCAAATTGGCCGCGGTGAGGATCGCCACGAACATCACTACCCAAATCCATGGCGCAACCCCCGGGAACAGCGCGGAAAGGTAAATTTTCGCCAGTAGGACGTTAATCATCGGCAGGAAAAGATAGTCAAGCAGTGACGACCAGCCGACCATAAACCCCACATGCGGATTAATCGCTTTTTGCGCGTAGGTATAGGCCGAACCGGCTTGTGGAAACTGGCGCACCAGCTTTCCATAACTGATGGCGGTAAACAGAACTCCCGCCAGGGCCAGCAGATAAGAGGCCGGAACATGGCCATTGCTGATACCCGAAACAATGCCAAAGGTGTCAAACACCGTCATCGGCGTGAGATAGGCCAGCCCCATCACCACCACCTGCCACAGCTTCAGGGATTTTCGCAGCTGTGCTTTGCCCGGCTGGGCAGCATGATCCGCAGAAGGATTAGTCGACATAGCTTTCCTCCCCGCGACGAGCCCTGATCTGCGTTCGAAACGAGGGTACAGCAGACCTGGGTCGTGTCGGGGAGGAGAGCCATAAGAAAGGCGTCAATGTTGCACCGCACAGGAGCGGTCCGTACTTACTGCGGGAGCCATGGATGCTCACGCGGGGCTGTTTTTTAAACATAGGCATCATCACATTTCCTCGTCACAAACTCTGTCGGTTATCTGAAGACCCGTTGTCGCCCGCGCTCCATTACGCGACATCCGGGAAATGGCAGGTGATCCTGCAATTTTTACGGGCTGGCTCCGCTCAGCCCGCATGATGCGACTTCTTTTTCAATGACCTGTACAACGGTCAGGCGTTTTTCAGCATCCACTCAATTTCAGTGTCGGTAATCAGACGTTCAAACTGGATCAGCTCATCGTTTTTACAGGCGTGATACACATGGCTAAACCGCTCCCCGAGCAATTCACGCAGACTGTTGTTTTGCATGAACTCCCACAGCGCATCGCTCTGGCGGATAGGAAAAGGTAGCCCTTCCTGCTCCAGTCCGTTGCCTTCCACCTCATCCTGCAACGGCAGTTCGTTATCCAGACCGTGGAGGATCCCCGCCAGAATGGTCGACATCACCAGGTACGGGTTAGCATCCGCCCCCGCCACGCGATATTCAACCCGATGGTTATCACGATCGCCGCAGGGAATACGCAGCGCCACCGTACGGTTGTTGTGCCCCCAGGAAGCCTGGGTCGGAACATACATCCCCGGCTGGAAACGGCGATAAGAGTTCACGTTCGGCGCCAGCAGCGCCATTGACGCGGGCATCAGATCAATCATCCCGGCAAGCGCCCGCTTAAGTAATGCGGAATCATCGCCATTCGCATCGGCCAGCACGTTCTCGCCTTTGTTATTCATAATGCTGATGTGGATATGCATCCCGCTACCGGCATGCTCCTCATAAGGCTTTGCCATAAACGTGGCATGCATCTTGTGTTTTTCTGCCACCAGCCGTACCAGGCGTTTCAGCGCCAGCGCGTCGTCGCAGGCGTCGAGTACGTTATCGGTATGGTAGAGATTGATTTCAAACTGCCCCGGGGAGGCTTCAGCTACCGCGCCGTCTGCCGGGATCAGCTGCAAACGGGCCAGTTCATCGATATCGTTGAGCACATCTGCAAAGTGGTTCAGGTTATCAACAGAGTAAACCTGACTTTGGGTATTACGATCGTCCGTTCCCGGCGCGCACGGCGGCTGCAGATAACCTTCGGGATCGCGCTTACGATCGAGTAAATAGAACTCCAGCTCTACCGCTACGACGGGGAACAGACCGCGCTGGCGTAGTTTCTGCCAGAGTCGGTTAAGTACGTTCCGCGGCTCAACGTCAAAGGGAGCGCCATCTTCATCCAGCATCGTCAGCATCATCTGCGCAATAAACTCCGGATCGGCGGCCGAAGGGGTTAACGTGCCGGCCACCGGAACACAGGTCCGATCCGGTTCGCCAAGCTCCTGGCCTAATCCAGCCTCTTCGACCACATTGCCAAGAATATCCATCGCGAAAACGGATGCCGGGAAATAGCAGCCTTTCTCTAACTTATGTAATCCTGCAACCGGAAGGCGCTTACCGCGAAAACAGCCATTAAGGTCGGTTAACAGCACATCCACATACTGCGTATTGGGATACCGTTCCAGATACTGTTTAACTTCACGCGCAAACGCGCTACTTCGTCTCTCTTCAGAATGCTGAACAAAATTCTCAACTTCTACGATATTGGTTTCCATGATTCACCGCCGTTGGCCTGGTAAGCTGTTCTGTGATTTGACTGTTAAATATAATGTCCACCCTTCGACTCTGGATGCAAACAAATTGTTTGTCAAATGTTAAATTAAGTTTGCTAGAAGGTTATTCCGCTGCTAGATTGAGAAAATAATGAACGGAATGGCGCAACAAGGAACCGTTTGGCAATAATTTATTCCAAAACGTGAGGTCGATCATGGGCAATATATTTGACAAGCCAGTTATTGGTGTCGTGATGTGCAGGAACAGGCTTAAGGGTCACCAGACCCAGACTCTGCAAGAAAAGTACCTGAATGCGGTATTAAATGCCGGTGGATTACCGATAGCGCTTCCCCATGCGCTCGCGGAACCCGAATTGCTAAACGCACTGTTACCGAAACTGGATGGTATCTTCCTGCCAGGAAGCCCAAGCAATGTGCAGCCGCACCTCTATGGTGAAAATGGCGATGAGTCTGACGCCGATCCCGGGCGTGATCTTCTGAGCATGGCGCTAATTACCGCCGGGCTCGAAAGGCGCATTCCCATTTTCGCCATCTGCCGGGGCTTACAGGAATTAGTTGTCGCCACTGGCGGGACTCTGTATCGTCGCCTGTGCGATCACTCACAGTTCCTGGAACATCGTGAAGATGCAGAACTCCCGGTGGAGCAGCAATATGCGCCATCTCATGAAGTTCAGGTTCAACAGGGAGGATTGCTATCTCAGTTAATACCAGGTTGCAGCACGTTTTGGGTTAACTCCCTGCATGGTCAGGGCGTAAAAACACTTGGCCCGCAGATGCGCGTGGAAGCACGCTCGCAGGATGGATTAGTGGAAGCTGCCAGCGTCCATGACCATCCTTTCGCGCTCGGCGTGCAGTGGCACCCGGAATGGAACAGTAGCGAATACGCCCTGTCGCGTTTGTTACTTGAAGGTTTTATCACCGCTTGTCAGAACCACCTCGCTGAAAAACAGCGACTCTGACCACTACTGTTAAGGAAATGCAATTATGAGCGATGACGGCCTGGCGCCGGGTAAACGTTTGTCAGAGATCCGCCAGCAATTGGGTCTTTCGCAGCGTCGTGCCGCCGAACTGTCTGGGTTAACGCATAGCGCCATCAGCACCATAGAGCAGGATAAAGTCAGTCCTGCCATCAGTACGCTGCAAAAGCTATTGAAAGTATATGGGCTGTCGCTCTCCGAGTTCTTCGCGGAACCGGAAAAGCCTGACGAACCGCAGGTGGTTATCAATCAGGATGATTTGATTGAGATCGGGAGTCAGGGAGTATCCATGAAGTTAGTTCACAACGGAAATCCGAATCGTACGCTGGCAATGATGTTTGAAACCTATCAGCCAGGCACGACAACCGGGGAGAGAATTAAACATCAGGGTGAAGAGATTGGCACAATACTGGAAGGTGAAGTGATACTGACCATCAACGGTCAAACGTATCCTCTGGTTGCAGGACAAAGTTATGCCATAAACACCGGCATACCTCATAGTTTCAGCAACACCTCGGCAGGGATCTGCCGCATCATCAGTGCCCACACTCCCACCACTTTCTAATAAGTAGCGGCCTGAGTTTCTCAGGCCTTCTTAAGTAACGCGCATTAACAGGGTACATCCCTGGGGCATCGTGCAGCCTGATTTTGCCTGAAAAAGAAC
>OJIU01000340.1_pt1 | contig 17565 bp, 16 predicted proteins | sample 1595961 | NCBI WGS metagenome assembly OJIU01 (sample SAMEA4350144, study PRJEB24818) | metagenome | biome: human; feature: gut; material: faeces | place: Denmark | collected 2013-09
ACCCGCCCGATGGAGCTTTATATCAATGGCGAACTGGTGAGCAAGTGGGATGAATGAGTTTAAGCGTTTTGAAGACCGGCTGGCCGGACTGATTGAATCGCTGTCACCGTCAGGGCGTCGGCGACTGAGCGCCGAACTGGCGAAACGTCTGCGGCAGAGTCAGCAGCGTCGGGTGATGGCACAGAAAGCCCCGGATGGCACACCCTATGCGCCACGCCAGCAGCAGAGCGCCAGAAAAAAGACCGGTCGTGTTAAGCGAAAAATGTTTGCGAAACTTATCACCAGTCGTTTTTTGCATATCCGCGCCAGCCCGGAGCAGGCATCAATGGAGTTTTACGGCGGGAAGTCACCGAAAATCGCCAGTGTGCATCAGTTCGGTCTGTCGGAAGAAAACCGGAAAGACGGTAAGAAAATTGATTATCCGGCGCGCCCTCTGCTCGGCTTTACCGGTGAGGATGTGCAGATGATTGAAGAGATTATCCTGGCTCACCTCGACCGTTAGTTGTGCCATTCCCGACACCTCATCGTCACATTGCCGCCGGTATGACCCGGCGGCATCCTTCCCGTTATGAACACTCTCGCAAATATCCAGGAACTCGCGCGCGCACTGCGCAACATGATACGCCCCGGCATTATCGTCGAAACCGACCTTAACGCCGGTCGCTGCCGAGTGCAGACCGGCGGCATGTGCACCGACTGGCTTCAGTGGCTGACCCATCGCGCCGGTCGTTCGCGCACATGGTGGGCACCTTCCGTGGGGGAACAGGTGCTGATTCTGGCCGTGGGCGGTGAACTCGACACGGCGTTCGTTCTGCCGGGGATTTATTCCGGCGATAACCCCGCACCGTCTGCGTCGGCGGATGCCCTGCATATCCGTTTCCCTGACGGGGCGGTGATTGAGTATGAACCTGAAACCAGTGCGCTCACGGTAAGCGGAATTAAAACGGCCAGCGTGACGGCTTCTGATTCTGTTACTGCCACGGTGCCGGTGGTTATGGTGAAAGCATCAACCCGCGTCACCCTGGACACACCGGAGGTGGTCTGCACCAACAGGCTGATTACCGGCACGCTGGAAGTGCAGAAGGGCGGGATGATGCGCGGCAACATTGAACACACCGGCGGTGAACTCTCATCAAACGGTAAGGTACTGCATACCCATAAACACCCCGGCGACAGCGGCGGCACAACCGGGAGTCCTTTATGACAGCGCGTTATCTCGGAATGAATCGCAGTGATGGCCTGACGGTCACTGACCTTGAGCATATCGGCCAGAGTATCGGCGATATCCTGCGCACACCGGTCGGCTCACGGGTGATGCGTCGTGATTACGGCTCGTTGCTGGCGTCAATGATTGACCAGCCGCAGACTCCGGCGCTTGAGTTGCAGATTAAGGTCGCCTGTTACATGGCGGTGCTGAAATGGGAACCCCGCGTCACCCTGTCATCCGTCACTACGGCGCGCAGTTTTGACGGGCGAATGACAGTTACGTTAACCGGCCAGCACAACGACACCGGCCAGCCACTTTCGTTAACCATCCCTGTGAGTTGAAACCATGCCGATTATCGACCTGAACCAGCTACCCGCACCGGATGTGGTCGAGGAGCTGGACTTTGAAACCATTCTTGCCGAACGCAAGGCGACACTGATTTCCCTTTACCCGGAAGACCAGCAGGAGGCGGTCGCCCGTACCCTGACGCTGGAATCTGAGCCTCTCGTCAAACTGCTGGAGGAAAATGCTTATCGTGAGCTTATCTGGCGTCAGCGTGTGAATGAGGCCGCACGGGCGGTGATGCTGGCCTGTGCCGCCGGTAATGACCTTGATGTGATTGGTGCCAATTACAACACCACGCGCCTGACTATCACCCCGGCAGATGATTCGACCATCCCGCCGACACCGGCAGTGATGGAGTCTGACACCGATTATCGTCTGCGTATTCAGCAGGCGTTTGAAGGTTTAAGCGTCGCCGGGTCGGTGGGAGCCTATCAGTATCATGGTCGCAGTGCCGACGGGCGTGTCGCGGATATCTCTGTCACCAGTCCGTCTCCTGCCTGTGTCACCATCTCTGTGCTGTCACGTGAAAATAACGGTGTGGCATCCGAAGACCTGCTGGCGGTGGTGCGTAACGCCCTTAATGGCGAGGACGTCAGGCCGGTGGCCGACCGCGTGACCGTGCAGTCTGCCGCCATCGTTGAATACCAGATAAACGCCACGCTTTACCTTTACCCTGGTCCCGAAAGCGAACCCATCCGCGCTGCTGCCGTGAAAAAACTGGAAGCGTACATCACGGCACAGCACCGGCTGGGGCGCGACATCCGTCTGTCTGCCATTTATGCCGCTTTGCATGTGGAAGGCGTGCAGCGTGTCGAACTGGCTGCACCGCTGGCCGATATCGTGCTTAACAGCACGCAGGCGTCTTTCTGTACCGAATACAGCGTCGTGACCGGAGGCTCGGATGAGTGATTCGCGACTGCTGCCGACCGGCTCATCACCGCTTGAAGTCGCCGCCGCAAAAGCCTGTGTGGAAATTGAAAAAACGCCGGTCAGTATTCGTGAGCTGTGGAACCCGGACACCTGTCCGGCAAATCTGCTGCCGTGGCTGGCGTGGGCGTTTTCGGTCGACAGGTGGGATGAAAAGTGGCCGGAAGCGACAAAACGCGCCGTTATCCGCGATGCCTATTTCATCCACTGTCATAAAGGCACTATAGGTGCAATCCGGCGTGTGGTGGAGCCGCTCGGCTATCTCATTAACGTAAAGGAATGGTGGGAGACAAACGACCCGCCCGGAACCTTCCGCCTTGATATCGGCGTACTGGAAAGCGGCATCACGGAGGAGATGTATCTGGAAATGGAACGGCTGATTGCCGATGCCAAACCCGCAAGTCGCCACCTTATCGGTCTGAACATTATCCAGGACATTCCCGGCTGTTTGTATACAGGCGGTGTGGTCTGTGATGGTGACGTTATTACTGTTTATCCCGGATAAGTGAGAAACAATGAGCACGAAATTTAAAACCGTTATCACTACTGCCGGAGCCGCGAAGCTGGCAGCCGCCACTGTCCCAGGCGGGAAAAAAGTAACCCTGTCTGCAATGGCCGTGGGTGACGGTAATGGCAAATTGCCGGTGCCGGATGCCGGTCAGACGAAACTGGTGCATGAGGTCTGGCGTCACGCTCTGAATAAAGTCAGCGTGGATAACAAGAATAAAAACTATATCGTGGCTGAACTGGTTGTACCGCCCGAAGTGGGCGGCTTCTGGATGCGTGAGCTTGGTCTGTATGACGATGCCGGAACACTGATTGCGGTATCCAACATGGCAGAAAGCTATAAACCAGAACTGGCTGAAGGCTCCGGACGTGCGCAGACCTGCCGCATGGTTATTATTCTCAGCAATGTGGCGTCCGTTGAGCTGAGTATTGATGCCAGCACAGTGATGGCGACGCAGGATTACGTCGATGACAAAATCGCAGAGCATGAGCAGTCCCGCCGCCATCCTGACGCCACGCTGACAGAAAAAGGTTTTACTCAGTTAAGCAGTGCAACAAACAGCACCAGTGAAAAGCTGGCAGCGACGCCAAAGGCAGTAAAAGCAGCCTATGACAATGCTGAAAAACGTATGCAGAAAGACCAGAACGGTGGCGATATTCCAGATAAGGGTGCTTTTCTGGACAATGTTGGCGTTACCAGCCTGACGTTTATGAAAAACAATGGCGAAATGCCGCTTGATGCTGATCTGAATACATTTGGTCCCGTTAAGGCTTATCTGGGGATCTGGTCTAAAGCTACCTCAACTAACGCAACACTGGAGAAAAATTTCCCGGAAGATAATGCTGTCGGTGTGCTTGAGGTTTTTGCTGCCGGCAATTTTGCAGGTACGCAACGCTTCACCACGAGAGACGGCAATGTATACATACGCAGACTCGCCAATAAGTGGAATGGCTCTGATGGTCCGTGGGGCATATGGCGTCACACTCAATCAGCTACCCGCCCTTTGAGTACGACTATAGACCTGAATACGCTTGGAGCCGCCGAACATCTTGGTTTATGGCGTAACAGTAGCTCGGCTATAGCTTCATATGAACGCAATTATCCAGAGGAAGGCGGCTTTGCTCAGGGGATGCTTGAGATCCTCGAAGGCGGAAATTATGGAAGAACGCAACGTTATACCACTCGCCGTGGAAATATGTATGTCCGCTGCCTTGCGGCAAGCTGGGATGCATCAAATCCGCAGTGGGAACCGTGGTTAAGAGTCGGTCATCAGTCAGAGAGTCGTTATTACGAAGGTGATTTAAATGTTCTAACCGACCCCGGTATTTACAGTGTTACAGGAAAGGCAACAAACGGTCCGATGCTGGACACCGTTGGCGCGACACTACTTGGGATACTGGAAGTAATCAGACGTTTTGATGGTGTGTCTGTCTGGCAGCGTTACACAACCACAGGGAAATCAGAAACTACACAGGGACGCACTTTTGAGCGCGTCTACGCCGGGAGCAAATGGACCGAATGGCGAGAAGTATATAACTCCTTTTCGTTGCCTCTGAATCTGGGCATCGGTGGCGCAGTGGCAAAACTATCCAGTCTGGACTGGCAGACCTACGATTTTGTGCCGGGCAGTCTGATAACCGTGCGGCTTGATAACATGACCAACATTCCCGACGGTATGGACTGGGGCGTCATTGATGGCAACCTGATAAACATCGCAGTTGGTCCGAGTGATGATTCCGGTACGGGGCGCTCAATGCATGTATGGCGCAGCACTGTAAGTAAAGCGAATTACCGCTTTTTTATGGTGCGTATTTCAGGAAATCCGGGAAGCCGCACGATCACGACAAGACGTGTGCCAATTATCGACGAAGCTCAGACATGGGCGGCGAAACAAACCTTCAGCGCCGGTATTTCAGGCGAACTGTCCGGCAATGCGGCTACAGCTACAAAGCTGAAAACGCCAAGGACAATTAACGGCGTAAAATTTGACGGCTCGGCAAATATTGAAGCGTTTCCGCCAGGTGTTCCGCTGCCGTGGCCATCAGATACACCACCTGCAGGCTATGCGATCATGCAGGGGCAGACGTTTGATAAGGCTGCATATCCGAAACTGGCTATTGCCTATCCTTCTGGTGTTATTCCTGATATGCGCGGCTGGACAATCAAGGGCAAACCCGCCAGTGGGCGTGCCGTATTGTCACAGGAACAGGACGGGATTAAATCGCATACTCACAGCGCCAGTGCGTCAAGTACGGACTTAGGAACGAAAACGACCAGTTCATTTGATTACGGGACAAAAACAGTCAGTACGTTTAACCACGGCACAAAATCAACCAATACTTCTGGCAATCATACACATACCGTCGGTTTTGCTGTGAGCGTGCAATCAGGCGGTGCAGATTATGGTGTTCCGCGAAGTGATAAAGGTGCTACGACTACAAGTTCATCAGGCAATCATGCACATACAGTCGACATTGGAGCACATAACCATACTGTTGGTATTGGTGCACATTCACACACTGTTGCTATTGGCTCACACGGGCATTCCATTACCGTAAATGCTACTGGTAATACCGAAAACACCGTCAAAAACATTGCATTTAACTATATTGTGAGGCTTGCATAATGGCTTTCAGAATGAGTGCAGAAGCACAAACTATCCGCGTTTTCAATTTACTTGATGGAACCAATGAGTTTATTGGCGAAAGTGATGCATATATTCCGCCGTATACTGGCCTGCCTGCAAACAGTACAGATATTGCACCACCTGATATTCCGGCGGGTTTTGCTGCCGTTTTCAATGCAGATGAAATGAAATGGGAGTTGATGGAAGATCATCGCGGAAAGACTGTCTACGAAACGAAAACGGGAGCAGCCATTTATATTTCTGAACTTGGCGCATTACCTCCAGACGTGACAGCCATTTCCCCGGAGGGGGATTATCAGAAATGGAACGGAAATGCGTGGGTGAATGATGAGAATGCAGAGCGTGATGCGCTTGTCAGAGCGGCGGAGTCTCAGAAGAAAGAGCAGATTGCATATGCAGGTGAAATCATTGCCACGCTGCAGGATGCTGTCGATTTAGATATGGCTACCGAGGAAGAAAAGTTAAGCCTGACACACTGGAAAAAATACCGTGTGTTACTGAATCGCGTTCAGCCGGAAGATGCTCCGGATATAGAATGGCCGGAAATGCCGCAATAAATTGTATTAGATCTGGTGTGAGATTACTCATCTATGGAACAGAGTAAAAACTAATCTGACAGTCCGCTCTGTGCCAAGAGTAGACGTCGCCAAGATCATTATTCATTCCTTGATGAGGCACAGAGCGACCAGACTTGCATGAACAGTACAGTCCATCATCATCGGTTTTTAATTTCAGACTATTCGCTGCATTGTAGGCCAAATCTGATGAAGGTTTATGCGATGCAGAACGACATTTTCGACGCAATTTGCGCCGGTATTACAGGTACAGAGAACGTCGTTGAGAGGGTGTTGTAGGTGAATCGGGAGCGGTGAATGAATTGGACTGAATGTGGAAAAAGTACGATATTTGTCATATATAGACTGGTAAAACGCCATTCAAGGGAATGGACTAACTACGTTAGCGATGAAAAACTTTAAATGTGTGATAGACAAGCAGGCATGGCTAATCAGTCAAGTAGTGCAAAGTCGTCTTAACGGAAACAGCTTCACGACGTGCTTAGTACTTGATGTTAAGGCTCCCGTATGTGGTATATGAGAGCATGAAGATACGCGGATGAATATTTTATATCTATTTGTTTTGTTTAGATTTAATAGGTATAATGCACGTATGGAAAATGTTCAAAGGTGATTGTTATGTTTCACTGTCATAAATGCTATCACATCGATCATGTTGTACGAGTCACTATTTTTCGGACATGACCAAAGGGCTGTTTAGTACTATCACCAGTGTGCAAATATTCACTAACGATCGTTTCAGTGTTTCTCCACACAGTAGCTCCCGACATGTTCAGTTCTGCAAAGAGAGAACTAAATGGGCGTAATATTATTCACTATAAATTTAAAAGAGGTATTTCCAAACTATTAGGGCAAGAAATTATTTGCAAAAACCAGGAGTTTATTAATTTTAATCACGGATTTAGCATTGATGTTGGGGCATATGTTTGAAATGCAACTCATGACAATGATATATTGCATTTCATATGCGCCATGTAATAAATGGTTATAATTCATCGTCTGCGAGGTTGATATGAAATTGATACATTTAAAAGTAAAAAAACTATTTGGTCTCCTTGATTATGAAATTCCCTTGGATAACAATGAAATTACTATGCTTACTGGTCCAAATGGATATGGTAAGACAATGATTCTTAAAATCATCAATAGTATTCTTACAAATGAATTAAATGCTCTCTGTAAACTTAATTTTGATTTTATTAAAATTGATTTTCAAGGTGGCTCTGTTTCAATTACTCATGACACCAATAAAGATGGTTTAATATTGAATCATCTGGATAATAGCTCAGGAAACAGAACGGAAGAAAGACTCAAGTTACAGACAGATGAATCTATTATGGAAGAGTTATTTTATGTAAGCTTGCATAGGGGGGATGTTAAACCAAAACAAAAATTACGAACTGATAAACCATTATCTTCGGATGTGTTAAGTCATATTACATCGAAAGAAGACGTATCTTTTATATGTGCAGATCGATTACAAGTCAAAGCTGTTGATGAAACAGTCATTGACTTATGTGCTAGAAAATTAAAATATTTAATGAAAAATGCACAAGATGATTCCGCTGCATTATCACAAAAATTAGACGCTACATTTCCTATTCGATTATTTGAGCGTTTAGAGCAATCAAAACGATTTTCATCAGAAAATATTCAAGATCGCTTAAATGGTATTCAAGATAAACGTCGACATTATATGCGTTATGGCCTTATTCAGGCTGATAACGAGCTAATGCCTCAAAAAAGCACAAGTTTTTATAGTAGCAATGAATATCTAAGTGTGTTGGATCTATATATTGAAGATGCCCTTGGAAAATTGTCACCGTTTCAGACATTACATCAAAAAATTGATTTATTTGAATCAATTTTGAAAGAAAAGGTTTTAGCTTTTAAAAAAGTGATGATTGATAGAGATAACGGATTTTATTTCAAAAGTCACAATGGCGATGTTATTGATCGTAATTTGCTTTCATCAGGTGAACAGAACCAAATAGTTCTTCTTTTTAATTTGATTTTCGATTTTGTTTCACAAAAAGTAATTCTTATAGACGAGCCAGAAATATCATTACATGTCGCCTGGCAACAAACTTTCTTGGATTCTCTCAAAAAAATACAAAAGATTAACAAGTATGAAAAGGTCATTATTGCTACTCATTCACCACAAGTAATTAGTAAGAATTGGGAATTAACATACGATCTATATGAAATGATTAGAAATAGAAATGAAAGCCAACAGCTTTCAGAAGGAAACGAGTAAATGATGTCATTACGCAATGCTGTTCGCGAAGATGATTGGTTGAGTAGTATGATGCTTTTATTCAGAAATGAAATGTATCAACGTTGTATATTGATTGTGGTTGAGGGCATTTCAGATATCCGATTTTTCAATGCATATCGGCTTGATAATAGAATCATTTATGAATCACCTGAAAATGGAAAACGTGAAGTAATATTGGCTGTTAGTCAATTACGTCGTGCAGGTAATAATGCTGTGTATGGTGTATGTGACGCGGACTTTGATGAGTTAAGCGGAATAAATCACGAGGGGATTTTTTATACTGATGCTCATGACCTTGAAATGATGTTAGTAAAAGGTGGTGCGGTTGATAAATTCATTATGTCACATACAGATAGAAAATTAATTCAAGGGGAATTGGCCGATATATTCTGTCAGGATGTAAAGATGAACATCCTTTGTGCATGCTATAAAATCGGACTTCTCAAATGGTACAATTATCTTACACATAGCAATCTTAATTTCAAAGGAATGAATTACAGGAATTTTGTAAGTATTAACAGGACAGATGTTGTAGTTGATGAAACCAAATATATAAATCATGTGCTTAGCAGGAGTCGTACTGATAAGGATTTTAATGCGAAAAATTTATATAATGAAATGCGTAAATTAGAATTAATGTCGCCAGATCATTTTTCTATATGCAATGGTCATGACTTTACATGTATATTAAAAATGATGTATGAAACTGATATATCTGTAAATAAGAACATGCGTCTGGATGAGATAGATAGTTATATGCGTATGAGTTACGATCATCATACATTTAGAACCACAAAATTACATAAGCGTCTGAATCAATTGTTAATTTTACATTAAGGCTAAAACTAACACCTATTGCGGTTTATGGAAGAACAAGCCTTGATGAGAGTAGTGCTATCTCCGGATTAGCACTACAGGGGCGGTGATGTATAACAGCTTCTACCTGCTGGTACAGATTACCGCAGTGGAAATATACATAGCTGTTGCAGTACCGCCCCAGTACAGATTACCACCTCATCTGCAAATTCTAGGCAATGAATATCTTTTGGCTCCCCGTGAGCCGATATAAGTCTTATTGTGCAGAAACCATACTTCCTAGAGCCCTTCGGCAGTAGATAGTTTTGTACTATTTACTACTCAAGATGTTAAGTGGCAGAAAAGTTGAAAATTGAGATGATTTATTATGTATCTCAATACCTGTTTTTCGCTCAAAGCAGACTGTCAGATTTGACAGAGTTTTGGTTACGTAATTTGTCAGTTGGAAACTGAGAGAGTACAAATCAAGGCAGGCGGGCTGATTGCTCGCCTTTTCTTTATCTGTTGTTTCATCCACTGACCAGCCAGGTCAAATAGCGTCTCATGCTCTGCACAACAGAAAATAGTTGCACCCATTAACCACGGAGTTAAACGGATGAGTGACTATCATCACGGCGTGCAGGTGCTGGAGATTAACGACGGCACCCGCGTCATTTCCACTGTATCCACTGCCATTGTCGGCATGGTCTGCACGGCCAGCGATGCGGATGCGGAAACCTTCCCCCTCAATAAACCTGTGCTGATTACCAATGTGCAGAGCGCAATTGCAAAGGCCGGTAAAAAAGGCACGCTGGCGGCGTCGCTGCAGGCCATCGCTGACCAGTCAAAACCGGTCACCGTTGTCGTGCGTGTGGAAGACGGCACCGGCGACGACGAAGAAACGAAACTCGCGCAGACCGTTTCCAATATCATCGGCACCACTGACGAAAACGGTCAGTATACCGGACTGAAAGCCCTGCTGGCGGCAGAGTCGGTAACCGGTGTTAAACCGCGTATTCTCGGTGTGCCGGGACTGGACACCAAAGAGGTGGCTGTTGCACTGGCATCAGTCTGCCAGAAGCTGCGCGCTTTCGGGTATATCAGCGCATGGGGCTGTAAAACCATTTCCGAGGTGAAAGCCTACCGCCAGAATTTCAGCCAGCGTGAGCTGATGGTCATCTGGCCGGATTTCCTCGCATGGGATACGGTCACCAGTACCACCGCCACCGCGTATGCCACCGCCCGTGCGCTGGGTCTGCGTGCCAGAATCGACCAGGAGCAGGGCTGGCATAAAACGCTGTCCAACGTCGGGGTAAACGGTGTTACCGGCATCAGTGCGTCCGTATTCTGGGATTTGCAGGAGTCCGGCACCGATGCTGACCTGCTGAACGAGTCAGGTGTCACAACGCTGATTCGCCGTGACGGTTTCCGCTTCTGGGGTAACCGTACCTGCTCTGATGACCCGCTGTTCCTCTTTGAAAACTACACCCGCACCGCGCAGGTGCTGGCCGACACGATGGCTGAGGCGCACATGTGGGCGGTGGACAAGCCCATCACCGCAACGCTGATTCGCGACATCGTTGACGGCATCAATGCCAAATTCCGCGAACTGAAAAGCAACGGTTATATCGTGGATGGCACATGCTGGTTCAGCGAAGAATCCAACGATGCGGAAACCCTCAAGGCCGGAAAACTGTATATCGACTACGACTATACCCCGGCGCCTCCTCTCGAAAACCTGACCCTGCGCCAGCGTATCACCGATAAATACCTGGCAAATCTGGTCACCTCGGTTAACAGCAATTAAGGAGCCTGACCGATGGCAATGCCGCGCAAACTCAAATACATGAATGTCTTTCTGAACGGCTACAGCTATCAGGGCGTTGCAAATTCCGTCACGCTGCCAAAACTGACCCGTAAGCTCGAAAATTATCGCGGTGCGGGAATGAACGGCAGCGCACCGGTAGACCTCGGCCTTGATGATGATGCGCTGTCAATGGAGTGGTCGCTCGGTGGATTCCCGGATTCGGTTATCTGGGAGCTTTACGCTGCAACCAGTGCTGATGCCGTACCGATTCGTTTTGCTGGTTCTTACCAGCGCGACGATACCGGCGAAACGGTGGCCGTCGAAGTGGTCATGCGTGGGCGTCAGAAAGAAGTCGACACCGGAGAGGGTAAACAGGGAGAGGATACCGAATCGAAACTCCCGGTGATTTGTACTTATTTCCGGCTGACGATGGACGGTAAGGAGCTGGTCGAAATCGACACCATCAACATGATTGAGAAGGTGAACGGCGTCGACCGGCTGGAGCAACACCGCCGAAATATCGGCCTGTGATTTTCATACGGTCAGCCAGGCTGACCGGTTAACCCTGATTCAGAAGTGAGAAAACCATGAACAAAGAAAATGTCATTACCCTGGAAAATCCGGTCAAACGTGGTGAGCAGGTTATCGAACAGGTCACGCTGATGAAACCCAATGCCGGGACGCTGCGCGGTGTCAGTCTGGCTGCGGTTGCAAACTCCGAAGTCGATGCACTGATTAAGGTGCTGCCGCGCATGACGGCACCGATGCTGACCGAGCAGGAAGTCGCCGCGCTGGAACTGCCTGACCTTGTGGCGCTGGCCGGTAAGGTGGTCGGTTTTTTGTCGCCGAACTCGGTGCAGTGACGTTTCCGAAAAATCTGTCGGTCGATGACCTGATGGCGGATGTGGCAGTGATATTTCACTGGCCGCCATCAGAACTGTATCCCATGAGCCTGACCGAACTCATCACATGGCGCGAAAAGGCGCTCCGGCGAAGCGGAAACACGAATGAGTAACAATGTAAAATTACAGGTATTGCTCAGGGCTGTTGACCAGGCATCCCGCCCGTTTAAATCCATCCGCACAGCGAGCAAGTCGCTGTCGGGGGATATCCGGGAAACACAAAAATCACTGCGCGAGCTGAACGGTCAGGCATCCCGTATTGAGGAATTTCGCAAGACCAGTGCACAGCTCGCCGTGACTGGTCAGGAGTTGAAAAAAGCCAGACAGGAAGCCGCAGCTCTGGCTGTCCAGTTTAAAAATACTGAACGACCGACAAATGCACAGGCAAAGGCAATGGAAGCCGCGCGTAAAAATGCGTCTGAGTTACAGGCGAAATATAACAGCCTGAGATTGTCGGTACAGCGCCAGCGTCAGGAACTGAGTCAGGCGGGTATTAATACCCGTAATCTGGCGCATGATGAACGAGGGCTGAAAAACCGTATCAGCGAAACCACCACACAGCTTAACCGTCAGCGTGATGCGCTGGCACGTGTCAGTGCGCAACAGGCAAAACTTAACGCAGTAAAACAGCGTGATCAGGCCGGAAAGGAACTGGCCGGAAATATGGCCTCGGTGGGCGCTGCCGGTGTGGGGATTGCGGCGGCGGGAACGCTGGCCGGAGTTAAGCTGCTGATGCCCGGTTATGAGTTTGCGCAGAAAAACTCAGAATTGCAGGCCGTGCTGGGAGTGGCAAAAGACTCTGCCGAAATGACCGCACTCCGCAAGCAGGCGCGCCAGCTCGGCGACAATACCGCCGCCTCGGCAGATGATGCAGCCGGTGCACAGATTATCATTGCGAAAGCGGGTGGAGATGCTGCGGCTATTCAGGCGGCAACGCCGGTCACGCTGAATATGGCACTGGCAAACCGTCGCACGATGGAAGAAAACGCCGCCCTGCTGATGGGGATGAAATCTGCCTTTCAGCTTTCAAACGATAAGGTCGCTCATATCGGGGATGTTCTCTCCATGACGATGAACAAAACCGCCGCCGATTTTGACGGCATGAGCGATGCGCTGACCTATGCCGCACCTGTGGCAAAAAATGCCGGTGTCAGCATTGAAGAAACCGCCGCAATGGTCGGGGCGCTGCATGATGCAAAAATCACAGGCTCAATGGCGGGGACGGGAAGCCGTGCCGTGTTAAGTCGCCTGCAGGCACCGACGGGAAAAGCATGGGATGCACTCAAAGAGCTTGGCGTGAAAACCTCAGACAGCAAGGGGAATACCCGACCAGTATTTACCATTCTGAAAGAAATGCAGGCCAGTTTTGAGAAAAACCGGCTCGGTACTGCCCAGCAGGCTGAATACATGAAAACCATTTTCGGGGAGGAGGCCAGCTCAGCCGCCGCTGTGCTGATGACTGCCGCCTCAACCGGAAAGCTGGACAAACTGACCGCTGCGTTTAAAGCCTCAGACGGGAAGACCGCCGAGCTGGTAAATATCATGCAGGACAACCTCGGCGGTGACTTTAAGGAGTTTCAGTCCGCTTATGAGGCGGTGGGGACTGACCTGTTTGACCAGCAGGAAGGCGCGCTGCGTAAGCTCACGCAGACGGCCACAAAGTATGTGTTAAAACTCGACGGCTGGATACAGAAAAACAAATCACTGGCGTCAACCATTGGTCTCATTGCCGGTGGCGCACTGGCGCTTACTGGCATCATCGGTGCCATTGGCCTCGTAGCCTGGCCGGTTATCACCGGCATCAATGCCATTATCGCGGCAGCAGGCGCAATGGGGGCAATCTTCACGACGGTCGGCAGTGCCGTTATGACGGCCATCGGGGCGATTAGCTGGCCGGTTGTGGCCGTGGTGGCCGCCATTGTCGCCGGGGCGTTGCTTATCCGTAAATACTGGGAGCCTGTCAGCGCATTCTTTGGCGGTGTGGTTGAAGGGCTGAAAGCAGCATTTGCGCCGGTGGGGGAACTGTTCACGCCACTTAAGCCGCTGTTTGACTGGCTGGGTGAAAAGTTACAGGCCGCGTGGCAGTGGTTTAAAAACTTGATTGCCCCGGTCAAAGCCACCCAGGACACCCTGAACCGTTGCCGTGATACGGGCGTCATGTTCGGGCAGGCACTGGCTGACGCGTTGATGCTGCCGCTTAATGCGTTCAACAAACTGCGCAGTGGTATTGACTGGGTACTGGAAAAACTCGGTGTTATCAACAAAGAGTCAGACACACTCGACCAGACCGCCGCAAGGACTAATGCCGTCACGTATAGCACCGGTGGTTATATTCCGGCGACCAGCTCTTATGCAGGCTATCAGGCTTATCAGCCGGTCACGGCACCGGCTGGCCGCTCTTATGTAGACCAGAGTAAAAACGAATATCACATCAGCCTGACGGGTGGTACTGCGCCGGGGACACAGCTTGACCGCCAGTTACAGGATGCGCTCGAAAAATACGAGCGGGATAAACGTGCGCGCGCCCGTGCCAGCATGATGCATGACGGTTAAGGAGGTGACGAAAAATGATGCTCGCGTTAGGTATGTTTGTTTTTATGCGCCAGACGCTGCCACACCAGACCATGCAGCGTGAATCAGATTATCGCTGGCCGTCAAATTCCCGTATCGGTAAACGGGATGCCTATCAGTTTCTCGGTGTGGGTGAGGAAAACATGACGCTTGCCGGTGTGCTTTATCCCGAACTGACCGGCGGGAAGCTGACGATGACCACGCTCAGGCTGATGGCAGAGGAAGGCCGGGCGTGGCCGTTGCTGGATGGCACCGGCATGATTTACGGCATGTATGTCATCAGCAGGGTGAGTGAAACAGGGAGTATTTTCTTTGCAGACGGCACACCCCGGAAAATTGATTTTACGCTGTCGCTCACCCGCGTTGATGAATCACTGGCCGCGCTTTATGGCGATATCGGTAAACAGGCGGAATCGCTCATCGGTAAGGCTGGCAGTATGGCGACCAGATTCACGGGTATGACGGGGGCGGGATAATGCTGGATGCGCTGACATTTGATGCAGGCAGTACGCTGACGCCGGATTACATGCTGATGCTCGACAGCAGGGATATTACCGGCAATATCAGTGACCGTCTGATGAGCATGACCCTGACGGATAACCGGGGCTTTGAGGCTGACCAGCTTGATATTGAACTGAACGATGCCGACGGGCAGGTCGGGCTGCCGGTTCGTGGCGCTGTCCTGACGGTGTATATCGGCTGGAAAGGTTTTGCCCTGGTATGCAAAGGGAAATTCACCGTTGATGAGGTCGAACACCGGGGCGCGCCGGATGTGGTCACCATCCGCGCCCGGAGTGCAGATTTCCGCGGGGCGCTCAATTCCCGCCGTGAAGGCTCCTGGCATGACACCACGCTCGGTGCGATTGTTGAGGCGATAGCCTCCCGTAACAAGCTGGAAGCCAGTGTCGCTCCGTCACTGGCCGGAATTAAAATCCCGCACATCGACCAGTCGCAGGAATCTGATGCGAAATTCCTGACCCGTCTTGCAGAACGCAACGGCGGTGAGGTGTCGGTAAAAATGGGAAAACTGTTGTTTCTCAAAGCGGGGCAGGGGGTGACGGCCAGCGGTAAAAAAATCCCGCAGATTACCATCACCCGCAGTGACGGCGACCGCCATCATTTTGCGATTGCTGACCGTGGAGCCTATACCGGCGTAACAGCAAAGTGGTTACACACCAAAGACCCGAAACCGCAAAAGCAGAAGGTAAAACTGAAACGCAAAAAGAAAGAAAAACACCTGCGCGCACTGGAGCACCCGAAAGCGAAACCGGTCAGGCAGAAGAAAGCGCCTAAAGTACCGGAAGCGCGCGAAGGTGAATACATGGCCGGTGAGGCTGATAACGTTTTTGCCCTGACCACGGTATATGCCACGAAAGCGCAGGCCATGCGCGCCGCTCAGGCGAAGTGGGATAAACTGCAACGGGGCGTTGCGGAGTTCTCCATCATCCTGGCTACCGGTCGTGCAGATATTTACACGGAAACGCCGGTCAAAGTATCAGGCTTTAAGCGCGTCATAGACGAGCAGGACTGGACAATCACTAAGGTGACACATTTTCTGAATAATAGCGGCTTCACGACGTCCTTGGAGCTTGAGGTCAGGCTTTCTGATGTGGAGTACGAAACAGAAGATGATGAGTGATGTTTTTATTTTATCTGTTTGTTTTATAAGGATAAATTAACTAAAATGGCACCATCAACAAAACCGGAAGAGGTGCTCGCGATGTTTCATTGTCCTTTATGCCAGCATGCCGCACATGCGCGTACAAGTCGCTATATCACTGACACGACAAAAGAGCGTTATCACCAGTGCCAGAACGTGAATTGCAGCGCCACGTTCATCACTTATGAGTCGGTACAGCGATACATCGTGAAGCCGGGAGAAGTCCACGCCGTGAGGCCGCACCCGTTGCCGTCAGGGCAGCAAATTATGTGGATGTAATTACAAACAGGAAGCCCCTCAGTCGAGGGGCTTTTTTTGTCGATGTGGTCAATGTGTGGACGTGACCAGAAACAAATCCTTTTATTTCATATAATTAGATATCAAAAAATGTCACCAATAACTGACATTGCGGTGTTTCTCCAGATGTGGCCCATCTGAGGCCGTGTTGGTGCGCAGCTCGAAGGCTACGTCGAGTCTGTTTTGGCAGTCACCTTAAAGTATAGATAGCTGACAAAAAAGGCTCTCGTGCTAAAAAAGGCCCCACTTTCGTGGAGCCTTTATTGTACGCTTTTTACTGTACGATTTCAGTCAAATCTAATTACATAGATTGAGTGAAGGTACGAGTAATAACGTCCTGCTGCTGTTCTTTAGTCAGCGAGTTGAAACGTACTGCGTAGCCAGATACACGGATGGTCAGCTGCGGATATTTTTCCGGGTTTTCCATCGCGTCGAGCAGCATTTCACGGTTCATCACGTTAACGTTCAGGTGCTGACCACCTTCGATGGATGCTTCGTGGTGGAAGTAACCATCCATCAGACCAGCCAGGTTGGTCTTACGAACTTCGTCGTCTTTACCCAGTGCGTTCGGAACGATAGAGAAGGTGTAGGAGATACCATCTTTAGCGTAAGCAAACGGCAGTTTAGCAACGGAAGTCAGAGACGCTACAGCACCTTTCTGGTCACGACCGTGCATCGGGTTAGCACCCGGTCCGAACGGCGCGCCAGCACGACGACCGTCTGGGGTGTTACCAGTTTTCTTACCATACACAACGTTAGAAGTGATGGTCAGAACAGACTGAGTCGGGATAGCGTCACGGTAGGTGTGCAGTTTCTGAATTTTCTTCATGAAACGTTCTACCAGGTCAACAGCCAGGTCATCTACACGCGGATCGTTGTTACCAAACTGCGGGTATTCGCCTTCGATTTCGAAGTCGATAGCCAGACCGTCTTCATCACGAATCGGTTTAACTTTCGCATATTTGATTGCAGACAGGGAGTCAGCAGCAACGGACAGACCAGCGATACCACACGCCATGGTGCGGATAACGTCACGGTCGTGCAGC
>OJIU01000342.1_pt1 | contig 17471 bp, 14 predicted proteins | sample 1595961 | NCBI WGS metagenome assembly OJIU01 (sample SAMEA4350144, study PRJEB24818) | metagenome | biome: human; feature: gut; material: faeces | place: Denmark | collected 2013-09
CCTTAACAGCACGCCAGCTCAAAATCGAGACGCTCAGGCACCTGGCCATTTTCGCTATCCAGCGGCATAAAGCGAATGGCAAAACGGCTCTTATGACCAGAAATTTGCGGATAAAGCTGCGAATCAAGCGGCAGCTGCAAGCGCAGCAGATCGGCATCTTCGCCGTTGTCCTGGTAAAAACCATTCAGGCTGGTTTGCTTACGGAACGGCGCAGAGTTGCGAATCAAATCCAGCACCAGTGCTAGCGCCTGATTGAGCGGATTCAGGCTGGCAAGCCAGGCTTCAACCTGCGCGTCGCGTTGCGGCTGTGGTAAATGCAACCAAATATGCAGGGTTGGCAAATCGAAACTACAGCACCCGCCAGGAATGCTTAAACGCTGACGCACGAGGCCAATCAGACGATCTTCGCGTAGTGTCTGTCCAATACGCGGGGCCGAAATCAGAACGCTGCCCGCGCTTTTTAACTGCTGGCGCAATGCGTCGATCCTGCTTTGATCGACGCCGGGAACTTCAACCCAGGCCTGGAGTTTTCGCTGTTGTCGCTCTAACTCTTTGAGGAGTTCGGTGCGGACTTCACCGCGTTCAAAGACATCCAGTAAATCGCCGATATTACGGAAAAAATGCAGTGCGCCTGCATGGTCTGTAATAGGTAAATTAACGGAGAGCTGTTGGATTAAAAACTCAATGCGCAGCCATGTACGCATCTTCTCATTGAGAGGGTGTTCAAAAAGGACCTGGGTGTACATTACGGTTTTTCCTGTGAGACAAACTGCAACGCGCATTGCAAATAGAGCGCGTGCAGGCGGGCGACATCCGAGGCGATGGCTTCCGGTGCGCCATTATTATCAATAACATCGTCTGCCACGGCCAGACGCGCTTCACGCGTTGCCTGGGCAGCAAGAATTTGTTCAACATGCTCACGCGTGACGTCATCGCGCTGCATCGTGCGTCTGAGCTGTGTCTCGGGGGTAACATCCACCACGAGTACACGGTTGGCTTTTTTATACAGCGAATTTTCTACCAGCAAAGGTACAACCCACAACACATAAGGGGAGGTCGCTTGCTGAAACTGGCGCTGTGTTTCCTGCTGAATAAGCGGATGAAGCAGGGCATTTAGCCAGCTTTTCTCCTCAGGATTGGAAAAAATGCGTTCGCGTAAAATGCGCCGCTGCAACGATCCGTCCGCGGCTATAACCTCGGAACCAAAATGTTCTTCGATCGCCTTAAGGGCAGGTGTGCCGGGTTCAACCACCTGGCGCGCAATAATATCTGCATCGATGACGTTTATTCCGAGGTCAGCGAACGCATTTGCAACGGTACTTTTACCACTGCCAATGCCGCCGGTTAAGGCTACCGTATACCTCATAGATGCAGATCCTGGAGTTTGAGTTTGATTATCAAACAGTTAAAAGTTAAGCGTGCGAAGGCGAGGCTGTTGCAGGATTAACCTACTATTCGCCAGGTAAATTTATGGGATTGTAGCGTAAAAAAAGAGAATTTCGCAGTCTTGCGCGGCATTGATTAGTGCGTATGATAGCGTCACTGGAGTTGTGAGTTTCGATTTTTCGCCATTAACCCCAGGAATCCGCACATGCGTATCGAAGAAGATCTGAAGTTAGGTTTCAAAGACGTTCTTATCCGCCCTAAGCGTTCTACTCTCAAAAGCCGTTCCGATGTTGAGTTGGAGCGTCAATTTACCTTTAAGCATTCAGGTCAGACCTGGTCCGGCGTCCCCATTATTGCGGCGAACATGGACACTGTCGGGACGTTTGCCATGGCAACGGCGCTGGCATCCTTCGACATCCTGACCGCTGTGCACAAACACTATTCTGTTGAAGACTGGGCTGCCTTTATCGCGCAGAGTTCTGCCGATGTGCTCAAACACGTGATGGTTTCAACCGGTACCTCTGACGCAGATTTCGAAAAAACCAAACAGATTCTGGCGCTTAACCCAGCGCTGAACTTTATCTGCATTGACGTGGCAAATGGCTACTCAGAGCATTTTGTTCAGTTTGTGTCGAAAGCGCGTGAAGCATGGCCGACAAAAACAATTTGTGCGGGCAATGTGGTCACCGGTGAAATGTGTGAAGAGCTGGTACTTTCCGGCGCGGACATTGTTAAAGTCGGCATCGGCCCGGGTTCTGTATGTACCACGCGTGTAAAAACCGGCGTTGGCTATCCACAGCTTTCTGCGGTTATTGAATGTGCCGATGCAGCCCACGGTCTGGGTGGCATGATTGTCAGCGACGGCGGCTGCACAATGCCGGGTGACGTGGCAAAAGCGTTTGGCGGCGGCGCGGACTTCGTGATGCTCGGCGGCATGCTGGCCGGTCATGAAGAAAGCGGCGGCAAAATTGTCGAAGAGAACGGTGAGAAATTCATGCTGTTCTACGGAATGAGCTCTGAATCAGCCATGACGCGTCACGTTGGTGGTGTTGCGCAATACCGTGCAGCGGAAGGTAAAACCGTTAAGCTGCCTCTGCGTGGCCCGGTTGATAATACCGCGCGTGATATCCTCGGCGGCCTGCGTTCTGCCTGTACCTATGTTGGTGCTTCTCGTCTGAAAGAACTGACCAAACGTACAACGTTTATTCGCGTACAGGAACAAGAAAACCGCGTTTTCAATAGCCTGTAAAAACAGGTCGTTCTGTGAAATGCCTGATGGCGTTACGCCGCCATCAGGCATTTGAATCTATCCCACCCCGCTCATCGCATCTCCCAAATGGAAAATCGGTAAATACATCGCGACGACCAGCGTACCGATGATAAGCCCCGTAATGACCAGCAACGCAGGCTCAAGCAGCGCGGCCAGATTCTCCGCCTGAGACAACGTTTTCTCGCCGTGGTGATGTGCGAGATTGCGCAGCATTGCATCCAGTGAGCCGGAAGCTTCACCTGTTCTGACCAGTTGTATACACAATGGGCTGAATTCACCGCAATTTTTAAGCGCTAACCAGACCGGTTTTCCGGCGCTGATGTCGTGGTGTGCCCGCGCTAAGCGCTGTGACCAGAAAGGGTTGTCCAGCGTTTCAGTCACGCTCTCAAGACCCTGCAAAAAGGGAATTCCTGCATTTTGCGTTAACGCCAGCACGGTGAAGATCTGCGTGAGTTTTTGGCCTCTCACCATCGGCCCTATAACCGGCAGACCGAGCAGTAATGTCTGGCGCAGAATAAGCCAGTACGGTTTCTGCTTTATCAAATAATATACAGCAACCGCGACCAGGCTGAATGCTCCGATCAGCCCTCCCCATTGGCCGCTAAAGTGCGCGATGGCAATAATCCACTGAGTGAGCGCTGGTAGCGGAGTGTTAAACGTCCGGTAAATGGCGGCAAACTCAGGGAGTACAAATTGCAGCATCGCAAACACGACCATTACCGCCATCGTGATAATGATAATCGGATAGCGCAGGGCTTTTTTTACTTTATCGGCAAGTTGCTGTTGATTCTTCTGCTGACGGGCGAGTTCAAAGCAACAGTCGTCCAGCTTCCCCGTAAGCTCTCCGGTGCGGATCATTGCCTGATAAAGAGGCGGAAAAACGTGGTGCCATTGCGACAGAGAGGTGGAGAGAGAAATGCCCTGCTCCATATCGTGAGCCAGCGTGCGCAGTAGCGCCTGCCACTGACGGCTGGGATGCTGTTCAGCCAGCAGGGTTAGGCCTGCCGAGAGCGTTAACCCGGCTTTTAGTAATGTTGCCAGTTGGTGTATGGTTTCGGCGCTTCGTTCACGGCTCCAGTGTGAGGCTTTGGCGCGCATACGGTTTATACGTAGCGGTGTAATACGCTGTTGCTCGAGAGCAAGCATTAATGAGGGGCGGGTATCGGCCCACAATACACCTTCCAGCGGTTGACCTTCGTTGTTAATGCCTTGCCAGCGCCAAAGCTGTTTAGCTGACATGAGGCATGCCCAGTACGCGTATCAGCTCTTCAAATGTCGTTAACCCTTGTTCGACTGCCTGGCAACCAGTTTCGAAAAGCGTACTCATCCCCAATTGCTTTGCATCTGACTCCACTTCTTCTGCGGACGTACCGTTGGCGATGCTCTGGCGCAATGCCGGCGTAACGGGGAGTACTTCAAACAATGCCGTACGACCATAAAATCCTTGATAGCAATGTTCACAGCCAGTGGCCTGCCAATGTGGCAGTGGCGCAGGCCATATCGCTTCCGGGAGCGCGATCGGCGTTTCCAGCCGTTGTCGGCAATGGGGACACAATTTTCTCACCAACCGCTGCGCAATGACGAGCGTCAGCGCGGAGGCGATCATCCAGCGTGCGACCCCCATTTGCTGCAGGCGTATCAGCGTTTCAGTGGTGGAGTTAGTGTGCAGTGTTGATAGAACCAAATGACCGGTTTGTGCGGCTTTTAGGGCTATTTCAGCCGTTTCGCCATCGCGGATTTCACCCACCATGATAATGTCGGGATCCTGGCGCAGCAGCGCGCGTAATACGCCCTGAAAAGTGAGACCGGCGCGAGGATGAATTTGCGTCTGGTTAAGACCTGCGATCGGGATTTCTACCGGATCTTCTACGCTACAAAGATTCATATCCGGGGTGTTTCGGGTTTGCAGCGCACTGTACAGCGTGACTGTTTTACCGCTCCCGGTCGGTCCGGTGACCAGAATCAACCCCTGAGGCTGCTGTAACGCGTGCGAAAATGCGCCCAGTTGCGCGTCCTGCATTCCTAGCGCGGCGATCTCCAGCGTTTGATCGACCTGATGCAGTAGCCGCAGCACTACTTTTTCGCCATAGCGACAGGGCAGGGTGGCGATGCGAAACGAGACCGGCTCTCCAGAAATCTCAACGGTAAATTGTCCGTCTTGCGCAAGTCTGTGCTCGGCAATATCCAGACTGCCTAAAACTTTTAGTCTTGCAGTGATAGCGATGCCCATCTCAGTTGTGACTTCCGGTAAAGCATGCAGTACGCCATCTACACGTAATCTGATTCGGTAGTGATTTTCCGCTGGCTCAATATGAATATCAGAAGCCCGTTGCACCAGAGCAGAATGAAACGTCTGATTCAGCAGGTCTGCTGCGCTGGCGCTGCTTTTGGTGACTACAGCCGGGAGCATGTTCCGCGGCGTATGCGTGTGGCCTTCCATTTGCTGACGCGTCCAGCAGACAATGTCTATACGTCGGGTGGTGGCAAAATGCAGCGCGTCCAGAAGTTCGTGGGACGGGGCATCCACGACGGCGATGTGCACCACTTCATTGTCTGCATCCAGTAATATTCCCTGATAACGTTGGCACAGTGCCGTAAGTTGGGTGGTATTCATCTCTTTTCCTTAATTGGTGTCGAAACGGAAAACGTCTTCACAGGCTTGTTGCAGTGCGCTGTCATTCAGGATGACGCAGTTACGACTCCAGCCAGTAATGCCGTTGGCATTGTCCCAACCTGGCGTCATGGTGATGGTTAGTCCGTTCAGACTTTCTTGTCCGCTGAGGCTGACCACCCCTTTTTCAACGCTCATGGCGGAGACATAACGGGTAGTGGCTGGAGAAGGGATGCCATTCGTTCCGGCATCGCAGGTTGCTGTTCCGCCATGCTCCAGCGCACAAAGCTCAACCGCCGTGCGATAGGGAACAAAGGTTTGCAGCATGTCTGTCAGCGCAGCTTTGCGCAGATAGTTTTGATAGGCCGGAATGCCGATGGCGCTAAGGATGGCAATAATGCCAATGACCACCATGAGTTCGATAAGCGTGAAGCCGCGTTGCTTGTCCATCGTTCGCTCCTTGAGTTAGCTGGCGCTACTTTGGCAAACGGTCGGGGTCACGGCGAGAGGCAAAAAACAGAATGGGAAGGCGGGTTCCGAGGATCTTTACGAGATTACAGAATCAAACAACGTATTTGCGAAGAGGCTCGAAGAAACTGCCGGATAGCGGCGAAAACGCCTTCTCCGGCATGCAGAATGGCCCGATAAGCGAAATCACTACCGGGCTAAACCATCAGTATTTAGCGAAAACGCATCGAGAGATCGAGTGCGCGAACATGCTTGGTCAGTGCGCCAACAGAGATGAAATCCACGCCGGTTTCGGCAAATTCGCGCAGCGTTTCATAGGTGACGTTACCCGACACTTCCAGACGCGCCTGGCCGTTGGTGCGTTTGACCGCTTCACGCATTTGGTCAGTTTCGAAATTATCGAGCATGATGATGTCGGCCCCGGCTTTCAGCGCGTCATCAAGTTCATCCAGGCTTTCCACTTCGACTTCAACCGGCACATCCGGGTGCAGCCAGAAGGCTTTTTCAACGGCCTGACGTACTGAGCCAGAAGCAATAATGTGGTTTTCTTTAATCAGGAAAGCGTCAGAAAGCCCCAGGCGATGATTCGCGCCGCCGCCGCACAATACGGCGTATTTCAGGGCGGTGCGCAGCCCAGGCAGGGTTTTACGCGTGTCCAGCAACTGGGTTTTTGTTCCCGCCAGCAGGTCGACGTATTTACGCACTTCGCTCGCCACACCTGAAAGGGTCTGCACAAAATTAAGCGCGGTACGTTCGCCGGTCAGCAGCACGCGGGAAGGGCCGTCCAGTTCAAACAGCGGCTGATTGGCCTTGATGCTGTCGCCATCTTCAACATGCCAGGTGATGTTGACATCATCGCCAGCCAGTTGAATAAAGACTTCCTCCACCCAGCGTTTTCCACAAAAAACGCCATCTTCGCGGGTGATCACGGTGGCGTGGGAGCGCATATCTTCGGGCAAAAGCTGTGCGGTGATATCGTTATTGGCATCAACTTCTCCGCCTAAATCTTCACGCAGCGCCTGAGCTACAGCGGCAGGGATATCCAGATTTATGCGTTCCAACAGCGCGTCACGTCGATAGTCAGGGTTATAGCGGCGAGGCGGCATGATAAAACTCCAAATTGCTAACGAATCATAAGGTGGAAACATGCTACCCTGAACCTGATATGAGCACCACCAATAAGGAGATTCTGCATGTTGTTAGACGAGGGCTGGCTGGCAGAGGCGCGACGCGTACCCTCTCCTCATTACGATTGCCGCCCGGATGACGAAAACCCTTCTCTGCTGGTGGTGCATAATATCAGCCTGCCGCCCGGCGAGTTTGGCGGACCGTGGATTGATGCGCTGTTTACCGGCACGATTGATCCTAATGCCCATCCTTATTTTGCCGGGATCGCCCATCTGCGCGTGTCGGCCCATTGTTTAATTCGCCGTGATGGTGAAATCGTGCAGTATGTCCCCTTTGATAAACGCGCCTGGCATGCTGGCGTGTCGAACTATCAAGGGCGCGAACGCTGTAATGATTTTTCAATTGGTATTGAGCTGGAAGGGACGGATACGCTGGCCTATACCGATGCGCAGTACCAGCAACTTGCAGCCGTGACCAATGCCCTGATTACGCGTTATCCGGCTATTGCTAACAATATGACAGGACATTGCAATATTGCGCCCGAGCGTAAGACCGATCCCGGGCCCTCTTTTGACTGGGCAAGGTTTCGCGCCCTGGTCACCCCCTCGTCGCAAAAGGAGATGACATGACGCTGTTTACAACATTACTGGTGTTGATTGTTGAACGCCTGTTTAAGCTGGGTGAGCACTGGCAGCTTGATCACCGGGTTGAAGCATTTTTCCGCCGGGTGAAGCATTTCTCAATGATGCGTACCGTAGGCATGGCCCTGATTGCGATGGGGGTGACGTTTCTGCTGCTGCGCGCACTTCATGGGCTGCTGTTTAACGTGCCCTTGCTGGTGGTGTGGATCTTAATTGGCTTGCTGTGTATTGGGGCTGGCAAAACGCGTCTTCATTATCATGCCTATCTGAACGCGGCGGCTCGCGATGACGCTCACGCCCGTGAGGCGATGGCCAGCGAGCTGACGCTTATCCATGGTGTTCCGCCGGACTGTGATGAGCGTGAGTTCCTGCGCGAACTGCAGAACGCGCTGTTATGGAACAACTTTCGCTTTTATCTGGCGCCGTTATTCTGGCTGATTGTCGGTGGCCCGTGGGGACCGGTAACGCTGGTGGGTTACGCCTTTTTACGTGCCTGGCAGTCCTGGCTGGCGCGCTATCAGACCCCGCACCAGCGTTTGCAATCGGGTATTGATGCGATCCTGCATGTGCTGGACTGGATCCCGGTGCGTCTGGCGGGCGTGGTCTATGCGCTGTTAGGACACGGCGAGAAGGCGTTGCCAGCCTGGTTTGCATCGCTTGCCGATCTACATACTTCGCAGTACCAGGTACTTACGCGCCTGGCGCAGTTTTCTTTGGCGCGCGAACCCCATACCGATAAAGTCGAAACGCCAAAAGCGGCTGTTTCAATGGCGAAGAAGACTTCGTTTGTGGTGGTGGTGGTCATTGCGCTGCTGACAATTTATGGAACACTGATCTAGCGATTGTTGCCGGATAGCGGCATAACCGCCTTATCCGGTCTGGCGCATATGTAGGCCGGATAACGGCGCAATGACTCAATACGTATCCGCTGGCGGCACGCCAAAATCAGGCATCCCGTTTTCGTCCCAGCGCACGAGCTTCAGGCGAGTGTGGCGGTTTGGATCGTACAACGGATCGCCTTCAATTTCGGTGTAATTTCTCGCGTGGTACACCAGCACATCCTCACCTTCCGGCGTTTGCGTAAAGCTGTTGTGTCCCGGTCCGTACTGGCGGTTTTCGTAGCTGGTGGAAAAGACCGGGCGTGGTGATTTGTGCCAGTTCTGCGGGTTGAGCGGATCGGCGTTGAGGTCAATCCACAATAATCCCATACAGTAGTTCTCATCGGTGGCGCTGGCCGAATAGCTGATAAACAGCTTGTCGCCGTGAACCATGACAGCCGGACCTTCGTTGACCCAAAAACCCCGGCATTCCCAGTCATACTCTGGATGGCTGAGCATGACCGGATCGCCTTTAATCGTCCATGGATTTTCCAGCTCAGCGAGATAGATATTGGAGTTGCCGGCGATATCGGGGGATTTCTGCGCCCACAGATACCACTGTTTTCCCTGGTGATGAAAGGTGGTGGCATCAAGCGCAAAGGTATCAAACTGTGTCTTAATCTGGCCTTTCTCTGTCCACTTGCCTGCCAGCGGATCGGTGTCCGCACATTCGAGCGCAAACATACGGTGCTGGAACATCCCCAGCTTGTCGAGCACCTGTGTGTGGGTGGCGGCAAAATAGATGTACCATTTACCAGCCAGATGATGGATCTCAGGCGCCCAGATGAGTTGGCTCATGGGGCCGCTTTCTGGTTTGCGCCAGACGACAACCGGGACGGCGGTGCGCAGCCCTTCCAGCGTGTCAGCGCGACGGAGCTCCAGTCGATCGTATTCGGGCACTGAAGCAATGAAATAGTAGTGGCTACCGTCACGTAAAATAAACGGGTCGGCACGTTGTTCAATAAAGGGATTAGGCCACTGATTCATTAGGCTTTCCTTACGGTTTCAGTCGTTTTTATATCGTGGTATTCATTCAGTTCACGGTAGTTGGCGCGACGCTTTTCTAAATCTGCCTGGATTTGCTGCATAAACTCGCGATCAACTTTCAGCAGACGAACCACGCCTGCGGTAATCAGGTAGCCTACGCTAGGTATGATGGTAAACAGCAGCATAATACCGTTAATGGCGGAGTCGCTTTGCACTTTCGCCCCTGCGTCGTAGCCGTACCAGGAGAGCAGGAAGCCAACCATCGCTCCGGCAATCGCCAGGCCCAGTTTCAGGAAGAACAGGTTGCCGGAAAAGCTGATTCCGGTGATGCGTTTACCGGTTTTCCACTCGCCGTAGTCATCGACATCCGCCATCAGCGACCAGTGCAGTGGGGAAGGGATCTGATGCAGAATGTTGAGCAGGAAGTAGAGCACCATAATCATCATGGTGGCTTTTGGATCGAAGAAGTAAAATGCGCCGGAGAAAATCGCCAGGATGATATTGGTCCAGAAGAAGACTTTCAGTTTGCACCAGCGATCGGTTAACACCTTTGCCAGCATGCTGCCGATCATCATGCCGACAACGCCAAGGCTGATAAACAACGTGGCAAACTGCGTGCTTTGCTGCATAACCCAGGTCACGTAGTACATAGTGGCGGCCATGCGAATAAAGCCCGGACAGACGTTGCACAAGGTTAACAGCAGAATTTTTACCCACTGATCGTTCTTCCACACGTCCTTCAGGTCTGCTTTTAAGTCGTCGTTAGTCGGGACCGCAGGACGGACGCGCTCACGCACAGTTGCAAAGCAAAACAGGAACATACACATACCGATGAAGGCAAGGACCGCCATCGCCATCTGATAGCCTTTGGCTTTGTCTTCTCCACCAAACCAGTCCGCCATGGGCAACAGGGTGAGCGAGAGTAACAAGGTTGCTATCCCGACCAATACAAAGCGATATGACTGGCAAGCGACGCGTTCCTTTGGATCGTTGGTGATGACGCTGCCGAGCGAGCAGTAAGGAATGTTGATTGCCGTATAGGTGATAGAGAGCAGGAAGTAAGTGACGAACGCATAGATAACTTTGCTGTTATATGTCCACTCAGGGGTGGTAAACATAAGTACGCTGAATAATGCGTAAGGGAAAGCCATCCACAAAAGCCATGGACGAAATCGACCATATTTGCTGCGGGTACGGTCGGCCATCGCGCCCATTATAGGGTCAGTAACGGCATCGATAACGCGTACTGAGAGCAGTAATACGCCGACCAGGGCTGGCGCCAGACCAAAAATGTCTGTATAAAAATAGTTAACAAACAACATGATGGCGCCAAAGATGATGTTGCATCCGGCGTCGCCCATTCCATAGCCGATCTTTTCTTTCACCGTGAGCTTACTGGTTTCCATCAACTGCACTCCATTAATGAGATATGGAGAGAATTATTGTCTGGTACCGTTGTTTTTGCGTTGCAGGATAACGCCGCTGATATGGACTAAACAGTCGTGAGTGGGAAAGTGTGAGGCAGGTAACAACCCCCACCCGATGCAGGTGGGGGAGGGAGAATTAATGCGCTTTAACCGCGCCAGCGGTTTTCTGCTTGCACAGGTAGCCGATGCCAAGAATGGCAATCCATACCGGAATTAAGTATACCGAAATCGCCATACCCGGCGTCATCAGCATAATCACCAACACCGCAGCCATGAAAATCAGGCACACCCAGTTACCCAGCGGATAAAGCAGCGCCGGGAAGCGTGTGGTAACGCCCTGCTGCTGTTTGGCTTTGCGGAACTTCATGTGCGCCAGGCTGATCATTGCCCAGTTGATCACCAGTGCGGAAACCACCAGCGCCATCAGCAGGCCAAAGGCGGATTCCGGCGCCAGATAGTTGATCAGTACGCACAGCGCCGTAACCAGTGCGGAGACCAGAATGGTGTTTACTGGTACGCCGCGTTTGTCGACGTTCATCAGCGCTTTTGGCGCATTGCCTTGCTGTGCCAGACCGAACAGCATACGGCTGTTGCAGTATACGCAGCTGTTATAGACAGAAAGGGCGGCGGTCAACACTACGATGTTCAGGGCATTAGCAACAAAGGTGTCGCCCAGCTCGTGGAAAATAAGGACAAACGGGCTGGTATCAGCCGTGACGCGCGTCCACGGCATCAGGGAAAGCAGAACCGCCAGCGAACCTACATAGAAAATCAGGATACGGTAGATAACCTGGTTGGTTGCTTTGGGAATGCTTTGCTCCGGGTTATCGGCTTCTGCCGCGGTGATCCCGACCAGCTCCAGCCCACCGAAAGAGAACATAATAATAGCCATCATCATCACCAGACCGGTGAATCCATGCGGTAGGAAGCCCCCCTGGTCCCACAGGTTACTGACGCTGGCCTGCGGACCGCCGTTGCCGCTAAACAGCAACCAGCCGCCGAACAGGATCATCGCAACCACGGCAATGACTTTAATAATGGCAAACCAGAACTCCATTTCGCCAAACACTTTCACGTTGGTCAGGTTGATGGCGTTAATCAGCACGAAGAAGGCCGCCGCAGAAACCCAGGTTGGGATCTCTGGATACCAGAATTGGATATATTTACCCACGGCTGTCAGTTCAGCCATGGCAACCAGCACGTACAGAACCCAATAGTTCCAGCCAGAAGAGAAGCCTGCGAAACCGCCCCAGTATTTATAAGCAAAGTGGCTAAAGGAGCCTGCAACCGGCTCTTCAACCACCATTTCACCTAACTGACGCATAATCAAAAAGGCGATAAAGCCGGCAATAGCGTAACCCAGAATAATACCCGGTCCTGCAGACTGGATAACGGATGCGCTACCGAGGAATAACCCGGTACCAATCGCGCCACCCAGTGCGATTAGCTGTATATGGCGGTTCTTAAGACCGCGCTTGAGCTGATCGCCATGCTGTTGACTTTCCATCATTAAACCTCGTGTGTGGTTTTACTCTTCATATTTCGAGTACTTATTTTTTGAACTACGCAGTAATGCGTGTGTAAGTTTGCAATTCCGTTTGTTGTATTAATTAGTTTACAGATGCTTTAGATAAAATGTTGCCTTAAGACTTTTGTCTTGATCAGAATAATGATATGCGAGCGCGAATGCACCTGCTTTGTGCGGGGAAGATGACGAGTTGAATAAAAAGAAACCATTTGTAAATACGAGTTTATCTACCACAAAATTTCCGTTTTGAATTTCTATTCATTAATTGTGGTTGATACGTCGATAAATAAGCAGGTGAATCGGTTCAGATGAGATAATATTTCGTTTCAATTCCGTTAAAACTACCCCGTGGTGGGTAAATTTAACATTTGTGCATAGTTACATGTTTGAAACGTTATTTCTGTAATGTTGTTAAAATATGCCCCCTTTACTGATTTCAATCAAAACCTGTATGGACAGAGGTGAATACTTTGTTACTTTAGCGTCAAGAACATGAAATTGGTAAGACCAATTGACTCCGGGCAAATGGCTTAAGACAGGAAATCATGGCCTACAGCAAAATCCGCCAACCAAAACTCTCCGATGTGATTGAGCAGCAGCTGGAGTTTTTAATTCTTGAGGGGACACTTCGCCCCGGAGAAAAACTCCCACCGGAACGCGAGCTGGCAAAACAGTTCGACGTCTCCCGCCCCTCCTTACGCGAGGCGATCCAACGCCTTGAAGCGAAGGGGTTACTGCTTCGTCGTCAGGGCGGTGGCACTTTTGTTCAGAGCAGCCTGTGGCAGAGCTTTAGCGACCCACTGGTAGAGCTGCTCTCCGACCATCCTGAATCCCAGTTTGACCTGCTTGAAACGCGCCATGCGTTGGAAGGTATTGCAGCTTATTACGCTGCACTGCGCAGCACGGATGAAGACAAAACGCGTATCCGTGAACTCCACCATGCAATCGAGCTTGCGCAACAGTCCGGCGATCTTGACGGCGAATCTGATGCGGTACTTCAGTATCAAATTGCTGTCACCGAAGCGGCACACAATGTAGTGCTGCTCCATTTGCTAAGGTGTATGGAGCCGATGTTGGCCCAGAACGTTCGGCAAAACTTCGAATTGCTGTATGCGCGTCGTGAGATGCTGCCGCTGGTAAGCAGTCATCGTACCCGTATCTTTGAAGCAATTATCGCCGGGAAGCCTGAAGAAGCGCGTGAAGCGTCTCATCGTCACCTGGCCTTTATCGAAGAGATTCTGCTGGACAGAAGCCGTGAGGAAAGTCGTCGTGAACGCGCCTTACGCCGTCTGGAGCAACGAAAGAATTAGTGATTTTTCTGGCAGAACGTTAACCAGAAGATGTTGTAAATCAAGCGCCATATAAAGTGCGCGGCAACTAAACGCAGAACCTGTCTTATTACGCTCTCTGACGAGAACGTAATGGGACAGGTTCCAGATAACTCAACGTATTAGATAGATAAGGAATACCCCCATGTCAGAACGTTTCCCAAATGACGTGGATCCGATCGAAACTCGCGACTGGCTACAGGCGATCGAATCGGTCATCCGTGAAGAAGGTGTTGAGCGTGCTCAGTATCTGATCGACCAACTGCTTTCAGAAGCCCGCAAAGGCGGCGTGAAAGTAGCGGCAGGTGCAGGGGCCAGCAATTATGTAAACACTATTGCCGTTGAAGATGAACCGGAATACCCGGGCAATCTGGAGCTGGAACGTCGTATTCGTTCTGCTATCCGTTGGAACGCCATCATGACCGTACTGCGCGCGTCTAAAAAAGACCTCGAGCTGGGTGGCCACATGGCATCCTTCCAGTCTTCCGCAACGGTATATGATGTTTGCTTCAACCACTTCTTCCGTGCACGCAACGAGCAAGATGGCGGCGATCTGGTGTACTTCCAGGGCCACATCTCTCCGGGCATCTACGCACGCGCATTCCTGGAAGGTCGTCTGACTGAAGAGCAGATGAACAACTTCCGTCAGGAAGTACATGGCAAAGGCCTGTCTTCCTACCCGCACCCGAAACTGATGCCGGAATTCTGGCAGTTCCCGACCGTATCTATGGGTCTGGGCCCAATCGGTGCCATCTACCAGGCTAAGTTCCTGAAATATCTGGAACACCGTGGCCTGAAAGATACCTCTAAACAAACCGTTTACGCCTTCCTGGGCGACGGCGAGATGGATGAGCCAGAATCTAAGGGCGCTATCACCATCGCGACCCGTGAAAAACTGGACAACCTGGTCTTTGTTATCAACTGTAACCTGCAGCGTCTTGACGGCCCGGTAACCGGTAACGGCAAGATTGTTAACGAACTGGAAGGCATCTTCGCGGGTGCTGGCTGGAACGTTATCAAAGTCATGTGGGGCGGTCGTTGGGATGAGCTGCTGCGTAAAGACACCAGCGGTAAACTGATCCAGCTGATGAACGAAACTGTTGACGGCGACTACCAGACCTTCAAATCCAAAGATGGCGCATACGTACGTGAGCACTTCTTCGGTAAATACCCGGAAACTGCAGCCCTGGTTGCTGACTGGACTGATGAGCAGATTTGGTCTCTGAACCGCGGTGGTCACGATCCGAAGAAAGTTTACGCTGCACTGAAAAAAGCGCAGGAAACCAAAGGCAAAGCAACTGTAATCCTCGCCCATACCATTAAAGGTTACGGCATGGGTGACACCGCTGAAGGTAAAAACATCGCTCACCAGGTTAAGAAAATGAACATGGACGGCGTGCGTTATATCCGCGACCGTTTCAACGTTCCTGTGACCGACGAGCAGGTTGAAAACCTGTCTTACATCACCTTCCCGGAAGGTTCTGAAGAGCACACTTATCTGCACGCTCAGCGTCAGAAACTGCATGGCTACCTGCCTGCTCGTCAGCCGAACTTCACCGAGAAGCTGGAACTGCCAGCTCTGGAAGACTTCGGTGCGCTGCTGGAAGAGCAGAACAAAGAAATCTCCACCACTATCGCTTTCGTTCGTGCCCTGAACGTGATGCTGAAGAACAAGTCGATCAAAGATCGTCTGGTTCCGATCATCGCTGACGAAGCGCGTACTTTCGGTATGGAAGGTCTGTTCCGTCAGATCGGTATCTACAGCCCGAACGGTCAGCAGTACACCCCGCAGGACCGTGAGCAGGTTGCTTACTATAAAGAAGACGAGAAAGGTCAGATCCTGCAGGAAGGTATCAACGAACTGGGTGCTGGCGCATCCTGGCTGGCTGCTGCGACCTCTTACAGCACCAACGATCTGCCGATGATTCCGTTCTACATCTACTACTCCATGTTCGGGTTCCAGCGTATCGGCGACCTGTGCTGGCAGGCTGGCGACCAACAGGCTCGCGGCTTCCTGGTAGGGGGTACTTCTGGTCGTACTACGCTGAACGGCGAAGGTCTGCAGCACGAAGATGGTCACAGCCATATTCAGTCTCTGACTATCCCGAACTGTATCTCTTACGATCCGTCTTACGCGTACGAAGTTGCAGTCATCATGCACGATGGTCTGGAGCGTATGTACGGTGAGAAACAAGAGAACGTTTACTACTACATCACCACGCTGAACGAAAACTACCACATGCCGGCAATGCCAGCAGGTGCCGAGGAAGGTATCCGTAAAGGTATCTACAAACTCGAAACCCTCGAAGGTAAGAAAGGTAAAGTTCAGCTGCTGGGCTCCGGTTCTATCCTGCGTCACGTGCGTGAAGCAGCACAGATTCTGGCGAACGACTACGGTGTAGGCTCTGACGTTTACAGCGTAACTTCCTTCACTGAACTGGCGCGTGATGGCCAGGATTGTGAGCGCTGGAACATGCTGCACCCGATGGAAACTCCGCGCGTTCCGTACATCGCTCAGGTGATGAACGACGCTCCGGCAGTAGCATCTACTGACTATATGAAACTGTTTGCCGAACAGGTTCGTACTTATGTACCGGCTGATGATTATCGCGTACTGGGTACTGACGGTTTCGGTCGCTCTGACAGCCGTGAAAACCTGCGTCACCACTTCGAAGTTGATGCTTCCTACGTGGTTGTAGCGGCCCTGGGCGAACTGGCTAAACGTGGCGAAATCGATAAGAAAGTGGTTGCAGACGCAATCATCAAATTCAACATCGATGCAGATAAAGTTAACCCGCGTCTGGCGTAAGAGGTAAAAGAATAATGGCTATCGAAATCAATGTACCGGACATCGGGGCTGATGAAGTTGAAATCACCGAGATCCTGGTCAAAGTGGGCGACAAAGTTGAAGCTGAACAGTCGCTGATCACCGTAGAAGGCGACAAAGCCTCTATGGAAGTTCCGTCTCCTCAGGCTGGTATCGTTAAAGAGATCAAAGTCTCTGTTGGCGACAAAACTGAGACCGGCAAACTGATCATGATTTTCGATTCCGCCGATGGTGCAGCAGCCGCTGCACCTGCTCCGGCAGAAGAGAAGAAAGAAGCAGCTCCGGCAGCAGCACCTGCCGCCTCAGCAGCGAAAGAAGTACACGTACCGGACATCGGTGGTGACGAAGTTGAAGTTACCGAGGTCATGGTTAAAGTGGGCGACACCGTTGCGGCTGAGCAGTCGCTGATCACCGTTGAAGGCGACAAAGCCTCTATGGAAGTTCCGGCGCCGTTCGCAGGTACTGTTAAAGAGATCAAAATCAACACCGGCGACAAAGTGTCTACCGGCTCGCTGATTATGGTCTTCGAAGTTGCGGGCGCAGCGCCTGCTGCAGCACCGGCTCAAGCGGCAGCTCCAGCAGCAGCGGCGGCTCCGGCAGCTTCTGGCTCGAAAGAAGTTAACGTACCGGATATCGGCGGTGACGAAGTTGAAGTCACTGAAGTGATGGTTAAAGTGGGCGATAAAATTGCCGCTGAGCAGTCACTGATCACCGTAGAAGGCGACAAAGCCTCTATGGAAGTTCCGGCACCGTTCGCGGGCACCGTGAAAGAAATCAAAATCAGCACCGGCGACAAAGTCAAAACCGGTTCTCTGATTATGGTCTTCGAAGTTGAAGGCGCAGCGCCTGCTGCCGCTCCTGCGCAAGCCGCAGCTCCGGCTCCGGCCGCTGCACCGGCTCAGGCTGCTAAACCAGCCGCGGTGCCAGCAGCGAAAGCGGAAGGCAAGTCTGAGATTGCTGAGAACGACGCTGCTGTTGCCGCAACGCCCCGG
>OJIU01000347.1_pt1 | contig 17127 bp, 11 predicted proteins | sample 1595961 | NCBI WGS metagenome assembly OJIU01 (sample SAMEA4350144, study PRJEB24818) | metagenome | biome: human; feature: gut; material: faeces | place: Denmark | collected 2013-09
CTCCATAAACAGTTCAGGATTAATCTCACCCTCCAAAAGTCCCTTCGCGCCCGGCCCCAAACACAAACTACCATGAATATGGAACCTGAATCTTCCTTTAACAAAGCGAACCCTAAATTCACCGCTGGCTCCAGCGCCTAACTGAACCTCGCCACCAACTTTAAGTGAACCAAAATTCTGAAATGTTCCCAAATGATCGTCTTTCTTTTTATCATTCTCTTGTCTGAGTTGAATTGATTTTGCCATCGTTGCGGAATCAAGCATTAATTCAGGATCAAGACCTAACTTTCTTAACATGGCCGGGATTTCCGCGACCAGTGAAGTGAAGGGCTTCAGCCACTGTAATGTTCCCCCTAAACTAGCGCCGACTTTAGCACCACCAAAGGCTTCAGCTTTTACTTCCAGCCCCTTTTTTGCTTTGACTTTATTACCTTTAACTTTTACACCTTCTTTTCGTTCTGCAAATGTCGAACTTTTGGTGCGATTACCCATTAATAACTGTTTATTATTATGAGTCACAAACTGGAGGTTAGCTTCTACCTTAGCCGATGCGCCAACATACCCAGTTAACTCTCCGTCGATCTTTGCCCTCAGCACACCAATATTGGCTTCATCCTTGGCATTAATCATAAATTTAAGCGGCCAACCTGTTCGGTCTGGAACATAAATCGTAGAAGTTACTTTCCCGGAAAAAACCGTGAGTTCGGCCTGAGCCTCACCTTTTATTTGTGCTTGGCCAGTATCAGGGTTCCAGCTATTAAAAGTGGAAGCATTCGCTGTCAGGCGCATAAATTGAGCACCTGCGGAAACATCAATATACTCCCCTGTTTTGTTATAGGTTTTATCATTCCACACAGAAGCCCATTCAGTTAATGTATCTTCATACTTGATGTTGGCACTAACAATCATTGTGCGGTCCATCATTTGTTTGATCTTTACCCTGGCCGCTTTCAACTTCTCTGATAAAGATTTTATATCAATACCAATAATATTATTGTCTTTATCTTTGGTGAAGATCTTATCACCACTAAAATCATCCACGGAAATCACTGTGAATTTTTCTTCAAACTTCTTATAATCTTCTTCTTTTATATAGGAATAAAATCGACCAAATGCCTTTTTTTTAACATCTTCAATGGGTATTAGCTCAATTATGGGTTTGTATCCGCTTTCTTCCCTGAATTCGCCTAACTCCTGTTGTAGATTTTTAGTTGCTGTTTGTAGCTCACCTTCGGCCTTTGAAATTTCCTTTTCCAGTTCAGGCAACCGGTCCTTATTGGCAGTATCCTTTAACTGCACACCATATTTTTCAATAGCGTTTGAATATTTTTTCTTTGCAATATGATGTGTGTTTACCAGATTGCTCAGCTTGCTCATTGCGTCCTCAAACGCGCTGGCATCCGCTTCATCAATAAAGATTAATTGTAATTTTTCAATCCTGAAATAACACTGACAAGATTTGACAATCACAATTTTTACATTTGATTCAATCTTCTTCGTTTGATGTTCTGCTACTGGCGTATCTGATTCGCTCATAATCTTTTCCCTGATTATTCAGATGTATAAATTAATGAATTATCACTTCACCGGACTTGGGTGGTTAACGGCGCAGCGTACAGCTTTGTCGTCAGGAGAGTAACGCCTACTGTCCGGGTCCGCCTTATAGCGCACCATCGTCAGCCCGCGCCCCGGTCCCGAGAAGTCCTGGCTGCGCAGCACCCGCGTGTAGTACCCGTCCGGGTCTTTGAATACCGGCTGCTCCGGACCCTGCGGGTCTTTTACCGGCGAATGGCTGTAGTATTCCGGGTCATACCAGTCCTTCATCCATTCCCAGCCGTTTCCGGCCATGTCGTAAATTCCCAATGGATTAGGGGGACGAAAATCCCGGGGAAGCGGGGATAGCCACTTGAGGGTCAGGCCTGCCTTTTTGGCATACTCTTCAGCATCCAGCTCAGTGGCAATATTAATGCCCCTGCGATTTTCTATACGTATCGTGCCATCGTCGGTGGGCGCCACCACATATTTACCCCGGCTACGCGCCGCGTATTCCCACTGCGCTTCCGTCGGCAGCGAGAACGGCAGACCCGTCACTTCCCCAAGCCACGCGCAGTACCGCTCCGCTTCGTGCCAGTCCACGCGGGCTGGCGTATCCGGGATCCGTTTACTATCATTCCAGTCCCTCCCGCTTAAACGCCCCTTAACCTCTCGGCCCTTCAGGCCATTCCAGGCCAGATAAAACTGATACTGCTGGTTGCTGGCTTTGAACTTACTCAGCGAATAGCTGCTTAACTCCACCCGGTGCAAAGGCTTGCTGTCTTTACGCCCGTCGTACTGCAGTCTCTCCACACCATACTCTTCGCCAAAATCCCCCATCAGGTATTCACCGCCTTCCACAAATACCTGCTCTGACTTTATCTGCGCCACAAATTCCTGCAGCCGGGCCTGGTCTTCCGCACTGTGCCGGGGGGGGACTGAGGTGGGGTTTTGATCGCAGCCAGCCATCGCGCTGACTGCCAGGCTCAGGAGTAATAACGGATATTTCATCTTCATGACCATTCCTCAGAATTTGCGCCAGACAGCGGTGAAAATGTTCCCATACGCGGATAAAAAGGGTTATCCGCCGTCGTTAAGCGATACGCAGTGGTATTGTTCATCGTCAGGGCATATCCCCAGGCAGGCGTCGTTCTTAATCTTTTATAGATAAGATCCATTTCATTGACTTTATCGAAGCCTTCCTGGAGAAAACGCCTTACCGCATTCATTGAATTTTGCGCCACCATATATTTTAAGGCAGAGTTACCCTCTGCCATGTCACTCCCACTGGCATTAAATCGGCTAAATATCTGGAACCATTCCCGCTGCGTCTGGATGGATTGTAAAACGACAATAATCGCTTGTTTGCGTTCCTGATAAATATCGATAAAATAATCACCGCGATTATCAAAATCAAAATGATCTGCGGTGCCATGGCGGGTAAGCAAGTAGAGTAATATTCCTTTAGCCTCAGGGGTACGCATCAGAAGTAAATCAGGGCTCTTAATAATATTTGCTGCCAACTGATTTCTTCTTTCCGATTTATCAAAGGCGGATTCAATACTATTCACCAGGCTATTAAATTCTTTACCAATTGTGATTAGCGTTTCTTGTGAACTCCTTAGCCCTTTAGCTATTGATTCCTCCATATCTGAAAGCAATAAAACACTAACCTGGGTAAAGGCCTCAAAAGCTTTCTGTGCCATTATTTCGAAAAAGGCGTAGTCTAATCCATACAACTGATAAATGAGCCATTTTGAAAATTCATAAAATTTGTCAAAATCCACTTCGGCTTCAAAGCTACCTTTTGCCCCGAGTCCGACACAGAGGCTGGCCGCGATCTTGAAACAAAACTTACCGTTAACAAAATCACACTGAAAAGTACCACCAATTCCGGCGCCGGCCATTCCGACCAGACTTTCAGTAAAGGTACAAAAATCGGCGAACTCGTTAGCTTCTTTGGCATCGTCTCCGGTCTTGCCCTGGCGTACGGTAAGTTCCGGCGGCTGCAACCACTGTACTCCACCTGCGAGCTTTAGTTCTGCGCGCGCGCCGCCAAAAGCCTCTGCGCTCACTTTGGCGCCATCTTCGTTTTCCTCTCTGGCCTTATGGAAGGTTGCACCGCTCACATGCCGTTCGCTAAATCTCGGTAGACGCCCGGCGCTGTTACCCATAATCATTTGCTTACCGCCATAGGTGGTAATCTGCAATTGCGCTTCTGCCTGGGCAGAAGCCCCCACAAAGCCAATCAGTGAGGTTTTCAGATAAACTCTGAGCATTCCCATTTTTAATGGCTCAGTTCGATTTTCAGGCTGAAATGTCAGGCTCCAGCCGACGCGATCCGGAAGATAAAATGTCGTTTCAACAATGCCAGAAGCCAGAGAAAGCGTGGCCTTAAACTCACCTTTGATGGCCAACTCGCCCGTTGATGGATCCCATTCGGCAGAAGCCGCCAAATTAGACGTGCAGCGCATGAACTGCGCACCCGCTGAAAAATCGATAAACTGGCCAATTTCTTTATGCGAAACCAGACTGTTATTCCAGCTTTCTGCCCAGCCCGTTAACGTTTCATCTATTAATTTCTTGTCAATTGGATCAAAAAGGTTTACACCTTTATTTTCGAACTCCAGATCTTTAATCTGCTTTTTTAATTTAGAAACTGATATTCCTGTTATATTACCATTTTCTCTTTTTAGGATACTATCCGCATCCGATTGTTTAAACTTTACTTTATGTCTGACTCCTGCTCCTAAATTATCAACATATCCTTTTTTTGCAAAAGCATAGCGTTTCTTAGTGCCAGCGCCACCATTTTTTCGAGAGATAGGGATGAGCTCAACCACATCATCATAACCAGCACCTTCGGATTCAAACTTACCCATTACTTTTTGTAAAGCATCCCTTTTGCCGGTTAAATTAGCTTCTTGATTAGAAATATTAGTTTCTTTGTCTGTAAGTGCAGAACTTTCCTCTATTTTTGAATTTAACACATCAAACTCTTCAACAGCTTTAGAATATTCCTCGTTAGCCTGATGAAATTCATCAACCGCCGTCATTATTTCACTGGCATGCTCATCAATATTTTTCGCTGCTGCCGTCGTTAAGAATAATAACTCCTGACTTTCAGTGCAATAATAGATATCACATGATTCATGTGATATCTGTACGGTATTATTTTCTTTTTTACTTAACTGATTCTCTGCTACGGGTAATGTGGATGTATCGCTCATGATACCAACCTGGTTTTATTCAAAGAACAATTTCATAGTCTGAGGTTCAAGGCCGTAATGAGATTGGGTATATCCATTCTCATCAGTCACACCACGAATAGTTTCACCACTTTCAGTTTCAATACGATATTTTATGTAAGGTTTAGGCTTACCATCCCCTTTGTCAACGATCTGAAAAGAACCATTCATAGGGTATTTATATTGCGGGTCAGAAACACTCATCGGCTTAAGCGCTTTTTCAAGGATGCCTACACCACCCCACTGGATATCAAGACTTTTTAGCTTAAGACTCCCCGGTGCGCCAAGCTCGATGGATCCATCTTTGATTTTTATATACGCCCCGCCAGTGCTGGTGAGCGTAATCCCCTGCTGAGCGTTTAAAACAACTTCGCCATTAACGCTATTAATATTCATTGTTTTATCTGACTGCAATCGCATCGCATCAGTTTGCGCCTGAATATCGATCATTCCTCTGGCAGCAAAAATTTTCATACCCATTTTTTGGGCAAACAGACTAATTGCTTCTCCGGCGGCAACGGTCAGACGTTTAAACAACGTCAGATCTGCATTTTCTCCCGTTGTGACAGTTAAAGAATGGCCCGCGGTGAGCTGTATATTTTTGGGTGTGGCCACACCTATACCAGCAGGGGCATTCAGTAACAAACCCGCTCCTTTTAATTGCGCCAGCGTTTTCGTCAGTTCCTGCTGTGAAGCAATATCAGCATCAAGTGAACCGGATACCTTGGCGCTACTCGCTAACGCTGTAACCAGTTCGAGTGCATTTTGCAGCTCAGCAATTGCAGCCCGCATGTCCAACATCTCTCCCTGGGCCTGCGGCTGGTTATAAGCACTAATTAAGACCCCTTTACCACCGCGTACCGCCACCCAGTCGTCCGTGCGTAGCTCAGCCCCTTCTCCCCGCAGCGCACGCCCCGCATCCACGTTATGCCCCAGGTTCAGCTGCGTCTTCCCGCCGTACTCGGTGCTGAGCTTGATGTGTTCCTCACCCCGTTTGTCTTCCATGCGCAGCTTGTTGTTCGCGGGCGTGCGGATGACGTTACGGGTATGGTTTGCCTGTGTCACGTGGTCCGGATGCCGGGAGTCATGCAGCGCATGCGCGATATAGGGCCGGTCCGGGTCCCCTTCATGGAACGCCACCGCCACTTCTGTGCCCTGTATCAGCGGGAAGTGAATACCGTAAGTGTCGCCGCCGTAGGGTTTGGCAAGGCGTACTGGCATACTTTCGTAGCCCTGTTGTTTAGCATCGCGGTCCGCATCAAACTTAACCCAATAAAGCCCACTCTGATTTAAATGAGCATATTCATCATTCTTTTTCGGGCTTGAAACACGTGCCATTAGCGTACCGCTAATTACTGGTCGCGGTTTGAGTGGAGGTCTCCAACAGCGCGTTTCACTGTAAATGGTCGCCATCAACACCACTTGTAGCGCTTCCTTTCGGCTTGCGCTGAATGAAACCGCCGTAACCAGCAAGCTGTTACGCACGCTGACAGGAAGCGTTGGGACAGGTGTCGATTCCGTAATATTCAGGACCTGAGCCGGGCTGAGGCTTACATCGGTTGATAATCCAGAGATTGTCGCTTGTGAGGAGAGATAACGCTCATGTTCCAGACGCGCCCAAAAATTCCCTGTCTCAGGCGCCGGCGAAACCTTATCACCCGTTTCAAGATGGCGTGGGCGATAGTGGTAAACATCCCCGTAAGTCACCTCGTCACCTTCACCGTAAGTCATATCGGTTTGTGCAGAAAATAATATTTTCTGAGCCTGGCGATGGTTATAATCCCCGGCAGTAACCGATGCCTGCACCGCAGACTGTTGGAACTGAATATCCCAGACTGAGTCGATGCCATTGTCATTCATTCCGGAGGGACTATTCAGCGGTAATGTTTTGCCAAACTCCCATGCGCTTTGTTTGTCAGCAAAATAGATCACCTCAGTGCCAGCATCAGGCTGAAGCCTAAAGAAGAAGAAAATCCCAACTTCAGAGAGCAGGCGTTCAATAAAAATCAGATCACTCTCCTGATACTGATTAATTTGCTCTCTTTTTGGATATTCCATTACCAAATCAAAATTATATTCCCAGTCTTTTAAACCATGTTCCTGTAAAATTTGAGTAACAACTTCCGGAACTGACATATTAATAAAGAAACGGTGTGTACGAAATTGGTTTTTCAGCAACGCGACAAAAGGTTCAATGATTAACTGATAGGTTGCCTGGTCTTTTGAACCACTGATACGATGGAACGATGTTACAATACCATGTACCATTTTGCGGGCAGTTAACTCACTTAACTTCCCCATTCCCATGGTCAATGTTGTTGATTTTCTAAGTATCGACTCTGCTGCAATGTCTTTGTCATGGCTGGAAAAATTTACTACGTATCGATACAACGAACTCATTTCCTCTGTACCATTAAAGCTAATAACATCCAGTACAGATTTGCATGAAGGGATATACAATTGATAACGGTTTAATGTATTTTCATTTATAAATGAAATCCCGCCACCCAGTGATTCAGACATTCCCATATATTTAACCCTTGTTATTTTATAAAGAGCTATTTTTCAGATAATAAAAGCTGCGTTCAACGCATTGTTTTTATCAGACTAACCAAATCCGTTTTCTCATTAGTGACAATAGAAAAAGTAAATTGACGATTATCATTTGATATCCAAAGCTCTTCCCTTCCATTATTACTATAATCATAAAGATGAAAGCCAAGACCTGTTAGATAATTACGAATAATGCCTGCATCACCACCGCGAAAAATAATAAGATTTGTTTCTCGTGTACTCCCATCAGGAGAAATATATTCAAAGTAATAATCATTTGATATCCTTGGAGCCTGCTTGATATCAACATCGGTGTAGAAATAATAGTTAAAAAGATCGCTTTCCCGATATTCTAATTTATCTGGCCAGGGTATTAACAACGGTGACAAGAAAATCAATACAATCGTCACCAGTATTATTTTATAGTAGCTCATTACCATTCACCTCGACATAAATGAATAATAACCGCCATCCCCGGTGATAACTTCTACCCGACCAGAAGTGAAATCACTCCACGGTTGCACCCATGTCATAAACGAAGGTAAGCTTCCCTTATAGGGTTTATGCACAGCACAGTTATCCATGGGTTCTGGAAACAGTAATGGTAAAAATCCTTTATTCTTATAATTGCCTATCGGCCCATAAAAATCCCATCTACTCAGGGCCTGCTCTTTACTGACGAGCCTCAGTCTTGACTGGTAGTCTGAGGGAAGAATTGCCCGATAGAAGCCTAAAAGATCGGAGGTAAGGTCCTCTCCGCTAAAACCACTGTCGGTATACCAACTAAAACACAAATTAGATTGCAAACTTTCAAACAAGCGTGCAGTCGTCATCATCATGGCTAACGCAACGCTGTTTTTCTCACATGCAGATAAACCTTGTTTGATACGCCACTTAACAAACTTTCCTGTACCAAACTGGCGATGATATACAAACATCTTTTGGCTATAAATGACTTTATAATAACCATCACGGCCTGATTCACCTCGTTTTATATCTATCAGTAGGTTTTTAATATCACTTCCCTGTGCATGGCCTATATCTATCCATCCCAATATTTCGCTATAAACAAGCCCTGTTTTACGATCCGATGTCCACTCGGAAGGTTCAATAATATCGTTACGTTTACTCATCATTAAACTCCAGCATCATTCCCTCTTCATCATGCCAACTCAAAGTAAGCTGCTGAGGTTTTTGCTGCCGGGAAAGATACGTTAACAACTGCTGACTAAGCACAGGTAAGATTTGTTGATTGAGCAGACTATCGATATTCCTCGCCCCCGTATCCGGTAGCAGGCAAGCGGCGGTCAGGGCATCAAAAAGGCTCTCGGATATCGTCGTGGTTATGCCGTAGTGACGCAGTAATCGCTGGCTAACCTGATCCAGTTTCATTTGTACAATCGTACGTAACGCAGATTCACAGAGCGGATGGTAGATAATCGTCTGGAAGCGGGCCAGTAGCGCTGGCTGGAAGTGATCGCGCAAAAGTGGGCGCAGCAGTTCGTGCAACTCAGACTCTGTGGTTTCCGGCTGTTCTTCCAGCATCTGCATTACAGCGTCGCCGCCAAGATTGGAGGTCATCAAAATAACGGTATTGCGAAAATCAATTTCACGGCCTTCGCCGTCACGCATGAAACCACGGTCAAATACCTGGTAAAACAGATTCATGACGTCGCGATGCGCTTTTTCTACTTCATCCAACAGTACCACGCTATAGGGGCGTTTTCGCACCGCCTCGGTCAGGATCCCTCCCTGACCATAACCCACATATCCCGGAGGTGAGCCTTTTAGCTGGCTCACGGTGTGCGGCTCCTGATATTCAGACAAATTAATCGTGATTAGCGATTTTTCACCACCAAACAGAATGTCAGCCAGGGCCAGCGCCGTCTCCGTTTTGCCGGTTCCACTTGGTCCAGTAAGCAGGAACACACCCTGTGGACCGTTTTCCGGCGTCAGTCCTGTTTTTGATGCCCGCAACCGCTGTGCGATCGCATTCAGCGCGTAATTCTGGCCAACAACGCGTTCTCCCATCTGGGTTTCAAGCGTCAGCAAGTCTGCCTGGGAGTCCTTCATTAATGATGACAATGGTACACCGGTCCAGTCGGCAATTACCGTAGCAACGGTGCGCGCGTCTACATCCGGAAACAGCAAAGGATGGCCCTGCTGAAGCATACTTAGCTGCAGTTGCAATTCAACCGTTTCCGCCTGACGAGAAATATCACGGCGGCTGGCCAGCAGTTGCTCAGTGAGCGTTAATTCCTGACCATACTGGGTTTCGCGTTCATCCAGTTCGACAAGCAGACGATTTTCACGCTGTTCAATGGTGGCCAGCCTTTCACCATGCTGACCATTTCCTACCGCGAGATCTGCAAGCAACGCCTGCTTTTCAATTTCAAGCGCGGTGATCTCTGACTTCAAACGCGTCAGTGGTTCCGGAACAGTATCAAGGCTCATCCGCACTCTTGCACCTGCGGTGTCCAGCAGATCGACGGCTTTGTCGGGTAATTGTCGCCCGGTAAGATAGCGGCGAGAGAGCGTAACAGCAGTTTTAACCGCTTCGTCGGTGATGTGAACGCCATGGTGTTCTGCATAGCGTGATTTCAGACCACGCAGCATTAAGCAAGCAGTGTCATCATCCGGCTCATCCACTTTAACCATCTGAAAACGCCGCTCCAGCGCAGCATCGCGCTCAAAATACTGTTTATATTCACTCCATGTGGTCGCCGCGATGGTTCGTAATTCACCTCTGGCCAGAGCGGGTTTTAGCAGATTAGCTGCGTCAGCGCCTCCCGCCTGATTACCGGCCCCAATGATGGTGTGTGCTTCATCGATAAAGAGCAGAACAGGCGTTGGCGATTGCTGAACGGCATCAATGATATTTTTTAACCGCTGCTCAAACTCACCTTTCACCCCGGCACCTGCTTGTAACAGCCCAAGATCCAGCGTGCGTAATGTTACTGATTTCAGGCTATCCGGCACGTTACCTTCAGCAATACGCAGCGCCAGACCTTCCACCAGAGCGGTTTTGCCGACACCGGGTTCCCCGACCAGAATGGGATTATTTTTTCGCCGACGGGACAACACATCCACCATTTGCCGGATTTCATTATCGCGACCAAATACCGGGTCGATATCGCCGGCACGCGCTTTCGCGGTCACGTCCAGCGTAAATTTATCGAGAACGCCTTGTAATGCTGGCGATAACGTCGATTCAGCCAGGCCAGGACGCGGTTCATCATCAGGAGAAACCTGTGCCAGAGCGGCTTCTTGCTGTCTCTCAGGACGTTCATCCGACTGGACATTTAATAGCGGCAGGAGGCGTTCCAGTTGAGTATGTCCGGCGCTCAGAAGAGGCCACAGGCCATCACACTTCAGTAGCGAATGCTTTCCCACCAGGGCCATCAGTAGATGCACACCACGTATCTGCGAATTTTCATCCGTTGCGGCACACAGCCACGCTTGTTGCATTAAAGAAAGGAGCGCATCAGACAACTGCGGGCGGCTTTTCACGGAACGAGGCTGAACATCCAGATGCGTCAGCAGCGATTGCCAGAGATTGTCGATATCCCATTCATAACGACGAGCAATGACAGTAATATCGCCCTCCCCCTGCTCCAACAGCTTCAGTAACCAGTGTTCGGGAGTGATTTCTGCATGCGCGCGCGTCTGACATAACGATGCCGCCGCTTCGAGCGCCTGGGCGCAATAGGGGTTGAGACGTCGTAATAACACTGCTGACTGGTGTTCCATTTGCTTCCTGGCTCCCTGTATTCAGGCACGCTACCGCCCGTGGCCGTAATCCAATGCCCATAAGGTAATAGTGATGTTGATACTCTCTGCTAAACCCCCGCCCCGGACGCTTAGCAGAGGGCATAAAAAAAACGGATGAGGAAATCCTCATCCGTTAGTGCATTACGCGGTGGTACGCTCGTTCCAGGCGTCAGAATGGATAATGTTGCCATCCTTATACGTCCAGACGATCTTCTCGTAGCGCAGTTCAATCTGTTCCAGGTGGTTATGCTTCTCTTTAGCGGGATCTTTGATGTCGTACATCACAGGGTTTACTTTCACCACTTTCACGTTGTGCAGAGTGGTGTTGAAGTATTCCACTTCCTGACCCGCATCATTGATGCGATACCATTTAAACTCGGCCTGGCGCAGGGTCTGACCGGTAGTTACAGCCTTGTACAGATACGGGCTGGAGGCATCGATTTCCTTAGTGAAAAGGAACGGGGTATGAATGCGCGTCCCGGTCAACTTACCGGTATTGTTATCGGTAGGGATGTACAGGTTATGTTCCTGAGCTACTACTTCGATACTGCCCACACGATCTTTTACATCAACAGAGCCTTTAATATCCGCGCCGCCGTCATCTTTCAGCCAAAGGTAGACTGGAATTGCCATAACTCTTTCTCCATTTTTACTTCGCTAATGCGTCACCGCTTTGCGGTGACGGTTCCTTCATGCCCGGCACCCGACAGGCATCAGCCTGCGGTACCAGACTGATCTCTACACGGCGGTTGGCAGCCCGACCCTCCGGCGTATCGTTGTTTTTGTAGGGACGTAATTCGCCGTAACCCTGAACGGCAAAACAACTCTCCGCGACGTCACCGGTATCACGCATCCAGTCGCGAACAGATTCCGCGCGTTTGAGAGAGAGCTGCTGATTAGATTTATCGTCACCCACATCATCGGTATGTCCGGCGATGACTATCAGCCAACCGGGCTTGGCTTTGATATTGACCAAAGCCCCAATGAGTACTTTTGTTGAGCCTGCTTTTAACGCCCATTTGCCCGTATCAAACAGCGACATACTGTCCAGGCGTACGGTTTGCGGAGAGGTCACTTTTGGTTTTTCAGGTGGCAGCCAGTCGCTGATGGCGGCCAGCAAAGGTGGGATCAATCTCATCCCCTGATACAATCCCATTGATAGAGAAAGGGGTTCACCGCGCTGATACCAGCGATCGAGACGCTGCGCATCACGACGAAGCTGATCCTGTGCCTGAACCTTTGGCTCAACAGGATTACCGGTAAGATGGCGGTATAACGTCAGATGATCGTTTGTGATCCTGATGAGATGTTGGTTATTGATAAAGCTGCACGTCATCGCCAGTCCGACAAAAATACCGCATAGCAGACCACTTACGCCCACCGTACGTTGAAATGCTGTCAGCGCCCGACGGCGAGATAAAAAAGGCAGCGCTAAATCAGGAAAAGGCAGCAGCTCGGACACTGCTGACGTCGCAGGGGAAAGTGTTGTTTGCGCAGTGATATGCCGTTGCCACAGATTATTTTCGCAGACCGCTAATGAGGTGAAACATACCACCCGTAAAGCAGAAAAAAGAGGTGGAGCGTGGCGATCCGTATCACCTTGCACCTTCTTCAGCCAGCCGAGTAAATTATCTAACCACATTGCATGTGTAAGATGAGAATGGCGAGCCGGGCGCTCTTGCGAAGAGAAAGGAACAAAATCGTCTAATCCCGTAGCCGACTGCACTTCTGCATCCTGGGGCGTTCGAATAAACCAACGTACAGCCTCATTGCATTGAGGCGAATTCAACCAACAGCACAGCCAAAACGGCGGTATACCTGATAACCAACGCCGACTCTGGGTCACCACACGCCGCCAACTGAGCAGCATGTGCTTAAGCGCGTCTTCATCATTATGCCGTTCCGGGATCAATGCCAGCATCACGGAAACGCGCATAAGAAGCCCCGGACGCTGCACAGCTATCTGACGAACCAGAGCAATATAATGCTCCGGGGACTGGACAGATAAATACCAGCCCTGCGAACTCTCGCAAGAATCGCCACGTCCGGCAAACAAAGGGGCATTATCTCCACACACCAGCACAACAGGCCCACTGAAACTCTCCGGAGGGAGCGGAACTTCATGAGCCGAATGAGCAGACTTCAACCGACCATATTGACGCCAGCCATAAACGATCCCCGGAATGGAAAACAGTATAATAAAGACGGTAAGGCCGCCCCGGACACCCGCACTTAACGGACTGAATCCCCAGACAAGCAACAAAGCCAGGACGGTTGCCAGCACATAGTTAACGATCCCTCGCAACTGAGCCATGTCTTAACCCTGCCCAATAAGCTGAGCAATCTGCCCTTGTAAGACATGAGAAAATGTTAACCAAAAAGCACCCAGCGCCACCGCGCCGACAATCCATGCCAGCCACCAGCGGCGCTTACCGCCAGAAAAGCCGGAAGCCCGCATAATTACCGGCGCATCGTGCTTTAATTTAAAAGGCATCGCCTGAGTCGCCAGCGCTTCAAGAACATCTTCACGACGTTCGTCACCTTGCTCACGATAGCGCCCCACAAAACCGAGCGTGATTGCGCGATAAAAGCAGGTTAATACGGCGGTATCAGGAACGGGCTCGCGCAGAACGGTACGGATGCGCTCCCAGAGTTCTTCCCCGGCATTGGTGGTGTTGAAAAAGCGGGCCTGTAAAGGTGTCGCAAGCCAGGTAATATAACCGCTATCCTGCCGGTTGCGGTTCAACACGCTTTCATCCAGTAACGCACATTGCGTATAGAGCATGTGTTCAACGCTGTGTTCGCTGTACCCCATGTCACGCAATGTCTCACGCGCAGAATCAACCCATTGGCAGGCCCGGCGATAGAAAGCCGCCCCATCGCCGACTTCCGATCCGCCGCGTAACTGGCTGACAGCAAGCCAGGTTGGCCAGAATACCTGATCAATATCCTTATACATTTCAATCCCTTAATACAGCGAATAACTCAAGTTGAATCTCTCCCAGTGTTCCCGGCACATAGAAAGCGCAATTACCGGCGTCCAGCATGGCCTGGGCTGCTGGATGATTAATCTCAAGAGCAAAGTATTGATTTTCCAGTCGTAACGGGATGGCTGCAGGTACATGCGTCAGCGGTTTTAATGGAATACCGCTAAGTGCCACATTGACGACATCAGATACATCTGCCCGGCTCCCTGCTTTACAGAGCTGTGGAAATTGCGTTAGGAGGACATGCGCAGGAAGATCCGAACGAACGGAAAGGTAAAAATCAGCGCCTTCACGCAGTCGAGCATCCGACAATGCGCCATACCAGAACTGTCTCTCCTGCGTCAGTTCAATAGCGACAACGCGAGATGGCAGGCTGGCCTCCAGCAGTTCCACCAGGAGTGCAAACAGGGGTGGGAATACCTGCTGCAGATTGGCGTGCTGGTATGGAGGCACAACGCTGACATCATTTTCTAATGAAAAGGTCAGCAGACTGCCCGCTAACCGCGCTAGCTCACGCCACAAAAGTTCGGGATGACGGCCTGGGTTTTGCAGCATTTCTTTCAGAACGGGCTCTGAGCTATTAAGCGCATTCAGCAACCAAAACAACGAAACATCTGCTACCGCAAAATCCGCCATTCGTTCGTTACTTTCGCGGCGCAAGGCCATCAGGCGTCGACAACGAGCCTGGATACGATGCACCAAATCACTGAGCGAATTGATTAATGAGGGGCTGGCTGAGAGTGAAAGCGATGGGGGTAAAAAATCGCGTCCCAGCTCCCATTGCCCCTGAGCATTACGAATAAGGCAAGCTACCGGGCAAGTCAGGTAAGCGCTGTTATCGTCATGGGCATAGCGGAGGGTGATAGCATGCCGCAGCACTGCCATATCAGTCCGTTCCTGACCTGCGAGATCCTGTACTGGCAGCCACTCCTGCTGCCAGCGACACGGACGGCTAACGCCGTTGCCTGATGAAAGATTGCCGCCATTAGCCGAAAGCAGCGGCAACGCGAGGACGATATCAACGCTGCTGTAACCAGTAAGATGCGATAAATCACACGCCGGAGGCAGGTTATCTGAAATACCTGTATCCACTAACGTACCGTCAGGAAAGCGCACAACCAGATTAACGGGATTCAAACGGGAAACCGTTAGCGCACTTTCATCAAACTCCGCGCTGATGACGCCCCACGGTGATGAAAGCGACATGTGAGCAACAACGTCAGCTACATAGGCATCCCAACGTGTCTGTTGCTGAAACTGCTGGGGAGCCAGAAAGGCCCCCTCGCTCCATAACGGACGATAGATCTTCATCGCACCTCCTGTGCGCTGCGTCGTTAAGATTTCGACTTAGGCATTTGTGAAACTAACGACAAGCTGACGTCCATACCTTCAACCTGGAAATGCGGAATGGCATACAGGCGCACACGGAAGAAACCTGGGTTATCCTCAATATCCTCCACCACGACACGCCCATCACGCAGCGGGTGTGATGCCTGCAAGTCATCGCCAGGATCGGTCATTTCGGTTACCAGACTGCGCAGCCAGTTATTAAGTTCAAGCTCAAGCAGGCGGCGATCTTTGGTCGTTCCAATATTTTCTCGCTGCAGTATTTTCAGGTAATGAGCGATACGAGAAAGCAAGAAGATATACGGCAAACGAGAGTTAATCCGACTGTTAGCCGTCGCTTCCGGAGTATCAAACTGAGCAGGTTTTTGAGCCGAGTTAGCAGAGAAGAAACAGGCGTAATCACGATTCTTATAATAAGAAAGCGGAATAAAACCGAGGTTGGCAAATTCAAACTCCCGGGTTTCCGGAATCATCACCTCAGACGGGATCTTCACCTGATTACCGGTACCCAGATCGTACAAATGGATAGGCAAATCTTTCACCGCGCCGCCTGCCTGTGGCCCACGGATCTGGACGCACCAGCCATTCTTGATAAAACTTTTCACCATATTCACAGCGAAAGAGAAAGAGGCGCTGGTCCATAGATACTTTTCGTGATCCGGACCCTTAACTTCTTCAACATAGTTAAAACTGCGTACCGGCACGGTATCAGGGCCATACGGTAAACGACCCAGGACACGCGGCATAGTTAGCCCGATATAGCGTGAATCGTCGCTATCACGAAATGCTTTCCACTTGATGTATTCAGCACGTTCGAAATAATCATTGATATCTTTTATAGCTGCGACTTCTTCCATATTTTCTTTCAAGAAGAATTTCGGCCCAACGGAACCAATGAACGGCATATGACAGGCCGCCGACACGCCAGAAATATTGCGCAGCAGTGCAATATCCTGCGGACTGTTATCAAATTCGTACGCTGAAATCATTGCCGCAATGGGTTCGCCGCCAGGCTGATCGTATTCTTCAATATAAACATGGCGGTATAACCCGCTCTGGATAAGCTCCGGCGCATCGTCAAAGTCATCACGCAGCGCATCCTTGCTGATATCCATCATTTCTACACGGACATTTCGGCGAAAATCAATGCCGGTAATCATCGAATGCAAACCACGCCAGAGCGATTCTTGCTTCTGAAATTCAGCATGGTGCATAACTTCATTGACCTGATCGCTAATCTGCTTATCAAGACGAGCAATTTGCTCATCGAGCAGCGTTTTATCCAGGCGCTCTACGGGCTGCGCAGCATCCGCCAGACATGAAACCAGAACCTGAATAGCAGCAGTCACGCGTTCAGCGGGAGCGGCGTCAGAAAGCGCTTCATCGCTCTGCCATGCATCAACATTTTTTAATGTCGAAACCGGGGAAAGATTAATTTTGTCAAAGAGGGATTGATAAACGCTGCGTTCACTGGTCGTGGTGGTCGCGACTGAAGAGGTATGTTCCTGAACAGACATCAACATATTCCTTTTATGATCCTTTACTATTCCTGCCAATTGAGCGGAGGAAACCCTGTATAGCGTTAAATCTCTTCTGGCATCATGGTTGCCAGTTCATCACGCAGTTCCTGACTCAGGGCTGGATCTTTAAGGATAATTTCCAGCTCGCGACGAAAAGCAGCGTTATCA
>OJIU01000354.1_pt1 | contig 16663 bp, 12 predicted proteins | sample 1595961 | NCBI WGS metagenome assembly OJIU01 (sample SAMEA4350144, study PRJEB24818) | metagenome | biome: human; feature: gut; material: faeces | place: Denmark | collected 2013-09
ATCCATTGGTGATCCATGCCGCGTTGGTCAGTATGGATGACGAACTGATGGGCGAGAAAAGCTGTGCCTGGCTGGTGGTAAAAGAGCCGCTGCGCGCGGTGCAGGTGCGTCGTTTTCTACGTGAACAGGGCGTGGCGGAATTCAAATTACCTGACCGCGTTGAATGCGTTGAGTCATTACCGCTGACCCCGGTTGGGAAAGTGGATAAAAAACAATTACGTCAGTGGCTGGCAGCACGTTCACTGGCCTGAAGGAGAAAAAGAGATGGCAATTCCTAAACTGCAGGCTTATGCGCTACCCACGGCGCTTGATGTTCCGGTGAACAAGGTCGACTGGGCGTTTGACCCTGAACGCGCCGCGCTGCTGATCCACGACATGCAGGATTATTTTATCGGCTTTTGGGGTGATAACTGCCCGATGATGGAGCAGGTTGTCGCTAACATCGCCGCACTGCGTCAGTACTGTAAAGAGCATAACATTCCGGTGTATTACACCGCTCAGCCGAAAGAACAGAGTGATGAAGACCGCGCTCTGCTCAATGATATGTGGGGACCGGGTCTGACGCGTTCACCGGAACAGCAAAAGATTGTTGAGGCGCTGGCCCCGGATGAAGCGGATACCATTCTGGTGAAATGGCGTTACAGCGCATTTCATCGCTCCCCGCTGGAACAGATGCTCAAGGAAACCGGTCGTAATCAACTGATCATTACCGGGGTGTATGCGCATATCGGCTGTATGACCACCGCAACGGACGCCTTTATGCGTGATATCAAGCCGTTTATGGTTGCCGATGCGCTGGCGGACTTTAGCCGTGACGAGCACCTGATGTCGCTGAAATACGTGGCAGGGCGTTCCGGGCGCGTAGTGATGACTCAGGAATTATTACCGACCCCGGTCCCGGCCACTAAGGATGCGTTGCGCAGCGTTATTCTGCCGCTGCTGGACGAGTCTGAAGAGCCGATGGATGATGAAAACCTGATCGACTACGGGCTGGATTCTGTGCGCATGATGGCGTTGGCGGCGCGCTGGCGTAAAGTTCATGGCGACATTGATTTCGTGATGTTGGCGAAAAATCCGACCATTGACGCCTGGTGGACGCTGCTCTCCCGCGAGGTGAAGTAATGGCCGGATTTGATTTTGCAGGGAAAACCGTCTGGGTAACCGGGGCGGGAAAAGGGATTGGCTATACCACGGCGCTGGCATTTGCGCATGCTGGCGCTGAGGTGACAGGATTCGATCGCGAGTTTCCTCAGGATAACTACCCGTTTACGACCTAAGTGCTGGATGTGGCGAATGCCGGACAGGTAGCTGAGGTGTGCCAGCGCGTCCTCAAAGCGCGCGAGCGTTTGGATGTGTTGGTCAATGCCGCAGGTATTTTGCGTACGGGTGCCACCGATGCGCTAAGCGCTGAGGAGTGGCAGCAGACGTTTGCGGTAAACGTTGGCGGGGCGTTCAATCTGTTTCAGCAGACGATGGCGCAGTTTCGTCGCCAGCAGGGCGGGGCGATCGTGACCGTCGCGTCGGATGCGGCGCACACACCGCGTATCGGCATGAGCGCCTACGGCGCGTCAAAAGCCGCGTTGAAAAGCCTGGCGCTGACCGTCGGACTTGAGCTGGCGGGTAGCGGTGTGCGTTGTAATGTGGTTTCACCAGGCTCGACCGACACTGACATGCAGCGTACGTTGTGGGTCAGTGATGACGCGGAGCAACAGCGCATTCGTGGGTTTGGCGAGCAGTTTAAGCTAGGTATTCCGCTGGGGAAAATCGCCCGGCCGCAGGAAATCACCAACACCATTTTATTTCTCGCCTCTGACCTTGCCAGCCACATTACGCTGCAGGATATCGTGGTGGACGGCGGCTCTACGCTGGGGGCATGACCATGATCTGGAAACGTCATTTAACGCTGGATGAACTGAATGCTACCAGTCAGAACACGATGGTGGCGCATCTTGGCATGGTTTATACCCGACTGGGGGATGATGTGCTGGAAGCCGAAATGCCGGTGGATAGCCGAACGCATCAGCCGTTTGGCCTGCTGCATGGCGGCGCGTCGGCGGCCCTGGCGGAAACGTTGGGTTCGATGGCGGGTTATCTGATGACGCGCGACGGGCAGTGCGTGGTGGGGACGGAACTGAACGCTACCCATCATCGGGCGGTTGCGCAGGGGAAAGTGCGCGGTGTCTGCCAGCCGCTGCACCTCGGGCGTCAGAGCCAAAGCTGGGAAATCGTTATCTTTGATGAACAGGGACGACGCTGTTGCACCTGTCGTTTAGGCACTGCAGTGATGGGGTGAAGATAAGCGCGTCGTTTAGACGCGCTTCGTAACACCAGTTACCAGCTATAGCGCAGATTAAAACTCCCGTTGAGATCGCGGTAGTCGTTATTACCTTTCTGACCTGCCGCCTGGACGCTGACGTTCCACTGGCTATTGAGATTCGCCTGAATTCCCACTTTTAGCTCGCTGCGATCGGCAGGAAGATCCTGTTTTACCGTTGCGTTATCAAATGATACGGCCAGATCGTCGGTGGAGTGTAGCCAGTTAATCTCTGCGAATGGCCGGACGGTTGCATCGACGAATGAAAGCTGGCTATCAATTCGCAGACCAAGACGTGTGGTCCAGCTATCGCCATTTTGCCCGTCTATGCGTGTACCATTTGTCTCAACGCTATCTGCCTCGTAGCGTTGCCAGATAACCTGCGCCTGTGGCGTCAGGCTTACTGTGTTAGCGCTGCTCATATTCATGTCGTAGCGATAACCGCTTTCCAGCGAAATCGCGTGAGCCAGGGAGTCGTAATGCGTTGAACCGGCATTGCCATTCTCGACGCTGTTATTGTAGAAGCCATACTGATACCACGTATCAACATACCAGCCGCGATGTTGCCGGGCATCAGAGAACCAGGTGGCATACGCGCCAAGATTGTAACCGTCGATATCGCCTGTGGCTGTAAACTGACTGCCATCCGCGCCACGATTTCCGGTGCTGTCGGTACTGCCGTCAAGGTAACTGGCCATCAGGCCAAACGTGATGCTTTGCTGATCATCGCGCCAGGTTGCAAGGTCGCTGCCAAGCTGAAACTGGGTGTAATCGCTGTCTATGTCGATATTGCCGTTTACAGCCGATGTGTCCGTTTTTCCGCCTTTCATTCGCGCCCAGACGCTTCCTTCGGCCGAGCGGTACTGGCTCCCTTCACGATCGAACAGCGTTTGCATCTGCAGGCTACGCGCCAGCCATTGGTTGCCCAGATAAGCGCCTATATCGGCGCGATATTGTGGATTTGTCGGGGTAACGTCGCTACCGCCGTCATCAGGATCGACCGGTGTGACGTCGCTGCCGCCGTCATCAGGATCGACCGGTGTGACGTCGCTGCCGCCATCGTCAGGATCGACCGGTGTGACGTCGCTGTCATCAGGATCGATCGGAGTGACGTCATCATCCGGGTCGTCGGGTGTTTCTGCTTTGGAACGCAAATACCAGCTTTCGTTATCTTCATACAGACGATACTCATACAGGCCGATTTGAATCTGATTACCAAGAGAAAACGCGTTATCTGATGACACCCCACCGACGTCAACAATCTCGATACCTTGATCGGTATATGCACCCACGCCATCCACATTATTGATGTAGAGCGTGGTGCTGCCGTTTACATTACCCGAGACAATGAGCTGGTCGGTTGGTGAATTATCATCGCCCAAACTGGCGTTAAGTGAGAGCTGACCGCCGTTGCCCGTGTAGTCGCCGTTGATGATTAACGCATTCCCGGGAGTCGAACCACTGCTGCGGATTACGCCCTGGTTGGTCACATTGCCATTAACGATCAACTGGCTGTCTGGCGTTGTGCTATCGCCAAAACTTAGCAGGCCGAGGTTATTCACCGCGCCGTTGATTACCCCGTTGCCGCCGAGGGTGGCTCCGGCTTTGACATTGACGCTCTGTTTGCTGCCTTCAGCGCCGATAGCGCCCGATTCAGTCAACCACAGCGTTCCCTGCTGAATGTCTGTGATTCCGCTCCAGGTATTCTTTGCGGTAAGGGTGAGCGTGCCGTCTCCTTTTTTGGTCAGACTTTTACCGTCCCATCCAGTGGTGGCGTTGGGTGAGGTATCTGCCAGCAACCCATTGACGGTAAATGTCTGGCCCGCGTCAAGGGTAAACGTACCGTGTGCAGGCGTAGAGACCGCGGCGGAGTCTCCGGCGTACCAACTGAGCCCCACGCCCAATTCATATTGGGTATTATCAAGGGCGTTAACCTGACCAGAAATCGCGATATAGTCGGGCAGGGTATCCGGATCGGTTGAGATCGAAGCGAAATCGCTCACGATTGCGGAGTCGGCATCAATTAGCGTAACCGTGTCGATGTCTGCCAGTTGATTGTCTGAGGTCAGCGCGTTGAGATCCAGCGCATTACCCGAATTGCTGATGTGTAGATCGCCGCCGGGATTAACCTGTCCGCCGGTAATTAGCGGGTTAGCGGACCGACTGGCCAGCGCCGCGGCGCTTAAATCGACGCTGAGAATACTGCTTTCTTTCAGCGTGACCTCGTCAGCATGCACGGTGCTGTAAGTTCCGGCTGCGTGGTCTGCCGCCAGCTCAAGGGTTCCTGCGTTAGTCAGCGTCGTGAGCGTGGAATCATCGGTAACCCGCCACAGGCTCTGGTCGGCAAGGTTAAGGTTGAGGATTGAATCAATACCCTGGTCGTTGAAGCTTTCATTAACCGAGGTTGCCCCGGCGAAATAAGAACCCGCGTCCATATTGAGGTTGATATATCCCCAGCCGCTGTTAACGATGTCGCCGGTTATGGTCATTTTCCCTGAGCCATTTACCGTCCCGCCAGGTAGAACATTCCCGCCCGAAGAAACTTTCGGATTCCAGATGGCAACGCCGCCGTCGGCGATAATGGTGGTATCGCCCGTCAGATTCACGATACCGCCATCTTGCACTATCACACCGTAACCACTGCCGTTAGCGCCGGTCATATCAATAGTCAGGTTATCACCATTGATGATGCCTGCATGGGTAAAATCCCCATCGCCGATAGCCCAAAGACCGTAAGGATCGTTACCGCTCATGATGATATCCGTATTGGATATATTGATCGTCGCGCCGCTGTATTGGGCTGATGCGCCATAGCCGTTCACCGCGTAGATAGTGTTTCGCTGCCCTGCTGAACCGTTGAAATTTATGGTTGTCGGGGCGCTGTAGGGGGTGTTGGCCACAATACCGTTGGTTGTGTGGCCTGTGGAATTTCTTCCATCAATAGTGCTGCCTTCGCCAATGTTGGCGACGGCAGCATGCATGCTGCTCATTAGTGTAAGGGCGGTGGACTGCGCGGTCGTGACGGTCAGATTTTTGGCATTGAATTCACTGTATCCTCGGCCGGTCAAGTAAATTGTGGATGCAGTCCCGTTTGCGCTAATGGCGCTGTCTGACCCTAAATCAACCACGCCGCCTTCTATTCGAAGCCCTTCCGTCTTCTGGCCGGTGACGTCAATGGTGAGATTGTTGGCCTTTACTGTCCCGATGGCATCATCTTTGGTGGTTGCTGAATAATCATCAACAATCATCCCGTATCCTTCGGAGAAACCGTGCACGGTAATGGTGGAATCATTGCCAAAATCCACGTTGCCGCTGATGTCCGCGCCCGTACCTTTTGCGCGCTCGGTAGAGGTTGTGGAAAGGGTGATATCAAGGCTATCTGCCGTAAAATAACTTTGTGAACCAGAAACGAGTCCATATGCCGTACCTCCAGGCATTGAGAGCGTAATTGCGCTGTTCTTGCCCAGATCAATTTGGCTGTATTGCCCCTCCTGGATACCATAAATCGTGGTGCCTGTTCCTGCCTCTGATACGGTGAAATCAATGTTCAGCCCATTCGCGTTAACCTGGGTGTTTTTTCCAAGATAGAGCGCGCTGCCGCCGGCTGTGCCGCTGGTTAATTCTATGCGGCTGTCATCCCCAAAATTGAGCGTGGTACCGTTTGCCCAGTATGTGTCGATACCGACAGCCTTACCGGTTGCTTCGGTGTTAACCTGGATTAATCCAGCATTCATGGTTAACGTATTATTGTCGTCATAGAAATAGACGCCCGTCGCATTACCATTTTGGGATTCGGTGACAATTTTACTCTTGTTGCCGAAGTTCAGCGTGGCGTTTTCTGTATGAACGTTAATTCCGTAAGCATCTTTTTTACTAATGGTATTAATTGATATATTCTCGGCGTCTATATTTGTGCCTGGACTGGTGTTGTTAATATAAAGACCTGTGGTTGATGCTGTTTTCGCCGTTCCTGTGTCCGTAACGTTAATCTGTGTGCCGTTACCTAAATTATTACTGGCGCTGTTATCAAGCTTTACCCCAACAGAGCCACTATCACCAGTAACGTTAATGGTGGCTTTACCATTAATTTGTACGCCTTGCCCCCCTGAGGACAGGCTTTCGATACCCGTGGTGCCATCAACAGACGTCACTGTATCGCCATCATTTAAACTGATGGTTTCACCGCTAAGCGGACCGTAGTCGCTGGCATGAACGCAGTTTGCCGTTAATCCAACCACCGATAACACCAGGCCCGCGACGGTTGCGCGGACCCGATGATCGCCCTGCGAGAGTTCTGACGTCACCACAAACATATTTCTGGCGATATTCCAGACGATGCGATAGCATTTATTCATAATTTATATCCTTATACGGCCATCCTGAACAACCTGGCGCTGAAAAAATTCTGCTTAATTAATTTTATTTTTTATATGGATGATTTTGTCATTAAAACTGGTGATGCGGGTATATTCTTTGCTTTGAAATCGGAGATTAAAATGAAATAAAGCACTAACTGCATACAAAATCAGGATAGTCTGAATCCATAAATGTATTAACCGTATAAATTGAGAAGTTCAGGTTAATATTGTTAATAAATATCCTTATTGATAATAAAAATATTAAGTGACTCGCTCTGCATCATGCCGGGAGGAGATGTGGACAAAACATTGAGGGGTTGGCACATAGCGCGCAATTTTTTCAGTTGTCTCTGCGTTGATAGTGATCAAGTTAACAATACAATGTAAAAAATCAGTGATATATCCGCTTTACATGGTTGTCAGGTTGTTAAATCAAGAAAAGATGTTATAGAAACAAAATGTAACATCTCTCTGACCAGGATAACGGATACAACTATGAACAAATCAGGGAAGTACCTCGTCTGGACATTGCTCTCCGTAGTGGGAGCATTTGCCCTCGGCTATATCGCATTAAACCGTGGTGAACAGATCAACGCGTTGTGGATAGTCGTGGCGTCGGTCTGTGTCTACCTAATCGCTTACCGTTTCTATGGCCTGTACATTGCGAAAAATGTACTGGCGCTGGACCCGACGCGTATGACGCCAGCCGTGCGTCATAACGATGGTCTGGACTATGTTCCTACCGATAAAAAAGTGCTGTTTGGTCACCATTTTGCGGCGATTGCCGGAGCGGGTCCGTTAGTTGGACCCGTACTGGCGGCGCAAATGGGCTATCTGCCAGGTATGATCTGGCTGCTCGCCGGGGTAGTGCTGGCGGGGGCGGTACAGGATTTCATGGTGCTGTTTGTTTCTACCCGTCGCGATGGTCGTTCCCTTGGCGAACTGGTGAAAGAAGAGATGGGCCCTACGGCGGGCGTCATTGCGCTGGTGGCCTGTTTTATGATCATGGTGATTATCCTTGCGGTACTGGCGATGATCGTCGTGAAAGCGCTGACCCACAGCCCGTGGGGCACTTACACCGTCGCGTTTACCATCCCGCTGGCGATCTTCATGGGGATTTACCTGCGTTATCTGCGCCCGGGCCGCATTGGTGAAGTGTCGGTCATCGGTCTGGTATTCCTGGTGTTTGCTATTATTTCCGGCGGCTGGGTCGCTGAAAGCCCGACCTGGGCGCCGTACTTTGATTTTACCGGAGTACAGCTGACGTGGATGCTGGTGGGCTACGGCTTTGTCGCTGCCGTGCTGCCGGTGTGGCTGCTGCTGGCGCCGCGTGATTATCTTTCTACTTTCCTGAAAATCGGCACCATTGTTGGTCTGGCGGTAGGGATTCTGATCATGCGTCCGACGCTGACCATGCCTGCGCTGACAAAGTTTGTTGATGGTACTGGCCCGGTCTGGACCGGTAACCTGTTCCCGTTCCTGTTTATTACCATTGCCTGTGGCGCGGTATCGGGCTTCCATGCGCTGATCGCTTCCGGTACCACGCCGAAGATGCTGGCGAATGAAGGGCAGGCCTGCTTTATCGGCTACGGCGGGATGCTGATGGAATCCTTTGTCGCCATCATGGCGCTGGTTTCTGCGTGTATCATCGATCCGGGCGTGTACTTTGCGATGAACAGCCCGATGGCGGTGCTGGCTCCGGCGGGGACGGTTGACGTAGTCGCTTCTGCGGCGCAGGTGGTCAGCAGTTGGGGCTTTGCCATTACGCCGGACACGCTGCATCAAATTGCCAATGAAGTCGGTGAACAATCCATTATCTCCCGCGCAGGCGGAGCGCCGACGCTGGCTGTAGGGATGGCGTACATTCTGCACGGCGCGCTGGGCGGTATGATGGATGTGGCGTTCTGGTATCACTTCGCCATTCTGTTTGAAGCGCTGTTTATTCTGACGGCGGTAGATGCCGGTACACGTGCCGCGCGCTTTATGCTGCAGGATCTGCTGGGCGTGGTGTCACCGAGTCTGAAACGTACCGATTCGCTACCTGCGAACCTGCTGGCTACAGCGCTGTGCGTGTTGGCCTGGGGTTACTTCTTGCACCAGGGGGTGGTGGATCCACTGGGCGGTATTAATACTCTGTGGCCGTTGTTTGGTATCGCCAACCAGATGCTGGCCGGTATGGCGCTGATGCTCTGTGCGGTGGTGTTGTTCAAGATGAAACGTCAGCGCTACGCATGGGTGGCGCTGGTGCCAACGGCATGGCTGCTGATTTGTACCCTGACCGCTGGCTGGCAGAAAGCGTTTAGCCCGGATGCGAAAATCGGCTTCCTGGCTATCGCCAACAAGTTCCAGGCGATGATCGACAGCGGTAACATTCCGGCGCAGTACACCCAGTCTCAGCTGACGCAACTGGTATTTAATAACCGACTGGATGCGGGACTGACCATCTTTTTCATGGTGGTCGTTGTGGTGCTGGGTCTGTTCTCCATCAGAACTGCGCTGGCAGCGCTGAAAGAGGACAAACCGACGTCGAAAGAAACGCCGTACGAACCGATGCCTGAGAATGTCGAAGAGATCGTGGCGCAAGCGAAAGGCGCGCACTAATATTCTCTTAACCAACGAGCCCTCTCCTGAACGGGGAGGGCGTTTGTACGACAGGGAAACACTATGTTTGAAACGCTCTCCAAAGCCGGGAAATATTTAGGTCAAACCGCCCGATTAATGATAGGTGTGCCGGATTACGACAACTATGTTGAACATATGCGCGTCACGCATCCGGACCAGATGCCAATGACCTATGAAGAATTTTTCCGCGAGCGTCAGGATGCGCGCTATGGGGGGAAAGGCGGCGCGAAGTGCTGTTAATTTTTTGCCGGATGCGCTGACGCTTATCCGGCCTACAACAATGCTTTGACCGTAGGCCTGATAAGGCGAAGCCGCCATCAGGCAACCCGCACCCTAATCACACCGTAAACGACTCTACCTTTTCGAACGCTGCGCGCAGGGTCTGCGGCGTTAACGTTACCGGCAGCGCGTGAATGGACTCCACAGGGCGCAGAGTGTGCGCGATAACCTTATCGAGTTCGACGCGGTTATTGATGTTCACTTCCAGTTGAGCTAATCGGGTTGGCAGGTTGAAGCGCTGATAAGCGGTAATCAACTGCGCCAGCACATCATCTTGTCCCAGCAGCGCGCTCTGCACCAGTATGCCGTACGCCACTTTGGTGCCGTGTAAAAACTTCTCCGTTTGCGGGAGGACGGTCAGGCCATTGTGTACCGAATGCGCGGCCGCCACGCGGGTATAGCGCTCGCCCAGACCGCCGACCATGCCGCCTCCGGCTATAATCGCATCCACCACATCACAAAACGTGCGGCTTAGCGTGCCTTGCTGTTTGTCTGCCAGCGCCTGCTCGCTGCTTTCCAGCAGGACGTCGCGAATCGTCTGCGCAGCATGGATACCCAGACGCACGGTAAGCGGTAGGGTTTCCGGTTGAGGTGCGAGCACGACGGCCTCGTACCATTTCGCCAGCGTGTCGCCAATCCCCGCCAGTAAGTATTCTTCTGGCGCATGGAGAACGATCTCGGGTTCTACCAGTACGAGGAAGTTGGCATCCGCGAAAATTTCAAAATGCAGCGCCTGTCCAGCATCGTTATACCAGACGGAGAGTGGTGTCCAGGCAGCGCAGGTCGCCGCGATAGTAGGAATACCGACAAAAGGCAGACCCAGACGACGGGCCAGCGCTTTGGCCGTGTCGAGCAATGTCCCGCCGCCCACGCCAATCACCACGCTGCGATTCTCCCCTGACTCTTTTGCCAGTTGAGCGACATCGGTTTCACTGCAATGACCCGTAAACAGCAGGCGTTTAGCCTCGGCAAGATGAAAGGTCTCTGGCAGATAAGGTCGGGCTGCATCGATGGCGCGCTCACCATATACCCAGACGGCGCGTGAGAGTTGATCCCCGGTGAAAAAATCGTTGAGTCTCGACAGGCTGCCGGGATGGGAAAAATAGTTGGCCGGGCCGGTGACGACGCGAATCTCGGTATTACTCATGTTGTGTTGTCCTTTTGGCTGTCCTGTCCAGGCAGGCTATTTTTATATGGACGTCTGAACGTCTTGATTGCCAAATACTAGCATCGTGCTATAGTGGCTTCAACCACAACATCACATGCTGGGATAACTATAATGAGTAATAACCCGCTGATTCCGCGAAGCAAACTGCCTAATCTGGGCACCACTATTTTCACGCAAATGAGCGCGCTGGCGCAGCAGCACCAGGCCATTAACCTCTCGCAGGGATTTCCTGATTTTGATGGTCCGCTCTTTTTACAAGAACGTCTGGCGTATCACGTCGCGCATGGCGCAAACCAGTATGCGCCGATGACGGGCGTACAGCCGCTGCGCGAAGCTATTGCGGATAAAACCGCGCAGCTGTACGGCTATAAACCTGATGCGAATAGCGAAGTGACCGTCACTGCGGGGGCTACAGAAGCATTGTACGCCGCGATTACGGCACTGGTACGGCCTGGCGATGAGGTGATTTGTTTTGACCCGAGCTACGACAGCTATGCGCCCGCGATCGAATTATCCGGCGGCGTGGTCAAACGCATCGCGCTGCAACCGCCGTCTTTTCGCGTCGGCTGGCAGGAATTTAGCGCTTTACTTAGCGAACGGACCCGGCTGGTGATCCTTAATACACCGCACAACCCTTCCGCCAGCGTGTGGCATCACGCCGATTTCGATGCCCTGTGGCAGGCGATTAAAGAACGCGATATTTTTGTCATCAGCGATGAAGTGTATGAACATATCTGCTTCGCCGGACAGGGACATGCCAGCGTGCTGGCGCATCCACAGCTGCGTGAACGTGCCGTTGCCGTTTCATCGTTTGGTAAGACTTATCATATGACCGGCTGGAAAGTCGGCTACTGCGTAGCGCCTGCCGCCATTAGCACGGAATTGCGCAAGGTACACCAGTATCTGACGTTTTCCGTCAATACGCCGGCACAGCTGGCTCTGGCGGATATGCTGCGCGAAGATCCCACGCATTATCGTGAGTTGCCAGCCTTTTATCAGAAAAAACGCGATGTACTGGTAAATGCGCTGCGTGAAAGCCGACTGGAAATTCTGCCGTGTGAAGGCACGTATTTTCTGCTGGTTGATTACAGCGCCGTCTCCACGCTTGGCGACGTTGAGTTTTGTCAGTGGCTGACCAAAGAAGTGGGCGTTGCGGCGATCCCGCTATCGGTTTTCTGCGCCGATCCTTTCCCGCATAAGCTGATTCGCCTATGTTTTGCCAAGCAGGAATCGACGCTGATAGCGGCAGCCGAACGTCTGGTTTCGCTGTAGCTATTTAACCGTCCAGGCTTTGGAGAAGCGACGGTCGGCAAATAATTCTTGCAGGCCGTTAATTTGTTTCAGGCGTAAAACCTCGTCACTATCCATGCCAAGATCTTTGCCAATTTTTTCTTCACTCCAGCCCAGCAATGATAATTCACGGACGATTTCGGACATGGCATGAATTTGGTGACGTCCGCGAGCGCGGTTATGGCGGATGGTCGCAGCCATACGCTCATGACGCTCACGCTCTAAACAGGATACCGGCAAATATCCTTTTAGCCTTGTGCGCAGCGAGGCTTTGGCTTTCCCTAGTTCATGGCGGTGGAAACCATCGACAATTTCGTATTCTTCAGCCGTGGAGTGGACCACCACGATGGGTTGCGTGAATCCGTCAGCTTCCAGAGATTTCAGCAGCAGCTTTTTCTCCGGTGGCGCAACGTTATTGGGATTGTAGTCATTGGGTGAGATGTGATCATTTTTAACCCACAGCACGCAGTCTACAGGCTCTTCGCGAAAAGGACTGACGCTGTGTATCGCCTGTCTGAATTCATTGATGGCTTCAATTCTCTCTTTTTCTGACAGATCAGAAAGAAAGCCAACGAGTTCCTGAGTTAATCGTTGTTGCATAAGATCCCCCATTCCTGGCGTTTGGTTTTCATGCGTTCGTTGTAACGTTGGTAGTTTTTGGGTTTTGTTGGGCTGAATGACAGCGCCCGACACCAGTAGTCGTTATTCAGCAGGACTTTACAGATACGCCGCCACGACGGGATATCCGCTGAGCCAATATCTCGTTCCTGAGTTTGCGGAATATTTTCCATGCCCTTTTTCTTATACCACTGCAAATAGACGGCGATTTTATTGCGATAATGTTCGGCGGTCGTTTCCGGCATGCTGTTGAGCAGCAGCATGGCATATTCCTGCCAGCTTAAATGTTCGGGTTTCAATATTTTGCGATGACCATAAAAATGGTTATCGAGACCTGCATAAATCCCGCCGCTTTTTACGCCGCTGACGCGCGCGCACATTGTCGCCCAGCGTTCAGGCTCAATAACATGGTAGAGCCACAGTCCCTGACGCTGCTCTGGCCCAAAGGGTTCGCAGATGCGCATATATCGTGTAGGAACACCGGCCTGATACATCAGGTTATACAAGGGGTTGCATGGCAACTGGGTTTTAGCAAACCAGGTCCAGATGTCGGCGGTTTTCCAGTCATAAAGTGGGTAAATATACCAGGTATGTCCGCCGGGGGCGCTAGTGGTCCAAGGCTTATCATCGGCAAAGCGTTGTTTTTGCGAATTAGCAATGGCGACAAAACGATTATATGACTCATCGGCGCGGATCCCGACCATCATCGCGGCTGGTCGTTTCTCTGAATACCAGTCAGCGAACTCGCGAACAAATTGTTCAAACGTCATGCCGGGCTGGTAAAAAGAGAAATACTCAGGATCGGTTATGGCATCTTCCGGAGGCTGGCGAACCCACGGCGTGCCCGGTTCCCAACATTGCCATTCTGGTTGAAATTGGGAGAGGGAATTTTGCGTAGTGAGCGGTAATGCGACCCAATAAAAACGTTCGATGACATCGGAATAACGTTCGCGAAGCGCCTGTACATAGTCGATAGTGCAGGAAAACTGGGCTTCCCAGTCGATAAATAACACGTCAATTTTTTTACCTGACTGGCGGGCACTTATGGCCGTCAGATGTAACATCAACCCAGAATCTTTACCCCCAGAGAAAGAAACGCAAATGCGTGGCAGAGCCTCAAGCGTCCAGGCAATACGTTCCTGTGCGGCTTCGAGAACGTTTTGATTCAGTGGTATTTTATAAACAGACATATCAAGTCCATATCCAGATTTTATTATTTACAGCTATAGTAAATACTTTCAATAAGATATGCTAATTTCACAAGTATGCAATACTTAAACATATTCGCAGTTTGAATATTTCCGTCTAATTTATAAGGAATATATATTGTCGGGTTGTTATTTACAGACTCTATGGGGTGATTGTTCTAATGTACTCAGCAAATGATTTGTTATTAAGTGAGGAGCGATTATACATTAAAAATAGCTTAACAGACGGTAATTTGAAATCAACACTGATCTCTTTCAGGTTAAGCGCTGCGGCGTTTTGCTCATATATTATTTTGGGAAGGAGACCAATAATATCTGTGCTGGCAATAATATTGGTAATAGAAGTCAACGAATCACTACTAAAACCTATTTTACGGTTGAGAAAGAGATTATTCGCTGCTGACTGTTGCTCCTGGACGCTTGGTTGAGTCGTGATAAGCAATGTAAACTGCTCGCGCATGATGTCTTCAAGCGTACTGTGTTCAACCATTCTGGGATGATTCCTGCTGCATACTAAAACACTTTCAACTGTTTTAAACAGGGTACATACGATAGAGCGGTTGTGCACAGGTACTGTCGAGATGATTAGATCAGCCTTGCGGTACGCCAGAATATTTTCTGCGGTTTCTGTCGACATTAATATATCGTGGTGTTCAATTTCGACATCAGAGTTTTTTCTTAATGAGTTTATTAATTCCGTTACGCCCAGCGTAGTGGTGATTTGTGGACTGTAGATTACGAATTTATTTTTCAGACTGGAACCGTGCATAATATTAATGGTTTGTTCCAGTTTATTTAGATTTTGCTCAAGGTGCTGATGAAGATTGACGCCTGTCACCGTAGGCGTAATGCCTTTGCCGGAGCGAATAAACAAAGGGTCGTTAAACTGCGTACGCAGTCGTTGTAATGACTGGCTTACGGCTGATGGTGTGATGTACAACGTTTCTGCAGCTTTGCTGATGCTCAAATGTTGATATATGCATTCAAATATAACCAGCAGATTGAGATCGAACTTTTTGAGGTCATAGAGGTTAGCCATGCATACCTTCCTGTGATGGTAATGTATTGAAAAATTCAATTGTGGAATAGTTTAAATGCTAGTTATTCTTGGAATTTATGTTTTTGTGCTTAATGAATAATTAACTTTAGCTAAAATAGCACAGATTGCGTAATTTTCACCAGCAAAGTTAATTCTAATGAGTGATTGAAATGAGAACGATAACAATCACTCATCTTGTTACCTTTATTTATTTCCCATGATAATGTTTAATTTTTCTTTATCCGGTAAGCCTACTTCCTGTTGTAACGTATCGTCTTTACTCATGTAATAGATAGCCGGCGTTACGTTGGCCCCCAAATCATCCATCAACTTTTGGTTGATATTCAGTACCTTCATTTGCTCCGCAGGGACCGAAGCCGGGATTTCCAGCTTCATTTTCCCACCGGATGCCTCATAGTCATGCCAGGTTTTGGCCGGATCTTTGGCTGCCAGAATTGCAGCAGCGGTGGCCGGACTTTCAGGTTTAATTACGCCAACCAATAATGTACGCAACTGAACTTTACCGGCGTCCACCCACGGACGCGCCTGCTGCCAGAACTGTTTGCAATAGGGACAGAAAGGATCGGCAAACACGTAGACGATGACCGGGGCCTCTTTTTTCCCGTCCAGAATCCATGCTGCTTTTTCCATTCGCTGCCACATCTCTCGTCCGGCAGGAGCATAGATCTCTTTTTCGATTAGCGCATTGCTGAGATTTTCGCCTTTTTCGTTATACATGTAGCCGGAGATGGCATGTTTACCGTCAGGCGTGACATAGATAGTGACCCCCATGTCCTGGTATTTTCCCAGATAGCCTTTCATTCCTCCCGGCGCGTCGAAGGGTTTCAGGATAGTAATACCCTGTTTCTCAATAGCTTTAACGGGAGCAGGCAGTTCTTCGGCATGCACCACGGCAGGGAGCAGGGTTAACAGTAAGGTACGTTTAAACATTGATTTTCCTTATAAAATCAGAAGGAAAGGGGACTTAGTTGCAAAACCTATCGCAGCCATAGGTAAGATCGACCGTCCGTCGATTGCCCTTTCTTGAGTTGGGTGATGTAATCCCAATCGCTGTTACGACCTTTGTTAAGGTAATGTAGAGCGCAACACATAGCCAGCCCTGCTGGCACTGACGTTACCTGCGGGTAGCTCGGGTAATGAGGCTCCCTGCAAAGGGGGCCTTTTTTACTTTTATCTTTAGGTTCACAACATGTGTTTGAGTGGGTTGTTAGTTATCGCTTATTGATTTGATAAAGGAAACGCATTAGCCCTGCGAAGAGATTTTCGTTAACTTATCTCTCAACGAAAACACGGAGGAAGTACAGATGTCTTTGATTAATACCAAAATTAAACCTTTCAAAAACCAGGCGTTCAAAAACGGTGAGTTCATCGAAGTAACCGAGAAAGATACCGAAGGTCGCTGGAGCGTCTTCTTCTTCTACCCGGCTGACTTCACTTTCGTATGCCCGACCGAACTGGGCGACGTTGCAGACCATTACGAAGAACTGCAGAAACTGGGCGTAGATGTGTATTCCGTATCTACTGACACCCACTTCACCCACAAAGCATGGCACAGCAGCTCTGACACCATCGCGAAAATCAAATACGCGATGATCGGCGACCCGACTGGCGCTCTGACCCGTAACTTCGACAACATGCGTGAAGATGAAGGTCTGGCTGACCGCGCAACCTTCGTTGTTGACCCGCAGGGTATCATCCAGGCAATCGAAGTTACCGCTGAAGGTATCGGCCGTGGGGCGTGGTTGT
>OJIU01000355.1_pt1 | contig 16636 bp, 9 predicted proteins | sample 1595961 | NCBI WGS metagenome assembly OJIU01 (sample SAMEA4350144, study PRJEB24818) | metagenome | biome: human; feature: gut; material: faeces | place: Denmark | collected 2013-09
ATAACTAACTGGTTTATAAGGCACATAAAAAGAGACCGAATACGATTCCTGTTTTTTCCAAAATTATTTTTTATCCTTCATTTTCAATGCAATAACAAACCATTAGAACAAAAAATGCACAAATAAAGGTGTGTTTTCAGGCACTAAAAATCATATAGTTAGCCAACATTTCGGACATATTCGGACCGGTTTCGGACAGTTTTTCCTTCCAAAATTGAATGCGTTGACGCCAGCAAGCATAAAATAGAACAGATAAGCCGAAGTGTTCAGGAAATGTTTGAAGAGGCTGATATGTGGATGAATGATTTCTTAAATCTCTAACCAGATAGCCCAACAACAGAGGGAATAACCAGATTAATTCCATGTTTTCTATGAGTTAATATCTGTATTAATATAGCTGTGCATATTAGTTCTAAAGGCCACATTAATGTAACTCTGTAGCTCAACACATAATTCGTTTCTGCCGAAACGTGTAACGGCTGTTATTAAATTCATGGATTTATCATTGATATTCAGTAAATTGTCTCCTTGATTCATCATCCTCAAGGTACTCAAAAGAAAGAAGGCGAATCTTGGTAAGTTTATAAAACCACTCGCAATCTTTTCGTTGAATAATTTCGCCAGGTTTGAAACATATCCCGGATGTCACCCGGATAATCGCATATTTACCATTACTAAACCTGACCCGGTGAATGCAGAAAGGTTGACCGGCCTGCCCGTGACAGCTATTCGACAGAATATGTCCTTCAATAAAAACAGATTTTTTAGATTTCATTATCATACCCTCGACAACTGCAAAACAGGATAAACATTGTCATTTCCCGACATCACTTACGTTAAAAGGCAGAAGCTGATCAGCCGCCGATACACCAGCATTCTGAAGGTCTGAACAACAGTCCGCAGGCAGGGCACTCAAGAACTGCATCTTTTCTTAGTTTACCTGCTTTCTGATCAGCTTTGTGTGCGCATACCGGGCAGGCAACATGAACCGGTCTTTCTTTAAAATACCTGAGCCCTTTTGTATAAGACATAAATAATTCTCTGAGGGATACAGTAATTATTATACGCTTTAATATAAAAATAACTGGCATAAGTTATGTTAAGTTGTGTCTGAATCAGGATATCAAATATTGAAAATTGAACGTCTGATTTATGATACACTACCCTTCCGTGAGAGATTTATAATGAAATCAGAAGACACCCTTGACTGGTATCCGGCACAACTACCGCCAGTGAAAATTATTCTTGGCGAAGCCGTGCTGGCTGTGGGTAAACAGGGCCGACCGATTAATACCCGCACCTTGCTGGAATACCTTCAGTTCATGCAGGACAAACAAAAAAGGCGGGATGACAAAATCGCCATGCAAACTGCGATTGATGTTCTCAGGGATAATCAGCGCATTAACGGCAGACGTTAATGCGCCTCCGGACTCAGTGTCAGTTCTGAATGATCTCAACCATATGGTTTTGTCCATCATCCTTCAGCGGTATTCTGTCATCAGGGAGGAGAACACCATCCAGTGTCACGCGATATTCTGCATCGCCGCGTGAGACACTAATTTGATAATGGCTTTCGCCATATTGATAGCTCATAGAAAAAGATGTCCACCCATCCGGCAACCTGGCATGAACCGTAAAGTCAGCACCGGAACGTTTTATCCCCAGTAATTCCTCGGTAAGTAAACGCCAGGCCCAGCCTGCAGAACCAGTATACCAGCTCCATCCTGCACGTCCGGTATGGGGAGCGACACTGTAGACATCAGCACTCATGACATAAGGTTCAGCTTTATAAATCCCGGCCGAATCTGTATTCAGAGTATGATTTATCGGGTTGAGCATTGACCAGAGTTGCCAAGCGCGTTCGGCATTCCCCATTCGGGCAAATGCCATCACAGCCCAGATAGCGCCATGTGTATACTGCCCTCCGTTTTCCCTCACACCAGGCAGGTAACCCTGTATGTAACCAGGATTTGGACCGTGCCCATCGAAAGGAGGTGTTAATAGTTTTATCAGTCCCCCCTCGTTATCCACAAGGTGCTTATCCAGCGCCTGCATGGCCATTGCGCACCGTCCCGGGCTTGCGGCCCCGGACAATACAGACCAGCTCTGCGCAATCGCATCAATCCGGCAGTCCTGTGAAGCCTTCGCCCCCAGGGGAGTACCATCGTCAAAATATCCACGCCGGTACCATTCACCATCCCAGGCGTGGGCTTCGAGATTGCTTTGCAGGCGCATAGCCTGTGAACGGCACATTGAGGCGACGCTTTCATCCAACCTGCGATCAGCCAGCGCCGCAAACTGCTGCAAAATGTCGAACAGGAAGAAGCCCAGCCAGACGCTTTCACCTTTGCCTTCAATCCCCACCCGGTTCATGCCGTCATTCCAGTCACCAGCCCCCATCAGCGGCAGACCATGCTCCCCGAACTGTTGTCCATACTTAATGGCTTTGACGCAGTGTAACCAGAGTGTCTCTTCGGTACCGCTGATCACCGGCGTATCATAGGCAGACTCTTCACCAGGCTGAAGCGGACGTCCCTCCAGATAAGGAATACGTGTTTCCAGTACATCCATATCCCCCGTCGTTTCGACATAGTGGCAAACGGCAAGCGGAAGCCACAGATAATCATCGGAACAGCGAGTGCGCACTCCGTTGCCGTGTGGCGGGTGCCACCAGTGCTGTACATCACCCTCAATAAATTGCCGTGATGCACACAGGATTATCTGTTCTCGCATCCGGTTCGGATCAGCATGGCTCAGCGCCAGCGTATCCTGCAGTTGATCGCGAAAACCAAATGCGCCGCCGGACTGGTAGTAACCGCTGCGAGCCATCAGGCGACAGGCTACCGTCTGGTACAATAGCCAGCCATTCACCAGTAAATTTACCGATGTGTCGGGAGTGTTAGCCACAATTTTATCGAGCACATTGTGCCAGTGGTTGTGAACCCGGTTCAGCTCCTCGCGGACCGTCTCCTCATTCATATAACGGGCAAGCGTCTCCTGAGCTCGAATATGATTCTCCTCTGCGCCTAGGATAAAAATAAACGTCCTCTGATCCCCATCAATTAATGTTACCGCCGATTGTACTGCCCCGCAGGGATCCAGACCGGCGCCCGTTTTACCTGAAAGCCTGCGTAGCTTCATGACCGACGGGGCGTGCAGAGAACCATTACGACCGATAAACTCCCGGCGGTCCCCGGTCAACGAACAGTCATTACCGCTGACGGCAAAAAAGGCAGTACGACCGCTACCGTTATCGCCATAAAAGTTGTTCGCCAGCACTCCGCAGCCGCCAGGTGGTCTGGCCGCATGTGTCACAATGTGATGGGCTGAGCGAGTTCGTGTTCCTCCGAGCGTCCACTCCACATAGCCGGTGACGGAAAGTTTGCGTGTCCGACCCGAAGAGTTACTGAGCGTCAGGAGCGCCAGTTTAACCGGCGCCTCTTCGGCAACCAGGACCGTCAGCTCGCTGTCTATACCATTCTCTCGATGGGCAAACACGCTGTAACCAAAACCATGGCGGGTCAGGTAATCACCATGTCCGCGAACAGGTAAAGCCGTCGGTGACCAACACTCACCACTCTCTTCATCGCGCAGATAAAACGCCTCGCCGCTGCGATCGCTCACAGGATCGTTCTCCCACGGTGTCAACCGATATTCATGTGCATTCTCATACCAGGAGTAGGCCTGTCCCGCCTCTGAAATCACAGTGCCAAAACGGGCATTTGCCAGTACGTTTGACCAGGGCGCCGGTGTCTGCGCATCTTCCCGCAGAACAATCTGATATTCCCGACCATCCTGAGAAAATCCACCGTACCCATTGAAATGGCATAACTGACTGATATCGGGACTCCAGTCCGTATGTTGATTACGCTCGCGTACAGCCCGTGGAATGAGTGCTCTGGCCTGAGGTTTAAGGGTGTGAGTACGCTGATTAAGCTGCTCATTGATACTACCTGTGCGGTCATCAAGATAAAGACAGGCCACGCTCATCAAAAGCAACTTATCCTCAGCAGAGAGATGCTCGCCATTACGAACAAAAATACCGCCCGTTTTGTCCAGCAGACTGGCTTCAGACCCGGCATAAACTAAGTCCATAATCTGATTTTGTAAGCCCTGCTGGTAGCCGCCGGGACTGTTATTCAGGATAACCAAATCAACATCCAGTCCTTTCTGTCTCCAGTAACGGTGTGCCTGAATCAGTGTGGTCACTGAAGCAATACTTTCCTCGCTGGTAATACTGATCAGCACTATCGGCAGATCACCTGAAATTGCCCAGCCCCACAGACCGGACTGACCACGCCGGTTGCGGCTGATCGCCTGGCCTTCGGCGCGCAGCTCCTGGACAGGGTAAAGCACCGCGCTGGCAAGACGATTAAACAAAGTGGCATCATCTTCACTGGCGTTCATCTGGCGTAACACCACCAGACTGTGAGACCAGGCCAGTTCAAATACGCGATCAGCGATAGGGTAATCGCGGTATTTTTCCAGCAATGCCAGGCTCTGCTGGCGGGTCTCGCTGATGCCATAAATGATATCAATCGTGACCGGCTGCCCCGGCTGCAGAGTGATGGCGTGGCGTATTGCCAGGATCGGATCCAGCACTGACCCCGACGTGTTGCTGAGCGCTCCGCCTGCCTTTATTGCCTGGGCATCCGCAGGGTTTCTGCCACGACCAAGAAATTTTGCCCTGTCTGTTTCAAACGAAACGTTATGACGGTTATCGCCATGCACCACCATCATGTGAAACAGGCAGGGACTCTCTTCACCCGGAGAACGCGGGCGCCGGTGGCAAAGAATAGCGTCACGCTCAGGATCCAGTTCCGTCTGAATAAACAAATTGCTAAATGCCGGGTGTGCCAGATCGCTGGCTTCAGGCGCCAGTACCACTTCGGCATAGGTTGTCAGTTCCAGAGAGCGAGGCTGGCGACCACGATGAATCAGTGTGAGTCGTCGCAACTCAATATCATCCTCTGGGGAGATCACAACCTGAGTTTTGATGCTGAGCCCATCGAAAGAGCGTCTGAATTCAGCACTCGCATCGGTGAATATCACTTCCTCGTCATGCCCGCTGGTGTGGGCTGTCGGTTGCCAGGTATTGCTCGACACATTCCCCGTCTGTATATCGCGGATATAGCAGAATGCTCCCCAGTTATCGCGGGTGGTATCACTGCGCCAGCGCGTGAGCGCAATATTATTCCAGCGACTATAGCCGCCGCCGCCCGTGGTCAACATCAGATGATAATGGTTGTTGGACAGCAGTTGAATATCCGGGGCCGGCGTGTCCACGCCATAGAAAATACGGGGTTCATAGCGAACGGGTTTGACCCTGCCCTCATGAGATTCAAAATGACGGCGCGGACTGTACAGATCGACTGCATCCGGCACGCGTTCCTGTAACAGCAGGCTCGCTGAGCGGAAGACCGTACTGGACATGAAGCGTTCAGTCATCGGGGCGTCAAGCAGCACATGAGCCAGCGCCTGAAACGCCATCCCCTGGTGATGCGCCATCCAGGACTGAACCACCGCATAGAGCTGACCGGTTGCGAGGCGTGAGGGAGTATAGTCCAGCGCTTCATAAAAACCGTATTCACCAAGTGCGCCATTTTTTTGCAGCCTTATCAGGTTCTCACAGGCTTTCTGTGGGGAAACCATCAACGCCAGCAGTGTGGCGTAAGGGGCGACAACCATGTCATCAGCAAGCCCCCTGCGCAGGCCGAGACCCGGCACACCAAATGCCTGATATTGATAATTATGCTGAACATCAAAAGCATGATAACCAGACTCTGAAACGCCCCACGGTACTCCGCGTTCTTTCCCCCAATGAATCTGGCGCATAACCGCCGACTGACTCATTTCATCGAGCAGGCTGCCAGGCCAGGTGGGCATTACCAGATTCGGCATCAGGTATTCAAACATTGACCCGCTCCATGACATCAGGGCTGTTTCATTGTCAATGGTGGTGAACAGTCGCCCCAGCGCGTACCAGCTTTTAAGAGGTAGCTGATTAGTGGCAATGGCAAGGAAGCTGGTCAGGCGGATTTCAGACGGCAGAAGATCGTAGTGGCTCTTGTCAGACATATTCGTGTCACAGTTATAGCCAACACTGAGCAGACTGGTTGCTTCGCTGTACAGAAAGGCGAAATCCATCCGGGCATGCTCATCCAACCGTTGTTCAAGTTCAGTGATAATATTGAGTCGCATCCGGGCCTGCTCCGTCGCTGACGCCGGGGGGGTTCCTGCACCAGTAAATGTTGCGCGGGCAAGCTCGCACAAAGTCGGCAGCGTCTGTTCGTTCCAGGATGCGGGTAACCAGCCAAGCAGCAGCGACCACTCATGGCAAACCTGAACCAGTTGATGCTCCAGATGTCCTGCCCAACGCATCTGAAGAGGAGATCCCTGATGGCATAGCGTGTTCAGGTGATTGCACTGGGTGCGCATATTTTTCAGCTCGCTGAAAAATGTCTGCGGAGAGAGCGACACCGCGCTCAGGCAGTGTTTTCGCAGCAACCGCAAGCTGTCAGGCGGGTTCTGACCCCACTGTTTTTCCAGAATATCCAGCGTATCGTTCAGTCCTGCCAGTATCTGTTGGCGGTTTAAAACTGGCTGATGACGCATGGCGGACAGCCCTGCACGCAGTGTCAACAAATGCCCTGCCATGTTGCCGCTGTCGACGCTTGAGATATAGCGTGGGCTGAGGGGGGCCAGCGTACGAGTGTCATACCAGTTGTAGAGATGGCCCCGGTAGTGCTCCATTTTATCCATTGTGTCGAGCGTGAGCGACACGCGCCGTAGCACTTCCCCGCCGGGCAGGTAGCCAAAGTCCCATGCCGTCAGGTTAGCCATGAGGGAAAGGCCAATATTGGTAGGAGAGGTTCGATGGGCCACCGTCGGCTGCGGTATTTCCTGGTAGTTATCAGGCGGAAGCCAGTTCTCTTTTTCTGTTGCAAAGGTTTCAAAAAACGCCCAGATTTCACGGCTTGTCTGGCGCAACAGCTGTTTTTGTTCCGGATTGGGCGAAAACACCTTACGCGTAGGCTGGCGACTCAGCCAGCTCATCAGCAGCGGTGCCACACACCATAACAAACCGATCGGCAACGCAATCCCCAGCAGTTGTGGAGCAAATTGTCCGGTCAGTATTATCAGCATCACACCACATGCAACATTCAGCCACATCGCCTGATAAAAACGCGCGACAGTGGGTCCGGCCTGATTGCTGTCCAGGCTGTGGCTGAACCACTGGCTGAGGTGACGCCTGCTGATCCCCAATCTCCATAACGTCACGGCGATCGCTTTTAGCGAATATCCGGCTTCGTGCGGCAGTATCGCAAAATTAAGGCCGATACCTGACAAACGCTTCAGCGCGCCCGCCCCTACCAGTAACAGATGCGGCTTCAGGCGGCGACGCAGAGGTTTATGCAGCAGGTCATAGGTGATGCAGAGGATGGTTGGCAACAGCCATATCAGCGACAGTACGCCCAGCCAGTAAACCGGATTAGGTACCCCTAGCAGGGTGAAGAACAGCAATACCAGTAATGAAGGGGCGACCAGACTGCGACGCAGATTATCGAGTAATTTCCAGTAAGAAAGCGCGGTCAGCGGATTCCTGGTCCGGGTTCCATCGGCTCTTCTGACACGTGGTTTCAGCCAGTTAAGCAGTTGCCAGTCACCCCGGATCCAGCGTGAACGGCGTGCAACATCCGACAGATAATTATTCGGGTACTGTTCATAGAGTAACACCTCACTCAGCAGACCCGAACGTGCATAGCATCCTTCGAGTAGATCATGGCTGAGAACCAGGTTTTCCGGGCAGGTGTTGGCAGTGGCTTGCATAAAAATGTCAACATCGTAAATCCCTTTGCCCACGAACGATCCTTCCCCAAAAAGATCCTGATAGATATCCGAAGACATCATCGAATAGGGATTATTGCCTGGTGTGCTGCTGCGCATGGCGGCGTAACGTCCCTGACCGTTGCGTGGTATCTCCTCCGCAAGGCCGGGTTGTAAAATGCCAAATCCTTTGACAACCCTCTGGCGTACCGGATCATACTCTGGCGTATTCAGCGGATGCGCCATCGTCGCGACCAGTTTGTGCGCCGTATCGCGCGGCAGCACCGTATCACTGTCCAGGGTAATGACGTATTTAATGTGGCCCGGTAAAAGGTTAGCAGGCATGTCTGCAACGCTGACGAATTGTGTCCCCGGATGGCGCAACCAACTATTCAGTAACGCCAGTTTTCCCCGCTTGCGTTCATAGCCCATCCACGTTCCTTCCGCGGGGTTCCATTCAGGCTGGCGGTGTAGCAGATAAAAACGTGGGCGGCTGGAGGGATAGCGGCGATTCAGCGCCTGCGTATCGGCGATCGCCTGTCTGAGCAGCATCTGGCTTTCCGGCGAGGGTTCATTTGCAGAATCAGCGAAATCAGTGAGCAGCGCAAACCTGAGATTTTCGTTTTCATTCCCCAGCCAGCAGACTTCAAGACTGGTGAGGAGCTGGCTGAAACTTTCGTGGCTGGTCAGCATGCAGGGGATGACTAACAGAGTGGCGCTGTCAGGGGGAATGCCGGTTGAGAAATCCATCCGCGGCAAGGGGCGAGGAACGCGAAAACGGGTGGTTGCGTCACTGAGTAAATCGCTCATTAACTGAGTTACAGCGATAATCAGAGGGAATATCACCGCGATCAACAGCCAGTCTGCGCCCTGCATGGCTGTTTCGTGCAAAATCGTTGCGGTCGTTGCGATTGTCAACAACGCCAGGCTTCCAAGCCATGACAGCAGGGTTATTCTGTTGAAACTGTGCCGCAAGCGCATGAGCCTTGAGGTGTCTGCTAACAGATGAATTTCCAGCGCCTGCCGACCTTCGCCTGCGAGATAATAACCAACATGATGTTCCAGTGTATCGGGAGCACTGTTCCCTGAAAGCGTCAGCACCCTGTCAGCAACTTCAGGCTCGCTGAGACCACTGTCCCTGGCCAGGACCTCAACAACGTGCCGGTAATGATCCCGGGTATTGAAGTGCATCCGGGGATAGATACCGGCAGGATCATTGCGTAATGCCTGTTCGACGACACTTATCGTTTCGGCGAAATCAGCCCAATCCGTTTCACTCAGTAATCGCAGACCCGCGATGCTGTTACTGACAGATAGCTGGCTGGCGGCAAGCTGTTGATTGAAATTATGTATGAGAACGTCGGTGGTGATCCCCTGTTCCCGAAGGCACTGATCAACCCAGGTCAGAGGTAACGACAACGCATTGCCATGCCCCTGCAGGCGCCGCACCAGCTCTGCGACAAACGCACTGGTTAACGTAGGTCGGGAGCGTGCCATATCGGCAACCACCATGATTAAATCGTCAGGGGCATTCTCTGCACATTCGAAAATCCTGGTTATCCACGTATCGGCAAGGTTTCTGTCCTGCTGCGCATTTATCACTTCCATGCTGATACGACGAAGATTTTCAATCAGCGCCAGGCGCAGCATTCCCGGTAGCGCCCAGACTTCACCTAGCGTCAGCGGTGTCACCTGTTGATAGGCAGTGAGATAGCTGGTCAGGCTCGCGGCATCCCAGCGGCCATCACCGTGAGCAACTGCCTCAGATGCGATATGATAAATTCGTGGGCAATTCAGCGGCAACATCAGCGACGGAAGACCTTTACCAAAGCTTTTCGGCAAGTGCTGGCGGACCGTGCGGATTTGTTCCTCAATAAGATAATAATTGTCCAGCAACCACTCCCCGGCAGGCATGATGCTGGTCTTTTTACCCGCGTTAAACTCATAACAGCTTTGGGTGATGATGGCCTCATTCTCGCCGAGTCTTTTTAGAAGATAATAAGGATGTTTATCCGGCGATAATTTATGGGTCCGGGCGAGCTTCTGACCATAGCGTTCCATCTGGGCGGTCGAAAAGAGTTCTGACTGCAGAGTGCTTTCACCGGCAGGATCGTTCGCCGAAAACGTTACGCTTTCGGTAGCATTCATCGGAATATGGGAGCGGTTAAACCACGCCCTGGGGTTCATTTTCATAGCATTGCTCTGATGCAGAGTTAGCATGCAGGAGCAGTTGCAAAATCAGTTCAGAAACGTTCTCTGAGGATGGGCGTAAGGCATCAGGGATTTAACAGCTGCCGGGATTTGACTTAAGTATAGAATATGAGTTTTGTCTGCGTTTTTTGGCCGCGCTAGCGTCGGGAGATAAACAGAGCCTTACATCCAGGGCAAAGCATGGCCTGATTGCGCCGGATTTTTGACAGAAGTTGAGCCGATTTTAAGCCACAAACAGGGCAGACGGCAGTGGCGGTAGACGCACTGGTGAAGAGTTTCATTGCGTAATTGATAATAGACATAACCATTAACCTTTCAATGAACGAGCTTCACCGTATCACATATGGTTAAGTTTTAATCTATTTATTTTGAGGCACTGAAATTCAGGAGAGGTAGATATTCGCAACCACAGGCACCCTGAAGGGAGGTTGAGGCCTTTGCCAGTTTAATTTCTCTTGCAGATTCTCTGGATGGCTAAAATATAATTTGCTTATTATTAATTACCGTGCCTTAATGAATCCCATCAGTTCAATGTACAGACGAACGTTAAACATTTTCCGTGTAGTCCTCATTACCAGGTGTTATCGCTGATATCCCCCCCTTTTGAGTCCATACGTTTAATACTATACGTTTACTATCAATACAATCATGTGTAGCAGGAGTTGGTATGACCATAAGAATTAAAGGTTTGGTAAAATGGTTTAACGAAGACAAAGGGTTTGGCTTCATCTCTCCTCTTGATGGTAGTAAAGACATCTCTGTTCATTTTTCTGCGCTTAACGGCGACAACTTTAAGACCTTATTTGAAGGACAGAAAGTTGAATTCGCCATTCACAGTGGTGACAAAGGCCCTGCTGCTGCAAACGTAATACTTTGCGATAAATAAATCTTTGTGGATCTGCGATAACGATGAATAATTATTCCTGAGTAGACAGTTCCATAACTTAAATCAGATAAAAGTCGTTTATTCTTAATATCAGGTCAGCATATTTTTTCGCAATTATGAGTGTGCTGACCGATGTGATGAAGTGCAGGACTGCTGCATAAAAGTCTGAAAGCAGAAGCTAACTGCTTGTTAAATAATAAAGTGCGTAAGAGGCGAGGCTGCCTCCGAAAGCATCACGTCTTTGCTTTTACCTTATGGCATCTGACTGTTTACATCCACGAGAGAACAGGGTAGTGGAATATGATAAAAGTCCTTGTTTTCTTTAATGCTGAATCCTGTAAAGTCATGACTGTTCTGGAAGGTATATCCTCTATCAGGCAGGAATATCCGAACGGTGAAGAAACGCATCTTCGGATTATGTCTGCAGGCTTTCCTTCCTTAACTGGCGTTCATGGTATTGTTTACGTAGCTTCTGACAGGGAGTTAACGTCACAGGAGATACTTGATGCTGCAAGGAAATATTTATAGCTTTTTTTTATGCTCTCTGCTTCACGTTTGATTGCATTCTTACCATATTTATCAGAAGCGAACAAAAAATGAGTTAAAAATATTTACGGCCTGCTAACAGCAGGCTTTTTTTCATATTCAACATTTTAATACCTACACTGACATGAGAGAAATATTCTTTGTTATCTGATTAAATGCCGATATCTCTCCCACCCTCTTCATGCTATCTTGCCTTTTATGATGAATCCTTCTGAGCGGCAGGGCTAATTAACCTGATGACTTCTATGCTGGAATGTTCATCATGCACGACTGAAGCAGCGAGTCATGGGAGGTTACCCAAAGACTTACCGGGAGGCACCCGGCATCATATATAAGCCCCTGCATATTGCTGCAGGGGATTTCATGCTTCTGATCACTAAAAGTGATTATCGAACAATTGTTATTTATTTCCGCTTTTAGCACATAGCAATCCTAAAAACAGTAGCCACCGTCATGGGGTCTCGGGGGGCGGAGGTTCAAACCCTCTCGTGCCGACCAAAACTCCTTTAAGAACCAGACTTTACGGCTGGTTTTTTTATGCCTGTTTTCTGTACGGGGAAACTCAGGGGATTATTGGGGTGAAACTATCGACAGATTACCAGCCAACTACGTTCTATCGGGTTGTAATATCCTCTTGAATAGCAAGCACGATAATTGCCAGGAACCTTTTCCCTATACAGTTGTCTGACAATTGAATCCATCTGACATTAAGAAGCTCTATGATTACTAGTCTCTTATTGGTATTTGCCGCGATTACCACTCTGTGCATCATGTTGTTCGCTGCGGTAAAAGTAGGGATTGGTTTGTCTAACAATCCAGACAGAAATGATAATTAGCCTCAACCACGTAACCCCACTTCATACTTCACTTAGCAATAATGTGCTCACATGGCCGGGCAATCATCAAACTCTGCATTCCTAGCATCATTGATGATGTAAGTAATCACCCAGAATATAGCGGGTGCAGAACCGTATCCGTCATCATCTACTGGCAGCGCCTCCTTTCGCCCGCTCTCCAGATTAATCAGGTTGGGTTGAGGGTGAGTCCGATATCGCTTCCCCGTCGATTGCACATATCAGCAGTGAGTCATCGCAGGCAGTAAGTGATGTCTCTACCACAAGCAGCGCCCCTGGAGTATCCCTTCCCTGAAATGTGAACGTGATACCCGCATGAAGTAAGTCGTTGCTGGTTGATAAGCTGCTGATCGAGTGAGATCCTCGTTTCAACGTAATCACTGGCAGTTGAAGGGAACCCCATAGCTAAAATCCTCCGTTTGGGGTGAACAGTAGTAATCTGGTAATCATTCAATACCCGCACTATCGAACGTTCGCCAGTTCGCCGTCGCCCGTTCTTGCATACGACGAGGCGGTGGTGTCTTCTCAACACCGCGCAGGAAATTTTTTGTATAGCGTCGCCCTCCCTACATCGTAAATTATAGCCACACGTTTTCTTGACTCACCTGCAGCTATCAACCTTCCAGCCTGAGCCCACTCTTCTGCGGTTAACTTTAGTCGTCTTGCACAAAAGACGGCGATATATCAGCCAGCGAGGAAACAGAACTGGCAGCGTTGCGAAGCTATCGTACTGAGTTACGCCGCCTCGATTTGTCTTCCGCCCCTGATATTAACTGGCCTGAATATTCGGGGAAGTAGGCCATTCAGGATTTGAGGTATCTACCCGGTTAAGCAAGACACGGTATTTCTTCCACTCCAGTAAAAGTGCGGTTTCAACCTTCGTTGCCATGTCGAGATCAACAGCATCCTGTAAGGGAGCTATAGCGGATGTTGCAACCGCCAGAAGATTTATTTTTTCCTGTTCCGCCAACATCAGAAGATGTTCATTTTCCGCATCGGTATCGTGGACCCACTGTGCTCCGTTCCACTTAACAAAATGGCCTTCCGGCGCAACGGAAACAACATCGTCAGGTAACTTACCTAACTGGTCAATTGTGGTAGCTTTCCCGGTTTGAATGTCGTAGACAATTTTCCCTCGATGGTCCTCAACCAGTGACCATTTTTCTGACTTAAGATTAAATACAGCGACAAAACCGGCCTTCGCTGGCGGCGGAGAAATATTGGTACTGTAAGCAGGTAATCCGGTATTAGCAGGGATAAACCCTTCACATTTCCCAATATATTCATTTGTATCTGCACGAAGGTGGTAGAGAGTAATAGTTCGGTTTTCTCCTGTCATTTCAAAAGTCATCAGGCAAGCCTCACAATATAGTTAAACGCAATATTTTTGACAGTGTTTTCCGCGTTACCAGTAGCGTTAACAGTGACGGAGTGTCCGTGTGAACCAATAGCAATGGAGTGTGCATGAGCGCCAATTGCAACAGAGTGCGCATGGTTACCCGTAGTGTTTGTGACGCCAGACCAGGTTCTGGAAGCGTTAAAGTTTACAGGAACACCATAAGTAAAATTAGAACCTGTAAAACTTTTAGCCGCTGCAGAGCCACCAAGTGTAAATGCTCCACTTGCTGTATAGAAGCTACTATTATCACTTCTGAAGTAACCGAGAGTACCAGTAATTTCCATAGTACCTCTGTTGTGGTTATGGTCACCGGTAGTGTTTGAAGTCTTAGTGCCGTAATCAAACGATGATGTGGTTTTAGTTCCCAAATCCGTACTGGATGCGCTGGCTCCGTGGGTATGCGATATAACACCATCCTGTTCATACGAAAGTGCCGCACGACCGTTCGGTTTACCCTTAATCGTCTGGCCTCGCATATCCGGGATAACACCCGATGGATACGCAATCGCAAGCAATGGATAGGCTGCTTTATCGAAAGGTTGCCCCTGCATTAAAGCATACCCTTGCGGAGTTGTATCAGACGGCCAGGGAATAGGTGCGCCGACCGGAAAAGAATCATCAGGTACCCAGGGAGTCCATGCCTGCGTTGAATACTTGCTACGTGTATAACTGCGGGATGAGTTGTACACGCGGTAAATCTGTGTCACTCCGGCGCTTCTCAGTACCATCAGAGAACCTGCATTATTCTCCGGGTAATTCAGTGCCGCACTGGTATTAACATTCATATCCTGAACATACAGCCCCGGCGTCTGGAAATTGTCCAGATTTTGGTCTGCACCAATCATCAAGACTTGCCCGTTAAAAATATCCTGTGAGGTGATGTAAATATCACCTGTAAGCGCTTTTTCGTTTACTCTGCGCGTTGAAGGCACCGCGCCAGCTGCTAAATTTATCGTTTCTACCAAACCAAGGTATGTGAGAATTTCATTTATTGAGTTTTTAGCAATCAACCCACGCCCGGTCGTCGTCAGATCCGTCAACATCAACGTATTTTTACTGCTAAAAAATGGCAATTTACTTCCGGAGGTAGACAGCCCGGACAGCGACGTCAGTATTTCATTTAGCGGCTGTTTACCCGCTAACGCATTGAGCATCGTGGTTGCAAAGTTAGGATCATTTCCTAATGCCTGCGCTAACTCAGCCAGCGTATCCAGAGCTTCAGGGGATGAGCCAACTAATGCAGCAACCGCAGCCTGAACGTACTCGGTATTCGCAATCTGTTTGTTACTGACACTTAATGGCGGCGTGGGGGCAGTTGGAGTCCCTGTCAGATCCGGACTGTCCAGTGGGGCCTTCTGGTTTGCCAGGCCTTTGACTTTTTTAACGGCTTTCGGTGTCGCTGCATAGGCTTCACTGTCGCTGTCGTCATCGCTGCTTAACTGAACAAGCCCTTTCTGCGTGGTGCTGGCGTCTCCTGGCTTCAGACTTTCAGCAATATCCCTCGCTTCATCACGGTATCCCTGTGAGGCTACTGCCGCGCTTTCAGCGCCAGCCATTGCGGCTTCGGCGCGCTGAGTATCATCAGCTACAGCGGCTTTCAGTTGCTCCGAAACCTTGCCTGCGGCTTTCTCCGCAGCGTCTGTCGCCGCTGTTTCAGCGGCCTCCACTGCCTCGTTCCGGGAAGTCAGCGCCTCATCTCTGGCCTGTTCTGCGCGGGTGACACTCTCAGCGGCTGCATTTTTCTGTTTCTCAGCCTTTTCGGCTGACTGCAGGGCTGATGCATCACTGGAAGATGCCGATTCTGCACTGGCTGATGCCGCAGCCTCTGATTTAGCAGCCTTTTCGCTGTACTCCCTGGCATGCTGTTCACTTAGCACTGCAGCTGCCGCGCTGTTATCACCCTGTTCTGCCGCCTGCGTGGCCGTGAGGGCGCTTTCACGCGCAGAGGTTTCCGATGCGGCTGCATTACCGGCATGTTCACCCGCTGTTTGTGCTGCTGCAGCAGCACTTCCGGCACTTCCTGCGGCTGACTGTGCCGAAACTCCCGCTTCCTCCTGCGCTTTCTGTGCCGTATCGGCGGCGATTTTTGCCTGTCCGGCCTGCTCCGTCGCTGTCTGTGCAGACTTTGCCGCACTGTCCGCATCCGCTGCACAGGCCAGAACGTCCTGCGCGGTCTGTCGGGCATTATCATCAGCAGAGCGGGCAGACACATCAGCAGCATCTGCAGAGCGTGCTGCCTGCTTCTGTGACTCTGCTGCAGCCGTTGCAGAAAGGGCTGCCGAATCCTTACTTTGTTCCGCTGACTGTGCAGCCTGTTCGGCGCGTTCCCGATCCTTTTCTGTTGCACCGCTCAAATCCACTACACGGTTTACCATTTCTTCAAAGCGTTTCATCACCTCCGGGCGCAGATCTGCATCTTTTGGTGCATCGAGAAACGCATTCAGGGTATCCGGCGCATCGGTCGGGGCCACGTAAATGTCGCCAGCCACAGAGGGCGGAAACCCTTCCCGCATCAGTGACACACTGTAATAACCCGGTTCAGTCTCAATGCTGTAGTGGCCGTTCGCGTCCGTAACAGTGGATGAAATCACCTCCACAACAACGGTCGGGCTGGTTTTCTTCGCATTCAGCTGAATAGTGCAACCCTGTACCGGCTTCCCCGCCCCGTCTTTTAATACGCCAGAAATTTGTACTGACATATGTCATTACCTTTTGTTTTCAGCAATAAAAAAGCGCCCATTCAGGCGCTCGTTTCTGGATTCAGGTATCAGTAAATGCTGATCCCCGTGCTGTTCTTCTTCACCACCATGACCAGCAGGTTGCTGATATCAGCCCAGGCCCCGCCGCCATACCCCCTGGATGAAACCGTGAAGCTCAGCGTCACATTTCCACCTCCGGCTGGCATATCAAGGA
>OJIU01000358.1_pt1 | contig 16502 bp, 13 predicted proteins | sample 1595961 | NCBI WGS metagenome assembly OJIU01 (sample SAMEA4350144, study PRJEB24818) | metagenome | biome: human; feature: gut; material: faeces | place: Denmark | collected 2013-09
CTGCCGAAGCCTATCTGCTGGGCAGCGTGGACACCGGCATCCTCGTCAGCAAATACCTGTACCATGACGACGTCCGCACCCACGGCTCGGGCGCTGCCGGTATGACCAACATGCTGCGCACCTTCGGCAAGAAAGCCGCTGCCCTCACGGCGGTGGGCGATGTGCTCAAGGGCGTCACGGCCGTCTGCCTTGGCCGGTGGCTGTTCGGCCATCTGCCCGCCGACGCTGCCGTCTCGCCCTATCTGGGCGTCTACCTCGCTGCCATCCTCGCCGTGGTGGGCCACTCCAAGCCCATCTACTTCGGCTTCAAGGGCGGCAAGGGCGTGCTGGTGGCTGCCGGTGCCATTCTGGCAGTCCAGCCGGTGCTGCTGCCGGTGCTGGCGGTCATCTTCCTCGTCTGCCTGGTCCCCACCGGCATGGTGTCGCTGGGCAGCATCACCATGGCCGCGGCCTACCCGGTGCTGACGCTGGTGTACAGCCTCATGCGCGGCCTGCCGACCCGGGACGTGGTGGTCTGCACCGTCGGCGCTGCCATCATGGGCGGCATGGTCATCTGGATGCACCGTTCCAACATCCAGCGCATCCGGGACGGCAAGGAGTACCGTTTCGGCCAGAAGCACAAGAGAAGCTAAGCATAAAAAGATGCCCCGCAGGCAGCTCTCGACGAGCGTCCTGCGGGGCGTTTTGCTGTTTGGCAGAGTTATTTCGCGTCGGTCTCCAAGAGGGTATCGGTGTTGTCCTCATACGCGGGGTCTTCGATGGCAATGGTCTCTTCCCGTTCAGCAGACTTACGGCTGAGGTGTTTGCGCAGCCGGGCGGAAAATTCATCTTCCGGGATGCCGCTCTGGGAAGGGGTGAGGTCGGGTGCGGGGTGGCCGTCGGGCAGATGAGCGCCGAAGGCCGGTACGAAGAAGAACTTCCGCACGACGAAGATGAGGGCGATGGCGCTCACGCTCAGCAGGTTCTCCAGGGCGGATTCGTGCCCCACCACCATGTGGCGGGCGATGGCGTAGAGCAGCACTTCGAGGCTGGAACCGGGGCTGTGCTTGGCCAGCATCTTGATAAACTCGATGCCGATGACGATGTCCAGCGCCCGCTGTAAGAAGATGCTCACCTCGGCGTCGTTGCCGTCGAACAGCAGGCCGGGCATCCACTGCAGCAGCGGCACCATCGACAGCAGCAGGCCGATGAGGACGAGGCCGGACAACAGGATCTCGAGCAGGGTAGCTGTGCTGATGATCCTGTTGCGCAATTCGGCGCGGCTGTGGCTTTCAACACGGGAATTGGACATGGGCAGGGACCTCTCTTTCAAATTTGACCGGAAATCTTTTGCAACAGTTCGATTCTATTGTAACAAAAGCGAAAAACGAAGTCAATTTCTCTGGCTGGGAAAGTTGGCCGGCATGAAAAACTGGAATCGAAGACAGACAAAAGGGGCCGTCCGCACCCGGAATGGAGTGCAGACGGCCCCTCTTTGTGCTGAAAAGGCGGCTTAGGCCTCAGCGATGGCTTCGATCTCGCAGAGCACGCCCTTGGGCAGGTCTTTCACGGCCACGCAGCTGCGGGCGGGCTTGGAGGTGAAATACTTGGCGTACACCTCGTTGAAAGCGGCAAAGTCGGCGATGTCGGCCAGGAAGCAGGTGGTCTTGACCACCTTGTCAAAGCCCACGCCGGCAGCTTCGAGGATAGCGCCCACATTGCGGCAGCTCTGGTCAGCCTGTGCGGCGATGCCCTCGGCGACTGCGCCGGTGGCGGGGTCTACCGGGATCTGGCCGGAGGTGAAGACGAGACCGCCCACGGTGTAGCCCTGAGAGTAGGGGCCGATGGCGCCGGGAGCTTTTTCGGTGCGGATGATGTTCATATCGATTACCTCACATATCATAAATAGGGGAGTCTCCCGCCAAAAGGGGAGCCGATGAAAAAAGTCTACCACCAACTGTCCCCGCCGTCAACGGCCAGCAGGGAACGGCCCCGGAATTTCCGGAAAAAAGGGGATGTAAAATTATTTGGAAAAATCTGTGCAAATCATCTTGACAAGAAATAAACTTTTATGATAAAAATAGAGCATGAAAGTAACATTTTTGCAGAAAAACGCAGGCGCAGCGCAGGCAGGAAAGCCGGCTTTGCGCAGGCGCGTTTCTTTTTTGCAGAAAAAGCGAATTTCTGAACCCTCGGAAGGGGCAGAAAGGATAAGATATGTCGATTTTGGTACAGGATTCAAATAAAACAGCCTGCCGTGCAGCGGAGGCTGGACTGCAGCAGAAAAACTGTGCTGCGCTGGTGCGCCCGGCGGGTACGGGCAAGGGCTGCATCGTGTGGGAGCTGCTGGACGCCCACCCCGAGATGCGCGTGCTCTGGGTGGTGTCCTGCGCTGCCCGTCTGGAGCTGCGCCGCGCCCTGACAAAGCGGCTGGGCCGGACGCTGGGCGGCCGGGTGCGGCTGATGAGCTGCGAGCAGCTGGCCGTGCAGAATGCGCTGGGCTGGGTGGCGCTGGCTGAGTTCCGGCCCGGCCTGCTGGTACTGGACGGCTGGAGGGAGATGAGCGCAAAGGACTGGACCGACTGTGTCCAGCCCCTGTTCCGCCTCTGCCCGGGGGCAAAGCTGCTGGCTCTGGGGGAGCCGGACGCCCCGGGCGGCAGCTGCCGCGCCGCCGAGGAGATGCTGGCCGACGCCATCGTGGAGCCGCTGGCGCTGGGCGGGGCGATGGCCGAGGGCCTGCTGCCCATGCCGGCCTCCTATACGGCCCTGCTCTGGCCGCTGGAAGATGCGATGGCCCGCCTCCGTGCTGAGGTGAAGAACCTCCATCTGCCGGGCTGCCCTGACCCCAACGCCGAGAAATATCAGGCTCTGAGCCTCGCCGTAGAAAAGCTTCCGCCGGTGGAACAGCTGCTGGCGCAGTGGCTCCCGGATGCTGCCGGCCGCTGCCTCGTCCTCTGCGAGGATGATGCAGCGACGGCGCAGACCGCAGAGCAGGCCGAGAAGCTGTTTGGTGCAGGAACACATATTTATAAGGATGCAGAAGGCTTTGCAGCCGACGAAGCGGCCACCCTCCGGCTGCTGGTCTGTGCCAACGGCCCGGCGGTGCAGGCTCCTCTGGCTGGGATCTCGGGCGTGGTGCTGGTGCGCCGCAGCGCTGGACCGGCCGCATACCGGCAGATGCTGGCCCGCGCCCTTGCAGCCTGCGGCAGTGTGCCGGTGGCAGAGCTGAGCGCGGCCTTTGAGGCGCTGACCGGTGTGCAGCAGCTGCGGAAGGAGTGCAGCGCGGCGGGGGCAGAAGCCTTCCCGCTGGAAGAGCCTCTCTCTGCCTGCCGCCGGGCTTACCGGCAGCTCCGCCGCGCGCTGGACTCCGACTGGGAGCGCTATTATGCCGCCGCAAAGCAGATGACGGCAGAGGGAAAGACGCTGGACGTGCCTCGCTCCTACCGCTTCGGGGGCGTGGCCGTGGGACGCTGGCTGGAAAACCAGCGCCTTGTCCGGGCTGGAAAGAAAAAGGGCCGCCTCACCGCCGAGCAGGCCGCCCGGCTGGACAAGATCGGCATGAACTGGAAAAAGCGGCTCGAGCTGGCGTGGGAGAACGGCTGTGCTTCGGCCCGGCGGTACCGCGGCAGCTACAGCGACCTGCTGGTGCCGGTCCATTATAAGGATAAGGACGGCTTTGCACTGGGCGAATGGATCGTCTACAACCGCCAGCGCTATCTGAGCGGGAACCTGCCGTCAGACCGCGTCGAGCGCCTCGAGGCACTGGGCATGGTGTGGGACACCGGCAGCATCCTCTGGGAGAAGAGCTATGCCGCCGCCGTCCAGTATTATCTGGAAAATCACACGCTGGAAATTCCCGTCAAGTATGTCACGCCGGACGGCATGGCGCTGGGTGTCTGGCTGGGCAGTCAGCGTGCCGCTTATAAAGAAGGTGTGCTGACCGACGCCCAGATCGAAAAGCTGGAAGCGCTGGAGGTGGACTGGACGAACCGGAACGACCGCAAGTGGCAGACCGCCTACGAGGCCGCCGTGAAGTACCACGCCGCCCACGGGAACCTCGACGTCCCCACCGAGTACACCGACGAAGACGGCATCCTGCTGGGTAAGTGGGTGTCCCGCCAGCGGTACGCATGGCAGAACCCCGAGCGCAGCAGCGCCCGGGTGACGCCGGAGCGGAAAGCTCTGCTGGACGAGCTGGGCATGAACTGGGAAAAGACCGACTCGTGGCAGCACCGCTACGAGCTGGCCGTGGAATACAAAAAGGAGCACGGCAGTCTGGCTGTTCCGGCCCAGTACCGGACGGAGGACGGCATCTGGCTGGGCAGCTGGCTGTCCCGTCAGAAGCAGATGCTGCGGGAGGGCAAAAAGCTCTCCGCCGAGCGCCGCGCGGCCCTGAAAGAGCTGTTCAAGGGCGAAAAAGGCCGACGCCTCAGCGCCCCGGTGCCGCCCGCGTGCAGCGTGCGGGAGCAGAACTGGCTGGACAACTACCAGAGCGCCAGGCTCTACGCCGAGAAGAAGGGCAGCCTCCTCGTGCCTGCCGGATACGTGGACGAGAACGGCTTCCGTCTGGGCGTCTGGATCTCGAACCTCCGGGCTGCCCGCAAGGCCCGGCCCGGCTCGTTCCAGGTGACGCCGGAGCATATCGCCCTGCTGGATGCCATCGGGATGCAGTGGGACGCCCGGGAGGCCAAGTGGGCCGGGGCGTTCCGCCGTGCCGAAGAGTACTGCGCCGCCCACGGCGATCTGCTGGTGCCGGTGAACTATAAGACCGAAGACGGCTTCTGCCTCGGCGACTGGGTCCGCCGGATGCGCGAAAACTACGCCTGTGCCGAGAAAAAGCTGACGGCGGAGCGCATCGCAAAGCTCGAAGCGCTGGGCATGGTCTGGACCGTGCCGCAGGAGGGCTGAGATATTGCATTTTAGGGCGGAGTGTGATATACTTCACCTCGTCTGAATAGAAAACAGCAGGTGCCTGCCGCCGGGGCTTCGTCCCCGGCCGGGAGGGTAAAAGGGAAGCGGGTGCGAGTCCCGCGCGATCTCGTCACTGTGATAAGGGAGTCCGCTGCCTTGGCGCTCAGCGCCGGTCACTGGAGGCTTTGCCTCTGGGAAGGCGGCAGCGGGCGGTGAGCTTTCAGTCAGGAAACCTGCCCGCTGTTGGTACAGGAGCGTCCGGCTCCGGATCACGAGGAATTGGTCGTACCAAAAAGCCCGAATGTTCAAAGGGTCTTTTTGCTGTGCCTTCCGCGCGGTGAAAAGGCTCTTTTTTCGTTTGAGCTGGCCCCCGTTTCGTACCCTTTCTATCGGAAACGTACATTCCACACAACAGAAAGGACTCAAACAATGCGTAAGGCAACCAACAAGAACTGGCAGCGCGTCACCGCCGCTGCCGCCGCACTGGCCCTGTGTGCCGGTGTCCTCACCGGCTGCGGTGCATCTTCTTCCACTGCCGCCGGCAGCACCGCCGCAAGCTCTGCCGCCGCCAGCGGAGTGAGCAGCGAGGAGGCTGATGAAATGGCAGCAAAGAATGTGGCAGACCTCATCGACGCCATCTATGTGCAGGAGCGCAACGAGAACACCGACGCCCAGTGTGAGGCCGCAAAGGCAGCATGGGACGCTCTGACCGACGCTCAGAAGGAGATGGTCGAGGGTGAAGAGGCTGACCCCGATTACTTTGGCCGCGACACCGGCGACGCCTCCAAGGACGACGCCCGCAATGAGGACAACATCGGCGACAACGAGATCCTGGTCGTCAGCTTCGGCACCTCCTTCAACAACAGCCGCGCAGCGGACATCAAGGGCATCGAGGATGCCATTCAGGCCGCATACCCCGACTGGTCTGTCCGCCGTGCCTTCACCGCACAGATCATCATCAACCATGTTCAGGCCCGTGACGGCGAGAAGATCGACAACATGGAGCAGGCTCTGGAGCGCGCTGTTGCCAACGGCGTGAAGAATCTGGTCGTCCAGCCCACCCATCTGATGCATGGCGCGGAGTACGACGAGATGATGGAGATGGTGGACAGCTACCGCGATAAGTTCGAGTCCGTCGCCATCGCCGAGCCTCTGCTGGGCGAGGTGGGCAGCGATGCCACCGTCATCAACGCCGACAAGGAAGCTGTCGCCAAGGCCATCACCGCCGAGGCCGTCAAGACCGCCGGCTTCGACAGTCTGGACGCCGCTGCTGAGGACGGCACCGCCTTCGTCTTCATGGGCCACGGCACCTCTCACACCGCAAAGGTGAGCTACACCCAGATGCAGTCTCAGATGAACGCCCTGGGCTACAAGAATGTCTTTATCGGCACCGTCGAGGGCGAGCCGGAGGAGACTGCCTGCGAGAACGTCATCAAGGCTGTCAAGGCCGCTGGCTACACCAAGGTCGTCCTGCGTCCCCTGATGGTCGTTGCAGGCGACCACGCCAACAACGATATGGCTGGCGACGACGAGGATTCCTGGAAGAGCCAGTTCGAGGCCTCCGGCGAATTCGACTCTGTCGATTGCCAGATCGCCGGTCTGGGCGAGGTCGCTGACATCCAGCAGCTCTACGTCGCACACACCAAGGCCGCTGTCGATTCCCTGAACGGCTGAGCTAGGAAGCCGTTTTCGTAATCATTGCACACCGCCCGGGCGGTCTTTTTGCTCGCATACTGCGTTGCTTTCCCTTGCAATCCGCCCAGGATTGCTGCGGAAAATCGCCTTGCCTGCGTGCAAAAATCCTCGCCGTTTGGTGCACCCTGCTTGCGAAAGCAGCTTCTGACTCTATGATTGCCCGGAAAGGAGTGCCTTTTCGGGCAATTTCTTTTTCGGCCTGCTTTGAATTCGGGCCATTGCGTGTTATAATCTTTTCTGTAAAATAGATACTTCGAGGTATATCATCATGAAACTGAATAATAAATTTGCTCTTCTGCTGGCCGGCGCTGTGCTGGCTGGTTCTCTCACCGGCTGCGGCGCATCCAGCGCCCCGGCCAGCTCTGCCGCTTCCTCCGAGGCTGCGGCCTCCTCTGCCGTGAGCGAGGTGGCTTCCGAACCGGCGGCAGAGGCCGCTCTGCCCGACGGCGTCTACACCGCCGACTTTGACACCGACAGCTCCATGTTCCATGCCAACGAGGCCAACGACGGCAAGGGGACCCTGACCGTGAAGGACGGTCAGATGACCTTCCACGTCAGCCTCGTCTCCAAGAAGATCGTCAACCTCTACGTCGGCATGGCCGCTGACGCCGAGGCCCACGAGGGCGACTGGCTCCAGCCCACCACCGACACCGTCACCTACTCCGACGGCCTGTCCGATGAGGTCTACGGCTTCGACATCCCGGTGAAGGCTCTGGACGAGGACTTCCAGCTGGCCATCCTCGGCACCAAGGGCAAGTGGTACGACCATACCGTCCGTGTCGCCAACGCCCAGCCTGCTGCGGCGGAAGCACCTGCCGACGGCACCTACACCTGTGACGTGACCCTCGAGGGCGGCTCCGGCCGCGCCACCGTGGAAAGCCCTGCGGCCCTGACCGTGGCCGACGGCAGGATGACCGCCACCATCGTCTGGTCCAGCCCCAACTACGACTATATGCTGGTGGACGGCGAGAAGTATCTGCCCACCAACACCGAGGGCAACTCTACCTTCGAGATCCCCGTCGCGGCTCTCGACACCCCGCTGGATGTGGTGGGCGATACCGTCGCCATGAGCACCCCGCATGAGATCGAGTATACGCTGACCTTTACGCTGAATTAAACCTCTCCGTCATCGCTCCGCGATGCCACTGCCCGGGTTGCGGCACCCAGCATCCGCAGCGCTTTGCTTGCGTCTTGCTGGCCGCGGCCCCAACAGCGACTCCCTGTTTCCGCCATTGGCGGCGGTCGTCGTTGTTGCTCCTATCGAGGAGAGGCCTTGGCAAAATTGAAAAGTTACCCTCTTCGCCAGAGGCTCCCCTCGGTAGGGGAGCTGTCTGCGAAGCAGACTGAGAGGTTTGATTCCATGAAACGCCGTAATTTCCTGAAAGCCCTGCCTGCCGCCGCCCTCACCCTTGCGGGCTGCGGGCAGAACAAGACTGCCCCGGCCAATACAGCATCCCTCGTGTTCGACCACAGCTATCCGCTGGACTATGCCACCCAGTTTTCCGCCGACTGCTATGAGGGCGGCTATGTGATGATCGACATCCCGGACGCCGGGCGGTTCCTCGTCGTCCCTGAAGGGGCCGCCGAGGTGGACGACCTGCCCGAGGACGTCGTTCTGCTGCGCCAGCCGCTGGATCATATTTATCTCGTCTCCACCTCGGTGATGGACCTCTTCGTTCATCTGGACGCATTGGACAGCATCGCCCTCTCCGGCACGAAGGCCGAGGGCTGGTATGTGGAAGAGGCCAGACAGGCCATGCAGGAGGGCCGCATCGCCTACGCGGGCAAGTACAGCGCCCCGGACTATGAGCGCATCCTTGCCGTCGGCTGCACCCTCGCCATCGAGAACACCATGGTGCTCCACGACCCCGAGGTCAAGGAGCAGCTGGAAAAGTTCGGCGTGCCAGTCCTCGTGGAGCGCTCGAGCTACGAGAGCGGCCCGCTGGCCCGGATGGAGTGGCTCAAGCTCTACGGCATCCTGCTGAATAAGACTGAGATGGCGGAAGAGGTCTTCCGCCAGAAGGTGGAGCAGGTGGCCCCCATCCTCGAGCAGGAGAACACCGGCAAGACCGCGGCCTTCTTCTCCATCACCACGAATAACCTCATCACCGTCCGCCGCACCAGCGACTATGTGGCCCAGATGGTGGGGATGGCCGGCGGCGTCTACATCTTCGACGACCTCGAGGGGGACAACTCGGCCCAGTCCACCATCAAACTGCCGCTGGAGACCTTCTATGCCCGGGCCAAAGACGCCGACGTCCTCATCTACAACAGCACCATCGAGGGCGTGATGGAGACCCGTGACCAGCTCATCGAAAAATGTCCGATGCTGGCGGATTTCAAGGCCGTCCAGTCCGGCGACTGCTGGTGTACGGCCCAGAGCCTCTTCCAGCAGAGCATGGAGCTGGCCGACCTCATCTCGGATATGAACCTCGTCTTCACCGAGGGCTCGCCCGACCCGGCGTCCCTCCGTTTCTTACAGCGCATCGTATAAAAGGAGCTTTGTCATGACCACCACCCGCCGCCTCAGCCTCGCGTACCTCGCCCTCACAGCGGGGGTCGCGGTGCTGTTTGCACTCAACCTGTTCTGGGGCAGTGTGTCCCTGACGCCCGGCGCGGTGGCGGCGGCTCTGCTGGGCCGGGGCGAAGATGCGCTGGCCGTGGGCATCGTGCTCCAGCTCCGTCTGCCCCGGGCGGTCATGGTCGTGCTGCTGGGCGCGGCCCTCTCGGCTGCAGGCTACCTCCTGCAGACCTTCTTCGCCAACCCCATCGCCGGCCCCTTCGTCATGGGCGTGTCCAGCGGCGCAAAGCTGGCAGTGGCCCTGACGATGGTGGTGTTTTTACAGCAGGGGCTGTTCACCGGCTCGGCCACCCTTATCATCGCCGCCTTTGCAGGCTCGATGGCGGCGATGGCCTTCGTGCTGGTGGTGGCCCGGCGGGTGCCGCGGATGAGCATCCTCGTCATCTGCGGCATCATGATCGGTTATATCTGCTCGGCTGTCACCGACATCGTGGTGACCTTCGCTCAGGACTCCAACATCGTCAATCTCCACAACTGGTCGATGGGCAGCTTTTCCGGCATGACCTGGGCCAACGTGGGTGCAGCGGCCTGCGTGGTGCTGCCCGCGCTGGCGGCGGCGTTCCTGCTCTCGAAGCCCATGGCGGCCTACCAGATGGGCGAGAGCTACGCCAGGAGCGTCGGCGTGCCGGTGCGGGCTTTCTCGACGGCCCTCGTGCTGCTTTCCAGCCTGCTTTCCGCCTGCGTGACGGCCTTTGCAGGCCCCATCTCCTTTGTGGGCATCGCGGTGCCGCATCTGGTCAAGAACCTGCTGGGCAGCGCAAAGCCCCTTTATGTCCTGCCGGGCTGCTGTCTGGGCGGGGCAGCGTTCTGCCTGCTCTGCGACCTCATCGCCCGCAGCCTGTTCGCGCCCACTGAGCTGTCCATCAGCTCGGTGACGGCAGTTTTTGGTGCGCCGGTGGTCATCTGGCTGCTGGTGCGCCGCCAGACACAGGAGGGCCGGGAATGAGCGATCCGAAATTCTACTGCCGCGCCGAGGACCTTGCCATCGGCCACGGCAAAACGCCCCTGATAGAGCACATCGGCCTCGGCGTCGAGAAGGGGACCATCCTCACCCTCATCGGCCCCAACGGCGCGGGCAAATCCACCCTGCTCAAGACGCTGGCAGCTCAGCTGGCCCCTCAGGGGGGCGCTGTGCTGCTGGACGGCAAAGATCTCGCGGACTACTCCGGCCCGGAGCGCGCCCGCAAAATGGCCCTGATGGTGCCCCACACCCGCCGCACCGAGCTGACCACCTGCTTCGAGATGGCGTCCGCCGGGCGCTACCCCTACACGGGGCGGCTGGGTGTCCTCTCGGCAGAAGATAAGCGCCAGGTCCATGCCGCGCTGGCCCTCGTGGGGGCCGAGGCGCTGGCGGGCCGGGACTTCAACCGCATCAGCGACGGCCAGCGCCAGCGCGTCCTGCTGGCTCGGGCCATCTGCCAGCAGCCGGAGCTGATATTATTGGACGAGCCTACGTCTTTCCTCGACATCAAGGGCAAGGCCGAATTGCTGGCCATCCTGAAAAGCCTCGCCCGTGACAAGAAGATGGCCGTCATCCTGAGCCTCCACGAGCTGGAGCTGGCGCAGAAAGTTTCCGACAAGGTCGTCTGCGTCTCGGCGGCGGGCGTCTCGGACGTCATGACGCCGGAAAAGGCCTTTGCCCGGGAAAACATCTGCAAAATTTATGCTCTGACCGATGAGCAGTACGCATTCCTCTACGGCGAAGAAAAAGCGCCGGAGGAAAAGCGCCCGCTCTTTGAGCACTACGTCCGCAGCGGCCAGAAGCTCCTGCGCTGCGGCTATACCACCGGCACCTGTGCGGCGCTGGGCGCGGCGGGCGCGGCACGGCTGCTGCTCACCGGCCGCACCCCCGAGACGGTGGCCCTCCGCACCCCGAAGGGCATCGTGGTGGAGGTAGAACCCATCTTCTGCCGCCTGTCCGGCGAAGGGGCCGAGTGCGCCATCCGGAAGGATGGCGGCGACGATGTGGACGTGACCACCGGTCTGCCGGTCATCGCCAGTGTCGCCCTCCGGCCCGAGCTGTCCGGCGAGGTGCGCATCCACGGCGGTGAGGGGGTGGGCCGGGTGACAAAGCCCGGTCTCGACCAGCCCGTGGGCGAAGCTGCCATCAACCACGTCCCCCGGGCCATGATAAAGGAAGCGCTGGAAAAGGAAGCCGAATCTGCCGGGTACGCGGGCGGTTTTGACGTCACCATCTCCATCGAGGGCGGGGCTGAGACGGCGAAGCGCACCTTCAACCCCCACATGGGCGTGGAAGGGGGCCTCAGCGTCCTCGGCACCAGCGGCATCGTCGAGCCCATGAGCCAGCAGGCCATCCTCGACACCATCCAGCTGGAAATGGGGCAGGCGGCGCTCCGGGCGGTCAGCCCCCGGCGGCTCATCCTTGCCCCGGGCAACTACGGCCTCGACTATCTCCACGAGAAGATGCCCGCGCTGAAGAATATCCCGGTGGTCAAGACCTCGAACTTCATCGGGGATACGATGGATATGGCGGCGGCATCCCACTTCGAAGAGGTGGTGCTGGTGGGCCACATCGGCAAGCTGGTCAAACTGGCGGGCGGCGTCATGAACACCCACTCCCGCACAGCCGACTGCCGCACCGAACTGCTCTGCGCCCACGCCGCCCTCTGCGGCGCGTCCCGGGACGTCTGCGCGGCCCTGATGAACGCGGCCACCACCGACGCCTGCATGGAGATCTTAGACGGAGCAGAGATGAGAGAGCCGGTGCTGTCCAGCCTGCTGGACGCCATCCAGCTCCACCTCGACCGCCGCGCCGCCGGGGCGTTCCGGGTGGGCGCGGTGCTCTTCTCGAACCAATACGGCCCGCTGGGCCAGACCAGAACTGCAAAGGAGCTGCTGGACGAATGGAAAAACGGATAGGCACTTTTTACGGCGTCAGCGTCGGCCCGGGCGACCCGGAGCTCATGACCCTGCAGGCTGTCCGCCGCCTCGAAAACTGCCCGGTCATCGCCGCGCCCCAGACCCCGAAGGGCGGGATGCTGGCGCTGGACATCGCAAAAGGTGCGGTGGATCTGAGCGGCAAGACCATCCTGCCGCTGTGCTTCGCCATGAGCCTTGACCCGGCGGTGCAGAAAGCCGCCCACATCGAGGCGGCCCGGGCCGTGAAAGAATATCTCGACGCCGGGCAGGATGTCGCCATGCTCAACCTCGGCGACCTGTCCGTCTACGCCACGTTCGGTTATTTACAGGAGATCCTGGAGGCCGAGGGCTGCAAGACCGTGATGCTCCCCGGCGTGACGAGCTTCTGCGCCGCTGCGGCCCGGCTGGGCCAGTCCCTGACGGGCGGCATGGAGCAGCCGCTGACCATCGCCCCGGGACGCTGCGCCGCTGAGGTGCTGGCCGCACCGGGTGCGAAAGTGCTGATGAAATCGGGCCGTCAGCTGCCCGAGACGCTGGCCGCGCTGGCCGACGCCGGGCTTCTGAGCCGGAGCGCGATGGTCTGTAACTGCGGCCTGCCGAACGAGGAGGTCTGGCCCGACCTGACCGATTACGACCCGGCCCGGTCGGCGGGCTATTTCGCAACGATTTTGGTGAAGGAGAGGTAAGATATGGTCCATTTTGTAGGAGCCGGGCCGGGCGCGCCCGACCTCATCACCCGGCGGGGCGCGGCCCTGCTGGCCGATGCCGACTGCATCATCTACGCGGGCAGTCTCGTCAACCCGGCCCTGCTGGGGCTGGCGAAGCCCGGCTGTGCCATCTATAACAGCGCCGAGATGACGCTGGAACAGGTGCTGGACACCATCCGCGCCGCCGAAAAGGCCGGAGGCACCACGGTCCGCCTCCACACCGGCGACCCCTGCCTCTACGGGGCCATCCGGGAGCAGATGGACGCGCTGGACGCCGACGGCATCCCCTATGACGACACCCCGGGCGTGTCCAGCTTCTGCGGCGCGGCGGCGGCGCTCTGTGCCGAGTACACCCTGCCCAACGTCAGCCAGACCGTCATCATCACCCGGATGGAGGGCCGCACTCCTGTCCCTGAGGCCGAACAGCTGGCAAAGCTGGCTGCTCACGGGGCTACCATGGTCATCTTCCTCTCCATCGGGCTGGTGGACAAAGTCCGGCAGGCCCTTCTCGAGAGCGGCGGCTACCGCCCCGATACCCCTGCCGCTGTGGTCTATAAGGCCACCTGGCCCGAGCAGAAGGTGGTGCGCTGCACCGTTTCCACACTGGCCGAGGAGACCCGCAAAAACGGCATCACCAAGACCGCCCTCATCGTCGTAGGCGACTTTCTGGGCGAAAACTACGAGCGCAGCAAGCTCTATGACCCCGCCTTTACCACCGAGTTCCGGCAGGGGACGGAGGCCGGGCAGTGAGCCGGGCATATCTGGCCTTTACGGCAAAGGGCGAGGCTCTGGCCCATCGGCTGGCGGAAGCTCTGCCCGGCAGCGTGAGCCGCTGCGGCGGAGACGTGACCCTGAAAGGCTGGACGGCGGAGCATTTTGCACAGGACGAGGCCCTGATTTTTGTGGGAGCTGTGGGCATCGCGGTGCGGGCCATCGCGCCCCACTGCAGGAGCAAGGCCGCCGACCCGGCGGTGGTGGTCGTGGACGAGGGCGGGAGCTTCGCCGTGCCGCTCCTGTCGGGCCATCTGGGCGGTGCCAACGCGCTGGCCCGGGCGCTGGCAAAAGCGTGCGGCGCGGTGCCGGTCATCACGACGGCCACCGACGTCAACGGCCTCTTCGCCGTGGACCTCTGGGCCAAGGCCCAGAACTGCGCTGTCCTTGAGCCGGAGCGCATCAAGCGGGTCAGCGGCGCCCTGCTGGCCGGGCAGACGGTCCGGTACTGGTCGCCGTGGCCGGTGGCGGGGGAGACCCCCGCCGGCGTGGAAAAGGCTGACCCACCCGAAGCCGCCGACTTCGCCCTGACCCTCACGCCCCAGGGCGGGGCGCTCCACCTCGTCCCCCGCATCGGGGTGCTGGGGGTGGGGTGCCGCCGCGGCACGACGGCCCGCCAGCTGGAAGAAGCCTTTGCGGCATTCTGTGCCGCGTCCGGTCTCAGCCCGGCGGCGGTCTGCGCTGCCGCCAGCATCGACCTGAAAAAAGATGAGCCGGGGCTTGCAGCGTTCTGCAAAGCCCACGGCTGGCCCATCACGTTCTATCCGGCCGACGAGCTGCGGGCCGTGCCGGGACAGTTCACCCCGTCGGCCTTTGTGGCAGGTGTCACCGGCGTGGACAACGTCTGTGAGCGCTCGGCGGTAAAAGCCTCGGGCGGGACGCTCCTTCTGCCCAAAACGGCAGGCGGCGGCGTGACGCTGGCGCTGGCCGTCCGCCCCTTTGCACCCGATTGGAGGACAGAGCAATGAGTGAGAGTAAAAAGACCGTGTTCGTCGTGGGGCTTGGCCCCGGCGGCGGACAGTTTCTGACCGTGCAGGCGCAGAGCGCCTTGCAGCAGGCCGAGGTGTTGTGCGGCTATACGGTCTACATCGACCTTGTGCGCCCCCTCTACCCGGAAAAAGAGTGCTACACCACCGGCATGACCCGGGAGATCGACCGCTGCCGCTGGGCGCTGGACACCGCCCGGGCGGGCCGGGACGTGGCGCTGGTCTGCTCCGGCGACGCCGGGGTCTACGGCATGGCCAGCCCGCTGCTGGAGCTGGCCGAAGAGTACCCGGACGTCAACGTGGAGGTCGTCCCCGGCCTGACCGCCGCCCTCAGCGGCGGGGCCGTGCTGGGCGCCCCGCTGGCCCACGATTTCTGCGTCATCTCGCTGTCGGACCGTCTCACGCCGTGGGAGGTCATCGAAAAGCGGCTGGCCTGCGCCGCCCAGGGCGATTTCGCACTGGCGCTGTACAATCCTTCGTCCAAGGGCCGCCCGGACTATCTGCGCCGGGCCGTGGACGTCCTGCTGGCCAACGGCAAAGCCCCGGACACCCTCTGCGGTTCTGTGCGGAACATCGGCCGGGAAGGGCAGGAAAAGCACATCATGCCCCTCAGCCAGCTCCGGGACACCGAGGTGGATATGTTCACCACCGTCTTTGTGGGCAACGCCGCCACCCGCGCGCTGAGCGGGCGGATGGTCACGCCGAGGGGGTACCGCCGATGAACGTCGTCGTTTTCAGCGGCACCACCGAGGGGCGGGAGTTTTCCCGCCAGCTGGCGGCGCTGGGCATCGAAGTCACCGTCAGCGTGGCCACCCCGCTGGGGCAGGAAGAGCAGGGAAGCACCCCCGGCGTCACCGTCCGGTGCGGGCGGCTCCTGCCCGATGAGATGGCCGTGCTCTTGGGGGATGCCGCCCTCTGCATCGACGCCACCCACCCCTACGCAGTGGAGGCGACCAAAAACATCAAAGCAGCGGCAGAGAGGGCCGGGGTAGGATACCTCCGCCTGCTGCGCCCGGCCAGTCCGCTGCCGGAAAACTGTCTCGTCTTTGAGAGCGCAAAGCAGGCGGCAGAAGCGCTGGCCGCAAAAGAGGGGAATCTTCTGCTGGCCACCGGGGCCAAGGAGCTGGCGCAGTTTGCGGCCATCCCGCCCGAGCGGCTCTACCCCCGCGTCCTGCCCACGCTGGAAAGCATCGCGGCCTGCGAGGCGGCGAACATCCCCCACCGCAACATCATCGCCATGCAGGGCCCCTTCAGCTTTGCCCTCAATCAGGCCATGATGGAGCAGTTCCATATCCGCTGGCTCGTCACAAAGGACGGCGGCGCAGCCGGAGGCTTCGACGAAAAAGCCGCCGCCGCCTCTGCCGCCGGGGCGCAGCTGGTGGTCATCCGCCGCCCGCCCGAGCAGGGCGAGACGGCTTCCGAGGTGCTGAAACGCTGCAAGGAGATGATAAGATGAACGTGACACTCATCGGCATGGGCTCCGGCCAGCCGGAGAACCTGACCCTTCAGGGTCTGGCCGCACTGCGGCAGGCCGACCTCATCCTGGGCGCACGGCGTCTGCTGGCAGTTCTGCCTGCCGGCTGTACCGAGAACCGCGCCGCCGCCTACCGCCCCGACGAGGTGGCAGAGCTGCTGCAGACCTCCGGCGCGGAGAACGCCGTGCTGGTCTACAGCGGCGACACCGGCTTTTACTCCGGCGCGTCCTCCATGATGGAAAAGCTGGAGGCCCTCGGCGTCCGCGCCCGGGTACTGCCCGGCCTTTCCAGCATCCAGCTGCTGGCGGCGGCGCTGGGCCGTCCGTGGCAGGGGTGGAACCTTGTTTCGGCCCAGGGCCGCCCCCGTGCCCCGGTGGCCGAGGGTATGCAGGGCGGACCCACCTTCTTCCTCCCCGGCGGCAGCGGAGACCCCGCTGCCCTCGGCGACCGGCTGGCGGCCGCGGGTTTCGGGGACGCGCGCGGGGTCCGGGCCGCGGCCCCCAGCGGCAGGGCGGCG
>OJIU01000360.1_pt1 | contig 16449 bp, 14 predicted proteins | sample 1595961 | NCBI WGS metagenome assembly OJIU01 (sample SAMEA4350144, study PRJEB24818) | metagenome | biome: human; feature: gut; material: faeces | place: Denmark | collected 2013-09
CATGTGGGGCTGGCCGTTACCCCGGCCGGTTGCCAGCTGGGACTACGCGCAAATGCCAACGGCGTGGATCTAAACCGTAACTTTCCCGCCGCAAACTGGAAAGCAGGCGAAACGGTGTATCGCTGGAACAGCAGCGCAGAAGAACGCGATGTGGTGTTGCTGACCGGCGAAAGTCCGGGCTCAGAACCGGAAACCCAGGCGCTATGCCAACTTATTCACCGAATTCATCCGGCGTGGGTAGTCTCTTTTCACGATCCGCTGGCCTGTATTGAAGATCCCAGGCGCAGCGAATTAGGCGCGTGGCTGGCGCAGTCGTTTGAATTGCCCCTCGTTACCAGCGTAGGTTATGAAACGCCCGGCTCTTTTGGAAGCTGGTGCGCAGATCTGAACTTACACTGCATAACCGCCGAATTCCCCCCCATTTCATCAGATGAAGCGAGCGAGAAATACCTGCTGGCCATGTCCAATCTCCTGCGCTGGCACCCTAGAGATGAAGGTGTCCGGTCGTAAAATGCAGTGCCGGCTCCGCGTCGCTGGCAAGCCAGGTAGGACCATCAAGATCGGCAAAGCTAACCTGCGGCGTAAGGGGTAACGCCGCGCCGATCGCCCGGGAGGTGCACAGCATACAGCCCAGCATGAGCGCAAATCCCTGCTCGCGAGCTTCATTTGCCAGCGCCAGCGCTTCCGTCAGGCCGCCTGTTTTATCCAGTTTGATATTCACCATTTCATAGCGCCCGTGCAGCGCTTTCAGGCTGCTGCGGGTATGACAGCTTTCATCCGCGCAGATCGGCAGCGGATGCACAAAATTCTCCAGCGCGGCATCGTCCTGCGCCGGCAGCGGCTGCTCCAGCATCGCCACACCTAAATCAGCCAGGAGCTGACAGCGTGCCGCCAGGCCTTCTGCCCGCCAGGATTCATTGGCGTCGACAATAATCGTGGCATCAGGGACCGCGGCACGGATAGCGACCATCCGTTCGCTGATTAATCGCGCATCCAGTTTAACCTTTAATAGTTTCGCGCCATTTTCCCACAACGCAGCCGCGCTCGCCGCCATTTGTTCCGGCGAGCCAATCACCACGGTTTGCGCCGTCGTCACCACTTCCGCCAGTTCACTTCCCACCAATTCCGCCAACGGCTGCTGCTGTTGGCGCGCACTCAGATCCCACAACGCGCAGTCCACGGCATTACGCGCAGCCCCCGCTGGCAGCAGCTTTTGCAGCTCTTCACGGGTCAGTCCGTTTTCCAGTTGTGGCGCAATGCTCATAATTTGCGCCAGCACAGAAGCATCGCTTTCACCGTAGCGCGGGTACGGTGTGCACTCGCCGATACCGGTGACGCCGTTTTCTGTGACTTCAACTACCACCACATGCGCTTCGGTTCTGCTCCCACGGGCGATAACAAAGGGAGTGTGCAGCGGCCAGGCTTCCTCATACACCTTAACTGTTCTCATCTGTTTTCCTTAATGCAGTACCTGAAGCGGATATCCGCAAATAGCGTTTGCCGTGTTAACTACTGATGGCATAAACTAGCCCTGACGTTAACTATATGTAAACAGGAAGATAACCATGTCACAAACCGTTCATTTCCAGGGCAACCCGGTAGCCGTTGCCGGCTCTATTCCTCAGGCTGGAAGCAAAGCTCAGGCTTTTACCCTTGTGGCTAAAGACCTGTCTGACGTTACGCTGGGCCAGTTCGCAGGCAAGCGCAAAGTGCTGAATATTTTCCCAAGCATCGATACCGGCGTTTGTGCGGCATCGGTACGTAAGTTTAACCAACTGGCGACAGAAATCGACAATACCGTCGTACTGTGCATTTCGGCCGACCTGCCATTCGCCCACTCTCGTTTTTGCGGCGCGGAAGGTCTGAGCAACGTTATCACGCTGTCCACCCTGCGCAACGCAGAATTCCTGAAAAACTACGGTGTTGAAATCGCTGAAGGCCCGCTGAAAGGCCTGGCCGCACGTGCCGTGGTCGTTATTGATGAAAATGATAACGTTGTTTTCAGCCAGCTGGTCAATGAAATCACCAACGAACCAGACTACACTGCTGCGCTGGACGTACTGAAAGCTTAAGCTGCGTCTGCATACAAAAATGCCTCCGGATGGAGGCATTTTTATTTACGGCATTACTCTTCGCTTTTTTTCTGTTGGCTCAAACCATACTCTCGCAATTTGTTGGCAATCGCGGTATGCGAAACGCCGAGGCGCTTGGCCAGTTTGCGCGTACTGGGATAATTCATATAAAGCTGCGTCAGCACTGAGCGTTCAAAGCGGCTGGTAATTTCATCCAGCGACCCTTCCATCACCTCTTCTCCGACCGCAACCGTTGCCGCATCGTAATCCGGCAGTAAAATATCCTGCGGCCGCAGCTCATAACCTTCAAGCTGGGTCAGTGCCCGGTAGATGGCATTTTTAAGCTGACGCACGTTACCCGGCCAGCCGTAACGGGTTAACACCGTGCTGAGGTCAGCGGACAGCTTCGGACGTGGCACGCCCTGCTCATCGGCGAAGCGCGCCACAAACAGTTCGGTAAGCGGCATAATATCTTGTGGGCAATCGCGCAGCGGCGGCAGGTTTAGCGTTAGTACATTAAGACGATAATAGAGGTCTTCACGGAAAAGTCCTTTCTGCACCAGTTCCACAAGGTTCTTTTGCGTTGCGCAAATCACGCGAACATCAACATGAACTTCGTGATCTTCTCCCACACGACGGAATGTGCCGTCATTGAGAAAACGCAGCAATTTGGTCTGCATACGTGGCGACATTTCGCCAATTTCATCTAACAGAACCGAACCGCCATTCGCCTGCTCAAAGAAGCCTTTTTTACCTTCCGGCGCATGGCCAAACAGCTCGCTTTCAACCGCATCTTCAGGAATTGACGCGCAGTTCAGCGCCAGATACGGTTTCGACGCACGCGGACTGGCCAGGTGGCATGCATGAGCAAAGAGATCTTTGCCGGTGCCGGTATTACCGGTAATCAGCAGCGGCGCGCTCAGCGTCGCCAGCTTACGCGCCTGTTCCACCACGTGTTTCATTTTGGCGCTGACGGCAATAATCTGGCTAAACGCGCTCAGATCCTGGGTCGTCATATTTTGCAGTTGACGTCCCATCCGCAGGGTGGAACGTAGCATGACAACAGCACCGGTCAGCATCTGCTCCTGATTTTCACCCTGCAAATGGACAGGCGTAATTTCCATCAGGAAGTTCTGGCCGTTAATAACGACATGCTCGCTATGAGAATCCTGTGGATTGCTTTCGAGCCAACGCTGGAAGTTAAACCCGTTGATTAACTGGGCGGCGGTATGATTGCGCATCCGATCCTGAGTGTGCGCGAAAAGCTGACAACTCGCAGGGTTCGCCATCTCGATTTTGCTTTTCATGTCCAGAGAAAGGACCGGTTCTGGCAATGCCTCAAGCAGCGCGCTCAGCGCAAGATGTTCACGCTCGGAGGGCATCCAGGGCACGGTACGCACATCCGTAACCCCTGAGATACGGCGGATTTCAGCCATCAGGCTGCTGAAGTTAGTGAACTCCAGTTCCGCAAAATTGAGGTAAATTCGCCCGATGGGGTCAATCTCGATACCGCGTAAATCAATGCTTCTGAGTACCAATAAATCGAGCAATTCGCGGGTCAGACCAAGTCGGTCTTCACAAAAGACTTCCAAACGCATAGGAACCTTCACCTGGACAAGGGATTATGTGTTAAATGATAAGACAGTATTTCGTTTGCAGGAAGAACTCTGTCAACAAATATTGACAGCTCGTTGGAAAATTGGGCGCCGGGCGTAAAGTTAAACAACTGGCGCCCAATTTTAGTTAACTTTCGCGTGGAGATTTGTTCTTTTGTAAGGTCTCTTTCACCTGACCAATCAATTGACGGCGAAAATCGCCCAGTCGCGGCTTATCGTCATCGATCCACGGCAGCGGTCGGCACAGTTCCATGGCTTTAATGCCCAGTCGCGCCGTTAATAACCCCGCGCCAATGCCCTGTGCGGCACGCGTTGACAAGCGGGCGGCTAAATCCTGCGACATCCAGTCCATTCCTACTTCCCGCACCAGCTCACTGGCCCCGGCAAAAGCGATATTCAGCAGCACCAGTCGGAACAAGCGCAGGCGGCTGTAATAACCAAGTTCAATGCCATAAAGCGATGCAATACGATTGATCAGCCGCAGATTGCGCCAGGCGATAAACGCCATATCCACCAGCGCCAGCGGGCTGACGGCAATCATCAGTGTGGACTCTGCCGCTGAACGGCTAATCTCACGTCGGGCCTGCGCATCCAGCACTGGCTGCACAAGATGGGCATACAGGCTGACCACTTCGCGATCGTTCTGCGTTTCATGAATTGAGGCATACCAGCGCTGTAGCGCCGGATGGGACTGATCGATACCCGCCTGCTGCGCCAGCTTTTCACAAAATGCACGACCTTTTCCGGTTCCATGGCTGTGGAGCAGATCTCGTGCTTCGTCACGCTCGTGCGCGCGCTGGCGCAAGCGCCATAACCGACGCCACTCGGTCGCAACCGATCCAACACCGGCACCGATAATCAATGCGCCAGCGGCACATCCTCCCAGCGCGACCCAGTCCTGAGTCTGCCAGGCGTTCATGGTCCACTGCACGCCCTGCGCGACGACGCTCACGCCAAACAGCGCCAGGCCCCCCATCACCATCTTACGCCACAGACTGCGTTTAGGGCGTAAGGCCGCATCAATGACGGCCTCAGCCTGACCTTCGTCTTCCAGTGGTTCATCCACTTTCGCCGGAGAAAAAGTCTGTGCCTCCGTCTCATTGAACATCTGCTGCGCTTTAAACGCCGCGTTTTGCTCCACCTCCAGCGGACCTGAGAAATCGATACGCGGTTTTAACGGCTCGCTCATCGCAATTTATCTCCTATTAAAAACTCCAGCGCAGCATCAAGACGAATATGCGGTAAGGGTTTATCGACATCCATAACCTGCGGGCGAAACGCCTCAAACTGGAAGCCCTGGCTGTCCCAGAATGCCTGTCCGGGTAAACGCGCGGGTACTTCCCCCGGATAAACGGTTAGCGGTTCGCCATCGCTCAGCCGATTACCACGCAGCGCCGGGATCTTCTCGCCCTTCACATCGATCAAACCGCTGGTGGTTGCCTGTACCGATGCCAGTCCCAGACAATCCATGCTGATACCTTCGAACGCGGCGTTTTGCCAGGCGTCCTGGATCAGCTGCTGCAATAACGACACCATATTGGCGTGCTGATCCACCGTGACGTGATCGGCTTTGGTAGCGGCAAACAGCAGCTTGTCGATCACTGGAGAAAACAGCCGACGAAACAGCGTGCGCTGTCCGTAATGGAAGCTCTGCATCAGTTGGGTGAGCGCCAGACGCATGTCGTTAAACGCCTGTGGCCCGCTGTTGAGCGGTTGCAGGCAGTCGACCAGCACAATCTGGCGGTCAAAGCGCAGGAAGTGATTCTTATAAAATCCCTTCACGACTTTTTCACAGTAATAGTTAAACCTGTCGCGCAGCATGCCCGCGTTGGTGTGTTTGTCTGCCTGGGCCAGCTTCGATTCACCATAAGCATCAACGTCCGGCCACGGGAAGAACTGTAACGCAGGCGCGCCCGCCATATCCCCGGGCAGGACAAAACGGCCCGGCTGAATAAAATGCAGCCCCTGCTGCTTGCACTGATGCAGATACTCAGTCCAGGCGGCAGCGATTTCCGCCAGACGGTTTTCATCAGCAGGCGCCAGCGGATCCAGCCCCTGGCATAACTGACGCCATCTTGCCGACCATTCGCCCCGCTGCCCTTGCAATAACCCGGTCATTTGCCGCGACCAGCTCAGATAATCCTGGGCCAGCATCGGTAAATCGAGCAGCCACTCTCCCGGATAATCGACGATCTCCAGGTACAGCGTGGAGGTGTCTTTAAAGTGGCGCAATAAAGAGTCATTGGATTTGTAGCGCAGCGCGAGGCGTATTTCACTCACACCGCGCGTAGGCGTCGGCCAGGTCGGCGGTGAGCCATACAACTGCGCCAGTCCCTCATCATAGGTAAAGCGCGGAATGCCAAAATCGCGTTGTGGAACCCGTTTAACACCGAGCAAACGCTCTTCGCGCACGCAACTGAGCAACGGCAGACGCGCACCGGCATGAATATTGAGTAACTGGTTTACCATCGCGGTGATAAACGCCGTCTTACCGCTGCGGCTAAGTCCGGTGACAGCCAGGCGCAAATGCCGATCTACGCCGCGATTAACCAGCGAATTGAGTTCATTTTTAAGTCGCTTCATCGCCATCCCGTTTTGCTGAAGGAACCGAAGAAATTATAACAAACAGGAAGTAAAGATAGGGGTCAATTCTTACTTATCAACTACCTGAGCTGTATCAGGCGGCATTATTCTTACCGCCTGCTGCAGAATGAATGCGGGCGGTTTATTTATTCTCTACTTTAGGAAGCGCTATCTGATTGATGCCACCTTCGTTGGTCACCTGCGTGTAGCCCATTTCAGTCAACATATCCTTGGCCTGCCCCGATTGACGCCCGGAGTTGCAGTACAGCTTCACAGTGTCGTTCTTATCAGGAACTTCAGCTGCGATACGCGTCTTCATCTCTTTCAACGGTATGTTGACGGCCCCCTGAATATGCTGCTGTTGGTACTGTTCAGGAATACGAACATCAATCCAGTGTTCGGCTGCAAAAACCGGCATGCCAATGACCAGTGCCAACGCTAATACGCCTTTTTTCAACATAATATCTTCCCGACTGATTGTTGGATTTAACCACCACACTATACGCTTGTTCTTAAGAAAATATTGCGACCACATTATCACCGTCCGCAGGTGCGGACGATTGTTCCTCAGGTGACACGTACTGCAGTTAGCCTTTTGATTTTTCTACCCGCATTCCGAGATTGTTGTCATTCGCCAATTAACTCCATAATATGTCCGCCATTGACTCTCGGACGGAGCTTGGGATCTATGTCTCCTACCATTTATGATATTGCACGAGCCGCTGGCGTATCAAAATCCACGGTATCGCGCGTGCTGAATAAGCAAACCAACATCTCGCCAGAAGCGCTTGAAAAGGTGCTGCGCGCTATTGATGAGTTACAGTATCAGCCTAATAAACTTGCTCGCGCGCTCACCTCTTCCGGGTTTGATGCAATAATGGTGATATCTACCCGTTCAGCAAAAACTACCGCCGGTAATCCGTTTTTCTCTGAAGTACTGCATGCCATTACGGCCAAGGCCGAAGAAGTCGGTTTTGATGTCATATTGCAGACGTCGCGAAGCACCGAAGATGATTTACAAAAATGTGAGAGCAAGATTAAGCAGAAATTGATCAAAGGGATCATTATGCTGAGCTCTCCTGCTGATGAATCATTTTTTGCACGTCTGGATAAATACAACGTCCCGGTTGTGGTTATTGGGAAAGTTGAAGGTGACTACGCCAATGTCTATTCTGTAGACACAGATAACTATCGCGACAGTATTACTCTGACAAATGCGCTGATTGAAAGTGGGCACCGTAATATAGCCTGTTTGCATGCGCCGCTTGACGTTCATGTTTCTATCGATCGCGTGAACGGTTATAAAGCCAGTCTTCAGGCGCATAACATTAATATGCGCGATGAATGGATTATTGACGGTGGTTATACCCATGAAACAGCCCTGCTCGCTTCACGAAAACTACTGAGTCAACAACCGTTACCCGACGCTGTATTTGCTACCGATAGTTTGAAATTAATGAGTTTATATCGCGTGGCGGCTGAGAAGAATATTACTATTCCGCAGCAGCTTGCCGTCGTAGGCTACAGTAATGAGCTGTTATCGTTTATGCTGACACCGGTTCCTGGCGGAATTGATGTACCTACCCAGCAGTTGGGCGAGCAAAGCTGTAATTTATTATTTAACCTGATCGCAGGCGAGAAAGGATTAAAGAATATCACGGTGAGCACACACATATCGCTGGCCGACTCACTGGTGTAAAAACTGGGGCATTAATGCCCCAGTTTCTTTTAGAATGCGTAGTTCACGCCTATACCAGCATAATGGAATCTGTCACTTTCGCCTTCGTCGTGATCTTCCCACTCATAGGCATACTCCAGCGACATTGATAAACCGTTCTGGAAATCATATGCATACAGTAAACCGAGACGATTGAAGTCATGGCCTTCACGTGCAGGGTCATCCTGCCAGTCCCAGTTTGACCAGCGATCAAGCCCCAGACGGGTATACGGCGTCAGGGTGGTATTGCCGAAAGACAGCGGCAAATATGCACGAATTTCCTGGGTTGAGAATTCACCATTATTGCGCGAATCAGCCAGATTAAAACCGCGTTCGAGGTAATAGTTAACCGTTAAACCCACCGTTTCGTTAAACGTATAATTCAGACCGGTCTCACTTTCAACGCGGCTATCAGAGTAGCCAGTGGTGCTCAAATCATTAACGAACTGATACATCGCCAGCCAACCGCTAAAGCGCAGGTCGTCGGTCAGTTTAACATCCCAGTCCGGCTGAACTTTCCAGCGCTGCATATTGGCGGTGTCTTTTCCGGGTTCATTGACATAGTGATAACCGTAATTACGGAAACCACCGGTCAGGCCGAAATTAACATCCTCGCTTTCCAGAAATTGATAGCGGACTTCCAGTTCTGGGCGATCAAACCAGGTTCCACGTTTCCCCTCGCTGTAATCAACCGGTCCTTCCTGATAATAGGCCAGCGATATTTTCCACGGCCCATTAGACGCATTAAAATAGACGGACGGCTCAGCCAGTCCATCCATATCTTCGCCCTGACCTTCAACGTTTTCTATTTCGTACATAGCACCAATATTAAAGTGCCAGTCATTCTTTTCAGCAGCCTGCGCGCAGGCCATTCCTGCGCTCATAATCAGCGCAGTCGCGGACAGTAGGGTTTTCATTATTATTCCTTGTTAAAATACTCGCAAAAATGCCCCAAGGCGCGGGGGATTATTATCCCCCGGAATTTTATTGAATAGCCACTTCAGTTTCAGCATCAAAGAAATGGCATTTCGCCATATCAAAATGAATAGCGATGTTCTCTCCTGCGTGATAATCATTCACTGCCCCAGCACGGACCACTAACTCATGCCCCCCAACAATGGTATAAAGCATAAATTCAGCGCCAGTTAATTCTGCAACGCTAATTTTTGCCGGTACACTATTTTCATTATTAAGCTGCGGAAGTATATCTTCAGGGCGAATTCCCAGCGTGACCGCCTGATGTTCATAACCCTGCGCTTTTAATTGTGCTAATTTATTTTCTGGAATCGTTAATTTCAGTGTTTCTGTGACAAACTTATCACCGTCAATCGCGCCACGAATAAAGTTCATAGCCGGTGAGCCAATAAATCCGGCGACAAACATATTTGCCGGGTGGTTATAAACCGTTTTCGGTGCACCAACTTGCTGAACAATGCCATCCTTCATAATCACAATACGCGTCGCCATCGTCATGGCTTCGGTTTGATCGTGGGTAACATATATCATGGTGGTATTGAGTTTCTGATGCAGTTTGCTGATTTCTGCCCGCATCTGTACGCGAAGTTTGGCATCGAGATTCGATAAGGGTTCATCCATCAGGAAGACCCCTGCCTCACGAACAATCGCACGCCCCAGCGCCACACGTTGACGCTGTCCACCAGATAACGCGCCGGGTTTACGCTGCAGATAATCGCGCAGGCCAAGGATTTGCGCCGCCCAGTTGACACGCTCTTCAATCACGGCAGGGGCAATTTTCTGCATTTTCAGGCCAAACGCCATGTTGTCATAGACTGTCATGTGCGGGTACAACGCGTAGTTCTGAAAGACCATCGCAATGTTGCGCGATTTCGCCGGCACATCGTTCATCCGTTTACCGTCAATCAGCAGATCGCCACCGCTGATCTCCTCCAGACCGGCGATCATGCGCAACGTCGTTGACTTCCCACAGCCTGAAGGGCCAACAAAAACAATAAACTCTTTGTCTTCGATTTCCAGATTGAAGTCTTTAACGACGTGTACCTGGTTGTCGTAAATTTTTTGAATGTGTTGCAACGAAAGCTGTGCCATGTTGAATCCTTTACTTGTCGTGTTGCCAGAAAGCCGATAAGCACGGCCACGTCAGAAATTCGGTTGCAGGAAGCTGCAAGCCTGCTCCATTCAGCCCTGTACCGATGCCGACAGAAAGCATGCCGCAGGCGTTGATTGCATCAATTCCCGCTTGTGCATCTTCTATGCCAATACACTGCTGCGGGTCAACGCCAAGGCCCGAGCATGCGGCCAGGAATATTTCGGGATCTGGTTTCGAGCGGGAAATCAGCGCCGCATCTGCACAGAAATCAAAATAAGAGCTAAGATCAAGCGCTTGTAAAATCGCAGGGGCATTGAGCGACACAGAGGCCAGCCCCACTGGAATCCGCTCTTCCCGCAGCGTCATCAGCAGCTCACGTATTCCCGGCAATACCGAGTTCACCGTCAACTGGCGCAAAGAATGGACATACAGTCTGTTTTTTCTCTCGGCCAATTGTACGCAGGCCTCAGCAGAAAACGCCCCCGCCTTCCCACCATGGCGCAAAATACGCTGTAGCGATTCGCTGCGACTAATCCCTTTCAGGCTGTCATTAAATGCTTCGTCAATCGCAATCCCGATTTCAGCGGCTACCTGCCGCCAGGCGAGAAAATGCAGATGCGCAGTGTCGGTAATCACGCCATCTAAATCAAAAATGATGGCCTGTGGTTTGAGTATCATTCATCGCCCCTTTTTGTGGTAGCGGTCCCATAGCTGGGCGAAATAATGGCGTCATTACTGATTACGGCCTCCCCCTGCACGGAGATTTTTTCGCCATTAACCCAAAGGAAAATTTGCTCAGCACTGCGAATACGGATTTCGGCAGCGTTGATAGTTATCTGCATAGCGGAACCCTGCCAGCGCAGCGGAAAAGACAGCATTTGCCAGTGAGCAGGTAATGCAGGCGCAAGATGTAACTCTCCATGGCGAACGTTCACACCAGCAAATCCCTGAATTGCGCCCAGCCAGATGGCCCCCGTCGCCGCGGCATGAATTCCGTCATCACAACTATGTGGATCATCCCCAAGATCGATAAGCGATCCTTCGCGCCAGAACCGATACCCCTGAGCCGAATCACCGCAACGTGCAGCCACAATCCCATGGATCGCCTTACTCAAAGACGAGTCGTGTATTGTGCGCGGCTCGTAAAAACGCAGGTTAGCCAGACAGGTTTGCGGGCTAAACTGCTCCGGCAACATGTAGGTCAGCATCACTACATCGGCCTGTTTAAGAATTTGCATCTCATTGACTTCTGCACGGGAGTAATCGAGCAAAACGGTCTGCTTGCCCGCTTTGGCTTTGTACTGCGACAGATCGATAACCGGTTTGTTCAGGAAGGTATCATCCTGAGGAAGCACGCCATCGGGCTGAACTTCCGGTCGCCAGAGATGCTGTAAAAAATGCTCTGCGCGATGAATAAACGTGTCATCGCCGCAGCCCAACCGACGGGCAAAACACAGCGCCTGCTCTACGTTGTACCAGGCCATGTAGTTGGTGAACGCATTGTTGTTCACGTGCTCAGTGTATTCATCCGGGCCAATCACATCGTGGATCTCTAAACGACCGTTGACCATGATCGCTCTGCTTATCCAGAACTTTGCCGTTTCCAGCAGCAGCGTTATACCTTCACGGGACATAAAGTTCATATCCCCGGTGGCATGCCAGTAATTGATTACCGCCCAGGCAACATCCGCCACGAGGTGATGTTCAGCCTGTGCGGAGGCCACTTTTTGCCGCAGCCCGGTACGGATGTTGATCGCCGCGAATTCAGGCGTTTCCTCATCACCGCTGCGAGCGCTTTCCCACGGGAAAAGCGCGCCCTGCCAACCGTTACGGCGGGCTTTCTCACGCGCGCCCGGCAAATTATGCCAGCGATAACGCAGTAGACTTCTCGCGGTTTTCGGTTCGGTAAACAGGTGAAACGGTAACAAAAAGACTTCAGTATCCCAGAAGATGTGCCCTTTATACCCTTCGCCCGTCAGACCTTTGGCCGCAATACTGCTGCGCTCATCGTGGTCTGGGGTCATCACACGCAGATGATAGAGTGCATAGTCCAGCGCCCGCTGATCGCTGATATCCGTGCTGGTAACCTGAACGCGACGAGTTTGCCACCAGGCATGCCAGTTGGCGCTCGACTCAGCCAGCAGTGCGTCATATCCTTGTTGCGCGCATGCTTCCAGGTTACGCAGTGACTGGCGTCCCCAGGTCTCCAGCGACAGGTTACGTTCGCTCGCCCAGTCTACCCAGCTCATTTTCGTCAGCGTGACGCGCTGCCCGGCTTGCGCATGCACGCTGTTGTGTTGTAACAACCGGCGCTCTTTCGCGGTGAAACAACGCTGCGCCGCGCCATCTACATCACAATATGTCGTGATAGCGATGTCATTACGATTGTCCTGGGTGGTGTAAATCCCTTGCATAAGATGCTGGCCAAAGACCCGGACCTGCGTTTCGTCCAGATGCTGGCGACCATGATTAGTGATCGTGGCATCAATACCGGTCGAGATACCAATGTTGGCATCGGCATCCAGTGGCGTTACGACAACTTCCATAGCAAACAGCGGCAGTTTATGTGCCGAGACAAATCGCCTGCTCTCAATGGCAAAACGCGCCTCGTCAGACGCACGCCAGGTAAGCGTACGGCGTAATTCTCCGCTGGCAATATCCAGTTCACGATGCCAGCTTTCAATCACACCGCTGCTGAGTGTGAAAATCTCACCATTGAGTGAAATCTCGACGCCCACCACATCAGGCAGATTAACCAGTTCATTAATTTCGCCTTTCCCTGCCCGGTGATACAGTCCTGCAAGGTACATGCCGCGAGTTTGTAAGGTGTAGGCTTCCTCGTGGCTGGCGCGAATGCCCATATAACCGTTGCCGGTCGTCATGAGGGACGCATATTTATTCAGGCTGTGTGGGCAAAAAGCCGGTTCAGTTAGCATTACTGGCTTCGTCATAAGTCTACGTAGGTCCCTGTTTCAGCCGATTGATACAGTGCGGCAACCAATTGTTGAATAACGACGCCTTGTTCTGCGTCAGCAATAGTGACAGGCTCACCCTGGACATGATTCACGAAAGCGTCCATGCTGCGATAATGACGGTTGTCATCAGCCATTTCGCGCGCAAGCAGCACGTCAAGCGCACCATCGCGGTCGGTGTAGACCTGGGCCGGGAATAACGTTGCCCCCGCCAAATCGCCGCAGAAATTAACGTTCATAATCGATTGTTCCGGGATATTCAGCGCGAAAGAGGTTTCCAGGCGCAGGATACCGCCGTTATGAAATTCAATCGTGCCGAACAGGGAATCCTCCACGGTATACGTCGCGGGATCCCATTTCCCAAACTGGCCGCTGTTTTTACGCGTGCCAATGCGTTGATAGCTGTGCGCGTTAACGCGCTTTACCGCCGGGAACCCCAACACATACATGGCGGCATCCAGCATATGAATACCAAGATCAATTAACGGCCCGCCGCCCTGCAGTTCTTTGTTGGTAAACACCCCCCAGCCGGGCACGCCGCAGCGGCGCAAAGCACGGACATTGGTGACATAAATTTCACCCAGCACACCGGCCATAACCTGCTCACGAAGCAGTTGCGTATCCAGTGCGAAACGATGATGAAAATCATAAGCCAGTACTTTTCCCATCCGACGCGCCGTTTGACACATTTCCAGCGCCTCGTCTGGCGTCATCGCCGGAGGTTTCTCGCACATCACATGGCACCCAGCGTTCAATGCCAACATGGTGTGTTCATAATGAAAACGATTGGGCGAGCAAATACTGACGATATCTGGCTTAGCCTCACGTAACATCGTTTGAGGATCGTCCCAAACCTGCGGATTACCGTATTTTTCTGCAAACAGCCGCGCCTGTGACAGGCGGCTGTCGCAGACAGCCACCAGTTCCAGATCGTTACGGGTGCAGTAGTACGAAGCATGAACTTTATCCGCCACCTGCCCGGCGCCGATAATGGCGACGCGTAGCGGAGAGCTTGTCAGTGCACTTTTCACGGAAATCCTCTTAGCAGGTACGCAGCCAGGCCAGTGACTGACGGTACGCTTCCGGCAGATTCTCTGCCCGTACGCGCCCTTCGTACACGACGTAACCCTGATAATTATCTTCACGCAACTGGTCAAACAGCGCAGCGAAATCCAGCGTACCGCTCCCCGGCTGATAACGATGATTATCCGCAATATGGACGTGACCCAGCAGATCGCGGTTGTCGTGCAGCGCCTGTGCCATATCGTCTTCTTCGATATTCATATGGTAAAAATCACCAATGATTTGCACATGCTTCAGGTTGTTTTCCACGATATAGCGACGGGCATCCGCCAGGGTGTTGATCATATGATCCTGATAGCGATTGAGCGGCTCCAGATACACCACCGTCTCCGTACGCTCGGCAACTTTATCAAGATAAATCAATGAATCACTGACGGCTTTACGATCGCCTTCCAGGCTACGTGGGGACGTCATCGGCGGTAAGCGGAAGGTAAACATGCCCCATGCCGCGGGTACAATGATGCCTTGCCCACCGACTTCGGCCAGCGCTTCGAGAATGCGGGTAATCTGCTGTAAACCGTTCAAACGACGCTCTTCGATAAAATCACCGATCCAGCCGTCATATCCGCCGCAGGCGGTCGTGACGGGCAGCCCCGTTTCTTTGATTGCCGCTTTTACTTCTGCAAGATTATTGACCAGCAATTTGCCGTCAATTTCAAAACCATCAAACCCCATTTCTTTGATATAACGGAATTTTTCAAGAATGTTTTCCGGGAAAAAAGCCTGGTTCTGTGTTCCGATTTTCATTTTCTGCATTCCTTAATTAAAACGTCACGCCCATTTTGATGCTCTTTTCCGGATGTCGGTCCACATACTGCATATAGCTTTCCGGGCTGCTGGCAAAAGTTACTACCGGGTCAATAAGTTCTTCACAGTTCAGATAACCGTTCATCAACAGCTCCCAGCAGGTCTCCTCAATACGCTTGCGGCTCCAGCGCGGATAATCTGGATTCGGTTCACTGCAGGCGCGAGAGAAGACAATTTTGGCGTTGTTGAAGTGCGCTTCACGCCCAAGGTTGAACCCTTCTGCAAAAGGTTTCGCGAAAGCGACATAGGAGATGGTTCCACCATAGGCCAGACCGCGTAGCGCCGATTGCAACGCATCCGCATAGCCGCTGGTTTCGATGATCACATCCGCGCCCTGCTTGCCGGTCAGCTTCTTAATTTCCATTCCCACATCGGTGCCCAGAGGATTCAGACAGAAATCCGCGCCGTGGCGACGTGCGATATCGCAGCGATGAGCAATCGGATCCACGCCAATAACCACCGAGGCTCCCGCTTTCTTAGCTAACTGGACGGCAATCTGACCAATCGCACCTAAACCCACGATGACTACGAAGTCGCCGACACGCACATTGGCGTCGCGCACCCCGCTCATGGCAAATTGTGCCGGGTCATAGCAAACGGCATTTTTCCACGAACTGCCTTCCGGCATTTTGCGCAATTTATAGTTGTTCACCGCATTAAAAATAACCGTTTCAGCCAGAGGACCGTAGCCGCAAACTGAATCGCCAACGGCGTATTCGGTCACATCGCTGCCACACTCAACAACATCGCCTACCACCATGTTGCCAAGCTGGAATTTGCCGAATTCAATCCCGCGCGGCGCCCCTTCCGGACGCGGCATGAACATTTGCCATTCGCCGTTAAAATCTTCGTCAATAAACGGGCTGGCCGCGCGAAAATCGACGACTTCCGTGCCATGTTTCGGCGCGCCAAAGCGAACACGAACCTTCACTTCATTGGCGGATACCGCTCTGTCTTCATATTCCACCAACGCCGCAACGCGCGGTTCTGTGGCAACTAACTTCTTCATTTACAACTCCTTAATTAAACTGGCCGCTTAGCCTTTCACGCCGCCTGCGGTCAAACCACTTTTAATAAAACGTTCGGAAAGCGCATACATAATGACAACCGGCAATGCAGTGACTAACGATGCAGCCATCATGCGTCCCCAGATATAGTCAGGCGTACTGAACAGCGCGTTCAGACCGACCGGTAAGGTAAAATTGCTGGCGCTGGAAAGGAAAATCGAGGCAAACAGATAGTCATTCCACGCCACCATAAAGCAGTACACAAAGACCGAAACCAGACCAGACATTGCCAACGGCACGGTAATACGAAAGATGATCTGCAGACGGTTCAACCCATCCATCATCGCGGCTTCTTCGATCTCATCCGGAATGGTGTCGAAATAGCTTTTCAACAGGAACACTGCGGTCGGCAGCGTCTGGGTGACCATAGTGATAATCAGCGCCATTTCGGTGTCGTAGATGCCGAGTGCCGTAATGATCTTGAATAACGGCACCACCAGCAGGATCCCCGAAAACATGTACAC
>OJIU01000366.1_pt1 | contig 16370 bp, 7 predicted proteins | sample 1595961 | NCBI WGS metagenome assembly OJIU01 (sample SAMEA4350144, study PRJEB24818) | metagenome | biome: human; feature: gut; material: faeces | place: Denmark | collected 2013-09
GTTCCATATCGTCATTGTCCGTTACATTTATATGGGGATGCTGCCCAACCTTTTGCTTCACTATAATTTCCGAAGAAAGCTTTGCTTTCATTTCCCGATATACCATTGGCAAATCAATCCCCTCTTGGTCAATTTTATTGATGAAAAAAATTGTCGGAATCTTCATTATCTGTAGTGCATGAAACAGTATACGGGTCTGTGCCTGTATGCCATCCTTTGCAGAAACTAATAATACTGCTCCGTCTAATACGGATAAAGAACGGTATACTTCCGCCAAAAAATCCATATGGCCTGGCGTATCTATAATGTTGACTTTTACATCCTCCCACTGAAAAGATGTCACTGCTGTCTGGATAGTGATTCCCCTTTGACGCTCCAAATTCATTGTATCTGTCCTTGTTGTGCCTTCATCTACGCTCCCTAGTTCTGCAATTGCACCACTGGTATACAATAAACTTTCCGTTAATGTTGTCTTTCCTGCGTCAACGTGAGCCAGAATGCCTAAGTTAATTATTTTCATGTGATTTTCCTCCTATCAACACCCAAAAAAGGGCATAAAAATACCCAGTGATAAATACTCCTATCACTGGGTAAATAACTCCAATAGCCCCAAAACACTTATATGTTTTCGGGCATATAAAATTACATGATAAAAGTATTCTTAAACTGGGTACAAAAAACTAAGCCCCATATTAAAAGTGAAACGGGACTGCTACTTTTTGTTCCCACTATCAAATTGACAGTTTATTTAAGAATACCTTGCCGCATATTTATTAACTCCTTGTCTAATACTGAATCTAATTATATTCCTTAACCCTTTATTTGTCAAGCTGACAAACTAAAGCAGAAAAAGCGGCAGGATTTCCCCCTGCCACTAATCATCTGTTTATGCAAAAATAATTTCCTTTTCCACAATCTCCCTCGCACAAGCCCTTATGTTATTGAGGCATCCTGTCCATTCTAAGGCGTTTTCTGCCTTTAGCTGTTCCGTTATGCCCTGTGCCTGTTTCATACCCTCTATGAGCCTTTCAAAGCGTTCCTGTGCCTGTCTGTTGATGTCGGCAAGGTAGGCGTTTAGCCTGCCGCTTGTAAGAAGATTGGTGTATGTAACTTTACGGTACTGTTTTAGATAATCTAAATGCCGTTGCCCCCAGATGCCTATTGCCTGTTCTTCTTCGGCGGGTACAGTTAAGCACGGTATCAAATAATCCCCTTGCCTTTCGTATTTGCCGCCCAGTTCCTCAAATAATGATTTTGCCATTGTCTGTTACCTCCACATTCTTTTTTATTTTGAATGTCCGCAAAATCCGTCCTACATCTCCCGGTCTCCACGGACAGTCCAGGTCATGAAGTGCCACCAGACGGTCCTGCACATTGGTGCCTGCGCCCATCTTGGCGGTGCTGCCCATAAGCACACGCACCTGACCGGTACGGACTTTGGAGAACAGCTCCTTTTTCCGCACTTCGGTATTGGCTTCATGGATAAAAGCGATCTGGTCGGCAGGCATCCCCTGGACAATGAGTTTCTGACGAATATCGTCATATACCGTAAATGCCGGTTCCTGCTCCGGCAGAGGCACAGCGCCTTCCAATGCGTGAAGCAGTGGATTATCCAGCGTTTTCGCCGCCTTGCTTGCAGGAGCTTTTGCCTGCGGGGTAGAAATATCACAGAACACCAGCTGGGTTAATTTATCAGCCTCGCCATCCCGCCAGATCTGCATGATGTTCTCTACGCATTGATTGACCTTTGTTCCGGGTTCGTCCGGCAGCATCTGGTTGACGATCCTCTGGTCCAGCCCCAGTTTACGGCCATCCGAGGTAATCTTGAGCATATTGTCCTGGGACGGGTCAACGGTTCCGCTGTGTACCAGCGATGCGCGCTCCGAAAGGGCCTTGACCATTTCCTGCTGATGTTCGGTAGGCTGCGCCACGATGTTGTGGTATTCCACTTCCGGGGTAGGCAGATTCAGCTGGTCGGCAGTCTTAATGTCGGCCACTTCTTTGAACAGGTTCATCAGCTCCGGCAGGTTAAAGAACTTGCTGAATCTCGTTCTTGCCCGGTAGCCGGTGCCTTCCGGTGCCAGCTCCAATGCTGTGACGGTCTCTCCAAATCGGGAAGCCCAGCAGTCGAAGTGGGTCATGTTCAGTTCTTGCAGGCGTTCATACTGAAGGTAACGCTGCATGGTGTAAAGCTCGGTCATGGAGTTGCTGACCGGGGTGCCGGTGGCAAAGATCACGCCACGGTTTCCGGTGATCTCATCCATATATCGGCACTTGGCAAACATATCGGAGGATTTCTGCGCATCCGATGTGGATAACCCTGCCACATTCCTCATTTTTGTGTATAGAAACAGGTTTTTATAGTTGTGGGCCTCGTCCACAAACAAACGGTCCACACCCAGCTGCTCGAAGGTTACCACATCGTCTTTTCGCCCCTCGGCTTGCAGCTTTTCCAGTCTGGCTTCCAGAGACTTTCTGGTACGCTCCAGCTGCTTGACGGTAAAACGCTCGCCGCCGCTGGCCTGCACCTCTGCGATGCCCTCGGTGATCTCGTCGATCTGCTCATAGAGAAGCCGTTCCTGACGCTCCCGGCTGATGGGGATACGCTCAAACTGGCTGTGTCCCATGATGATGGCGTCGTAGTCACCGGTCGCAATACGGGCGCAGAACTTTTTGCGGTTATGGGTCTCAAAGTCCTTTTTGGTGGTGACTAAGATGTTGGCAGAAGGATAGAGGCGCAGAAACTCCGACGCCCACTGCTCGGTCAGGTGGTTGGGAACCACAAAGAGAGATTTCTGGCACAAGCCCAGGCGTTTGGCTTCCATCGCAGCAGCTACCATCTCAAAAGTTTTGCCTGCGCCTACTTCATGTGCCAACAGGGTATTTCCTCCATACAGCACATGGGCGATGGCGCTTTTCTGGTGTTCCCGCAGGGTAATGGCCGGGTTCATGCCGCCAAAAGTGATATGGCTGCCATCATACTCGCGGGGACGGGTAGAGTTCATTTCTTCGTTGTACTGGCGCACCAGAGTCTGGCGGCGCTCCGGATCTCTCCAGATCCAGTCCTTAAAGGCTTCCCGGATAGCCTGCTGTTTTTGTGCAGCCAGGGTGGTCTCCTTGGCGTTCAGCACGCGGCGCTCTTTTCCGTCTGCGTCCTCTATGGTGTCATAGATACGGACATCCCGCAGGTTCAGGCTGTCCTCCAAAATCTTGTAGGCATTGGCACGGCTGGTTCCATAGGTGGTGTAAGCTGCTACATCGTTGTAGGATACGGAAGATTTCCCCTTGATCTGCCATTCAGCAGTAAAGGAGGAATAGTTGACCTCGATACTGCGCTGGAGATAAAACGGGGTGTTGAAGGTCTCGTACATAAACTGCTGGATGTACTCTTTGTCGATCCAGGTAGCGCCCAGACGCACCTCGATCTCCGACGCATCCAGGTCTTTGGGCTGGGCGGCGGTAAGGGCTTCCACATTGACTGCATAAACCTGGTCCTGCTGTGCCGCCCGCTGCGCCTGGCGCAGTTTGCGGCGTACATTGCCGGAAAGGTATTCATCAGCAGTCACATAATGGGGCGATCCGTCCTGTTCCAGCTGTCCCGGTACACGAAAGATCACGCCTTGCAGTTCTCCGGCCAGTTCTTCTTTGGTTTTTCCGGTAAGCTGGCTCATATAGCCCATATCCACGCAGGCTTTTTCCGAGATAGACACCGCCAGTGCTTCGCTTGCCGTATCCACCACAGCCACCGCCTGATGGGGCTTGATGGTCCGTTTGGTGAACATATCCGCCTTGCGTTCCAGCTTTCCGTCCTCGTCGATGACTTCCAGCGCACAGAGCAGGTAATAGGAAGAATCATCTGCATAAGCCAGCCGGTTTGCACGGTCGTTGATGAGACCGTATTTGGCAGAAAAGCTGTCATAGAGCCGGTTCAGTTCCGCCTGCTTCTCCCGAATGGTGCTGTCCGGAACCGCTGCATCCATCTGAAGGTCGATCAGTTCCTGCACACAATCACGCAGTCCCACAAGACCTTTCACGCGGGCTTCGGCGGTGGCGTTGAGATCAGGGCGCACCATGCGGCTGTTTTCCCGGTAGTACACCTGTCCGTCTACAATGGCATAGGAATAGTTCTTCACATTTGGGTCAGCAGGAATGGAGGTGTCAATGGTTTCGCCCTCGCCCAGCTCCGGCAGTTCTGCCTCCTGATAAGTGCCATGAATGTACTTCACAGCATCATGCAGCTGATCGGCAAGCTCCAGCCCCTCAATGGGATTCACGGTGTAGTCCATGCCATGGGCGGTGCTTTCCGGTTCCTGTCGGCCCAGCACCATTTCCGGGTGGTCGATAAAATACCGGTTGATGGCAAAGCCGTCCTGCGTCTGTCCGGTCTGGGTCCACTCTGGTGCAATGTCCAGCAGGCGGTCCCGCTTTTGGAGGAAGATGATGTCCGATACCACCTCGGCACCGGCATTCTTTTTGAACGCGTCATTCGGCAGACGGATCGCTCCCAGCAGCTCAGCACGCTGGGCAAGATAGCGGCGCACGGTGGAATCCTTGGCGTCCATGGTATAGCGGGAGGTTACAAAAGCCACCACACCGCCGGGACGCACCTGGTCCAGTGCTTTGGCGAAAAAGTAGTTGTGAATACTGAAATTCAGCTTGTTGTAGGCTTTGTCGTTGACCTGATACTGACCAAAAGGTACATTGCCGATGGCAAGGTCAAAGAAGTCACGCCTGTCGGTGGTCTCAAAGCCGCCTACTGTGATGTCCGCCTTGGGATAGAGCTGCTTTGCGATGCGCCCGGAAACCGGGTCCAGCTCCACGCCGTACAGACGGCTGTTTCTCATTTCCTCCGGCAGCATACCGAAGAAATTGCCCACACCCATAGATGGCTCCAAAATATTTCCGGTCTCAAATCCCATACGGCCCACCGCTTCATAGATGGCCTGAATGACCGTAGGGCTGGTGTAATGGGCGTTGAGGGTGGAGCTTCTGGCGGCGACATATTCCTCCGGGGTCAGCAGCTCTTTCAGCTGGGCATACTCGGAAGCCCATGCCGGTTTCTCCGGGTCAAAGGCATCAGAAAGACCGCCCCAGCCCACATAGCGGGATAGGACTTCCTGCTGTTCCGGGCTTGCCTGCTGTCCGGCAGCTTCCAGCTCTTTCAGCAAACGAATGGCATTGATATTTGCCTGGAACTTGGCTTTCGGACCGCCTTCACCCAAATGCTCATCGGTAATGCGGAAGTTCTGTGCATTGCGGCGCAGGTTGTCCTTGTATTCCTCATAGGAGGCTTCCTCGGCAGCTTTGACATTGGGGAAGGTCTGCCACTGGCCATTGACCTGAATGGAAACCGGGTGTTCGTCCAACACTTCCTCAAAGGTTTTCTCCGGCTCAGTCACAGGGGCTGGTGGCTCCGGCTCCTCGATATGCAGCCGTTCCACCACCACATCATAAGGCAGATTGTTCTTGTCTCCCGGATAGACGGCCACGGTCTCGGAGTGGAAGGCCGGGGATTCGGCAGACGGTTGGGGCTGTTCCTGTCCAAAGCCATCCATCTGACGGGCATACATCCCGCGCAGCAAAGGCGCAACCTCATCCCAGCGAAAATACAGCACAGCCAGACGCTTTTCCTCTGCGTCCAGGACTTCCAGCTCCATGCCCTGTGCCGTGGTATGGTAATCGGCAATATCGCCGGTCTCCAGATTCAGGGTCTCGATCTCACCGGAATAGGCTCTGCTCAGCCAGTAGGCGATCTCGCTGTTGCTCCTGCCGGATTGCAGCAGCGTGGAAACCTGCTGTTTATCCGCTTCATCCATCAATCCATGGGCCAATACATCCCGCAGGTCCTGATCTGCCTTGTCCGGGTCAATGGGAAGAAACTCGGTATAGTAAGCATTGCGGCGGTCTGCCCGAAGCAGCTGCTCGAACTGTTCTTTACGCTCTGCCCGGTAGATGGGATATACCATACCGGTGGGCAGAAGCTGTACGGTGTCATCCCGCAGCTCGGTGATCTGATAGGCGTCATCCTCGATATACACGGTATCGCCCACGGCATAAACCGGGGTGGCAGGGTCATAGGAGGTTCTTTGCGGAGTTGGGCGGCGAACTGCATCATATTCCTCATCGGAAATGGAAACTTCGGAAGTCTGCTCTGTCTCGGCAGCTGCGATCTGCTCTACATCCGACATCACCTGCTGGATAAACGGGTCATTGTCCAGTTTTTCCGGGTCTACCACCTGACCATTGACGATTCCTCTTTCCTCCAGGGCTTCCCGGATGGCGATGGGGTCGATGTTGTCAAAACGGTCCTGTTCTTCTTCGGTATAGAACCGGTCCTCCTGAATGAGCTGGGCAATCCGGCGCTGTACCTTCGGCCAGGGCAGCTGCGTTTCCTCCGGGCTGCCGGCACGGACAACGAACAGGCTGTTGCTGTTACTGCCGCCGTATTCCTGAGCCAGCCATGCAGCGGTATCTTTCTCTCTTGCATGGTCTTTCATATAACGGACGACAGCGTGTTTACTCTCGATATTGCCGTTCCATGCACAAAGGGCAGTATCAATATCTTCCTGAGAAAGAGGGCGCAGAAGCTCATGGAGCTTTGGATAGGTTTCGTCGATCACTTCCCGGTGCAGGCGCTGGCGGAACTCCGGCACATCCGAATAAAGGCGGATCAGCTCCATATCCTTAGAGCCAAGAACCGCACGGCGCACAGCGGCATTGCCCTCGATGACAGCATTTTCACGGTCGGAATGACCGCAGGCATTTCGATATGCCACATCCTCAGATATGGCGGCAGTCACCACAGGCTTATACTGCTCAAACTGCTCCCGAAGGGTAGGCTTTGGCGTTTCTTCCTCCACCTCCGGCTGCTGGGCTTGAATGGCATCTTCTTCTGCCAATTCCTTTTCAGCCTGAATTTTGTCATACTGCGCCTGTTCCTGTTCGGTAAGATAGCGGCCTTTCTGGACAAGTGAGGTAATGCGCTTGGAAACCTTTTCCCAGTTCAAGTGAACATCCGGGCAGTCCTGCTTTTTATAGTGCAGTCCTTTCCCATCGTGATCTTCGCCGCTGTGTGTTGCGCCGGACAGGGCATGAGAGCGTCCGCCAATGCCATACTCGTCTTTAAGGAATCTCACTTTTTCCTTATCCGTATGGTTTTCCATGAAGAACGCATAGATACGGCCTTTTCCTCCGGCAAAACTGCTGCCGCCGGTCATGGCGGTGTCGATCTCATCCTCTGTAATGAAATGCTGGACGGTTGGCACTTGGGAAAGGTCCGAAGAAAAAGTCCTGCGGGGCAGGTCAAGGTCTTTCAGGTTCTCCCAGATTTCCCTTGGCCTATGGTAATGAAAGCGCAACAGGTCACGGTCCTGCTGATAGGCAGTCCAGAAGGCGGCGTATTCTTCCTTGAGTGTCTGGCGGAAAGCCGGGTCATTCAACTGCTCCGTCAGGCGGTGGGTCTCCTCCGGGAACCCATTGCCTTTGATCTCTGACAGGCAGGACAAATATCCGGCTTCTCTGGCGTCCTCACTGAGATCGTGATATAGGTTCCAGAACTTTGTGGCAAGGAGGGAGCGTTCATAGCCTGCCGCTTCTGCAAGCTCCACATTGGAGGCAAACTGGCCGCTTTCCAACAGCTCCCCGATACGCTCTGCGGCGCTCTCCCAGGAAATGACCTGGGCAGACCTGTCATAACGGACAGACTTCCCATGAGAAAGATGGATACCATCCTCGGCATACCATGCGCTCACACTGCCAAGGCCGTTGCCGCCGTGGTACAGCGTTTTCAGTATCTCGGCAATCTCAGCGGTGGTTTTCTGTTTTTCAAAGGCTGCAACCACACGCTCTCTCTGGCGGTCTGTATTGCCGCCCAAACGCAGCACATGGTCAATATCATTTTGGGCAAAAGAAAAAGCAGAGGATGTATGCGCTACATACTCTGCTTCATCTATGGATTGGATCTGTTCCGCTTCGGAGAGGAACAGGTTTAGGGTCAGCTGTTGATAAGCTCCGCCATCAGAATCTCCTCTGCCTGAGCTTTGCAGGTGTTCATCAGCCCCACCCACTTCATGGGATCGCTGGCTTTCAGTTCCTCGGTGGCTCCCGCTTCCTTCGCCAGCTGGGGCATCATCTGCTCCAGTCTGTTCTGGGCGGTCTCGTCGATCTCCAGAAGGTGCTGGTACAGCTTCTCGCTCAGCAGCATCTGGTTGTAGAGGATGGGACGGTGTTCCTTCAGGTAGGTTTTCCTCATCCTTCCGTACTTGCCCAGGGGTTTCTCCGGCTGCTGGCTCAGCTTCAGGTCGGGAATCAGATAGTCTCCGTTCTGGATATAGGTCATGGGATTGTTCATCTTGTTTGCTCCTTTCTTGGTTGGCTTCGCGCTCTGCATTTCGGACGGTAACGCCGATCTGCCGCAGCACCTGCTGGTTGATCTGGCTGACCGCTGTTCCCAGCGCCCCGATGGTGGACGGGGTGTTGAAATCAAAGATCGCCATGAAATCTTCGTGGTCGAAGTAGCGTTCCGGCTCCAGTCCGCAGCGGGACATCAAAGCGTAAGTGATGCTGACGGTGGCGGCTGCCTTGAACTGCACTCCGATGTTATACTCATCATATTCCTCCAAAAAGGAACCGTCAACGATATAGAAGAAGTCCTGCTGATGCTCCGTCCAGTATTCCTCAGCCAGTTTTCCGGCTACCTCAGTGAGCTGTCCGGCAAGGTCATCACCGGAAACATCATAGGTGCGCTCCAGCATGGCCTGCACGGAATCCAGATGGCGCTCCTCCAGCTGCCACAGCCAGGGAGTGCGGGAATGTTCACGGGTTCCGGTGTCGGAAATATCAAAGACATAGCGCAGGCGGGGCCTGTCCCCGGAATCGTCCACCAGAGCGATTCCCTTGGAACCGCGCCTTACATACCGGCCCATCTTTTCATTCCACAAATCGTACTCCGCACAGGCGGTGGCGTCCGGTCGCTGGGCGTAGATCATCAGCTGCTCATGGAACGGGTACTTGTAAAGGCGGGAAGCAGTGGTGAGAAACCCTGCCCATTCCTGCCAGCTCCCCGTGAGCTGTGTTGCCACCTTGTCCGCCATCTGTGCATATAGTTCAGCTTTGGTTAGCATGGTGTTCTGTCCTCCTTTCGGTTTTGGGGTAAAGAGGTGGGGTGGCAGATTGCCACCCCATCCCTGCGGTTATGGTGTTTACTGGTCAAAATCCGGGTACAGCTCCAGCTGGGCAAAGTCCTCATCGGTCATCGCACAGAGCTTCGTAAGGGCGCTGTCGGTTAGCTCCCTCAGTTCCGTTTCCTCCGGCGAAAGCTCGCCGCGCATCTCACGCAGGCTGTCGATCAATCCGGTGCGGCTGCCGGTATTGTAAATGCACATCAGGTTCATTTCCTCAAAAGTAAAGTTTCCCATATCAAATCTCCCTTTCCGCACTCTTTTTTGGTGCTGTCTTTTTGTGTTCTGTCTTGGGCTGGCCTTTCAGCTGCTCCATGACGGACTTTTTCTTTTCCCGTTCCTCCCGATGGGTGGCGGCTGCCAACTCCATCAGGGAAATGGGCTGACCGCTTCGGGCCTGCTGTTCCAGCTCTGCCACCGTAGGCTCTTTTGCGCCATTGTTGATGATACCGTCGATCATGCCATAATCGTCCTCCAGGGCCATTTCCGCATTTTTCAGCGGATTTTCCGGCAGGAATCCGGGGATCTGGGTAAAACCAACGCTGTCGCAGTAATGACAGGATACCTTACCGTCCTGTTTGATCGCAACGATGTCGCTGACGCTCATGGAGGGACTGTGAAAGTCTACGGGTTTTTCCAGATTGAATTGCTGATAGAGTTTTTCCAGCTGCTCCGGCACAGTGCCAGACTCACTCAGCGGAGCGGTGTAGATTAGGTCATAATTGCTGCGGTCTATGGAAATGCCATGGGACTTTAACCAGTCCAGATTCATAAAGCGCACATTCTGCGAATCGTCACGGCTTACCTGATAGATGGCAAAGCAATCTCTATTCTGGGAGAGAAATGCCTGTTCTCGTTCCTGCTGATGTTCCTGACGCTCCATGACCTTTTCGTGGAACTGAGGGCTTTTCTCCCATTCCTCACGGTCCACGCCGAAAAGACCGCCATGCTCCATGATTTCCTGCGGGTCAAACACCATGCTCTCCGTATTGTCCTCATGCAGCACATAGACGGTCAAACCGGCAGCATCCAGTTCCAGCGCCCGTTCTCTTGTAACAGGGAGCATCCCGTCATAAGAGTAACCGTATTTCTGCATATCCGGTGTGGAGACCTGCTCATCGGGCGTTGGGTATTCATCCAGCGCCTGCTCCTGTGCCTCCGGCAGCTGGGAAGAAGCGGCCATCTGACCGACCTCTGCCTGCATCTGCTGATAGGCAGCTTCCTGCAAGGTCTCGATCATAGACAGGGGAGCGTGTCTAAGTGAAGTGCTGTCCAGATCGTTGTCATCACAAATCTGGAGAACTGCCTTCATGCGGGAAAGCTCCGGCATATCCAGCTGACCGCCATCCAGCTCTTTCATGGACGCGGCATCGTAAAGGGTGTAGTCCCAGCCGCTGTCACAGGGCTGAATATGAAGATAGGTGGCATCGTCAATCAGAAACAAAGCCTCCTGCTGGTTTGCCTCCGCATCAAGAACCGCCATTTCCGGCTCTTTTTTTGCATTGGGGTCAATTCCACGCTCTTTGCAGATTTCCTTATAGTGGCGCTCAATGTCAGAGATCAAAGTGCCGGAGGTCTTATTGATGGTCTCCAAACTGGCTCTCAGCTCTTTCAGTTCCTTGCCCTGACTCCAGCTGGCAATATAGCCAAAGCTGTTTTCTCCGGTTTCAATGCCAAAATATTTGCAGACTGCGTAGGAGATGCTTTCAGCCTCTACTTCTTCCGTGTGACGGTCTTTCTTCTGTTCCTGCAAAAACTGGGCGAGAGTAGAAAAGCCGCCAACAAAATTCAGCCCTTCTTCCTCGGTCAGCATCAGGCGTCCATCTTCCGCCAGCTCCAGCGGCTCTGTCAGCAGAACGGAACCTGCATGGTTTACAACCACTTGTTCTTCTACACAGACCGGCTCTCCGGGGTCGTAGTCAGAACCGCGCAGGTCATAGCAATAAACGCCCTCCGGCAGATTATCACGGACAATCCGCCCATTGGAGAACAGACCGGGTTTATCAAACAGCTCGATCTCCTGATATTGCTCGTCATTGGCAATCTGAATCTTTTTCTGATTGTGGAGCTTGCTGTGGGCAATCTCGTGAACCGTGGCCGAAACCGTCTGCACCTCGCTCATGCCCTGACGAATGGCGATTTTCTGATGATCGGCAGAAAAATAGCCGTCCGTATCGGCGGCCATTGCTTCAAAAGTGATCGGCACCGGCGCGCTGCGGCGCAGGGCCTCCATGAATGCCTCATAATTTGGCACATTGCCGGAAAGGGAGGAAGCAAGCTCCGGCAAAGGCTTCCCATCAGTCTGGCTCACATCAAAGACCTTGACCGGGCGAAACATGGGGATCTCGATTTCTTTTTCCTCTGTAACGATCTTTCCGTCTTTATCCAAAATCGGAGCCTTGGTATCTGGGTCCAGTTTCTGCTCCTCGATTTTCTTCTTGTACGGTGTGGGGGCGATGATAGTAATGCCATGCTCGCCCTTTTTTACATGACGCTCAAACTGGTCTTTCCACTTATTGTATCCGGCTACCAAAGTGGCGTCCGGCTTCTGCATATAGATGAGCATGGTGTTGTTTACCGAATAGCGGTGGAAGCGGGACATGACGGACAGATAGCGCATATACTTTTCACTCTCAAACAGTTCCTTGATGCCCTGCTCGATGCCATCTGTGATTTCCCTTAGCCGCTCTCGGTTGGTGGGTTTGTTCTCAGCCATGATTTTCAATCTCCTTTCCAAGTGTGTGATTTCTGCTGTGTGTTCTGCAATCCATGCCTTTTGTTCTTCTTCACTTTCATAAAGAAAAAGATCCAGCAGGTACTCCACATAGATTTTCTTATGGATTGCTTCCACAAAGCGGGGGTGCGGTTTCTCCTCCGGTGTCCGGGGAGAATGGTCGGCCTCCCATTTTTTCAGCAGATAGTAGTAATCGGACAGTACGCGATAACACTGCTGCCGGTCCTCCCGAAACTTTTGTGCCTCGGTTTTCTGCCGGACATACCTCCTGCGGGGAGGGGCCTGACTGTCATAGATCAGGCCAAAGTCCTGTGCCAGTTTCTCCGCCGCTTCTTTTGGGGAGAGGTCAAAGAGCTTTGCGGTAAAGTCGATCACATCCCCATCTGCACCGCAGCCAAAGCAGTGGAACCGCTGGTCTACCTTCATACTGGGGTTCTTATCATCGTGAAAGGGACAGCAGGCCATGCCATTTCGTTTGACCTTTATCCCATAAAACGCTGCCGCTTCTCTGGTGCTGACCGACTGCTTGACTGCTTCAAATACATTCTCTGCCATGTGCCTTTAACTGCTGGACTTTCTCACAGGGGGCTGGTATCCGGCAGCTTTCGCACGCTCACTGGCAGCTTTGCGACGCTCGGCGCTGTATGGCTCCCTGACTGATACACACCGCTTGGGGACGGTAAAGTTATGGGCGTCCTTTCGGGTGATCTGGTCGGGGTGCTTTTTTGCCAGCAGTTCCAGCTTCTCCATCAAACGGGGATCGTGGGTGTAGACCTCAGCCATTGGTTCTGCCTGGTTATAGAGGAGAATGGTTTCCCGTTCCACTAAAGAGAGCTTCATCGGCTGCCTCCTTTCCGCTGGTCAAATTCCAGCTTGAAGTTGGCGTACTGTCCATCGTCCTCCAAAACCACAGTGGCATCGTAGGTCTTGCCGGTTTTCTCCGAATATAGCCCCGTCACACGGACACAGCCATCGTTCAGCAGCGCAGACACCACAGCTTTGGTCGGCTCTTTTTTCTTGGCAGCCCACCATTTGTTGTTTTTCCAGATTGCAAATTTGCAAGAATCATTCTGACAGAAGAAGCCTTTTTGCAGTTCTGCAACTTCACCGCCGCAGCGAGGGCATTTGCCTACCACCTCACGGGGCGGAGTGAACAGGTACTCGGTTCCCTTGATGACCTGATAAGTCCCCACCAGGTCTCCCAACATGGTGCTGATCCCGTCCAAAAACTCCTCCGGGGCAAGCTGCCCGCGCTCGATCTCGCCCAGGCGGTACTCCCACTCGGCAGTCAGAAGCGGCGATTGCAGCTGTTCCGGCAAGACTGTGATCAGGGAGACTGCATCGTGGGAAGGGAGAAGCTGCACCGTTTTCCTGTTCTTTTTTCGTTCCAGAAAACCGGCAGATACCAGCTTTTCCAAAATACCGGCACGAGTGGCCGGTGTCCCCAAGCCCTTTCGTTCGGCATCCTCCGGCATATCTTCTTTTCCGGCAGTCTCCATCGCGGACAATAGGGTGTCCTCCGTAAAGTGCTGGGGCGGACTGCTTTTGCCTTCTTTGACGATTGCCGCAGAAACCGAAAGGGTCTGTCCTTCGGTCAGCTCCGGCAGGGCTTTCTCTGCGCCCTCTTTTTTTGGCTCCGCATCCTTCATTTTGGCACGGTAAGCGTCCTCCAGTGCTTTCCATCCGGGGTGCTTCACTGTTTTTCCTTTGGCGGTAAACTCCCCACCGGCACACGCTGCAATCACAACGGTTTCCGAATAGATATGGGGCTTGGCTACGGCGCACAGCAGACGCAGGGCCACCAGCTCCAGCACCGCTTTTTCTCCCGCAGGAAGGGCAGAAAGGTCTGCATCCTTGAGATTTCTGGTAGGGATTACTGCGTGGTGGTCGGTTACTTTCTTATCGTTGATGACTGGCTGCGGATCACAGGTAATGGCGATCCCTTTGCGAAACGGCATAGCATTGGCAACCAGATTGACCAGCACCGGCAGGCTGTCTGCCATATCACTGGTCAGATAGCGGCTGTCAGTACGGGGATAGGTGCAGAGCTTCTTTTCATACAGGCTTTGCAGATAGTCCAGGGTCTGCTGGGCTGTAAATCCAAGCAAGCGGTTGGCATCTCTTTGCAGAGTAGTCAGGTCATAGAGGGCGGGCGGCTTTTCGGACTTTTCCTTGCGCTCAACCTTTTTGATTGTGACAGCTGCATCCCGGCAGGCTTCTTTCAGCTGCTCGGCAGCGGGCTTATCCGCCATGCGCTCCCCAGATACGGTAAGACCGGGCAGCTCCAGCGCCACGGTATAAAAGGGAACCGGCTTAAAGGTGTCGATCTCAGCTTCTCGCTGGACAATGAGTGCCAGCGTAGGGGACATCACGCGCCCGATGTTGAGGGTGCGGTGGTACAGCACGGAAAAAAGCCTTGTGGCATTGATCCCCACCAGCCAGTCGGCCTTGGCACGACAGAGAGCAGCATCCCGAAGTCCGTCATAGTCCGCACCGGGGCGGAGGTTTGCAAAGCCCTCCCTGATGGCGGAGTCCTCCATCGAAGAAATCCAAAGCCTTTTCATCGGCTTTTGGCAGCCTGCCAGCTCATAGACACTGCGGAAGATCAGCTCGCCCTCGCGTCCGGCATCGCAAGCGTTTACCACCTCCGTCACATCCGGGGCATTCATCAGCTTTTTGAGAATATCAAACTGCTTTTTCTTATCCTTTCCCACCACCATCTGCCAATGCTCCGGCAGAATAGGCAGGTCATCATATCGCCACTTGGCATACTTGGGGTCATAGCTGTCTGCATCTGCAAGCCCGGCCAGATGGCCCACGCACCAGCTGACACGCCAGCCGTTTCCCTCCAGATACCCGTCCTTACGGGCGGTTGCACCAATCACCGCCGACAGACTTTGTGCAACCGATGGTTTTTCAGCAATCACCAGCTTCATAATCTTCAACCTCCCATTCATTCTGCCAATTATCAGACAGTTTTTTTGCAATGCTGTGTTCTGAGGCAAGTGTAATGTCATAGCCAAAGCGATAATCATATCGGTACAACCTGCCAATCAAATCATTGATTATGATATTGCAGGCCATAATCACACGCTCTTTATCCACCTGCATCAGTTGATAGCGTTGATAATTGTTGTAATATTCTCGATGTCTGTGGGTTCTGCTGACCGTATCTTCCATCAGACAATCTATGGCATCTTTTTCACCATCTTCTTTGCTGCCCTGTGTATAAGACAACAGTTCCTTAACCATGGGAAAACTTTGTTCATCTACCGTTGCTTCTTCGCTCAAAAAACCGATATAAGCTTTTAGTAACAGGCTAACTGCTGTTTTTTCAGCTTCAGATAAAGCGTTCATGGTCTCCGCTGCATCAGGCAACAGTTCCTTTTCCACAAATTCATCTATCTCACCAGAATAAAGCATTCGGATTGAGTCCACACATAAAGAGCGTTTTTGGGGTGCGGTCTCAATTTCAAAATCATAAAGATCCAAGTCATCGTCCTTCTTTGATTTTTTTTGAACTTTGCTTATAGCAGTGAAAAGAATGTCTCCTCCAAAGTAAATTCCGAAGGCGACCAGATCAAAAATAATCAGAAAGTGTAATAACAAGTTCCAGGTGTTCATTGTGAGGTCCTCCTTTCTTTGACCATGTGCTGATTTTGGGTGTAGATTTGCAGTAAGAGAGTGAGTAGAGCAGCAGAGGACAGGAATTTCTCCCTGTCCTCTGTCCCTTATCCCGCAATGATTTGAAATACGCTACGCTCAAATGGTTCAATCTGCTCTATCGCGTTCCTCATTAGGGTCAGAACCCTCAAAACCATCCTCAAGGACTTCCTCATCCTCAGTTTCCCATTCCTCGGAATCTTCCTCGCCATAATCATAATCGTCCAGACTGTCATTGCCCTTGGTCTTAGGCTTATTTTTAACGAGCTTCAAGTAGGCAAATACGCCACCGCCGCCCAGCAGAGCCAGCAGAAGGATCAGGGCAGCCGGGTTCAGTCCGGCAGGCTTCTCTTTTTCCGGCTCCGGTGTTTCTGCCGGAGGTTCCGGTGCTTTTCCCGTACATTTACTCTTATCAGTTACACAGACCGGGCAGGCCGTATTAACTGCCCCTGCTTCACATTTCTTCGTGCAGCTGCACACAGCTGGCGGCTCCTCTTTGGCATTTCCATCTTCCATCAGTGCCATCAGGTCCGCTTCATCCACCTGGTTCAGAAAGTGAACAGCAGTCTTTTTATCCTCGTTGGCCCTGTCGATCAGGATATAAAAATAGTTGCCTGCCTTGGTGGTAACGGTAATGAGCTGCTTGTTGCCACCAAAATCATCCACCAGAGCGGCGTTGCCATCCGGGGTCAGCGGAGGTGCTTTTTCCGTTTCTTCCACCACCACATTGCTGTCATTGGTGGTATCCTCTGCCGGGGGCGGAGCTGCGCCCTGGGCAAAAGCGGGAACGGTAA
>OJIU01000368.1_pt1 | contig 16244 bp, 16 predicted proteins | sample 1595961 | NCBI WGS metagenome assembly OJIU01 (sample SAMEA4350144, study PRJEB24818) | metagenome | biome: human; feature: gut; material: faeces | place: Denmark | collected 2013-09
TTATTAGCCTTGATCCATTCGATCAGGGCTTTTTCTTTGTTGTAACACTTATCAAATTCAGAAATACATTTGTTTTTATCTATATCTTTAGTTCTGTAATCGTAACAGTATAATAAGAATGATGAATACCAATCTCTTTGTACCAATGTTCCGTCAGTAAGTTTATATATTCTATCAGACAGCTTTTTCTTGATATAATCATCTGCTGTATGGTCATATTGACTTGCTCTGCAATTATTAGGTACTTCAATATATATACCACCTGATGTCTTAAATTTCCGCTCTACAGTAGTTTGAAACCCAGAAGGACATCTGTTCTTTATGGATCTGCCAAAACGCTTTTTCTTATGAAACTTACCTTTACTATTGACTGTAGTATCTTTAGTTCGTTTCATAAGTTTACTTGCATTTTTAGGTTCCGTGATAAATACATCCCCAAGACTTCTTAAATGGTTAGCGTCTTCATTTATTGCAAGCTGTCTGTTTATAGCATTGATACGACATAGTTCAGAGTGTTTAGCTTTTAGCTTTTTATAATGATTAGAATATTTCCAAGTTTTGCGGCCTTTTTTAACAGTACCATCATCATTATAGTTTTGCGGATCAGTTGCACGTCTTGACCTGTCCATCGCACGGTAAAGCAGGCGTTCTCTTCTTTCAGAAGTCTGAATACTGTTACCACGCTCTGAAAGATTTTTCAAGCCCACCTCAGTATTTGATGTATACGCAACAGTCTGTGTACCAATATCTGCACCTATAATACCTTTGCCAAACTTATGTCTTGGATTACCAAACCTATCATATTTAGGTTTCGCCTTACCTTCAATAGTAAGATGCAAATACACCCTATATTTTCCACGAATAAATTTAGGTACAAGAGTAGCATAGCAAGGTCTGTATGTATCAATACAGTATGCTTTATCTAAAAATTTATTTATTGCTTTATCATTTATGATCTCTGATCTTAATAAATATTCTAAAACTGCACAAACTTCATCTGTTTGAAATCTATCTTTAACCTGTATCCCAATACATTTCCCTTTAATTTGAATTTTAATCCATTATCTTTAACAGACATTGAAATGCCACGATTTATCTGTTTTGCCCTGATACAAGGCAACTCACCATATTTAGAAAAATGAATCGTTTTACCATTGTTATAAAGACATTTTTCAATACCACGCCATATATCTTCAGCTTTTGTAAGGGCAAATACAGCATCAATACTATATTTCTTGCCTATATGTATCATAGCGTTTCTGCAATGATCCCATGTGACATTGTATTGTTTTTGCATTTCATTGAGCTGATCTGCTAGATCTCTGCGTTTCTTTTTATCTTTGGTAGAACCATAGAGTTTTAGCAGCTTGCGATATTTTTTAGTACGCATAAGTTGGTCATAATTCTTTCTCATAAGACCAACAAGCTCATTACCTGCTTTTCTGATCTTATCAGAAAGAATCACGACCTTTTGTACATCAGAAGATGGCATATCGGTTTCTACAACCAAGATATGCCTGTCAGAAAGTTTATGAAATTGTTTTAGAAGTTTTTTATATTCTTTATCACTTATCATTTTTCTGCTCCTCAATATACTTAATCACTGTAGCTTCGCTTATATGTCCGACAGTAGATACAAAGTATCCTCTTGACCATAATACTCCACATTTCGCATAGAACTGTTTTAATTTTGGAAATACTTTAAATAATTCGATAGCACTGATACTTTTTAGAGTTCTTACAACATCACAAGGAGCAACTGTCTGCGGAACATCTATGAAAATATGTATATGATCTGGCATCACTTCGAGTGCTTTGATCTTGTATTTATAATCATTACAAATTTTCTGTAATATCTGTTTAAGAATGATATCGACATTTCCTTGTAATACTGAAAATCTGAACTTTGGACACCAAATGATATGATACTGTATCAAATATTTACAATGTGAAGCACTATGATATTGTTCCTCACTCACTGTCTTTTTCTCCTAATTGATATTTTTCCTGAATACCTCTACGCATTAAGTCAAGAAAAGTGATAGTTTTTCCTTCTTCAACAGAATAGATACGAGCAAGATTTTCAAGTTCTGTTTTCCATCCAGTAGGAATGGAAATATTTATTTGTACATTGTCACTTTTAGTTCGTGCCATTATTTTTTCCTCCACGACTTGAATGATATTGTGCAGCATTATTTTGTGTTGTTGTATGCGTGTTTATATCATAGTTGCTCTTACTCATGTTCTGTTTCCTTTCTATATTTTAATATACATAGATTGTATATTTAATCTATGTATATGTCAAGTGAAATGTGGCTTTCATCCCATACGCAAGCGTGTGGGGTTTCGCCACAAATTTATAACAAACCAGTACACAAAACACCATGACGGAAATATCAGGAAAATCCTTTTCCGATCGCTATGCAAAATACATAAACTTCCTGCACTCCCAATTGTTTTAACGCTGTCGTCACTGCTTCCGCTGTTGATCCTGTCGTATAAATGTCATCTATTACCAATACCCTTTTCGGCATCCCTGCTTTCTGATATTCTTTCAAATTTCCACGAAAAGCTTTCTTTAAATTATTTTTTCTCTCTCCTGGGCTTAATTGTTTCTGTGGTTTCGTATCATGGATTCTTTCCACAATCTTTGTATACATCGGTTGATCCAACATCTCTGCAATCCCCTTTGCAAAGATTTCTGCCTGATTAAACCCTCTCTTTCTTCTCTTTTTTTTATGAATCGGCACCGGAATTACCGCATCTGCTTTTAGTCGCAGCAATTCCCTGTATTTTCTTTTTCGAATTTCTTCCAAATAATACTGTGCAAATTTTCTCTCATTCTTATATTTGATCGCAGCCAGTGAATCAGTAACTGGTTTCTGGTAAATACATAACCCCATACCACGTTCAAAATTCTTCGGATGCTGTCTGCAGTCACTGCAATATTCTTTTTCCTGATTCTTCATTGATTTTCCACAAGAATAACATGTGGGTTCTTTGATAAAAATCTGCTTTTTACTGCATATTTTACAGATATGTTCTCCTTTGTCCAATAATTCTTTGGCACATAACGGACAGATCGGAGGAAATAGAAATGATAACATAAGATACCCCCTTATTCAATCACATCATTTGATCTTGTTTTAAAATTGTAGAACTTTGTTTTATTTGTATATTTTATCCAATTATACATGTAAGAAAAAGCACCCAAAAATTAATGTGGTGCTCTCTCTTTATTGCCAAATTTGGTGTATTGTCCGAGCCATACAAGCTCTACACTACCTGTTGAACCATTTCGCTGTTTGTCGACGATGATCTCTGCAATCCCTTTCTTCTCGGAATCTTCATTATAATATTCATCACGATAAATAAACATAACAACGTCGGCATCCTGCTCGATCGATCCTGACTCACGAAGATCTGATAGCATTGGCTTGGCTGGTTTTCTCTCTTCAACTCTTCGACTTAGCTGAGATAATGCGATCACTGGTGCATTCATCTCTCTTGCTAATGCTTTTAACGATCTTGAGATCTCTGAAATCTCTTGCTGTCTGGATTCAGAACGCTTACCACCTGACATCAACTGCAGGTAGTCGATAATGATCAGGTCCAGTCCATGAATCTGTTTGTATCTACGACACTTAGATCGTAATTCTGCGATTGTAATACCTGGTGTATCATCAATGATCAATGGAGAACGACCGATCGTTCCCGCACTTTCCATGATCTTCTCCCAGTCGGTTTCCTGAAGATCACCAGTACGGATAGATTGTGAATCTACCATCGCTTCCATCGCCATCATACGGGTTACAAGCTGTTCTTTTGACATCTCCAGACTAAAGATCGCTGTTGGAACGTGATCCCTGACTGCCGCTTTCTGTGCGATATTCAACACAAATGCTGTCTTACCCATGGCAGGACGTGCCGCCACGATAATCAGTTCTGATGGATGTAGTCCAGATAATTTGTAATCAAGATCTGTAAATCCTGTTGCAATACCTGTGACTCGCCCAGCAGAACTTGCAGCTTCTTCGATCGCATCCAGTGTATTTAACACAACTTTGTCAATTGGAACAAACTCTTCTCTTCCACTTGCCTGCTGAAGAAGTCCGAATACATTCTTCTCTGTGTGATCCAAGATCTCTGTCACATCATCTTTACCAAGATAACATTCTGTTGTGATATCTTCTGTAACTTTGATCAATTTACGAAGTGTTGCCTTTTCCCTGACGATCGTTGCGTATTGTTTGGCATTGGCTGACGTTGGAACAACTTCCAGAAGATCCCTGATAAATTCAAGACTCTTCATAGATTCCGGCACGTCTTTTTTCTTTAATTTATTCTGAAGCGTTACCAGATCGACCGGCTTTCCTTCCCGGTATAATTCTGTCATCGCTTCAAATAAGATGCCGTTCTGCTTCTGATAGAAATCATCGGCATTCACAATATCGATAACATCTGCGATCGCATCCCTGTCCATGATCATCGCACCGATCACAGACTGTTCTGCCTCCGGGCTGTTCGGCTGCACTTTCTTGATAAATGCTTCATCCATAAATATGCCCTCTTATTTTTCTTCTACTTTAACTCTTAATGTTGCTGTTACCTGTGGATGAACTTTGATCGCAACATCATGGAATCCAAGATTCTTGATTGGTTCACAATGCATTTTTTTCTTATCTAAATCATATCCTAACTGTTTCTTTGCTTCTGCTGCGATTTCTTTTGTGGAAATAGATCCAAATGTTCTTCCACCTTCTCCAACCTTCATCTTTAATACCAATTGTTTTTCTTCAATCTCTTTTGCTAAAACTTTGGCATCTGCTAATGCTTCTGCAGCCAGTTTATCATCATTCGCCTTTCTTAATTTTAGATCATTTAATGCTTTATTTGTAGCTTCAATTGCTAAATTCTTGCGGAATAATACATTTCTTGCATATCCGTTGTTAACCTCTACTACTTCATCTTTTTTTCCAACTGATTTTACATCTTCTAATAAAATAACTTTCATCGCTTATATCTCTCCTTTTGATATCAAATATCGTAATGTCTCATGAATAATATTCTTGGCTTCTTCTAATGATACATCGACAAGCTGTGCACCTGCAACTGTCAAATGTCCGCCGCCTCCGAATTCTTCCATGATCTTCTGAACATTCACTTCATCGATCGATCTTGCACTGATATAGACTCGCTCATGAACACCTGTTAATACAAAAGATGCTTCAATTCCATCAATATCAAGTAATTCATTCGCTACCTGTGCACCAATAACAGTAGGGCTGTCCACACCGATTCCTACCAGTGTTGCAATCGCAAACCTGCCATATAAGATCTCTGCTTCACTGATCGCTTTCGCACGGATTCTGTAAGTTTCCATGCTTTCTCTTGACATCTTTCTTACCTTTGTAAGATCAGCTCCATTTCTCTTTAGATATGCCGCTGCCTCAAATGTTCTGACACCTGTTTTATTCACAAAATTGTCCGTATCTACAAGCATTCCATAATACATGGCATTCGCTTCCATTGGCTCTAACTTTGGTTTTGAATCTACATATTGAAGAATCTCTGCTACCAATTCACATGTAGAAGACGCATATGGCTCTACATATGAAAGTACCGGATTCTTGATCATATCTTTATTCTTTCGATGATGATCTAAGATCACCGTTGTCTTTGTCTGACTTAATAACTGTTCACATTCTGTATAATTTGCATGATTTACATCCACTACGATCAATAACGTGTTTTCATCTGTGATCTCAATTGCTTGTTCGTTATCAATGAACATATCTTCATCATAAATACCACTTTTATTTAATTCATCAACCATCGCACGGACAGAGATCGTTACTTCATTCATAACGATATGTGCCTTTCTTCCCAGAGAAAGTCCAAGTCTGTACAGACCAACAGCTGCACCGATCGCATCTGGATCCGGAATCTTATGTGCCATGATCACAACCTTTTCCTTTGATTCAAGAAGTTCTTTTAACGCATGCGCTTTAACTCGTGCTTTGACTCGTGTGGTACGTTCCATAACCTCACAATTGCCACCATAATAGGAAATATCTTCCCCATCCTTGATCACTGCCTGATCACCACCACGTCCTAATGCCAGATCCATACCTGCACAGGCTGCTTCATAGTTTTCCTGATACGTATTTCCATTAATTCCAAAACTGATGCTTAATGTCATATGCATAGAATTCCCAAGATTGATCGTCTTGATCTCATCAAGGATCGAGAATTTGTTTTCTTTGATCTTGTCCAAATATTTCTGTTCAAATACAACAAAATATTTATCTCTCTCTGTTCTCTTCACAACCCCAGAGACATTCTGGATAAATTTGTTGATCTTACGATCTGCCACTGCGATCAACATAGATCGTTTCACCGCATCAATATCATCAAGGATTTCTTCGTAATTATCAATATAGATTAAACCAATGACCATTCTCTGATTCTCATTTTGTTCCATATATTTCTTAAGTAATGTCTGATCAAAAAAATATACTGCGATCAGATCGTTGTCCTTAAGCATCTGTCTAGAACAACTGTTATCATTCTCATCAGAGAAATCTTCTACACGAATACGATTCATCTCTACTTTATAGAATAGCGTCTGTTCTTTTTCCTTATCTCCCTCTTTGCATTTCTTTTTATATTCAATATGAGAAATAGAGTGCATCACATCCGACGGAAGCAGATTACGGTTCAGATTCGGAAAAATCTGTTGCAATGACTTTCCTCGGTTCTCTCCCACAATTTTATGAAATGCATCATTTGACCATATGATCATTCCATTCCCATCAAGCAGTGCATACGGAACAGGAAGCTGCTGTAACAAATAATTCTGCACCTGACTCTGCTCAAACATAAAATCCATACATTCTTTGATGATCTCTTGTTTGCTTCGGGAATAAATGATCATCTGAAAAACTAAAAATACGACTAGTGAGACCGCTAAGATCACTCCACATCGAATATCCAAGAAAAAGAACACAATGTCTACAAAAGCCAGAATAAGCAATGCCCATAATGGTCCTTGAAGATACTGTTCTATCTTTGTTTTCTTCATAATGTCCATTTTTTTCTCCTGATTTGATTCTTACAATTATCCTTTATTATAACTCAATTGCATGAATTTGTACATTATATTTAACGAAAGCGAGATATTTGTTCAATTTACGCAATTTTCTTAATTATTTTGACATGTCTGTCGCAGTGCGATCTTGCCCGGAGGGCTTTTTGTATCATAGGGGATTCCATCGGAATTTCTATGATACAAAAAAAGAGCTATACCGCAACATACGTCACAATATAACTCTTCATTATCTGCTTAAAATTATTCAGCTGTATATGGCATTAAAGCTAAATGTCTAGCTCTCTTAATAGCTCCTGTAACAGCTCTCTGATGTTTAGCACATGTTCCTGTAATACGTCTTGGAAGGATTTTTCCTCTTTCAGATACGTATTTCTTTAATGTTGCTACATCTTTATAATCGATTACAGCATCGGCTTCTGTACAGAATGCACATACTTTTCTTCTTCTACGTCCGCCTCTTCTTCTCATTGGAGAATCGCCTTTTGTATAAGCCATGATTTCTACCTCCTATTTAACTAAATGGTAATTCTTCTTCCAAACCATCCGGAATATTCATAAAACCATCGCTTGCTGCGGCACTAGGCTGTGGCGCGCTTGGCTGTGGAACTCCCATATTACTGTTCTGGGCTGCAGTAGCTTTGCTCTCTGCAAAATCCTGCTCTTCGATCACAACTTCTGTTGTGTAAACTTTAACTCCATCACGGTTTGTATAACTACCTGTCTGGATTCTTCCAGAAACAACCATCTTAGTACCCTGTTTTAGATACTTCTCTGCAAATTCTGCTGTGCGTCCGAATGCCACACAGTTAATAAAATCCGCATCCTGTTCACCGTTTCTTTTGAATCTTCTATCTACTGCTAACGTGTATCTGGCGATTGCCAAAGGTGTCTCACCTTGTGAATATCTTACATCAGGGTCCCTTGTCAATCTTCCCATTAATACTACTTTATTCATTATTCGGATCCCTCCTGTTAATTACGCATCCTGTTTAACGCATAAGAAACGTAATACAGTTTCCTCAATACGAAGTCTCTCTTCAAGTTCTGCTGGAACTGTAGTTTCGCCTTCGAACTGGATGAAATAGTAGTATCCTTCTTTCATCTTCTGAATTTCGTAAGCTAACTGTTTCTTACCCCATTCATCGACGTTAGTGATCGCAGCACCTGCTGTAGTAATCATTGCCTGAACTTTTTCAACCATAGCTGCACGTTCTTCGTCTTCGATCTTTGCACTTAAAACTAATGCTAATTCATATTTCATCATTACTTGCACCTCCTTTTGGTCTAGTGGCTCTTTCTTCGTGAAAGAGCAAGGATATTTTTATATACCACGAATAATTACTTTATCATAAACTTCTAATCTTGGCAAGCTTTTTTTATAAATCCTCTAAAATTTTTTTCAACCATCTTTCTTGGCACCATCACCTGTCTGCCACATCCAACACATTTTAAACGAAAATCCATTCCCACTCTCAGAATCTCCCATTCATTTATACCGCAAGGATGTGCTTTTTTTAATTTGACAATATCTCCGATCTGAAATTCCATCCATCAAACCTCCTTGTTCTGATCTATCTTTTACACTATAGTTCTGATTATAACAGAAAAAAGAACCAGGTGGTCAATACCCGATTCTTTTTCTACACTTTGAAGAAGAAGTTATTCTCTTAATCTTAGACTTCTGGCGCTGTTGCGTCAATATCCCCCAGATTCATTGCTTCATATTGTTCTAAAATTAAAGTCTGGATCATATTTCTTGTATCAGAATTGATCGGATGTGCAATGTCTCTATATTCACCATCTGCAGCTTTTCGGCTTGGCATTGCAATAAACAGACCTTTCTCCCCTTCGATTACTTTAATATCATGTACCACAAATTCATTATCGATTGTGATTGACACAACAGCTTTCATCTTACCTTCTTTGGCCACTTTTCTAATACGTACATCAGTTATTTGCATGTTGTCATCCTCCTAGTTTCTAATAATATAGCTAAAATTCGCTCTCCGGTCAGGCTCTGGTAACTTCTTCTTTCTCTTAGACCGTATATGCTAATTTTTATTATAACACTATTTTCAGCAAATGTGAACAAAAACTTGTTTTTTATCAGCTTTTTTATTATGACATTTTACTACTTTTTTCTCCATATTCTTATAGTACATATAATATTTTCCAATTTAATCTCCGTCTTGCAAGATTAGTTGCGGTGACTTATAATAAGGAAAACAATGAAACTATATCAACGATTGAAAGAAAGGGCACATGAAAATGTATCAGATAGATTTTAATAAACCAATTCATATTCATTTTATGGGGATCGGAGGAATCAGCATGAGCGGTCTTGCTGAGATCCTTATCAAAGAGGGCTTTTCGATTTCTGGATCCGATATCCATACTTCCGATATCATCAAACACTTAGAAGATAAAGGCGCAAAGGTTTATCTCAGCCAGACTGCTGATAACATTACAGATGATATCGATCTTGTTGTATACACAGCAGCGATCAACTTCGATACCAACGAAGAATATAAAGAAGCCATCCGCCGTAACATTCCTGTCATGAAACGTGCTACACTGCTTGGTCAGATGATGCATAATTATCAGAATGCGATCGCCGTATCTGGAACTCACGGTAAGACAACAACAACTTCTATGTTATCTTATATTTTACTTGCTGGTAACACAGATCCTACGATCAGCGTTGGTGGAATTCTTGATGCGATCAATGGGAATATCCGTGTCGGACATTCCGAGACATTCGTAACTGAAGCATGTGAATACACAAACAGTTTCTTAGAATTCTTCCCTAAGATCAGTATTATCCTCAATATTGAAGAAGATCACATGGACTTCTTTAAGGATCTTGATGATATCCGCCATTCTTTCCGTGAATTTGCCCACAAACTTCCTGATTATGGTTATCTGATCATCAACGGTGAAATTGAGAACATTGATTATATTGTGGACGGATTAAAGGCAGAATATGCAACTTTTGGATTAGAAAATGATTCTTATGACTATTGTGCAAAGAACATCGGGTATGATGCATTTGGACATGCTCATTTCGATTATTACTATAAAGGAGAATTTATTGACCATATCCAGTTAAATGTCAATGGAGAACATAACGTGAAGAATGCACTAGCTGCCATTGCTGCTGCAAAACGTATCGGCATTGATGTTGATACAATGAAGAAAGGACTTCTTGGATTCACTGGCGCCAAACGTCGTTTTGAACTAAAAGGCACATGCAACGACTTCACCGTTGTTGATGACTATGCGCATCATCCAACAGAGATCCATGCAACTCTGGAATCTGCTAAGAATTATCCACATAACGAATTATGGTGTGTATTCCAGCCTCATACTTATTCCAGAACAATTGCATTCCTTGATGACTTTGCAAAGGCATTAAGCCTCTGTGACCACGTGATCGTCACTGACATCTATGCTGCCAGAGAAAAAGATACTGGTATCGTAAGTTCCAAAGATATCGTGGACCGCATGGCTGATTATGATGTAGATGTACACTATATTAAGGAATTTGATGACATTGAAAAATTTATTTTAAAAAATTGCAAAAAAAATGATCTGTTGATAACTATGGGGGCCGGAAACGTCGATTCTATCGGAAATTCGCTCGTAAATAGATAGTTATCCACATTATCCACAGACTTGTACACAATTGTTGATAAACAAATCTGTGGATTTCTTTTGTCCTTTTCCACAATTGTAAAATCTATGTAAATGGCTTATTTCCATTGTTTTACGATTTTTGTCCACATTATCCACATTATCCACAGACTTGTACACAATCAGGGTGTGGATTTCCCTGGTATTTACAATTTCTCCAATCTGCGTTATAGTCAGATTAACGATAATAAAAGAAGGAGAGATTGCCATGAATTACATTAAAGTAACAACCACATATCCAACCGGTGGAACGCTGCTTCCAAACGCATTTGTTGATAATTATATGATCCGTGCGAACGGTGAATACATCAAAGTGTATATTTATCTTCTGCGTATGGTTTCTGACGGTGCAAACTTCAGCATTCCTTGTCTTGCAGATGTACTGGAACTTACGGAGCGTGATGTTACTCGTGCGTTAAAATACTGGGAGAAAGAATCCCTCTTACGCATGGAGCTTAAAGACGGCGAGATCAGTTTTATAGAGCTTCTCCCTGTCAGTGGCAATCCACATTCTCCTGCACAGACTACAAAACAAGAAGAAACAGCCCAAGCTACTTCTTCAGCAGCTTCTAAGACTACTGTGAAGGATCAGACGATCACTGGTGCTGAACCGATTCCTGCCATGAAGACGCTTTCTCCTGCAGAACTTCAGCGTAAGAGCGAAGATGAGCGTTTTTCTTATCTTCTCTACGTATGTGAGATGTTCTTAGGAAAGCCTTTAACTTGTACGGATATGAACACTTTACTTTACATGTACGAAGATCTTAGAATGTCATGTGAATTGATCGAATATCTTGTAGAGCATTGTGTATCAAATGGTAAGAAGAGTTTCCGTTATATGCAGTCTGTAGCGATCAACTGGTACGAAGCAAATATCAAAACTCCTGAAGAAGCGAAAGCGTACAGCAAGAATTTTCGTAAGGAATATTATTCTATCATGCGTGCATTTGGATTAAATCAGAATCCAGCCCCTGTTCAGGAAGAATATATGAAACGATGGCTTGAAACTGATGGTTTTGATCTTGCACTGATCATTGAAGCTTGTAATCGTACGATCAATGCGATCAACAAACCTAGTTCTCCATATGCAGATACGATCTTAAAGCACTGGAAAGATAACCACATCGTAACATTGGAAGATGCGAAAAACTTCCATATCCGGCAGAAAGCACCAAAGACTTTCGCTAACAATAACAACCAGAGCAATATGCATAACTTTACGCAGCGTGATTATGATTTTGATGCGTTAGAGCAACAGCTTTTACAGAAACAGTTCGCGGATGAACTCATGGAGAACTAACTTATGTCATTATCAAATAACGATTATCAGGATATCATGCGCCAGTATGAGGAAAGACGGCTTTCTAATTACCGTCTCCATGAACAGCGCAAGAAAGATATATACACAACAATTCCAGAGATTAAAGAACTTGACCGGCAGATCACTGCCAATTCTATTTCTCTCGGAAAGCAGCTGATCGTCCGGGATGATCCTGCTTTGAGAGAAGAATACCGTATAAAGAATCAGGTGCTGATCAGCCAGAAACAGGCTCTCTTAAAAGAAGCCGGATATTCTTCTGATTATCTGGAACCGATCTACTATTGTAAGAAGTGTAAGGACACCGGATATATTGGACAGGAACAATGTTCCTGCTTTCATCAGGCGATGATCGATCACCTGTATTCCGGTTCTAATATGGCTAAGATTTTAGCACGGGAGAATTTTCAAACCTTCCGGGAAGATTATTATTCCGACCAGATGACCAAGCAAGGTCTTCCAAGCCCTAGACGTAACATCCAGAAAGTCGTGGAACACTGTAAAACCTTTATTTCCAGATTTCCAAATCATGACAACATTTTATTTCAGGGTTCCACTGGTGTTGGGAAGACTTTCTTAAGTCATTGTATTGCAAAGGAAATCATGGACCGCGGTTTTACCTGCGTCTATATGACAGCTTTCCAGCTGTTTGATACTTTGGCAAAGCATACCTTTGGCAAAGGAAAGGATATGGAACAGGAAACATCTGCTAACCTGATCTTTCAATGCGATCTATTGATCATCGATGACCTTGGAACTGAGATGATCAATAAATTTGTGATCTCACAGTTATTTCAATGTTTGAATGAACGATTGATCCAGGAAAGATCAACGATCATATCCACAAATTTATCTCTGCAAGAATTCAGAAATACTTATTCTGAACGAATTTTTTCAAGGATCATTGAGAATTATTCATGGCAGAAAATCTATGGAGATGATATCCGTTTCAAAAAATCGAACTTGACGTAACTTATTTATAATGTTATAAAAAACTATAGAACAATATACGAAGGAGATAGTATCATGAGACGATCTGACCGTAACTTTACTAAGATTCCAGACGGTAAACTTGGAATCATTGCCCTTGAAGGATGCAAAGAACTTGGAAAAACAATCGACAACTATATCATCCAGTGGAGATCTGAAACTTACAAAGATTTCAAAGACTCTGTTGCCTGTGATGGATATTTAAGAGATACTTATCTTTTAGATGCCAGTTGCCCACGTTTTGGTTCTGGAGAAGCTAAAGGTATCATTCGCGAATCTGTTCGTGACATGGATTTATACATTATTGTTGATGTATTAAACTACAGCGTAACTTACTCTTTAAGCGGACGTGTAAACCACATGTCTCCAGACGATCACTATGCTGACTTAAAACGTATCATCAGTGCTTCCGCTGGAAAGGCTAAGAGTGTTAATGTTATCATGCCTTTCTTATATGAAAGCCGTCAGCATAAGAGAAGTACACGTGAATCTTTAGACTGTGCAGTTATGCTTCAGGAACTGATCAGCCTTGGTGTTGATAATATCCTGACTTTCGATGCACATGACCCTCGTGTACAGAATGCAATTCCTATCAGTGGATTTGATAACATCCAGCCTACTTATCAGTTTGTAAAATCATTAGTTGAACAGTGTGATGATGTTCACTTTGACAACGACCACTTAATGGTTATCAGCCCAGATGAAGGTGCTATGCAGCGTGCGATCTACATGGCAAACGTTGTTGGTGTTGATGTTGGTATGTTCTACAAACGCCGTGACTATTCTACTGTCATTGACGGACGTAATCCTATCGTTGCACATGAATTCCTTGGTGACTCCTTAGATGGTAAGGATGTTCTGATCATCGACGATATGATCTCTTCTGGAGAAAGTATGATCGACGTAGCCAAAGAATTAAAACGCAGAAATGCCCGTCGTGTATTCTGCTTATCTACATTTGGTTTATTTACAAACGGATTAGAAGTATTTGACCGTGCAGTTGAAGAAGGTATTATTGAAAAGGTTATCACAACTAATCTTACTTATCAGACACCTGAATTATTATCTCGTGACTGGTATGCATCTTCTGACGTATCCAAATACGTTGCACTATTAATTGATACATTAAATCATGATGCATCAATCAGTGATCTGTTAAACCCAACAGAACGTATCAAAGAATATCTTGAAAAAAAGAATATGTAATATATAGATAAAGACTTCGTCTTATGGCGGAGTCTTTTTTTTGCAGAATTTTCTTATACACAAAAATCACAGGTATTGAATTACCTGTGATTTTTAATTATCTCAATATTCTTTTTACTGATTCTCTGCTGGCTGTTCTTCTGTCTGTGGTGCTGCCGTTGTAGGAGCCGCTGTCGTAGGCGCTGCCGTTGTAGGAGCTGCTGTCGTAGGTGCTGCTGTAGTTGCTTCTGTGCCCTTTGTGCTGCTCTCTGTCGCTGTTGTTGCCTGTGTTCCTGTCTGCTGTGTAGTCTCTCCCTGGTAATCCGTATAATCTCCACCCATAGAATCTGTAGAAGAGTATTCTGAATGAATCTCATTCATGAAATTACTCCAGATGGATTTTGGATAAGATGCTCCGCTTAATCCTTCCATAATCCTGTTATCATCTCTACCTACCCATACTGCTGTTGTATAGTAAGGTGTGTATCCACAGAACCATCCGTCTTTGTTCAGGTTTGTTGTACCTGTTTTTCCTGCGGTATCAACATTCGGTACTTTTGCTCCTACTCCAGTTCCACCTGTAATTACACTCTTCAGTACATCAGTCATTGCATTTGCTGCACTTGTTGAATATACTCTTCTCTTCTTTGTGGAAGATGACATAACTTCATCTCCATCAGAAGTTGTTATCTTAGAGATACATGTTGGTTCTCTATACACACCATCATTCTTCAATGTAGCATATCCTGCTGCCATCTCTTCTGATGTTGTTCCTTTTCTGAAACCACCAATACATGTCGTATAATACTTATAATCAAAACTTGTCAGATATTTAAAGTTCATATTCTCCAGATATTTTAAACATGTCTTCGGTGTCAACTGTTCATAGATACGCATCGTTGCAACGTTACTTGACTTCTGCACTGCTCTTCTAAGCGTAATCTGTCCGGAATATGACCCATGTGAGTTCCCCACATGATTCTTATCTTTGGAAGACATTGGCGAATCATCTACGGTTGAACTTGGTGACCATCCATGCTCTAAGGCTGGTGCATATACAAGCAATGGCTTGATCGCACTACCTGGCTGTCTTGGACTCTGGAACGCACGGTTTAATGTATAACCGATATTCTTCTGTTCACGTCCACCGACGATCGCTACAACCTTTCCAGTATCATTATCAATACATGTTCCAGATGCCTGTGTCTTATAAATACCATTCTTATCTTTCTCTGTATATCCAGACAATGCACTATCTACGCTGCTCTGCAGCTGTTTCTGGACATCTGGATCAATAGATGTATAAATATGATATCCGGCACTGTATAAGGTTCTCTTACACTCTGCATACATCTTATCATATTCTTCCTGATATTTTTCCTTCTCAGAAGTCGAACTGAAATCGTATTTGAATTCAAATCCCTTCTGCTTCATGATCTCTTTTGTCGCACAATGAATGACATATGTTTCTACGTAATTCTTCTTCTCTGTCTTACTCTTCTGCGCGCTCTTTACATTAATCTCTTCATTGATCGCTTCTTCATACTGGTCTTTACGGATCAGTTTCTGCTCGTACATATCCTTTAGAATCTTATTTCTACGCTTGATCGTATTTTCTTTGTTTGTACGTGGATCATAGATTGTTGGATTATTTGGAATCGCAGATAAAAATGCTGCTTCTGACATTGTCAGATTCTTCGCATCCTTACGGAAATATCCTTGGCTTGCTGCCTGAATTCCATAATAACCATTCGCATAATAAACATTGTTCAGATAGAACTCAAGGATCTGCTCCTTGGAGTATTTCCTCTCTAATTCTACTGCCATAAAGATCTCTTTAACTTTGCTCTTCCGTGTCTTCTGACGATTCAAAAAGACAGTCTTCGCAAGCTGCTGCGTCAGAGTACTTCCCCCCTGTGTGATCCTTCCTTTGTGTACCACATAACT
>OJIU01000369.1_pt1 | contig 16226 bp, 15 predicted proteins | sample 1595961 | NCBI WGS metagenome assembly OJIU01 (sample SAMEA4350144, study PRJEB24818) | metagenome | biome: human; feature: gut; material: faeces | place: Denmark | collected 2013-09
ACATACGCGTTGTGCTGCGCCGTTCGACGTCCTACCTTATCTTCGACTGTTAAACGCTGTGAGAACGCCGTGTACATCCAATGGCAGCGTATCGACTGTCATTTGTACTTCATTTACAGCTGGCGGGAGCATCTCCCGCCTTATTATTTGTTAGTCCGCAAAATGAGCGATTCACACTATATTGGCCGCTTCGCCCCTTCCCCCTCCGGCGAACTGCATTTCGGTTCACTGATTGCCGCCCTCGGCAGTTACCTGCAGGCTCGTGCCCGGCGCGGAATCTGGCGAGTACGCATTGAAGATATTGACCCCCCTCGTGAAGTTCCCGGTGCTGCAGATACGATTCTGCGTCAGCTGGAACATTACGGACTGCACTGGGATGGCGACATTTTGTGGCAATCCCAGCGCCATGACGCCTACAGAGAAGCACTCGCCTGGCTGCATCAACAGGATCTGAGCTATTACTGCACCTGTACGCGCGCGCGTATTCAAAGCGTCGGCGGCATTTACGATGGTCACTGCCGTGAGTTACGCCTCGGGCCAGAACAGGCGGCCGTCCGTATTAAACAACGCCATCCCGTGATGCAGTTTACTGACCGGCTACGCGGTGTGATTCAGGCTGACCCGCAACTTGCTGGTGAAGATTTTATCATCCACCGCCGCGACGGGCTGTTTGCCTATAACCTCGCCGTCGTAGTTGATGACCACTTTCAGGGCGTAACTGAGATTGTTCGCGGCGCCGATCTCATCGAACCCACGGTGCGGCAAATCTCTTTGTATCAGCAGTTTGGCTGGCAAGCGCCTGACTATATTCATCTTCCGCTGGCGCTCAACGAACAAGGCGCTAAACTTTCAAAACAAAATCATGCACCTGCGCTACCACAAGGCGATCCGCGCCCGGTGATTATTGCCGCGCTACGCTTTCTCGGCCAGCGTGCCGATATCCCGTGGCAGGAGATGCGTGTGGACCAGATCCTGGAGTTTGCCGTTGAGAACTGGCGTCTGACAACAGTGCCAGAATCAGCGATCTTAAATCCGGCATTCTCAAATGCGCCACGCTGAGCTATGATTAGCCGCTATTTTTACACAGCTACACTTGTTCTGATTGAAGTTTGACACTACCGAGGTGCACTATTTTTACCCGAGTCGCTAATTTTTGCCGCAAGGTGCTAAGCCGCGAGGAGCGCGAGGCCGAGCTTGCCGTCGCCCGTCCACATATGACGGTAATCCCGCGTGAGCAGCACTCTATCTCCCGCAAAGATATCAGTGAAAATGCCCTGAAGGTAATGTACAGGCTCAATAAGGCCGGATACGAGGCATGGCTGGTTGGCGGAGGCGTACGCGATCTTTTGCTGGGCAAAAAGCCGAAAGATTTTGATGTCACTACTAACGCAACGCCGGATCAGGTGCGTAAACTGTTTCGTAACTGTCGCCTGGTCGGTCGCCGTTTCCGTCTGGCCCATGTCATGTTTGGCCCGGAAATCATCGAAGTGGCGACTTTCCGCGGTCATCATGAAGGCAGCGAGTCCGATCGCACAACTTCCCAGCGCGGACAAAACGGCATGCTGCTGCGCGACAACATCTTCGGCTCCATTGAAGAAGATGCCCAGCGTCGCGACTTCACGATTAACAGCCTGTATTACAGCGTGGCCGATTTCACCGTGCGCGATTACGTCGGCGGCATGCAGGATCTCGAAGAGGGCATCATTCGCCTGATCGGTAATCCGGAAACGCGCTATCGCGAAGACCCTGTGCGTATGCTGCGCGCCGTGCGCTTTGCCGCCAAGCTCGACATGCGTATCAGCCCAGAAACCGCAGAGCCGATCCCGCGTCTGGCAACGCTGCTTAACGATATTCCCCCCGCACGCCTGTTCGAAGAAGCGCTTAAGCTGTTACAGGCTGGCTATGGGTATGAAACCTATAAAAAACTGCGTGAGTACAGCCTGTTCCAGCCGCTGTTCCCAACCATTACGCGCTATTTCACCGAAGACGGTGACAGCCCGATGGAACGCATCATCGCCCAGGTACTGAAGAATACCGATAACCGCATTCACAATGATATGCGCGTTAACCCAGCGTTCTTGTTCGCCGCCATGTTCTGGTATCCGTTACTGGAAGCCGCACAGAAAATTGCGCAGGAAAGCGGTCTGGCCTACTACGACGCATTCGCGCTGGCAATGAACGACGTGCTGGACGAAGCCTGCCGCTCGCTGGCTATACCAAAACGTCTGACCTCGCTGACCCGCGATATCTGGCAGCTGCAGCTACGCATGTCTCGTCGTCAGGGTAAACGCGCCTGGAAGCTGATGGAGCATCCGAAGTTCCGCGCCGCTTACGATCTGCTGGCCCTGCGCGCCGAAGTAGAAAACAATGCCGAACTGCAACGACTGGCGAAATGGTGGGGTGAATTCCAGGTTTCAGCGCCGCCGGAACAAAAAGGCATGCTGAACGAACTGGATGAAGAGCCAGACGTACGCCGTCGTCATCGTCGCCCGCGTAAACGCGCGCCGCGTCGCGAAGGTTCCGCATGACCCATCACGTATACCCAATGGATTTCGGGTTGCATCAAGGCGGTGACGCAGATGCAGCCTGAAACACGACGGGTATATATCGCCATCGGCAGTAACCTCGCTTCCCCGCTGGAGCAGGTTAATGCTGCCGTCAAAGCGATTGGCGACATTCCCGACAGCCGTATCGTGGCAATCTCCTCGTTTTACCGCACACCGCCGTTAGGTCCGCAGGATCAACCAGACTACCTGAACGCCGCCGTGGCGCTGGAAACCGCCCTCGCCCCCGAAGCATTGCTGGACCATACTCAGCGTATTGAACTGCAACAGGGCCGCGTGCGCAAAGCTGAACGCTGGGGGCCACGCACGCTGGACCTCGACATTATGCTGTTTGGCGACGAAGTGATTAACACCGACCGTCTGACTGTGCCGCACTACGACATGAAAAACCGTGGTTTTATGCTGTGGCCGTTATTCGAAATTGCGCCTGAGCTTATCTTCCCGGATGATCAACAATCACTTGCGTTGCTCGTCCAGCAAACCTCCCCCTGCCCTGCACGCTGGTAGTAGCGTTATATAACAAAGTTAATTACGGGAAAAACACTTTCCATATTAATTAAACTACATTTCGTTTTCAGCAAAACTAATTTATACACGTTCTTCCACTACAACCCATGTAAAATAATTATTATTAAAGAATAATTATTGATTAGTTTCTGCGCCCCCTTACAAAAAACCATATTCTGTAAAAATATGACAAAAAGAACCAAATGAGAATTTCCCCAAAATAATGCCAAAATTAAATGATTTTACCAAATCCATAAATCCAAATTATTTTACAAAACATTACCAACAGCTAAAATATGCCCCTGCTATTTAATATAGCAAAATAGCAATTATCTAATATTTCAAATCCTGTAAGGATACAGTAATGAAAAAAGCAATTTTGGCAGCAGCCATGGTTATGGCAATGGGTTCAACTTCAGCAATGGCAGCGGATGCAGAAGGCGGCCAGATTAATTTTCACGGTTTAGTGAGCGCAACAACCTGTTCTAAAGTGGTTTCCACCAGCCGTGGTGACGAGTCCACCGATGGCAACGTCTATCTGGAGACCGCAACACCTGCTGATATCACCACTGAAGTCGCTGATTCTACTTACGGCGCAAAAGCAGAACCTTTCTCCATCATTCTGAACTGTAAAGATGCTGCCGAAGTGACCACCGGTACTAAGGCTAGTCTGTCAATGGTCTCTGCTTTTGGTAACACCAAAGGGACTCTGGATAACGACACCAACCTGACTGCTGCTGGCATGGCTGCTGCGAAGAACGTAAACATCGCTATCCATGACGACGTCAGCAAAACGCTGATGAAAGTTGATGGTGCAGACGTTCACGAAGCCACCTTCAGTGAAGGCAAAATCGCGACCTATAACTTCGTAGCTTCTTACGTTAAAGCGAACGGTACTGATACAGTAACCCCAGGTCACGTTACCACCAACGCAATGTATACCTTTACCTATCAGTAATCGTTTTTTTAAACGATGAAATAAACAGGTAATAAGACGATCGTTAATAGCACCATGTAGTAATCAGGATTCATTTTCTATTAACACGTCGTGTAATAACGGGGTAGTGATGACTACAGCAATCACTCCCCCGTCATTGATTTATAAACATCCAACTCACTACAAGCAAGGAATGCTCATGTTGAATTTTAAGAAAACGCTTACCACATTGGTACTTGCAGGAAGCTTATTTAGTAATATCAGCCATGCCGATATCATTATTTCCGGCACGCGCATCATTTATGATGAAAATAAAAAAGATGTCAGTGTTCGCCTGGAAAACAAAGGGACTCGCCCATTACTGGTGCAAAACTGGATTGATATGGGGAATGAAAACAGCGATCCGGGCAGTATTAAGGCGCCTTTCGTCTCTACGCCTCCGGTTTCACGAATTGAACCCAAACGCGGTCAATCCGTAAAAATCATGTATACCCAGGCCACCGCATTGCCAAAAGACCGCGAAAGCGTGTTCTGGTTCAACGTGCTGGAAGTGCCGCCTAAAGCCGACACCAGCAAAGAAGAAAACAAAAATTTACTGCAGTTAGCCTTCCGCACTCGCATCAAATTGTTTTACCGCCCTGCAGGTCTTCAGGGTTCACCTGCCGAAGCCACCAAACAGTTGAAGTGGCAGATGGGGAATGAACAAGGCAAAGCAGCCGTGCAGGTGAATAACCCAACCCCTTACTACGTTTCGTTTAATGATGCCGTCGTTACGGTTGGCGGAAAACGCTACACCGTCGACGCCACCATGGTTGCACCTCTGAGTAAAGCATCCTTCAGCGTTAAAGGTCTGCAAAACGCCACCTCAGGCAAGCTGGACTACCACGCCATTAATGATTACGGCGGCATGATCGAAGGTTCCGTTTCTCTGTAATCAATTAATCAAAACGCAGGATGAAAAGACGGTGCAAAACGTTCCTCATAAAAATAAGATGCCGAAAAAAACGCTGCTGGCGGTTTGCTGCGCACTGTTTTATAGCCAGTCGGGTTTAACTGCCGAAAGCGTTGAATATGACAGCACCTTCCTGATGGGGAGCAGTGCCTCAACGATTGATATCAGTAAATATGCCGATGGCAACCCAACGCCAGCGGGGACCTACAATGTAAAGGTTTACGTTAACGAAAAAGCGGTTGCCACCCTGTCGATACCGTTTATTGATACCGGTAAAAAGAGTGCGCAAGCCTGCCTGACGTCAAAAAACCTGGCGCAGTTGCATATCAAACAGCCAGAACTCTCCGGTGAGCAGGCCATTCTGAAGAAAGGCAATGAAGAAGAGGAAGACTGTTTAAATCTTCCGGCGCTTATCGATCAGTCAAACGTGAGCTTTGATATGGGCGAACAACGTCTGGATGTCTCCATTCCACAGGCGTGGCTGATCAAAGGTTATTCTGGCTATGTTGAACCGTCCCTGTGGGAAAGCGGTATTCCGGCGGCGTTATTTTCCTATAACCTTAACGGCTACCACAGCACCAGCAATGGTACTGACAACGACAGCCTGTACGCCGCATTTAACACCGGTATCAACCTCGGCGCATGGCGCCTGCGCGCCAGCGGCAACTATAACTGGACGAAAGATGGCGACAGTAATTTCGACTATCAGAACCGTTATCTGCAGCGCGACCTGCCGGCGCTACGCTCACAGCTGATCGTCGGCGAAGCTTATACCACCGGCGAAACCTTCGACTCGGTGAGTATTCGCGGCGCGCGTCTGTATAGCGACACCCGCATGCTGCCTTCGCAGTTGGCTAACTACGCGCCGATCATCCGTGGCGTCGCCAACACCAACGCCAAAGTGACCATCACTCAGGGCAGCTACAAGATTTATGAAGCGACCGTCCCGCCGGGACCTTTCGAAATCAACGATATCAGCCCGTCCGGCTACGGTAGCGATCTGGTCGTCACCATCGAAGAAGCCGACGGCAGCAAACGCACCTTCTCTCAGCCGTTCTCTTCAGTTATGCAGATGCAGCGTCCGGGCGTCGGGCGCTGGGATCTGAGCGTCGGGGAAGTCAATAACGACGAACTTCACGACAAGCCCAATATGGCGCAGGGTTCGTACTACTACGGTCTGAACAACGTGCTGACGGCCTACACCGGCGTTCAGGCCACGGATAATAACTACCTTGCAGGGCTCTTCGGCCTCGGCCTGAACACGTCCTTTGGCGCGCTGGCGGTCGACGTAACCCACTCGCGCGCGGAAATCCCGGACGACAAAACCTATCAGGGACAAAGCTATCGCGTAACGTGGAACAAACTGATTGAAGCGACCGATACGTCGTTCAACGTCGCGGCTTACCGCTATTCGACGCAAAACTATCTCGGCCTGAATGATGCTATCGAGCTTATCGACGACGCCAAATTCAAAGGTGAAGATGCCGAGCAGGACACCATGAATAACTTCTCGCGCATGAAGAATCAGGTCACCGTCAGCATGAACCAGCCTTTGCAGTCGGCTGAGGTTGATTACGGTTCATTTTATCTGTCAGCCACCTGGACCGACTATTGGGCGAGCAACGAGAGCCGCAGCGATTACAGCATGGGCTACGGCAAAGGCTTCTCCTGGGGCAGCATGAGCATCAACCTGCAGCGCACCTGGGATGAAGAGGGTCAGAAGGATGATTCGCTCTATATCAACTTCAACATACCGCTGGCAAACCTGCTGGGCGGTGAACATCGCCGCTCAGGTTTCAATAACCTGAGCACCCAGATGCGTACCGATTTTAACGGTGGGCACCAGCTCAGCATGAACAGTAGCGGCAGCAGTGAAGACAACAAGTTCAACTACAGCGTCAACACCGGCTACACCATGCAAAAAGAGGGTAAGAACATCTCTGATGTCGGCGGCTACACCAGCTACCAGTCGCCGTGGGGTGATATTTCGGCCTCTGCCTCCGCCAATAACGACAGCAACCGTCAGTACTCGCTTTCCACCAATGGCGGCTTTGTACTGCACAGCGGCGGGCTGACCTTTACTAACGATAGCTTCGGCAACAACGATGCCATCGTGCTGGTGAAAGCCCCAGGCGCTAAAGGCGCCAAAATTAACGGCGGCAGCAGCACCATTGACCGCTGGGGTTACGGCGCAACGAACTCGCTGACGGCCTACCGAGAAAACCAGGTCAACCTCGACATTGACACAATGGATAACGACGTCGAGCTCAAGAGCACCAGCGCCACCCTGGTTCCACGCGATGGCGCGGTCGTTTTCGCCAGTTTTGAAACCGATGAAGGGCGTTCAGCCATTCTCAACATGACGCGCGACGATGGTAAAACCATTCCATTCGGTGCCGAAGTTTACGAGAACGACGTGCAGATCGGCAATATGGGCCAGGGCGGCCAGGCATTTGTTCGCGGCATTAGCGACAGCGGCGAACTTTCGGTGAACTGGTTCGAAAACAACCAGCCAACCCGTTGTCAGGCAACCTTCCTGTTGCCGGCAACACAACAAACGGTCGGCGCCAGCCAGACCCTACTGTTAGACAACATTACGTGTCGTGTCATCAACCACAATGTAAATGGAATCCCCAATGAAAAGGAATAAGCGCTTTTTAGCTGCCTCCGTACTCGCGGTACTTTTTCCGCTGACCAGCCAGGCGGAAACAGTGAACGTCGACTTCACCGCCACCGTACTGGGCACCACCTGTAACATGACCATTGCCGCGCTGGATGGTTCATCCGTTTCCGGCGACGCCACCAACGGCTATAAGTTAACGGTGGGCGATGTCGGTCTGGATAAGATCGTCAAGAAATCAGCGGAGTCGCAGAAAAACTTTAAGTTTGTCTCCAGCGAATGTGCCGGTTCAATGACCAGTATCACCACCACACTGGCGACATCCGCATCCGCCAGCGGCAATTTTATTAAAAATGAATCTTCCGATACCGGTGCCGCCACCAATATCGGTATGGGCTTTAAGCGTAAAAGCACCAGCGGCGAAACCTATTTAACGCCGGGGTCCGGCACCCTCACCTGGTCTCCTGAGGAGCGCACCAACAACGCCCTTGAAATGACCGTGGCGCTGCGCGAACTGACGGATGGCGCGGGCACCACCGGCGCATTCAGCTCCAAAGCGACCTTTACCTTCACTTATCAATAACAGGGACGATGATAATGAAAAAACAATTTTTGCGCGGGTTAATTTTTGGCGCACTGGCAACGATGGGTACGGGCGTTTCCACCCTGGCGCAGGCCGACGGCACCGCAAGCCTGGATTTAACCGTAGAGGCCAATATCACCGCCGGCACCTGTGCGGCATCGGTGGTTGACGGCGAGACCGCCACCAACACCATTGGCTTTGGTAATGTCTATATCTCTGAAGTTTTTGCAAAAACAAAAGTGAAACCGTTTAAGCTGCGTTTTAGCGAATGCGCAGGATTAAAAGATAAGACAGCGACTGTCGTATTAGATCATGCCGCAAGCGGTGGTGGTTGCGCTGGCGGAAATGGTCAAAATGCTGAATTTGCGAATATGTCATCATCCGAAAGCAAAGCAGCCAAGGTCGCAGTAGAAGTGTGGACCACCGAGACACCAGCAGGTACAAACAGTGTGCAATTACATTGTTATAACAAAAATGCCCAAACAGTGGATCTGAGTGCAGCGACGTCTACCACCCCAGTGGATTTCCCGTTAAGTGCTCGTATGGCCCCGGTAACTGGCTCGGCACTCAATACGCTTACCGCCGGTGATTTCTATTCACCAACCACGTTCACCATTACTTACCAGTAACGGTAATCGCCATGATGCGTTTGCGTAGATTCACACTCTCCGCGTTAATTCCAGGGCTGGCAACAGCCCTGGTTGTTGGGCCGCTGTATGCCGACACCAACGTGGATTTCACCGCCACCGTGCAGAAGGATACCTGCCAGATAGAAATTAATGGCAGTGGAACGGTAAATTTCGCAACCGTAGGTCCCGCCTATTTCGCTGACGGCATTTCCGCCGAAAGCGACTATAAGGGGGGAGAAGAGTTCTCCATTAAGCTCCTGAGTTGCCCGGTCAGCGACGGAGCCATGACCAATGTGACGTTTGAATTCACGCCGCAAAGCGGGCAGTTTGCCGCGGGCAATCAGCAGGTGTTTGCCAACGAGCTTATTCAGAGCGCAGGCGGAGCAGACAACGTAGGCGTGGTGATCTTTACCACGGACGCCCCGCGTAAGAATGTGTTGAATACGGATGGCACATCGCGAGCAACCTTTAACGCAACGGCCTACAGCGATACCAGCTGGACCTTTTACTCCAGAATGCAAAAAATCCTTGATAGCGGCACGGTGACGCCAGGTGAGTTAAGCAGCCGTGTGTTAGTGAATGTAAAATACGAATAACGCCACGGTCCGTTCACAACAGCCAGTTCCCTAAACATATTCCCGACGGAACACCGTCGGGAATTCCCACAAAGGGCTAACGCTTTTCTGCTTCATTCCCCTACAATGCGCCCATTCTATTCATCAATATTATGGCCGGAGAGGTTATGAGCAAACCCACTACTATCGCTGTGCTGCAGAAATGCAAACAAGAGAAAAAGCGCTTCGCAACAATCACTGCCTACGACTATAGCTTTGCTAAACTGTTCGCCGATGTTGGCCTCAACGTGATGCTGGTTGGCGATTCGCTGGGCATGACGGTACAGGGGCACGACTCCACCCTGCCGGTCACCGTGGAAGACATTGCCTACCACACCCGCGCCGTGCGCCGTGGCGCGCCCAACTGCCTGCTGCTCTCCGACCTGCCGTTTATGGCTTACGCCACTCCGGAGCAGGCATTTGAAAACGCCGCCATCGTGATGCGCGCGGGCGCGAATATGGTCAAAATCGAAGGTGGCACCTGGCTTACGGATACCGTAAAAATGCTCACCGAACGCGCGGTGCCGGTTTGCGGTCATCTGGGATTAACCCCCCAGTCGGTGAATATCTTCGGCGGCTATAAAATTCAGGGTCGCGGCGACGCCGGACAGGTACTGCTGGACGACGCGCTGGCCTTAGAAGCCGCCGGCGCTCAACTGCTGGTGCTGGAGTGCGTGCCGGTTGAGCTGGCGAAGCGCGTCACTGAGGCGCTGTCGATTCCGGTTATCGGTATTGGCGCAGGTAACGTCACCGACGGGCAAATCCTGGTGATGCACGATGCGTTTGGCATCACCGGCGGTCATATTCCAAAATTCGCGAAAAATTTCCTTGCCGAAGCGGGCGACATGCGCGCCGCAGTGCGGCAGTATATGGCTGAAGTGGAGTCCGGCGTTTATCCGGGCGAAGAACACAGTTTCCATTAAGGAGTCAAGGTGTGTTAATTATCGAAACCCTGCCGCTGCTGCGCCAGCATATTCGTCGTCTGCGTCAGGAAGGCAAACGCGTCGCCCTGGTTCCCACCATGGGCAACCTGCACGATGGCCATATGAAGCTGGTCGATGAAGCAAAAGCCCGGGCCGATGTGGTCATCGTCAGCATTTTCGTCAACCCGATGCAATTTGACCGGCCGGACGATCTGGTGCGTTATCCGCGCACGCTGCAGGAAGACTGCGAAAAGCTGAACAAGCGCAAAGTCGATTATGTATTTGCCCCAGCCGTGGAAGAAATCTATCCGCAGGGTCTGGAAGGCCAGACTTTCGTTGATGTTCCCGGCCTCTCCACCATGCTGGAAGGCGCCAGCCGTCCAGGCCACTTCCGTGGCGTTGCCACTATCGTCAGCAAGCTGTTTAACCTGATCCAGCCAGATATCGCCTGCTTTGGTGAGAAAGATTTCCAGCAGTTGGCGCTGATCCGCAAAATGGTGGCGGATATGGGTTATGACATTGAGATCGTCGGCGTGCCGATTATTCGCGCCAAAGACGGTCTGGCGCTTAGCTCACGTAACGGTTATCTGACCGCAGAGCAGCGCAAAATTGCGCCAGGCCTGCACAAAGTGATGAACGGCATCGCTGAAAAACTGATTGCGGGTCATCGTGAGCTGCAAGAGATTATTGCCATTGCCGAGCAGGAACTGAATGAAAAAGGCTTTCGCGCCGACGATATTCAGATTCGTGATGCCGACACGCTACAGGAACTGACGGAAACCAGTAAACGCGCGGTGATTCTGGCCGCCGCCTGGCTGGGTCAGGCGCGTCTGATCGATAATCAAAGCGTTACATTAGCCCAGTAGACACGGGTTAAAAATCAGGCAATACTGCCTGAGAATTTCTCAAAGCAGGCCATTCGCGCCTGCTTAGCCAAGGTAAACGACAGGGTATAGAAGTTATGATTCGCACCATGCTGCAAGGCAAGCTCCACCGCGTAAAAGTCACGCAGGCGGACCTGCACTACGAAGGCTCCTGCGCCATCGACCAGGATTTCCTCGATGCCTCTGGTATTCTGGAAAACGAAGCTATTGATATCTGGAACGTGACCAACGGGAAACGTTTCTCAACCTATGCGATTGCGGCTGAACGCGGCTCCAGAATCATCTCGGTGAACGGCGCGGCGGCGCACTGTGCTGAAGTTGGCGACATTGTGATTATCGCCAGCTTCGTCACCATGTCTGATGAAGAAGCCCGTACCTGGCGTCCGAAAGTCGCCTACTTTGAAGGCGACAACGAGATGAAGCGTACCGCGAAAGCCATTCCGGTACAGGTTGCCTGACAGCCCTTACCCCTGCGGCTGATTGACTATCAGCCGCGACATCGTCTCCAGCGAATCCGTTCTTAAAATATAAAGCCTTTTCAATAAGAACGGATTATCCCCCGGCTTAACCTTCCCTCTCACCGTGGTGACCGCCATGTGGAATCCCGCGTCGCCTGCCGCTTTTACCGCCGTAGCGTTATAACCGCCAAACGGATAGGAAAGATACAGGACGTGAGGATTAAACTGGGACAGCGCCCGGCGCGAACGGGCAAAATCAAACAGAATGTTGTGATAGCTGCGACTCAGCAGGATTGGCCGGTGATTGGCATCCACCCGATGTAAAAAATGAGTATGCGACTGGAAGTCGAACACGTCGCGGATCTCGTTCAGTTCAGAGAGGCTCATAAACTGCAGCGATTTCGGATCCCACTTCTGCGGGTGGCGCTTGATGCGTGAGGAGATGATAAACGCCGTTGCCTTCATGCCGTGCTGCTTCAGAATCGGGTAAGCATAACGGCTCACCGACTTCAGCCCATCATCAAAAGTCAGCACCACCGCCCGCGCCGGGAGGTTCATATTGTTGCGGATGTAGCCTTCCAGTTGGTACATCGTCAACGTGGTATAGCCGCGGTCCTGGAGCCAGGCCATCTGGTTGCTGAAGGCGCGTACGGAGGTTGTCGTGGAGGTGTGACGAAAGCGGGTGTTCTCTTCATCGCGCAGAATATGGTGATAGGTTAACACCGGGATACCGTTGTCTTCCTGCGCATCCAGCGCGCTAATGTAGGCCAGTCTGCCGCCGATGCGGATCTGGTACCAGGTCTGGTTGAGACGGTCTTTAAGCTTGCTGATAACCGGATATCGCAGATTATCCGCCAGCACGCCAAACGGAGCGCTACCGACATCCGGAGCGTTATACACCGGCGTATCTTTCCAGGTCACCAGGCTTTGATTGCTGAGGGGTTTATTGAGATCGCCCAGACCATCGTCAACTTTCTGCCGCCCCTGAACCGGCTCCAGATGTCCCTTATCAATAAATCCGGTGCCAAAGCCAAAGGTAAATTCGTAATAGTCTGCCGCGATGGGCTCAACGGCAAGGATCTGCCCGGCGCGAATATTCCCGACCGTCACCATCTTATTGCCAATCTGCGCCCATACGGCGGCCGCTTCGGTGGTTTGCATATAGCGAGCAGGCAAAGCCGCGGCGACGCTGCCAGAGAACAGGAGCACTACAACAAGCAGAACGCGCATAACCATATGAGATAACCGAGGCGAGAAACCCCGGCTATTGTAGCAAAAGCGCCATCAATACCAATGATTAATACTCATACAAATCATGCTTCAACACGAACGGGGGATTTTTCTGTTGTTGGTGCCACAGACTAGAGACTTCAGGCCCGCCAAGCGCGACGATGCAATCGCGAAACGCAGAACTGCTCATCGATTCCCGCGACGAAATCATTCGCTCAAGCAATGGATAGCTGATACCTGAAATCACTTCACACTGGGAATGTTTGTGGCTCATTAACGAAGCGACGCGGTAAGGCGCGGCCCCGGCCATATCTGTCAGGAAGATCACGCCCTCGCCTGAGTCGGTGGCATGCAGGGCATGACACATCATGCGGCTTAGCATATTCGAACTGAGTCCACGCCAAAAGCTTACCGCCTGGCATTGGACCAACGGGCCGTACTTTTTCTCCAGACGATGTAGCATGTCCTGTGCCTTATCGTCATGACAGGTAATTACCCAACCTAACATTGCCTACCTCCTTAGCAGGCAAGTAGTTTATCAGGGTGATAAATCGGTAATGGTGATAAGCATCAAAAGTCTTCCTCTACCGGCCAGGGAGAGGAAGAAAGAATTAGCTACGCAGGCCGCGTCCGCGCTGAATCAGGTACCAGCACAGCAGGTAGAACGCTGCAATGAACACCACCAGCACGCCAAACGTGGTGACCAGCGGAACATCATGAATACCCAGGAAGCCGTAGCGGAAACCGCTAATCATGTAGACAATTGGGTTCAGATGCGACAGTCCCTGCCAGAAAGGCGGCAGCAGCGTTAACGAATAGAACACGCCACCCAGATAAGTCAGCGGCGTCAGCACGAAGGTCGGGATCAGGCTGATATCGTCAAAGGTTTTAGCGAAAACCGCGTTCAACAATCCGGCCAGCGAGAACAGCACCGCCGTCAGCACCAGCGTAAGCGCTACAAAGACCCACGAGTGCACCTGGAACGGCACGAAGAACAGTGAGATAGCGGTGACCAGAATGCCTACGCACAGGCCGCGCGCCACGCCGCCGCCGACAAAACCGGCGATGATCACGTGCGTCGGCACCGGGGCGACCAGCAGTTCTTCAATATTGCGCTGAAACTTGGCGCTAAAGAATGACGATGCCACGTTAGCGTACGAGTTGGTGATCACCGCCATCATAATCAGCCCCGGCACGATAAACTGCATGTAGCTAAAACCGTGCATTTCACCGATACGCGAGCCGATCAAATTACCGAAGATAATAAAATAGAGCGTCATGGTAATGACCGGAGGAACCAGCGTTTGGATCCAGATCCGCATAAAGCGGTGGATCTCTTTCGCCCAGATGCTTTTCAGCGCTACCCAGTAAAGCTGCATCATGCGCGATCTCCTTGTTTTTCATGCACCAGGGAAACAAACAGTTCCTCCAGTCGGTTCGCCTTGTTGCGCATACTCAATACCTGAACCCCCTGGGCGCTCAGCTGTGAGAACACGCTGTTGACCCCCTGTTCACGCAAAACTTCCACTTCCAGCGTCGAGGTATCAACCAAACGATACTGATACCCTTCCAGTTTTGGCAGCGGGCTTTTTGGCGCCAGATCGAGGATAAAAGTTTCGGATTTCAGTTTAGAGAGCAGGCTCTTCATGGAGGTATTTTCCACCAGCTCGCCGTGCTGAATAATACCGATATTGCGACACAGCATTTCCGCTTCTTCGAGATAGTGGGTGGTCAGAATAATCGTGGTGCCTTTGTCGTTTAAATCTTTTAAAAAGCCCCACATTGAACGACGCAGCTCAATGTCGACGCCCGCCGTCGGCTCATCGAGAATCAACAGTTTTGGCTGATGCATCAGCGCCCGCGCGATCATCAGACGACGTTTCATCCCGCCGGAAAGCATACGCGCACGTTCGTTACGTTTTTCCCACAAGTCGAGCTGTTTTAGATATATTTCGCTACGCTTAACGGCTTCTTTATGCTCAACGCCGTAGTAGCCTGCCTGGTTGACCACGATCTGCTGCACGGTTTCAAACGGGTTAAAATTAAACTCCTGTGGCACCAGACCAAGCTGACGTTTAGCGTTAACCGTATCTTTATCGAGATCGTAGCCGAAGACGCTTACCCGTCCGGAAGTTTTATTCACCAGCGAACTGATAATGCCGATGGTGGTAGATTTACCTGCGCCGTTTGGGCCTAAAAGCGCATAAAAATCACCCGCTTCGACTTGCAAATCTATGCCGCGTAGCGCCTGAACGCCACCGGGATAGGTTTTTTTAAGTTGTTGAAGTTCCAGAGCAATGGTCATGGTTTTTTACTTACCTTACGTTCTGACATTTTATATATAGTTTAATTAATGCTGGAGTTACCCTATATTAGCCCATCGAATTTATCTGGCTTCGGGTCGTACAACTCCATGAAAGACATAGATACACTCATCAGCAACAATGCACTATGGTCAAAGATGCTGGTAGAAGAAGATCCCGGATTTTTTGAAACGCTGACGCATGCACAGAATCCGCGTTTTCTATGGATTGGATGTTCCGATAGCCGCGTTCCCGCTGAACGATTAACCGGTCTTGAACCGGGCGAATTATTTGTTCACCGCAATGTTGCCAATCTGGTTATTCACACTGACCTGAACTGTCTCTCAGTCGTTCAGTATGCGGTGGATGTGCTGGAAGTGGAACATATTATTATATGCGGCCACTATGGATGCGGCGGCGTCCAGGCGGCTATTGAAAATAAAGAACAGGGGCTGATTGATAACTGGTTACTGCACATCCGCGATATCTGGTTCAAACACAGCTCACTGCTGGGCGAAATGCCGCAGGAACGTCGCATGGACACCCTATGCGAACTGAATGTCATGGAGCAGGTCTACAACCTCGGCCACTCAACCATTATGCGTTCAGCCTGGAAGCGCGGTCAGAAAGTTACCATTCACGGCTGGGCTTACGGTATTCATGACGGTCTATTGCGCGATCTCGACGTCACCGCCACCAGCCGCGAAACGCTGGAGCAGCGCTATCGCCAGGGGTTGTCTAACCTGAGTCAGAAACACAGCAACCATAAATAATGTGACATTGCCGGGAGGCGGAGGCGCCTTACCCGGCCTACAAACCTACGCCGTAGGTCTGATAAGCGAAGCGCCATCAGGCGCTCCCGCTAATTACTCGTCCAGCAGCACCACTTTTCCAACGTACGGCAGATGGCGATAACGCTGGGCATAGTCAATGCCGTAGCCGACAACAAACTCATCTGGAATAGAGAATCCGATAAATTCGACCGGAACAGTCACTTCACGACGAGAAGGTTTGTCCAGCAG
>OJIU01000375.1_pt1 | contig 16055 bp, 9 predicted proteins | sample 1595961 | NCBI WGS metagenome assembly OJIU01 (sample SAMEA4350144, study PRJEB24818) | metagenome | biome: human; feature: gut; material: faeces | place: Denmark | collected 2013-09
CGTTCGTCGGCGGCGTCGGAGGTGTATAAGGGGCAGTGCCGGCGTTTTACAGTCGATCCACAGATCGGCTGTCGGACGCGCTTCCAGACGGCGAATACCAATTTCAACACCGCAGGATTCGCAGTAGCCGAAATCTTCGTCTTCCACTTTCTTCAGCGTCTTCTCGATCTTTTTGATCAGTTTGCGCTCACGGTCACGGTTACGCAGCTCAAGGCTGAATTCTTCTTCCTGTGCGGCGCGGTCCACCGGATCAGGGAAGTTAGCCGCTTCGTCTTGCATATGAGATACGGTGCGATCAACTTCATCCCTAAGTTGATTACGCCATGCCTCAAGAATACGCCTGAAGTGCGACAGCTGGGCTTCGTTCATATACTCTTCGCCCGGTTTCTCCTGGTACGGCTCCACCCCAGCGATGGCGAGAATACTCAGGGACGATGTTTTACGGTTTTGCCCTTCTTGCATGTTGCTTCTCCTTAACACGCACTATCGATCCCCATGTTCGGGGGAAAAATCAGGTCGCTATAAATAGCAGATGCTTTTCCGGATAGCAATTATCTAAACGTAACACTTGACAACCCTGTGAGGAAAAGCGTATTTGCCCACGCGCCCAGAATACTAATTAACCAAATGTTTACACCATTACAAGGTAATGGGCAACGGCTCTTTAAGAGTCATACCATGGGCAGAAAGTTCCGCTTTATAAACCAGAATTTCTACCCCCTTAAGCTGTGCTTCAACTAATAATTGCGCATATTTTGCATCGATATGGCGCGCGGGTGAAAACCGTGTAATGGCTGAATGCAGCACCGCGAAAAATATCACCGCCCGCTTGCCTTCGGCCGCTACGCTCATCAATTCCCGAAGATGTTTCTGACCTCGTTCAGTGATGGCATCGGGAAAATAACCCTGATCTTTTTCCGCCAACGTGACTGATTTCACTTCAATATAGCAGTCTGGTCGGGAATCCGCCTGCAACAAAAAGTCGATGCGGCTCCCTTCGGCGCCGTATTTTACTTCGCTTTTCAAGACGCTGTAGCCTGAAACTTCCGAAATTAACGCCTGCTGAATCGACTCTTTCGTTAATCTATTGGCCCACAGTGTGTTAACACAAATAAATGCCCCGGATTGGGTTTGCGTTAATTCCCAGGTATGTGGATATTTCCGTTTAGTATTTTCTGATGTCGAATACCAGACGGTGTCACCCGGGGTTGCGCATCCGGTCATCGCGCCGGTATTTGGGCAGTGTAGCGTTAACTCAGTGCCATCCGGTGTGATCACATCCGCTAAAAAGCGCTTGTAGCGCTGTATGAGCGTAGCCGGTTGTAAAGGTGGAGAAAATTGCATCAGCAGTCCCTTTAATTATTCAGTCAGCGTCCAGCGTTGCAGCTGTGTATAACGCGTGCGTCCTCGTGCAAATGAGGAGGAGTAAAGCGCAAATTCCGTGACCGGAAACGACCAGCCAAAGCCCGGTGGGGGGATGGGAACCGCGTGGCCGGCATCGCGCAGCAGCGTGATATGCGGGTGAAACGGCTGCGGGCTTTGGTAGCACCCACTGCGTGCGGCCTGCGCCCGCAGCATATTCGCCAGTTGCAGCAGCCCGCGCGGCGGCTGACGCATTCCCAGCCACACGACCCTGGATCGCAGCCATTGCCCGGCATCATCGAACTTGAGCGTAAAACCCGGCTGGCGAATACGCCCCGCGAGCTGCGACAGCGCCTGCTGTTTCTCCGCGCTGACATCGCCTAAAAAGGCCAGCGTCAAATGCAGATTATCGGCGGCCACGGGACGACCCGCTTCTGGGGGGAACTGCGCGGCCCGCCAGTGGATTAACTGCTCCCGAACCTCGCCTGGCAATTCAATCGCAAAGAACAGCCTTTTTGGCTCAGACATGATGGATACTCGGTTATGAATTAACGCGATGCTACAATGCAGCGCGAAGAATGTTAACCCTCTGGAGCCATTTGTGACGTCGTTGCCCGTTGCCGCCGTAGTGCCTGAACTGCTTACCGCCCTTGATGCCTCGTCGCAGGTTCTGCTGACGGCGCCGACCGGGGCCGGGAAATCGACCTGGCTGCCGTTGCGGCTTCTTGAGCATCGCGGGATCAAGGGACGGATTATTCTGCTGGAGCCGCGCCGTCTGGCGGCGCGCAACGTAGCGCAGCGGTTAGCGGAATTGCTGAATGAAAAGCCTGGCGAGACCGTGGGGTATCGCATGCGCGCGCAAAGCTGCATAGGGCCGCAGACCCGACTGGAGGTGGTAACGGAAGGTGTGCTGACGCGCATGATCCAGCGCGATCCCGAACTGGCGGGTGTTGGGTTAGTGATCCTCGACGAATTTCACGAGCGGAGCCTGCAGGCCGACCTGGCGCTGGCTTTGTTGCTGGACGTACAGCAAGGGCTGCGTGACGATTTAAAACTGTTGATTATGTCCGCCACTCTGGACAATGGGCGTTTGCAGCAGATGTTGCCCGATGCGCCGACGATCGTCTCTGAAGGCCGCGCATTTCCCGTTGAGCGGCGGTTTCAACCGTTAGCGGCGCATCTGCGTTTTGATGAAGCGGTGGCGATAGCAACAGCAGAGCTACTGCGCCATGAAAGCGGGTCGCTGCTGCTGTTTTTACCGGGAGTGGGCGAAATCCTGCGCGTGCAGGAGCAGCTGGCAACGCGTGTAGGCAGCGATGTGGTGCTGTGCCCGCTGTATGGCGCATTGACGCTTGCCGAACAGCGTCAGGCGATTTTGCCCGCGCCGCAAGGTAAGCGCAAAGTGGTGCTGGCGACCAATATTGCCGAAACCAGCTTAACGATTGAAGGTATCCGGCTGGTGGTGGACTGCGCCCAGGAGCGCGTGGCGCGCTATGACGCACGTACCGGTTTGACGCGGCTGATTACCCAGCGCATCAGTCAGGCTTCAATGACCCAGCGAGCGGGTCGTGCAGGGCGTCTGGAGCCCGGTATCTGTTTGCATCTGCTTGCTAAAGAGCAGGCGGAAAGAGCGGCGGCGCAGGGAGACGCGGAGATATTACAGAGCGACCTGTCCGGGCTGTTGATGGAGTTGCTGCAATGGGGATGCATTGACCCTGAGCAACTGAACTGGCTGGATGCGCCGCCCACTATCAACCTGCTGGCGGCAAAACGGCTGCTGGAGATGCTGGGCGCGCTTGCAGGCGACAGGCTCAGCGCCACGGGGCAGAAAATGGCGGCGTTGGGTAACGACCCCCGTTTAGCGGCTATGCTGGTTAGCGCCAACAATGACGATGAAGCGGCAACGGCGGCGAAACTGGCTGCGATTCTGGAAGAGCCGCCGCGCGGCGGCAGTACCGATCTGGCTGTGGCGTTTTCACGAAATCAGCCTGCCTGGCAGCAGCGCAGTCAACAATTGCTGAAACGGCTTAACGTTCGCAACGGACAGCCCGACAGCGCGCTGCTCCCCTCATTGCTGGCGCAGGCGTTTGCCGATCGGATCGCGCGTAGACGCGGGCAGGAAGGGCGCTATCAACTGGCCAACGGTATGGGGGCAATGCTGGATGCTGATGACGCCTCAGGACGCCATGAATGGCTGATAGCACCGTTGTTACTGCAGGGCAGCGCTTCGCCGGATGCGCGTATTCTGCTGGCCTTGCCGCTGGATATCGAGGCGTTGATGCAGGCATGTCCTGAACTGCTGCAACAGTCCGACACCATCGAATGGGATGAGACTCAGGGAACGTTAAAGGCATTGCGTCGGTCACGCATTGGTCAGCTAACGGTAAAAGTACAGCCGCTGGCCAAACCCTCGGAAGAGGAGTTGCACCAGGCGATGTTGAACGGCATTCGCGATAAAGGACTCAGTGTGCTCAACTGGACGCCGGAAGCCGGGCAGTTTCGCCTGCGTCTGCAATGCGCGGCAAACTGGTTGCCAGAGTATGACTGGCCCGCGGTAGATGAGGACTCTCTGCTGGCGTCGCTGGAGAGCTGGCTGCTGCCGCACATGAGCGGTGTGCACTCGTTACGCGCGTTAAAAGCGCTAAATGTGGCTCAGGCGTTGCGCGGTTTGCTGGATTGGTCAATGCTGCAACGTCTGGATAGTGAACTGCCGGCGCATTACACTGTGCCGACGGGAAGCCGGATCGCCATTCGCTATCATGAGGATAATCCTCCGGTACTGGCGGTGCGGATGCAGGAAATGTTTGGTGAAGCGAAGACCCCAACCATCGCCCAGGGACGCATACCGTTGGTGCTGGAACTGCTGTCTCCTGCCCAGCGACCGCTACAGGTGACCAGTGATTTGAGCGCGTTCTGGCAGGGATCGTACCGCGAGGTGCAAAAAGAGATGAAAGGGCGCTATCCCAAACATGTCTGGCCGGACGATCCGGCGAATACCGCGCCAACGCGGCGCACCAAAAAGTATTCGTAATGAAACGGTAGGCCGGATAAGGCGTTTATGCCGCATCCGGCAAAGAGCGGTAATAATTGAGAGATTTCTTCTTCTGTCGCAGGACGGAAGAACAGAGAATCGGGCCCTTGCGCCTGAATGTTGCGGAGAAAAAGCATGGCGGGGAATGACCGCGAGCCAATTGGACGTAAAGGGAAACCATCGCGTCCGGTGAAACAAAAGGTGAGCCGTCGTCAACTCAGAGATGAAGAGTATGACGACGATTATGATGATGATGACTATGAGGATGAAGAACCGATGCCGCGTAAGGGTAAGGGCAAAGGGCGTAAGCCTCGTGGTAAGCGCGGCTGGTTCTGGCTGCTGGTAAAACTGTCGATTGTCTTTTTGGTGCTGATCGCCATTTACGGCGTGTATCTGGACCAAAAAATCCGTAGCCGTATTGATGGCAAAGTCTGGCAGCTTCCTGCGGCGGTATATGGCCGTATGGTTAACCTTGAGCCAGAAATGCCTATCGGTAAGAACGAGATGGTGAAGCTGCTGGAGGCCACGCAGTATCGTCAGGTGACGAAGATGACGCGTCCGGGCGAATTTACCGTGCAGGCGAAGAGCATCGAGATGATCCGTCGTCCGTTTGACTTCCCGGACAGCAAAGAAGGGCAGGTGCGCGCGCGTCTGACCTTTGACGGCGATCATCTGGACACCATCGAGAATATGGATAACAACCGCCAGTTCGGTTTCTTCCGTCTCGATCCGCGTCTGATCACCATGCTTTCTTCGCCTAACGGCGAGCAGCGCCTGTTTGTTCCGCGTAGCGGCTTCCCGGATCTGCTGGTGGATACGCTGCTGGCGACCGAAGACCGTCACTTCTATGAACATGACGGTATCAGCCTCTATTCCATTGGTCGTGCGGTGCTGGCGAACCTGACGGCGGGTCGTACGGTACAGGGTGCCAGTACGCTGACTCAGCAGTTGGTGAAAAACCTGTTCCTCTCCAGCGAACGCTCTTACTGGCGTAAAGCCAACGAAGCCTATATGGCGCTGATCATGGACGCGCGTTACAGCAAAGATCGTATTCTTGAGCTGTACATGAACGAAGTCTATCTCGGTCAAAGCGGTGACAATGAGATCCGCGGCTTCCCGCTGGCGAGCCTCTATTATTTCGGTCGCCCGGTGGAAGAACTGAGCCTCGACCAGCAGGCGCTGCTGGTAGGGATGGTTAAAGGGGCGTCGATCTACAACCCATGGCGTAACCCGAAGCTGGCGCTGGAGCGTCGTAACCTGGTTCTGCGTTTGCTGCAACAGCAGCAGATTATCGACCAGGATCTGTATGACATGCTGAGCGCGCGTCCATTAGGCGTACAGCCGCGTGGTGGGGTGATCTCCCCGCAGCCTGCGTTTATGCAGATGGTGCGTCAGGAGCTACAGGCGAAGCTGGGCGATAAAGTTAAAGATCTCTCCGGCGTGAAAATCTTCACCACCTTTGATTCCGTGGCGCAGGACGCCGCCGAAAAAGCGGCGGTGGAAGGCATTCCGGTGCTGAAGAAACAGCGTAAGCTGAGCGATCTGGAAACGGCGATTGTGGTGGTTGACCGCTTTAGCGGTGAAGTTCGCGCCATGGTCGGCGGAGCAGAACCGCAGTTTGCGGGCTATAACCGTGCGATGCAGGCGCGTCGTTCGATTGGCTCTCTGGCCAAGCCTGCGACCTATCTGACCGCACTCAGTCAGCCGAAGCTGTACCGTCTCAATACCTGGATTGCCGATGCGCCGATTGCGCTGCGTCAGCCGAACGGCCAGGTGTGGTCGCCGCAGAACGATGACCGTCGCTATAGCGAAAGCGGAAAAGTGATGCTGGTGGATGCGTTAACGCGCTCGATGAACGTGCCAACGGTAAATCTGGGGATGGCGCTGGGCCTGCCTGCTGTGACCGACACCTGGCTGAAGCTGGGCGCGCCGAAAGATCAGCTTAACCCGGTTCCGGCCATGCTGCTTGGAGCGTTGAACCTGACGCCAATCGAAGTAGCACAGGCGTTCCAGACTATCGCCAGTGGCGGGAACCGCGCGCCGCTGTCAGCGCTGCGTTCGGTGATTGCTGAAGATGGTACGGTGTTGTACCAGAGCTTCCCGCAGGCCGAGCGCGCCGTTCCGGCGCAGGCGGCGTATATGACGCTGTGGACCATGCAGCAGGTGGTTCAGCGTGGTACGGGTCGCCAGCTTGGCGCGAAGTATCCAGGGCTGCATCTGGCAGGGAAAACCGGGACCACCAACAACAACGTGGATACCTGGTTTGCCGGGATTGACGGCAGCCAGGTGACCATTACCTGGGTTGGCCGTGATAACAACCAGCCAACCAAGCTGTACGGCGCCAGCGGCGCGATGTCGATTTATCAGCGTTATCTGGCGAACCAGACGCCGACACCGCTGGTGCTGACGCCGCCGGAAGATGTGGTTGATATGGGCGTGGACTACGACGGCAACTTCGTATGTAGCGGCGGGATGCGTACGCTCCCGGTGTGGACCACCGATCCGGATTCACTGTGTCAGCAGGGTGAAATGCAGCAGCAGTCGGGGAATCCGTTCGATCAGTCAACGCCGCAGCAGCAGCCACAACAGCAGCAACAGCAACAACCGCCGCAGCAGGAGAAGAAAGATAGCGACGGTGTCGCTGGCTGGATTAAGGACATGTTCGGCAGTAACTGATTTTGGTTTTAACTGTTCTTCCCCCGCATCGGCACAGGCCGGTGTGGGGGACTTCCCCCACGCGTTGCTGGCACCTTTCCCTCTCTTTTCATTTTCTCTCTGCGTGCTGAATGTCTGCGCTTGCCTTCGCGTATGCGACTAATTTGCTGTAGATCACATTTCTTTGTTAATTGCCGCAGTAAGTAAAATTGATCTGCTGTGGTATTTGTAGCCCGCACTTGGGCTGTTAATTATAGACTCAATATATTACTTTTTTGTATATATTCGGTATTGACTAATTTTACTCGCATTTTTGTGCTGGTTTTTTCGCTATTCTTATTTTTTGGGATCATAAGGTGGTGTTTAATATTCCCTTGTTGAATTGATTAAAGTCTTCTTAATTCAAATTTAAGAAAATATTGTGTCTATTCTTATCGTTATGAATTTAAAGGAATAGTCAGCGTTCGGCATCATCTTTGGTGAATATGTTAGTTCGCTTTTATAGGTTATGAACCGTAGAATAGATCACGCAAAGGAATGTTTTGGATTGAATGAGTCGATAAAGATATATTATATATCAAGTGATGTTGTTGCATCCGTATCTACAGCCAGTCTTAAGTTCCTTTCGTTAAAATTGCTTTTTTCTTTGTTACTTTTTGTGAGCATATGTAAGGAATACGTTATGTGCAAAAAAATTCTCACCTCGTTGTTTGTAAGCAGTGTGCTGGCGGGTGCCGCAATGCCTGTATTAGCCGTTGATACGGGAACCGTAACCTTTAACGGAAAAATTATTCCTGATAGCTGCGTAGTGGATGTTAACGGTACAACGACAAACGGTACGGTGACGTTTAATAATCTTTCACAAACCGCATTTGGCGCAGATAAGAAAGTGGGGGATTCACAATCTTTTGCTATCACGCTGACGGAATGTGATGCCGCGATTGCCAACCTCAATATCAAATTTGATGGTACGCGTATCGCCGGATATAACGAGGAAGTATTGCAACCGACGGGAACCGCGACGAACCTCGGCGTGCGTATGTTGCCGGAAGGCAGCAGTAATTACGTAAAATTTGATGGCTCAGATCCTGATGCGTCTTTGAATAAAGCCAATGGCGACAGCGTAGTGTTCAATTATAAAGCTGAAGTTATTCAGGTTGGCAGCACGGTACCGACCACCGGTGATTATACCGCGCAAGCGACTTATACCCTGATTTATCGTTAATTGTCATACAACCTGGCCCAGGCTGGGCCAGTATTTCAATGGAATGGAAAAATGAAACGACTCATTACCACATTAGCCCTGGTGTTAGCTACTGGCATTAATATTGCTCATGCTGGCGTAGTGGTTGGCGGAACGCGAATTATTTATCCTGCCAACCAGTCTGAAGTACAGGTAACATTAAAAAATAAAGATAATGATAAACGTTATCTGGTGCATAGTTGGGTCAGTAATATTGATGACAGTAAAGCGCCATTTATTATTACCCCACCGATTTATAAACTGGATGAAAATCGCCAGACGCTGCTGCACGTAGTTTATACCGGTAATAAAACGGCCTTGCCGCAGGACCGTGAGTCGCTGTTTATGGCGAATATAAAATCTGTTTCTGCGATCCCGGAAGAATTACGCGATAACAACACGCTGCAATTTGCGATTAAGACCAAATTAAAGCTGTTCTATCGCCCGGCTTCGCTGAAAGAAAGTGAGGCGAAAACGGCCTGGCAGTCATTGCAGTTTAGCCGTAGCCAAAATCAGTTAGTGGTGAAAAACCCTACGCCATTCTATGTCACCTTTGGACAGCTAAAAGTCGCGGGAACAGAGATTAAAGCAGCATCAGAGCAAAACTCTCCCTCGGCATTAACCATGATGGTAGCGCCGTTTGCTGAGCAGCATTTTCCGTTGCCATCGGCAGTAAAAGGTAACGTTGTCTGGACCGCAATTAATGATTACGGATCAGAAACCGGACAGCGGAAACAGTCGCTGTAAATGAGCTATCGATTTCTTACGGGTGGCGTTTATGTCTTCTCATCGTACTGTCCGGCTTTTTGCACTCAATACGCTGACATTCGCGATATTAACGGCGAGTGGTTCCGTTTACGCTGACGATTATTTCAATCTCAACGCGCTGGAAACGGGGACGCCGCTGGAGAATACCGGCGCGCTTGAAGCCTATTTACGCCATAACGGATTATCTCCCGGGCGATATTTAACGTCCATTGTCTGGGATCAGGATCGCATCGATAAACGAAATTTAAATTACCTCCTTTCAAAAGATAACAGCAAACTGATTCCGCAATTCACCAAAGCGGAACTGCGTGAATTAGGCGTCAAGGTCGATACCGTCCCGGCATTAAATAATATTAATGAAGATACGCTGCTGGGCGATATCAGTGATTATATTGCTGATGCGCGCTATGACTTCAGCCCGGAAACTCAGGTACTGCAATTACGTATTCCGCAAATCTACCGCGACAAACAAATTTCGGGTGAAAGCAATCCTGCCTCCTGGGACGATGGCATTCCGGCGCTGTGGACCAGCTACTATGTTTCGGGCTCGCATCAGCAGTCGAATGGGGACAACAATGCTTCTAACTGGGCCAGTCTCAATTCGGGTATGAACATCGGCCCATGGCGGGTGCGCAATTCCAGTAATTGGGAGAATGACAGCGGCTGGCAATCTATAAGCACAACGCTGGAGCGTGATATCAAACGCCTGCGCAGCCAGCTTCAGCTTGGGCAAACCTACACCAACGGCGAACTGTTCGACAGCGTACAAATGACCGGGGTGAAGCTGGAGACTGATACCAGCATGCTGCCCAGCGGATTACAGGGGTTCGCCCCGGTGGTGCGCGGCATTGCCAACAGCGATGCCAAAGTGACCATCAAACAAAACGGTTACACCATCTACCAGACCAACGTCTCGCCCGGCCCGTTTGAAATCCGTGATTTAACCCAGGTCACGGCAGGGGCGGATCTGGAAGTCACCGTCACGGAGGCCGACGGTACGGAGCGCAGCTTTATTCAGGCCAGCTCCTCGGTGCCGATTATGCAGCGCGAAGGCGCGCTGAAGTACAGCCTGGCGGCAGGAAAATATCGCGATGTGGATAACGGCGAGGAGCCGGAATTCGGCCAGGCGACGGCCATTTACGGCTTACCTTACGGGATTACCGCCTACGGCGGTCTGCAGGGCGCGTCGATGTATCATGCCGGGCTGGTCGGCATCGGGGCCGATTTACGCGATTTTGGTTCCGTGTCGATGGATTTGACGGCGGCCAGAACCGCGTTTGACGACGGTCGCGCAGATGCGAACGGCCAGTCGTGGCGCGCGCAGTACGCAAAAGATTTTCCGCTGACCAATACCACGGTCACGCTGGCCAGCTATCGTTATTCCACCTCCGGGTTTTATACCTTTCAGGAGGCGCTCGATCAGCGCAATAACACCTATGATGACGACAGCATTTACAGCTATCGCAATGCTTTTAACCGCCGGAGCCGCTTACAGCTAAACCTTTCACAGTCGTTACATAGCTGGGGGTCGGTATATGCCAACGCCTATCAGCAGGACTACTGGGGAATGGAAGGCCATGAGCGCAGCGTCAGCCTGGGTTACAGCAGTAGCTGGCAGGGCGTTAACTGGTCGCTGAACTACAGCCTGACGAAAACGCCTTCAACCGATAACGACCAGCAGGTTTCGATTTCGATTAACGTACCGCTCTCGCGCTGGCTGGCGAACTCTTGGGGCACCTACAACCTGACCAGTTCGAAAAAAGGTAACACTTCACACCAGGCGGGCGTCAGCGGCACGCTGCTGGAAAATAACAACTTAAATTACAATCTTCAGCAGACCTACACCGATAACAACGTGGGCTACGGCGCCTATCTCTCCTCGCGCTATCGGGCCTCGGTGGGGGAATTCAGCGCGAATTACAGCTATCAGCAAGACAGCAAGCAGTGGGGCTATAGCGCGCAGGGATCCGTGGTCGCGCACTCGCAGGGAATCACGCTGGGACAATCAATCCAGGACGCTTTTGCGGTGGTGCATATCGCCGATGGCGATAACGTCAAAATCCAGAATTCACAAGGGGTGTATACCGACCGTTGGGGCAATGCCATTGTGCCGACCTTAACCAACTATCGGCGCAATACTATCACCGTGAATACCCAGGGGCGCGATGATTTAGATATTCAGGATGCGTCTTTGGACGTGATTCCGACGAAAGGTGCGGTGGTGGCGGCTGACTTTACCGCGCGGGCAGGTAAACGCGCCTTGCTGACGTTGCGATATGGCCAGGGCGTAGTGCCTTTTGGGGCCGTGCTGAGTATGGACGGCGCGACGTCAATCGTAGGCGATGCCGGTGAAGTGTATGTCACCGGGTTAAAAGGGACGCAGCGTGTGACCGCGCAATGGGGCGATACGGCGCAGCAGCGCTGCTCGGCGGAGGTGACGGTTCCGGCACAACCGGAACCGGGTATTTTTACCGCAACGCTTAACTGCCATTGATAAAAGGAGGCAATATGCAAAGGATGATTAAAGAAGGGGGGAGGCTTCTGCTGTGCGCTGGGTTACTGATGTGTTATCAGAGCGCAAGCGCGAGTTGTTCTATTGCGGGAGGCGATGAGCCCTCGACGTCTACCATTACGGTTCCCGCGCTGACGGTGAATGCGGATGAAGCTCCAGGAAAGGTTCTCTATTCACAAGAGGTTTCGGGGGATGTTATTTCCGTTCCGTGTACGAGCGATGGCGAGATTCGGACCGGCTATACTATGTTAACGGACAGCGACGAGCGTACCGATAACCCGTTAACCAGAGTGTATCAGACTAATGTTACTGGTATTGGCGTGCGCATGGGATGGGTAAAAGACGGCCAGACAATAACGTCAGGTGCTTTGGTTACCCCTATGCATTTAGGGTCATCCCGAACCGAGCCAAAGAGTACGTATAGTATTCATTCGCGTGCCCAGGTACAGTTTGTCGTGACCGGAGAAGTGAGCTCAGGGGACATTGATACTTCACAGTTAAGCGCTGATTGGCTCTACGACGGCGTTACTGTGGCGAGGATCAGAGTTTCACCGACTACCGTAATCGTTCAGTCAAACAGCTGTAACCTGGTTGAAAAGAATGTTCTGGCGCCGCTCTCTACGATTGTCGCCAGCGAACTGGCTAATGGCGTGTCCAGAACGGTGTCCGATGACAGTTTTAAAATTCAGCTTAATAATTGCAGCGCGGGCATCCAGGTTGACTATCAGTTCACTACCGCGGGTTCGACCGGCGTCACGGATGGCAATATCCTGAATATTGCTACGGGCGATCACGCTGCTGACGGGGTCGGCATTCAAATTATTGACAGTAACGACAACGTGCTGCAGTTTGATCGCAACTATACGGCGGTCGCGCAAACGACACAGGATCAGTCGGTGACCATACCTCTTAAGGCGCGCTATATCAAAACGGGTAACGTGAAGGCGGGTCAGGTTGATGCGGTGGCGACGTTTGCCGTTTATTACCGGTAATCCACTGGGGAACGCGCCCAGGGATGTTGTTTAGCAAACAGGGAAGTTAACCAATGAGTAAAGGGAAAAAGGGATTTTCCAGGCTCTTCATGATGTTGGTTTTAGCCTTGGTGAGCGTCTGTTTTCAGCAGGCCAGAGCGGACTGCTCGTTTACCAATCCGAATGCGAATCCAACGATTACGTTTACCATGCCCGCGCAGATTGTGATTGACTCCGATGCCGCCGTAGGAACCATTGTCTATTCCGGAGAAACGGTCGGAGAATCACACGGATTGACCTGTAATACAGATGTACAGGTTCGCGAAGGTTACACGGTATTAACCGACGCCGATTACTCGGGGGTGTTAAGCGGCGTTTATAAAACCACGGTGCCGGGCATCGGGTTTCGCGCCGCCCGTGCGGAAAATAAAACCGCCACGTTTACCGACGATAATATAATTACTCCCTGGCATTATCTGGGTATGACGGGTAACTGGGTCTCGTATGATTCAACTTATCATGTTGGCGTTCAGTTAGTGGTTATCGGGACGGTCCAGTCTGGCACGCTGGATACCAGTAAATTTAACGCCGATTATCAAATGGGAAGTTTAACCGTAGCGAAATTACGCTTTGCGCCTGCCACGGTCGATGTGATTGCTAATACCTGCAATCTGAAAAGCAAAAATATCAATGTTTTGCTGGAGACAGTGAGTGCTGGCGGTTTATCTCAGGGATATTCATCCGTGCTCACCGATGACAGCTTTAAAATTGAAGTCGCCAATTGTACTGCCGGAACGCACATTGATTATAAGTTTACCAGCGCCGGTTCAACCGGTGTTACCGACGGCAATATTCTGAACATTGCCCGCGGAGAAGGGGCCGCCAGCGGCGTCGGGATCCAGATCCTCGACAAAGACAATCATGTGCTGAATTTTGATCAGGAATATACGGGGATCGAAAGCGCGACCGGGCAGGGAACAGAGGCGATCCCGCTGAAAGCGCGATACGCTAAAACCGGAACGGTGAAGGGGGGCCAGGTCGATGCGGTGGCGACCTTTGAAGTGTATTACCGCTAATGTGGATCTATGCAGACGCGACACCCCTACGGGGTTCTTTTTGAGCCCTAACATTTCAGCATAATTTATTAACCCTTTCTTTTCATCTGGTTATTTCTTAACCCCTCAGTTTTAGTAGGGGCGCGTATTGCTTGCTATCTCGCCAGAGTTTCGAATATTATGCTGCCGTTATAATAATAATTCTCGTTTACGTTATCATTCACTTTCATCAGAGAAATACCAATGGCGCGTCTTAAAACTGCTCAGCCAAGTTCATCGCTGCGTAAAATCGCAGTAGTGGTAGCCACAGCGGTTAGCGGCATGTCTGTCTATGCACAGGCGGCGGTTGACCCGAAAGAAGAAACCATCACCGTAACTGCTGCACCTGCCCCGCAGGAAAGCGCATGGGGGCCAGCGGCAACCATCGCTGCACGACAGTCTGCTACGGCGACCAAAACCGATACTCCGATTCAAAAAGTTCCTCAGTCTATTTCCGTGGTCACCGCCGAAGAGATGGCGTTGCATCAGCCGAAATCGGTTAAAGAGGCGCTCAGCTACACCCCTGGCGTTGCCGTGGGTACGCGTGGTGCGTCCAATACCTATGACTATCTGATTATTCGCGGATTTGCCGCCGACGGCCAAAGTCAGAATAACTATCTGAATGGCCTGAAGATGCAGGGTAACTTCTATAACGATGCGGTAATCGACCCCTATATGCTGGAACGCGCTGAAGTGATGCGCGGTCCGGTTTCCGTTCTTTACGGAAAGAGCAACCCTGGCGGGTTGTTGAACATGGTCAGCAAGCGTCCGACGACGGAGCCGCTGAAAGAAGTTCAGTTCAAAATGGGTACCGACAGCCTGTTCCAGACCGGTTTCGACTTCAGCGATGCGCTGGATGACGATGGCGTGTACTCATACCGCCTGACCGGCCTGGCGCGTTCTGCGAATGCGCAGCAGCAGGGTGCGGAAGAACAACGCTACGCCATCGCGCCATCGTTCTCATGGCGTCCGGATGATAAGACAAACTTCACCTTCCTCTCCTACTTCCAGAACGAGCCGGAAACCGGCTATTACGGCTGGTTGCCGAAAGAGGGGACCGTATCTAAGCTGCCAAATGGTTCGCGTCTGCCTACCGATTTCAACGAAGGTGCGAACAACAATACCTATTCTCGTAACGAGAAGATGGTGGGCTACAGCTTCGATCACGAATTTAACGACACCTTTACCGTGCGTCAGAACCTGCGTTATGCGCAAAACAAGGTTTCGCAGAATAGCGTGTATGGCTACGGCATGTGCTCCGATCCGCTCTATACAAAGGATCCGGCCAACAGTCCTTGCGCCAGCGTTCCTCAGGCCGATTGGGATCACACGCTAACTCGTCAGTACGTTGACGATAATGAAAAATTGCAGAATTTCTCTGTTGATACCCAGTTACAGAGCAAATTCGCTACCGGTTCCCTGGATCACACGCTGCTGACCGGCGTTGACTATATGCGTATGCGTAACGATATCAACTCCTGGTTCGGTTGGGCTGGTTCGGTTGCGCCGTCTGATATCTATAACCTTGACCGTAGCGACTTTGATTTTGGAGCGCATAATGGGCCAGGCGCACCTTATCGCGTTCTGAATAAACAGGAACAAACGGGCCTGTACGCTCAGGATCAGATGCAGTGGGATAAGGTGCTGGTCACTCTGGGCGGCCGTTACGACTGGGCAAAGCAGGACTCCCTGAACCGCGTTTCTGGCGTGCTGGATTCCCGTGATGACAGACAGTTCACCTGGCGTGGCGGTGTTAACTACCTGTTCGACAACGGCGTGACCCCGTATTTCAGCTACAGCGAATCGTTTGAACCTAGTTCTCAGGTCGGGGAAAGCGGTAATATCTTTGCGCCATCTAAAGGTAAGCAGTACGAAGCGGGCGTGAAGTACGTGCCGAGCGATCGTCCGATCGTATTAACTGGTGCCGTTTACCAGTTGACCAAAACCAACAACCTGATGGCCGACCCGAATGGATCGTTCTGGTCAGTTGAAGGCGGTGAAATTCGCTCACGCGGTGTGGAAATCGAAGCGAAAGCGGCGCTGTCTGCCAGCGTCAACGTAGTGGGTTCTTATACCTACACCGACGCGGAATACACCACCGACACCACCTACAAAGGCAACACGCCTGCTCAGGTGCCAAAACATATGGCATCACTGTGGGGGGACTACACCCTTTATGACGGCGCGCTTTCCGGGCTGACGTTGGGTACGGGTGTTCGTTATACTGGCTCCAGCTATGGCGATCCGGCAAACTCCTTTAAAGTGGGGAGCTATACGCTGGTGGATGCGTTAGTACGTTACGATCTGGCGCGCGTCGGCATGGCGGGCTCCAACGTGGCGCTGCATGTGAACAACCTGTTTGACCGTGAATACGTCGCCAGCTGCTTCAATACCTATGGCTGCTTCTGGGGCGCAGAAC